>Ga0209724_1004517_pt1 | contig 10928 bp, 11 predicted proteins | sample grotaG_FD_184143 | JGI IMG/M metagenome (GOLD analysis project Ga0209724, IMG submission 184143) | Glacier valley bacterial and archeal communities from Borup Fiord, Nunavut, Canada, to study Microbial Dark Matter (Phase II) -... | ecosystem: Environmental > Aquatic > Freshwater > Ice > Glacier ... | reverse complement strand
GGGCTGCGGCAGGCCGTCGGTACGCTGAAGGAGTTGTGGCGGTTGTTTACCGCTGGCGAGGCAAGCGACAACGCTTTGGCTGAAGCTCTAGTGGTAGAGCTGCGAAAGTGGCTGGCGACGACTGGCCTGCGACGACTGGCCGGTGCGCGCACCATGAATGAACGTGGCCCGCCGAGGGCAGGGGTGGTTGGGCTGCTCATCTGGCGCAGGCGGCGAGGAGCAACACGGCACCAACTAGACCAGCACAAGGTAGTACTAGCAGCCAACCATGTACTTTGCCGTCCGCGATCACGGTCTGGGTCGCGCCAGGCTGGGCTGTAGGTTGACGCTGGGGCGGCGCGACTGCTACAATGGTGGCAGGTAGCCTGCTGCCAAGTGGTAGCCAGTAGATGAGAGTGTAGAGTGCAGGCAAGTAGGGGCGCGAGAGATAAACCGAAGGAGAGGTGAGATGAAGCTAAGCATCAAGAAGGTGAGCAGCCTGTTGCTCATAGCTAGCCTGCTGTTTACTGCCTGTGAAGGGCCGAGCAGTGTGTCCAGCCCTAGCCAGGAGAGCAGCATGCAGCAGCCAAGCAGCCCCGCCGCTCAACCAGGTGTGCCGCAACAAAGCAGCCCCCCCGTTCAGCCAGTGAGCGGCAACCTGTCGCTTGCTGAAGAACTCTACCACCCCTCGCTGGTCGCAGGTCACTACGTCTTCTGGCAGAAGGCATATGATAGTGCTACGACTACCAGCAAACTGGCTGGTAGTCCCACCTACGGCTACGACCTTCAGACGCGCCAGAGCTTCGTTGTCAAGCAAGCCGCTGACTCAGCAGTATTCCTGCTCAGCGATGGGGTAGACCTGCTCTGGCGGGTGCTGCCACCTGCAGAGAGAGACAGCGGCGCAGCATACCGCGCCCCGGTGCAAAGCATTGCCCTAAACAACATCAGCGATGCTAATGCTCCTACTAAGCTCATTACTGGGTTCACCCAGAACGACTCAACCCTTGAGGCCTACGACCAGGGCATCTTGTACTACAGAAAAGGAGAACTAGGTATCTACAGCTACAACCTCAACACTGGGGCGGAGAACATGGTAACCGCACATGCAGATGGGTTGGTAGTGCATGAGGGTGTGTTGCTCTGGCAAGACTCCTTGGGTCATGGTTATCACAGTTCACCAACCAGGAGGCTGCATCTACAGACGAGCGAGCTGAAGGACATTATTATCGCGCAGGATGATTTCTACGACTTCAACAGCTACAGAGCTGATGGCAACAACGTGGTGTGGTCGTCAGACCTCGGTACTTACCTCTACGACATTAGCAAGCAGACAACCACTAGGTTGACGGCAGCCCCGTCGGAGGACGCAGTAATTGCTGGCGACAACATAGCCTGGGTAGCTGTCACACCTGTAGATGGAGGTCTATCACAGCGGGCAGTATGGAGCTACGAGCTAAAGAGTGGGCAGAGCCGGGTAGTAGTAGCCTCTAGCACCGCCCACCTGTACGTTGATGGGCTGACAGCGCAAGGTGACCTGGTATATGGTGTGGAAAACAGAAAGACTGGGCAACGTGGCTTGTACTTGACCAGCGTGAGTAGCAGTAATGCTGGCTACGACACGGTTTACGATACGAGCGTGGATGCCAACCCTGCAGTGTTGAACACCCCAATCCCAGAGGCTTGTAGAGTAACGCATTACCCTACCAATTGTGGGCAAGTAGCTGCCAGTGGGCGTAATTTTACCGACGACGTTGGCGTGTGGCGCGGGAAGGGGGTACATGTTTTCCTGCCCGACTATGAACTGGGCGGTGAGAGCTTCTATGTGCGGAACTACTTTAACCCTAAGACAGCAGCACTCCAAGCGCCTCTTGGTTTGGTAAGGCCAGATGTGGAGACGCTGCTTAACGCAGCCCAGCATGGCGTGAAGGCTAACTTTGTGCGTATCTTTGTTGACCTACCAGGTGACTCTCTCAAAGTCCCTGAGAAAGTCGCCAGTATTGATGCGATCCTTGACTTTCTTATTGCGGCCAACCGCCACAAGTTGAGGGTGGGCATCGTGATGCACAACAGCTCTAAAGCAAAGCCAGATATAGCTTACTTCAGGGACAACTACTTCAAGATGGATCTCACAGGTACACCGCTAGTTCTACCAAGCTGTGCAGGGCAGCTAACCACACCAACGCCTACGCCAACACCCATCAACCAGATACGTAAGCAGTGGATCCAGGCGTTCATCACCTGCGTGACTAACAGAAACTTGAGCGATGTAGTTGCGTATGTTAGTGCTGATAACGAGATCAACAACCACTGCAATCAGCCTGGTATTGCTTACAATGGCACTACTCCGGTCGAAGGACGAGTTGATTGCTTCGCTGCTTCAAAATTCCCGGGCTATGATGCACTGGCACAACGATGGGTAAGAGAGTTCAACGCCCTGTTTGTCGGCACTGGGATCATGACAACTGTAGGTTTGTCAACGGAGATGTATACAGAAGGCATCGATCGTCAACCAGCTATACCTGAAAACGTAGATGATGCTGTCGGTAGATTCTTTGAGGCTTCTACAGGTGAACAACCTCTTTATGATTCTGTAACGTTCCTGTCACCGCATAACTATGGTGGTGCAGGGCCAAATATCATAGTGGCTATCCGTGCTGCTGAAGCTCCTTTAGTACCACTGAAGCCAGTAATGCTAGAGGAATACGGTCATGCAACTGACCCTTTTGTAGAAGGAGTAAAATCCTCGAATATAGTGACTCCTGCAGCTAGCCCGACCCCTGTGACTAGTCCGACTCCTTCGGTCATCCATCCTAATAATACAGAGGGTGCATCGGGTTGTGTGCTATTGTACCAGGTTGGCTACCCAGCTAATCCATTTTACCCCAGGTGCGCTAACGTAGCACCCTGGTACATAGGAGTGAATGCTAAGTCTATCAGAGAGAATGGTTACGCAGGGGGGGCGGCCTTCATGCTCACGGACGTATACCCGACAGGGGCGGGTCCCGTCGCAGACGAGAGCTGCAAGAAGCCCGACTACTACACTGGTTTGTACTCCATTGGGCTAGTCAGCGACCAAGGTAAGAAGATAAGCTACTGTTGTGGCACTTACACGACTTACCCCGCTGGTGCGAGGGGCCTATCTGACATGAGCAAGCTCAAGCTCACTGGTACAGTTGTGCTGTATCATCATCAGCAACCCTGGTTAGAAGAGTTGTATGAATGATCACCTTAGTAAAATGACCTCTCATACTTCCTTCTCAGTCAACGCCATAAGGCCACTTCAGCGACTGTGTGGCCAGCGTGAGGCTGGCAGTAACCTACTTTTACAGCTGGCGCGAGGGTGCCGCTTACGCTGGGGTGATTAGTGGTTACTCAGTAGCAGCGTGGGCTGGCAACGGTAGACCCCACGCCCCGCAAGCTATGCTACCTGACCAGCTACGCCTACAACGCCGACAACCAGCTAGCAGTGGTCACTGGCACCCAGGGAGTGGCTCGCTACAGCTACGACGCGGCAGGCCGCTTGCAGCAGCTAACCCTGCCCAACGCCCTGACCACCAACTACAGCTACGATGGGCTGAGCCGTCTGACCAACCTGCACCAGGACAGCCCGTTTGGGCCGCTGACTGCCTACAGCTACACCCTCGACCTCAATGGCAACAAGACGCAGGCGCAGGAGTGGGTTAGTGGGCAGGCGGGGTACACGCGCTGGCAGTACAATGCGGGGCTACCAGGTCGTGCCACACAGCCGACCCTGGACAGGGTGCCTCGCTGCGGGCGGGGCCTGGGTAATGCTCCATGTCGTCGCCGTCGTCGTCCTGATTGCTCCTGCTCTCATCTATGCTCCGGCCTGGTCAGGAACTGTGCAGGAAAACCCGTGGCTCAGTGCATACCTGCGTTGGGTGGAGAGTAGCTGGGCTACTGCCGTCATTGTGACGGTGCTACTGGTCACGTTCAGTGTGATGAGCAGGTACCGCTTGCGTACCATCATGGTCGAGGTTAGGGCCGCTCACTCAACCAGAAAGGAGATGGTTATGGTTGATATGCAGGAGGGTAAAGATGGCTGATTACGATTTCCAAACAGCCGGGGTTGGCTGGCAGGAACTAAGCGTGCTGGAGGCGAAGCGCAAACTGCGGCGTGGGCTGTCGCCTACCGACCAGCGGAGGCTGGCACTAGTTCCCGGCTTCCGCAGTGCCTGCGCTCCCCGCGCCAGTGGCGGTTTGGTGGTGGCGTTGCCGACCGGCCAGAGTATGCGCTGGGCTTGGGCGGGCTAGCCTGAGCAAAGGCGGCCTACGGTTGCAGCAAGAGCTTACCGGTTGTGGCGCGACTCTCCAGGTCACGGTGGGCTTGGGCGGCATCGGCCAGGGCGTAGGTACGCCCAATGTGTATTCGCAGCTTGCCTTCACTAATCCATTGAAATAGCTCGTTTGCCCGACTGAGCCGCTCTGCCCGCGACCGCAGGTAATCTTCCGAGTTCAGCCGCGTCATAAAGAGCGACCCCTTTGCAACCAAAAGGAGGGGGTCAAACGGCGGCACTGGCCCACCTGATGCACCGTAGAGCAACATATAGCCGCGTGGCCGCAGGCTATCCAGACCCTGCATAAACGTGGGCTGGCCGATGGCATCAAAGACCGCCGCTACACCCTCCCCTCCGGTCAGGCGACGTACCTCGGCCACGAAGTCGCCCGCGTTGATAATGACTTCATCCGCGCCGTACTCTTTCGCCAGGACCGCTTTCGCATCGCTCGATGTCGTGCCGATCACTCGCGCCCCCCGCAGCTTGGCGATCTGGGTTAGGAGCAGGCCGACCCCGCCAGCAACACTGTGGATGAGAACGGTGTCTCCCGCCTGGATGGGGTAGGCACTGGTAGCCAGGGCGTGGGCCGTAAACCCTTGCAAGAGTGTCGTCGCCGTGCTGTCGTCAATCGCATCCGGCACTGCTACCACCGCTTCGGCGGGTACGACTGCATACTCGGCGTAGCTGCCACTGCTGCCCATGGACGAATAGGCAACCCGCTCACCAACCTGAAATCCGGTCACGCCGTCGCCAATTGCCGCGATTGTGCCTGCCGCCTCCGCGCCGAGCGTAAAGGGCGGTTGGGGTACGCCGCGAAATGTGCCTTTGCGAAAGGAGGTGTCAAAGTAATTGATACCCGCCCGCTCGATCTTGACCAAAACCTGACCTTGACCTGGCTCAGGCTGGGCGATGTCCGCATAGGTCAAGACTTCAGGTTCGCCATAGGTTGTCACACGTACTGCTTTCATGGTGTCACCACTTTCTGTCATCGGGGACTGGCTTTAGCCAGTAGGTATCTGATCAGCAAGCACGTATACTTAACTTGCCTTTCAGCTTGCGATTCGACAGGTACAAACGTTGCCTTCTGTTCCAGTGATAAACGAACCACGCCACTGCTTCACGCAGCCGTTCAATGCTCTTGCTGAACCCACGGCTGCGCCTCCGCAGGAAGCTGATGTACTGCCGAAACTGGGTGTTCAGCCCTTCTATGGTGTAGGTGTTGCGCTTACCTACGCTCACTTCGTGGCGGCCACATGGTGCCTTCGTCCAGGTTCGCCGTGTCGTTGAAGCCCAACGTCGCGTACCTGGTGTTGAACTTCTGCGCGCTTTGGAAGAAGCAGACAATCTTGCCGTCTGTGGTGTAAGCGGGCATCCCGTACCAGAGTTTGGGCGCGAGGGTTGGCGCACTGGCCTTGATGATCGCATGGAGCCGCTCGGCCAGGACGCGATCCGCCTCCTGCATCTCAGCGATCTTCGCTAGTACGGCACTCTTTTCGTCAGTCTTACGCACTTCCGACTTCAATTCTTTGGCGCGCTCCCTCATCGCGGCTCGTTCATCGTCCGTAAAGCCCTTCTTTGTACTCACAGAAACCTCCTCATACGAACTTGGAAGATCGTCATATACCTTTTGATAGCGAGTTGGCTGGTTGGTCAAAATCATAATGTAAAGGTGAGTAAGGTTGAGCGAGGCGCAGAAAGCGACCGCCCTGCTGCTTATCTCCCCAAGCATCCATCGCTGGTGGGGGGCTGATGCACGTGCGGCTACCGATCATCTGTGTTGAGTAGCACCACCTCGGCTTCGCACGCAACTCAGCGACGGGGCAACCAGCATCACTGCTCGGCACACGCTACGAACCGCTGGGCGTGCCTCAACCAGTTGATCAGCGTTTCCCATCATATCAAATAAGGACAACCCAACGTATATCTGGCTTGTGGTCGGCACAAGGATACAAGGCGACTACGCTATTGTACCACAAAATTGGATGCTGAGGGTTGAACAATGAACCCCTCTTTAGGCAGCTGGCAAGGTGTGGGTTTAAGGCGAATAGAGATTGACTCATCATCGTCACAGTGGTAGAATCGCAGCTAACCTCAAACACAGCAACGGCGGCTCAAGCAAGCAGCCGTGCTGCCAAACAGTTCATGCGCCAACTACGCTAGTAATGTTAGGAGGGGAGAACAACGTGGCAAAGGTAACGTTTGACATCTCCATGTCACTTGACGGCTTCATCACCGGGCCGAACGACAGCGTTGAGCAAGGGCTTGGCGAGGGTGGCGAACAGCTACATCGCTGGCTCTACGATCTGGATAGCTGGCGTGAGCGGCACGGTCTCGACGGCGGCGAGTCCACCCGCGACGCAGAGATTTTGGACGAAGCGTTCAGAAATGTCGGGGCGGTGGTGATAGGCCGTCGGATGTTCGACATCGCTGAAGAAGAGTGGGGCGACAACCCGCCCTTTCATGTGCCGGTATTCATCGTCACCCACCGTCCACGTCAGACCATAGTCAAGGAAGGCGGCACGAGCTACATCTTTGTCACCGAGGGGGTTGAGGCCGCGTCGGAGCAGGCGCGGGCTGCCGCTGGCGACAAGGACATCAGCATCGGCGGCGGGGCAGACATTATCCAGCAGTTCTTGAAAGCCGGGATGGTGGATGAGCTACAGATTCACATCGTGCCGCTGCTGCTCGGTAGCGGCACGCGGCTGTTCGAGCAGCCCGGCCTTGAGCAAGTCAAGCTGGAACGTGCCAGAGTTGTTGACTCCCCCACTGTGACACACGTTAAGTATCGAGTCGTCAGGTAAATGGGGCTTGGACGATCCAAATGTCAGGCTGCTGTGTTGTCAAATGTACGATTAGACGACCGAAAAGACGATCTGGGCTTTGATCACATGACTGTCATTAGCAGCTTGTACCCTCAGCCGCCGCAGTTCGAGGGAGCGGCCCGCCCAGCGAAGCGATCCTGTATCCAGCCGACGGTGGCGACGGCGGAGGTGTTGATCACCGAGTTGTGCTTCTCGTTGGGGTAGCGGCTGAACTGCACCGTCTCGCCTTCGGCGCAGGGGCGTTTGGCCTCGGCCACGCTGCTGTCGAAGGGGATCACCTCGTCGGTCGTGCCGTGCGCGATCAGGATCGGCACGTCAATCGGGCCGCGTGCGGTATTGCCCCGGATGATCGAACTGTATGGTTCGGTCGTCGTCGGGTCAACCTTGAAGAACGTGCTGGGTAGCGGTTTCTCGCCAACGATCAGGAAGACTGCCGGGGTCGTGATGCAGGTGCGGGCGAGCTTCTCCACCTGCGCGACATACTCCGGCTTGACGACCTGCGCCATGTCCACTTCTGGGTAGGTTTTGCTCCATGAGTAGATTGCTTCTGAGGTGAGGATGCTACCAATGGTGTTATTGTAGCCGTACTTGAACACCGCCTCGATGCTGGTGGCTGGGGCTGCCGCTGCCACGCCGAGCAGCTTCAGTTCGGGTGCGTAAATGAACGACTCCTGCGCCGTCCAGAATGCAGAATGGCCGCCCTGCGAGTGACCCCACACCACGTAGCGATTACCCGCATTGATGTCCAACTGCCGAGCCGCCCGCACCGAGTCGAGGCCGGTGGCTGCCGCCACCGGCCCGACCAGGTAGGGGCAGCCCGCCTGACCATCAAGGGGAGGGAGCCGGTGGCAACCACCTACAATACCCGTCTCTGCGCGTTGTCGAGCTTCTACAAATACGCGATGCGGATGCAGTGGCTACCCTGCAACCCGATTGATATGGTCGAGCGCAGGCCGCGTCAGGATTATGCCCATGTGCGCCCGTTGCTCTATGTCGAAGTGAAGGAGAAGCTGAGGCAGATTGACCGCTCCAAGCTAATGGGCCTGCGCGACTACGCCATCCTGAGTTGTGCGCTCCAAACTGGGCGGCGGGTCGGCGAGATAGCAGCGATGCGCTGCGGTCACCTGGAAGTACAGGGCGAGAGGTTGCACGTCGTATTTCCGCGCTGCAAAGGTGGTAAGGAGATGCACGATTTGCTGCCACCCGCCGCGACCAAAGCGGTGCTGACCTGGCTGCGAACCTACTATGGCTGTGACCTATCCGAGCTAGAGCCGGACAAGCCGGTGTGGGTCGGGCTGGCCCACAACAAACCGAGGGAATACCGATTGAGTAGTCGGGCGATGCAGGTAATGTGTGGCAGGCGGCTGGGAACGACCAAGTTCCACTCGCTGCGCCACACGTTTGCCCACGCAATGGAAGACCTCGGCGCGAAATTGAGCGAGATCGGCGCACGGCTCGGCCACAACAACCTGGCTGTGACCAGCATCTACCTGCTGGCTCTACGCAGTGCCGAGAACCCGCATGGGGAGCAACTGGGGACGCTGCTGGGTATCGAATAGGAGAAGGGTCTGCCGCTACAAATTGCCTTGATGAGTTTAAGGTTCGCCTTAGTTGGTAGGGTTCCTTTGCCTTAAAGGCTCCTATAGACAGCATATGCTTATCACGGGTGAAGAGTTCAGCTCCAAGGTTGATGGCACTAGCTGCTATCAACGCATCTGCTACTCCCACCCGCTTGTCCAAAGGACGGCTGGGGATGAAGTCTTTACTTGCCTCAGTCATTAGCAGAGCATAAGCATCCAAACAATCTTTCTCACTTAGATGCTGAATCTGGTACATAGCAAGAAGCCTGTTTACTCCAGCAAGGCCAGGCATTGGTCGTGAGCGTAGGGTGTCACATTGGCGTACCAATTCCATAGCTACGACACTAAGCATGATGACCCTTCTGCCACCCAGTGTGGAGAGCCATTGCTGGGCTTGTATCTCACCAACCAAATAATCCATCCAAACGTTTGTATCAGGCGCAACAGGCAGTACAGGCGCGCTTGGTGTTGTCATTCCATCCCCCCAAACGTTTTGCTAGCGACTGCCTCTGATGAAATCTACGCTGTCACCTATCTCTGCCGCATACTCCTGCAAAACCCCAAAAAGCCCAGAACTTAGAAGCTCCTCAGCACTGATAGAGTTGTATGTTGGGCTTCCTGCTTGTAGTTGTCCAGCCTGTAGGATATCGGTTGTCACTGCACTCGGCTGACTCACCTCAGCCACCTCAATAGCTTGGATGTCCATGACCTTGATCTTAATATTGCGTCCACTACTACCCAGAAGCTTTGCTTCTCCGTAGACAGTTACTGGCATCTCTATAGCCTTAAGGATGTCATCCTTCAGGTTGAGGGGGAAGGAACAGCTAACTGGCTGTCTCTTAACGTAGATTTGGCAAGTGTTATGTTCAAAATTAACCTCGCGAAGAACACCGCTAATTCGGTGGTTTGGTATTAGTGTTTCACCTAGCTTGCGGTTAATGGTAGTTGCCACTTGCCTATCCAGTGTGCTGCTGATAGAACTGAATGGACCGGTAGAGGGGGAGTACGCATCGTTGTAAGACAGCACAACCCCATTGATACCACGATCAAACACTGGGCTTATTGCACTAAGAGCCGAAAGAACACCTATGTCAAAGGCTTTGACCAAAGTCTCTGGTTCCAGCTTTATTGTGCCAACGCCGTCTACGAGCATTCTCATTGCAGCTTCACCGGCAGACTCGATAAGCGTCTGCTGTGACGCACCATAGGAATGAGGCACCAAACCTGTGACGAAGCTACCCGGCTCAAAAGCAACTACATCCAGACCGTATTCGTTGTCTATCTTAGCCTTGTGCCGCCCAGAAGTGCTGTGGGATTGGCCTTCTGCTATGACCTGACCTATGCGCTTCACAGAAAGCTGGATGCTCTTAAGCACAAGGGCTAGCTCATTAACTGGTATACGACCACCCTCCACCTCGTCACCTTCCAGCTTAACTGTCAAAATTGGCTTGACCATAGCTGACTCCTTTAAGTGCGTGAAGTACCTCTTAGAGCATACGTTCTATTGCTTCCCTTGCCTCATTATAACATGGACATGTCGTAAATACAATATAGAACATTGCCTTTCCTCAAAGGTGCCATCTCTTGCTGCCTCGACTAGATACCGCCAGATACGTATCTTGACCCAACCCAGCACCCGGTGCAAATGGCCCTGATAGCTACCCTCCCAGCCGAGGAGGTTGGCCGAACCATCGGGCGGTATCGTGATGTCCTTTGCTCCGCTACCATCTGGATGCGCTGCCGACACCGAGAAACTGTATGGATGCCAGCAGTCACGCTCCCGACAATCGGGATGTTTGGCCTCAACGTGGTACTCAAATCCCCGCTTTGTAATGAGCAGCTTGCTGCCGCTCGTCAAGTCAGGGTCGCACCACCTGTCAAAGCGTTCTCCCTGCGAACCATCTGAGCAAAGGGCAGCGTGTCTTCACTCGAATCAAAGGGTGTGGGTTTGGCACTCACTTGTTGTCCCTCCTCCGTAGATTTCCCTCAGCGCACCTGGTTAGGGGGATAGTTAGCTGCCAGGGCGGTCAGTTCCCGCTCCATCATAGAAATGAGGTTGTCCTCCTGCTCACTCGACTCCCGTTCGCTGACCAGCTACGCCTACAACGCCGACAACCAGCTAGCGGTGGTTACTGGCACCCAGGGAGTGGCTCGCTACAGCTACGACGCAGCGGGCCGCTTGCAACAGCTAACTCTGCCCAACGCCCTGACCACCAACTACAGCTACGATGGGCTGAACCGCCTGACCAACC
>Ga0209724_1004516_pt1 | contig 10929 bp, 9 predicted proteins | sample grotaG_FD_184143 | JGI IMG/M metagenome (GOLD analysis project Ga0209724, IMG submission 184143) | Glacier valley bacterial and archeal communities from Borup Fiord, Nunavut, Canada, to study Microbial Dark Matter (Phase II) -... | ecosystem: Environmental > Aquatic > Freshwater > Ice > Glacier ... | reverse complement strand
ACGCACAAGGCAATTATTATTTTTTAAAAGACAGGATAAACAACGAAGGCATTACCGATATTGTAATATGCGGGGGTGATGGTACGGTAAGCCAGGTAGCCTCGTGGCTGATTGAAGAAGACGTTAGTATTGGCATTATTCCTATGGGGTCTGGCAATGGACTGGCACTGGCAGCAAAAATACCCAAAGAAATAAATAAGGCACTTGATGTAATTTTTACCGGTAAGGGCCGGTACATTGATTCTTTTTTTATTAATGAAGTATTTAGTTGTATGCTATGCGGCCTTGGTTTTGATGCGCAGGTAGCGCATGATTTTGCTAAACAGCCAACAAGGGGTTTAGGCACTTATATTAAACAAACAATTGAAAATTTTATTACAGCCCAACCTTATCAATTTGAAATTGTTAATCAGGGAAAATCATTTGCAACGGATGCTTTTTTTATTAGTATTGCCAACAGTAACCAGTTTGGTAACCAGTTTACAATAGCCCCTAAAGCCAGTTTAGATGATGGGTTGCTTGATATTGTGGTTGTAAAAAAAATGAGTAAAATATGGATGTTGCTTTCTGTAATAAATCAAGTGGCAAATGGCAAAATAAATGAACATGACGATGCAACTTTTCATAAAAAAGATGTGCTTTATTTTCAAACCGCTCAACTCATTATTCACAATCTAAATGAGGCTCCCCTGCATATTGATGGAGATCCGGCCCGTACAGCAAAAAAACTGGTAGTAAAAGTTATTCCTGATGCATTCAAATTAATACAACCTGCCAAAAAAAAAGTAGTTTAAAATAATGTAACTTCAATAAAACATTTAACAAGTATAAAAAGATAACAAAATGCGTACTGTAGCCAATATTTTAATGAGTAAGCCTCCGGCATTTAATTTTGTAGAACCTGATGCAAAAGTTATAGAGGCACTACAAATTATGAACTCTGTAAATCTGAGTTATCTGGTGGTAATTAAAGAGCAAACATTTTACGGTATTTTTTCTGAAAGGGATTATAGCCGCAATGTAATTTTAAAGGGATTGCATAGTGATACCTGTGCCGTAAAGGAGGTAATGAGTGTATCGTTACCGGTTATTGGAATGCAGGATACAGTTGAACAGTGCATGCAATTATTGAACTCTCACAAAACACGTTACCTGGTTGTGTTTGATGATAATAACTTTAAAGGGGTAATTACCCTTAATGATGTGTTAAGAGAAGCCCTTAATAGTAAAGAAATGGTGTTTGATGAGTTGATGATTAAACAATCAACTGAAATGAATGATAAGATATTTTAACTTTTTTAATTTGAAAGATTAAAATAGTAATTGTGCTTGTCAATAATTTTTTATAAAAAATCCCCCGAGCAAACTTGTTTCAATTAAATCGTTTTTATAATTGCATCAACTTACTTCAGGTTAGTTATCAGTTTTTTCAATACGGTTTGATTGTCTGCTGTACTAAAAGAAGCAATTACATCTTTTTTTTCTGATGCGGTTAAATGAAAACTTAAAACAGCACCTTTCTCCTCAGTTTTTGGAACGTAAATAAATGCTATCCGTTGTAATTTAAACCGGCTGGAATCTGCTGTAGATCCAAATGTTTCATTTTGAAAATAATCCTGTAATCTAAACCAGTTGTTTTGAAGCATGGTGGCTGGTTTTAGCATTATATCTGTAATAGTTCCAGTTTCCAAAGGATGCTCCCAGTTATCTTTTTCTCTGTCTCTAATTTGAAGTATGATAACGCCCCCGGTATTTGCTGTAATCCAATCTTTAAAATTATCAATAAACCGAAGCGTAGTTTCCTGCCCAAAATTATCTCTTAACCCGGCATCCATTACATCAACAACGGGGTTGGTAGGTAGCCACACATTGGGTAGCACATAGGGAAAAGTTGCATTCATACGCATAGCAGTCAACATACGCAGGTTCATGGGATCCTGCTTTGCAAATAGGGCGGCAAAATCAATAGCATCCGGACTATAGGCTGTATCTTTTTCAAAAGCCGCCGGCTTCATCATAAAACTCAACGGTTGTGTACCGATCATCATTTTACGTCCATCACTGGTAACTACCGAATTAAATATCATCATTGGAATGACCGCAGTTTTTTCATCATCAACGTAATTTTTTAATTGCTTGTTCAGTATCCGTCCTGAATTATCGTTTAATTTTTCTTCAAAGGCATAACCACGGTCTTTAATATATCTGTAAGGGCCAACTGAAAATTTTTGCGCAGGCGAAAATATATCCCTGCTGATCATAGAAGAAAATACAGGGTTCAGCAGATCCTGTGTTATATTATCTGTATAAGAGGATTGATGGAGGTTAATAGCACCACCCTTTTTTTTATTGTTGTACAATTCTCTGTAATACGCCGCAGACAACATTCCTCCGCTGGCCCCACTAATTAAAAAGGTTTGACGCATAATATCACCATGGGTAATACTATCCAGTTGCTGCAATGTGTTCATAACAAAAGTGGCACTGCGCAAACCACCCCCACTTACATTTATAAAAAGCATCACCGGCTTTTCATTAATTTGCCTGTTTTTCCAATTATTTAGTATCCCCAGCATGTTTTTTTTGTCAGCCGCTATAATTGCTGGTTTGCATAATTGTTGTAAAGATTCACGGCTATATTGTGGTCGTTGATCTTTATTGGTATAATTTATTCCGTAAGCTTTATTGCGGGGGTCAATAATTTCGTTTAAGTATAGAATATCGAGAATAAATACCAATGCAATTACAAATAGCAAACTCCAGCTTTGTAAAAAATAAGTGAGTGCCCCTATTACTGCTACCATTAAAGCAAAGAAAACGATAATGCTGGCAGCAGCTGGTGCCTGAAAAAATTTGATATCCAAAAAAAATCCACCTACAACCAAAAAAATAAAGGCCAGTATAATGCCTACCATTGCGGCAAAGTGGTGACGTTTAAAAATGGTATCTAAAAAATCCTGGTTGTAATGTGTTACGGATCTTGCTTTACGTAATTTTAGCCTGGTACTAAAAAAGTAACCTACTTTCATTCCAAAGCCATCAGCATGTTGTTTTTTTGCGGGGTCGTATGAACTTTTAAATTGATCGGGGTTAGATATTACAGGTGTTATTGTCCGTAAAATAGTTCTGTCTACTCCAAAAAAGAAAGCAAATGAAAAGGCAATCAGAGCTATCAATCCACCCAAAAAACCAAGTACCAACGCTACTTCTTCACCAGTATTTAATAACTCTTTATTAGTATTGAATTGAATAGATTTAACCAGGTAAAAAAGAAGAAAAGCTAATGGTAACAGGCTGTTGTTGATACAATATTTTAAGAAAGGAGTAGAAGCAGTAGCCAAAAATTTAAAGCGACGTGTATGAAGTATGAAAGTGGTAATATTCCAGCTCATAAAAAATACTCCCATTGAAATACCAATTGTAGCCGCACTTAATGCATTTACATTTCCAAGGTATTCAGGCACAAAAAATAAGGCATCGGCCCCAAAGCTTTTCATAAAACCACTATTGATGGTACTGGCCATCATACCCCAAAAAATTAATAATACCTGGTATTTTCTAAAATGTAAAATCAATAACTGAATGGGGAAAGAATAAAAAATATTCTTCAGCAATAGTTTCATGTATATGGACTTTTCTTAAATGTACTACTAATAAAAAGAAGTAACGTTAGATACCTATGTTCTGATATAATATTGAATTTATTTATTTTCTTTTTAAGATAAATAAAATAGCAACTATACACATTAATAGCAACATGGCTACGAATTGGTGCAATACGCCAAAAAATACGAGGCGGTCAGCATAAGGGGCATTTAAAACAGTTAATATTCCTAAAACAACCTGTAGTACAACCAACAACAATAGGGAGGTGCGCAACCTGCTGAATAATCTATTCTCCTTTACAAACCTTGATAAGTACCACCAGTAACCGATTAAAATAAAAAGTAAATAGGCAATACCCCTGTGAATAAAATGGATAGTAATTTTATTTGCTACCAGATTTTTTAAAAATGGTGACAATTCATTTAATTCAGCAGGTATCATTTTACCATTAATATCCGGCCAGGTTGGCGCTGTAATTGCAGCTTTTAAGCCTGCCATAAAACCGCCATAAATTAATTGAAAAAATAATACTGTTAAAATAACCAGCATGAATTTTTGTAAAGCAGGACTGACTGCTTTTTTAACGGCAGCTTCCAGCAAACCTAAGGCAAACCATAAAGTATAGCTTAGTAATCCTAATGCGGCAATAAGGTGTGTAGTAAGTTCAATATGACCCACGAAATATTTTTCAGGAACCAGTCCGCTTTTTACCATTATCCAACCAATGGCTCCCTGTACAGCTCCTAATAAAAATAAGATCACCATTGGCAACACCATTTTTTTGTTGAATTTTTTAGTCGCTAAAAAATAAATGAATCCCGCTAAAAAAACCAGTCCCATAAACCTTGCCCACAAACGGTGAAACCACTCCCAAAAAAAAATACCTTTAAAATCACCCAGCGAAAAATTTTGGTGTACATATTTAAACTGATCGGTTACTTTATACCGCTCAAATTCTGACTGCCAGGCTGCATCATTCAACGGAGGTAATGCTCCCGTAATAGGTTTCCATTCTGTAATTGAAAGGCCTGATTCTGTTAGCCTGGTAATGCCGCCAATCAACACTTGTATCACAATCATGCCTACACCTATCAATAGCCAGATGGCTACCTGTTTATTATTACGTTGTTCCAATACATTTTCCATAGCGGTGCAAATTTAGTACAGCAATGGTTGTATTTACAGAATGAAAGGGTTTTTACTTTTTTTAATGGATATTTGTTAAACATATATGCTGCAATCCTATTTACAAAAAGAGTTAATTGAAGCCGGGCTGGATGAGGCTGGCCGTGGCTGTTATGCAGGTCCGGTATTTGCAGCAGCTGTTATTTTACCTGTTGGTTTTAATCACCCATTGCTAAACGATAGCAAACAACTAAAAGAAAAGGAAAGAGACTTTTTACGACCGATTATAGAAAAGGAAAGTTTAGGGTATTCAGTTGCCGCAGTGGATAATGTTGATATTGACAGCATTAATATTCTACAGGCATCTTATAAAGCCATGCATCTTTCTTTAGATAAATTATCCATTATTCCCCAATTGTTGTTGATTGACGGCAACCGCTTTAAAACCTATAAAAATATTCCACATCATTGTATTATAAAAGGGGATGGTAAATATGCATCTATTGCAGCAGCCAGTATTTTAGCCAAAACTTACCGTGATGAGTATATGCAGCAATTGCACCATCATTTTCCCCAGTATGGATGGAACCAAAATAAAGGCTACGGAACGGCTATCCACCGAAAAGCCATTTCTATTCATGGTTTATGTGCTTATCACCGCAAAAGTTTTAATATTATTTCTTCTGTTGAAGTTGCGGGCTAATTCTATTTTTTTTCACTGACATTAAACCTTGTTTAATTATGCCGGTCTGTATGTACATAACCGGTTAATAGTTCTTATAAAAAATAATCTCATTGCCCAATCAAAAAAATAACCTTTATTATGAAACTAAAAATTACAGCAGTAGCCATTGTTATGGCATTAGGTATCACCAGTGTAAATGCACAGATTCGTCAAACAGCAAAACATCAGCATCAGCGTATTCAACAAGGTATTAAAAGTGGAGAGCTAACAAAATCTGAAGCAGCCAATTTACGCAACGATCAAAAAGACATTCGTACGGAAGCAAAAGATGCCAAGGCAGATGGCATTGTAACAAGGGATGAAAGAGTAGTAATTAAGCAAGATCAAAAGAAGGAAAGTCGGAAAATTTTTCACAGGAAACACAATAATCGGGAAAGAAATTAAGTGGTGATTATAGCAGGTACCTAATATTTATGCTGCCCACTCACCTATTCCCTGTCTTGTTACTGTCCATTCATCCGTTACGCAATCAACAATGGTAGAAGGTATCATACCTCCAGCACCTCCATCAATTACAAAATCTACCAGATCGCCGAATTTTTCATAAATAATTTCAGGATCAGTATAGTCTTTAACCATGTCTCCTGGCAGGGAGGTGCTTAATATCGGATTACCCAGCGCATCCAGAATATGCTGACAAATAACGTTATCGGGTACACGTAAACCAATGGTACTTTTTTTGCTTTGTAAAATTTTGGGCACCTGTTTGCTGGCAGGCAAAATAAAAGTGTAAGGGCCTGGTAAATAGCTTTTCAACATTCTGTAAAGTGGCGTATCAATACTTTTTGTGTAATCGCTTAAATGGCTCAGGTCGCGGCAAATAAAACTTAACTGGGCTTTAAGGGGATCAATATTTTTTATTTTACAAATGCGGTCAATTGCTTTATGTTGAAAAATATCGCAACCAAGCCCGTAAATAGTATCGGTTGGATAAATTATTATACCTCCGTCTTTTAAACATTCAATTACCTGCTTTACCAGCCTTGGTTGAGGATCATTTGGATGAATTTGTATCAGCATAATTTTTTAAAATAATCAAATGCAAAATTAATTATGGCAGCTTTCAAAGCTATTTTCATTTAAGATAATAATAGTAAAGTCTGCCGGTATTACCATTGCAAAGTTAAATAAACCTTTAATAACCTATGATGTTTAAAGCCAATCATCCACATGGCTCAAAACAATAATGTTTCGGGTATTGCTATTTTTAAATTTGCAGCACACCCAAAAGATGCACCCTTGCAGCGTTGCTTTAAAAACCATTACTTTTGCATCTTACTTTAATTTTTAGCAACCAAAACTTAAATTGATCATGTCATTAATCTCAGTTGGTACCATGGCTTTTGATGCCATAGAAACACCGTTTGGAAAAGTAGATAAAATTGTTGGAGGCTCTGGAATTTACGTGGCTTATGCAGCGAGTAATTTTGTTACACCCATTCAACAAATTTCTATTGTAGGATACGATTTTCCACAGGAAGAAATGGACCAGCTTAAAAAACGTGGCGTGCAGTTGGAGGGAGTAGAAATTGTACCGGATAAAAAATCTTTTTTCTGGAGTGGTAAATATCATGTTGACATGAACACAAGAGATACATTGGTTACTGACCTTAATGTATTGGCAGATTTTAACCCTGTTGTACCCGAAAGTTACCAGGGGGCAGAATTTTTAATGCTGGGAAATCTTGCACCAAGCGTTCAGTTAAGTATCATTAACCAGTTAACAACAAGGCCCAAACTGATTGTAATGGATACTATGAATTTTTGGATGGAAATTGCATTGGACGATTTAAAAGCAGTGTTGAAAAAAGTGGACGTGCTGATGGTAAATGATGGCGAAGCAAGACAATTGAGTGGCGAAGTATCGTTGGTTAAAGCAGCCAAAACAATTATGGAAATCGGGCCTGCGTTTTTAGTAATTAAAAAAGGAGAACACGGTGCGTTATTGTTTCATAAAAATCATGTTTTTTCTGCCCCCGGCTTACCGCTCGAGGAAGTGTTTGACCCGACCGGTGCAGGGGATACATTTGCCGGAGGCTTTATAGGTCATCTTGCAAAAACAAAAGACATTAGTTTCGAAAATATGAAGACAGCGGTAATTGTAGGCAGTGCCCTCGCAAGTTTTTGTGTAGAAAAATTTGGACCTAACCGAATGAAAGAAATTACTAAGGCAGACATAGATGCAAGGCTTGGAGAGTTTGTACAACTCGTGAATTTTGATATTGATGTTGTAGCCTAAAGCAGTAAATAAATATAACTTTAAGCCGGCGTTTAATAAACTCCGGCTTTTTATTTTGATACATTTATGAGCAATTAATACTTGCCCTAAATTATAAACAGATGCTAAGAAAATTATTTCACTTCGTTCTATTTCAATTATGTTTTGTTGCAGCCTTTGCGCAGTTGCCGGTAGTTAAACCACCATTAAAGGGATGGCACTTGCTTAATTACCAGCAAGATGGTTATTTTGGTACTGGTGTAAAAGAGGCATATGAATTATTGGCTGGCAGAAAGAGCACTACTGTTGTAATTGCTGTAATTGATAGTGGTATAGATACCCTGCATGAAGACCTGAAAACGGCGCTTTGGACAAACCCAAAAGAAATTCCCGTTAATGGTAAAGATGATGATGGCAATGGATATACTGACGACATTCATGGATGGAATTTTTGCGGTGCTGCCAGTGGTGAAAATATGAGTGTTAATACACATGAGATTGCCCGTGTGTACCATCGCTGGAAATTAACTTTTAAAGGAAAAAAAGAAAGTGATATTGCGGCCGACAAAAAATTTTTATTTCAGCAATGGAATCGGTCTGAAAAACTGTTGAATAAGCAATACGAAGCCTATGTAAAAAACTATCCGAATATAAAGGAATTTTCATCAGGATTACAAACTACCAACAGGTTAGTTACCACCTATCTTAACAAACCCATTTTTTCAAAACCAACTATTGCCTACCTCCAAAAAACGGACAGTTTGGGTTGGGCAATAGAAGTTTGGATGGACCTTTTTACAAAAACGACTGATTCAACGGTTACCAATACTGCTATCATAGATGAAGTTAACACGTATAAAAATAATTTGCTTGCAAACAAACAAAGAATGGAGGATGAGCCGATAGACTACAGGGGTATTTTAACAAAGGATAAATATGAAGACATTCATGACAGTATTTATGGCAACAATAACCTGTACGACCATGCTGGTAACCATGGAACACATGTGTCGGGTATTATTGGAGCGGTACGAAATAATAATATTGGTGTTGATGGTATTGTTGATAATGTTCGCATCATGTTTATAAGGGCTGTACCAGGCGGTGATGAACATGATAAAGATGTGGCATTGGGCATAAGGTATGCAGTTGACAATGGAGCAAAAATTATTAATATGAGTTTTGGAAAACCTGTTTCGCCCTACAAACAGATGGTTGATGATGCAGTGAAATATGCAGCACTAAGAGGCGTGTTGCTGGTGCATGGTGCAGGAAATGATGGACAAGATGTTGATGACGAGCGTTTTTATCCCAATCCTGTTTTTTTAGATGGCAGTAAAGCTACCAATTACCTTACAATTGGCGCAAGTGGAGATTACAGTACTGGTGGTTTGGCAGCACCTTTCTCTAACTATGGAAAGGGAGTTGATATTTTCGCACCCGGAGTGTACATTAACTCTACCACTTTCGGTAATGGGTACGAGCCATATGACGGCACTAGTATGGCAAGCCCGGTAGCGGCCGGTGTTGCTGGTTTGATAAAATCATATTTTCCTGATATCACACCAAAACAAATGATTGACTTGCTGTTGAAATCAGGATCCGAAGTAAAGGAACCCGTTACAATCCCCGGTGGCGATAAAAAAGTAAATATGCTGCAATTGTGCAGCAGTGGTAAAATCATCAATGCTTACGAAGCCGTAAAGTTGGCGATTACTTTGTATGGTAAAAAATAATGACCAACTAGTATAAGTTGGTTAAATTTGTCATCTTATCAACAGCTTATTTATATGATTGAAATTATTTCACTGATATTTCTTTGTAAAAAGAACGGTGCCCTTGCTATTCAAAAAGGCTTATCTGCAGGTAGATGGAAATGGTATACTGTGTTGGGCTGGATTACAGCAGAGATTATTGGATTGTTTTTAGGTATGTTGCTCTTTGGCAATGGCAATATTTATGGTTTACTTGCAATTGGATTGGTAAGTGCCTTTGGTGGTTATTTAATTGTAAAAGCAATGCTTGAAAAAATGCCGGATGCCTATGATGAAGATATTGACAGGATCGGGGTAAGCGATTTGCAGCCTCCAAGAAAAGATTAAAGAAATCCTTTTATAAACAGCCCGTTAAAGGGCTTTTTTTATTTCATTTTAGCAATTGATTAATACCTTTAATCCACAACAAACAGTTACTTTGCTAAATACTTTTAACCGAAATTAATTACGATGATTAGAAATTGCTCCTATAAAATTGTAGTACTTAGTTTTCTTTTTATAGTTGCCTTTAACGGCTTGCAGGCTCAGCGGATCGACTCTTTACTCAATATTCTGGATGAAAATTATCCGCAGGAAAAAATTCACCTGCACCTGGATAAAACATTTTACAACCCCGGCGAAACTATCTGGTTTAAAGCCTACCTGGTAACAGACAATCTACCCACAACCATCAGTAAAACCTGCTATGCAGATTTAATTGATGAGAAAGGTAGCTTGCTGCAAAGAAAAATGATGCCTGTGTTGGAATCCGGTGCCGCATCTAATTTTGATTTGCCGGATACTTTGCATTCAGGCAAATTATTTATAAGAGCGTATACTTCCTGGATGCTGAATTTTGATTCTTCTTTATTAACTTTTTTACCAATACATATTATACCAGTAAAACCGGTAACTAAAAAGCCAGAGGTAACGACTGTTTATACACTGACACTGTTTCCCGAAGGAGGAGATCTTGTACAAGATATTAATTCGATTGTAGCTTTTAAAGCCACCGACCAGGAAGGTATTCCTGTTAATGTAGCCGGGAATATAGTAGATGATAAAGGTAAACAAATAGCAATCTTTAAATCAATGCACGACGGTATGGGTTATTTTTCTTTACAACCCCAGGCAGGTGAAAAATATAAGGCTGTTTGGAAAGATAAAAAAGGAATGCAGCACGAAACGCCGTTACCCGAGGCTAAAAATGCCGGACTCGTTTTAGGTGTTGCCAATATCGCAAACCAGTTACAGTATACTTTAAAAAGATCTGAAAATGCACCGCAAGCTTCAACCTTGTATTATGTGGTTGCACAAATGCATCAACGGTTAGTTTATAGTGCTAAAATAAATCTCTCCAACAAATCCAGCGTTACTGCACCCATTTTAAAAGATAGTCTGCCGAATGGTGTTTTGCAATTAACTATTTTTAATGAGGAGCAAATACCTATTGCTGAAAGGGTTGTTTTTATAGATAACAA
>Ga0209724_1004514_pt1 | contig 10930 bp, 8 predicted proteins | sample grotaG_FD_184143 | JGI IMG/M metagenome (GOLD analysis project Ga0209724, IMG submission 184143) | Glacier valley bacterial and archeal communities from Borup Fiord, Nunavut, Canada, to study Microbial Dark Matter (Phase II) -... | ecosystem: Environmental > Aquatic > Freshwater > Ice > Glacier ... | reverse complement strand
CCCCCAGACCTGACTTGTTACCTAACTCCACCTAGAGCAGGTGGAACTCCCTCTGGAAGTAGAACCCAACCATCTCAGGAAGCCTCTACTAGTCGCTCAACAGCAGGTAACCGCGATCGCGAACCCGTTGTGGCTGGAGGAGGCAATGGTGGGACTCGTCCTTCTAGCCCATCTACCGCCGCCGCAACACCGGGTGCCGCCACACGCAATCGAAACTCTCGTGCTGACTCAGCACCCGCACCTCGGTCAGGCGGTTCCGGCAATAGCAACCAACCCCCTCAAGACCCACCTACTGGCGGTGGTGATTCTCCTTCAACCTCCAACTCTGAGCCAAATGATCCAAATAAACCTTTAAGTACTACTAATGGAACTAGCAATATTCCCCCTCAAGGAGATTATCGCGATTCTCAAGGTCGCTTTGCACCAGATCCAAACTCCTCTGGTACAGCGCAGACAAGAGATAGAGAGCGAGAGTTTACTGATATGTTCAGAGGAGAGCAGGCTCGTATCATCGCAAGTGATGATACGCATCCATTACATTTCCTTCTCAATGAAGGGAAGTTAGTTGAGGACGTAGATGCAGGTCACACAATGATGCATGCTAGTGGTCGACGAGAAATGTTGGCTTTAGAGGATAGGTCTCTTAACAGAAACAGCTATCAGGAATTACAAGATCTGAGACAAGGAGAACCACGTAGAAAGGAGGCTATAGAAATTGGTGGTGTAACTGTGGAACTAAACTCTGCAAAGAAATGGGAGAACGAGGGTAACCTTCCGAAAGGTACAGTCGAAAATGCATTGTCACGCCCTGGCTGGACAAAAGATTTAAGGATCAATGATAGAGGGGCAGAGGTAGCCGAAGCTACTGGTCGTTTCAGTGAAGCACAAATTAAGCGACTCAGGGAAATTGCTGACCCTAGTAAGGCTGCTGCTATTAACAGGCTATCGTCAACGGATCGCCAGCTTTATAGAGACTACTACCAGGCGCTTATGGACTCCAGACCCAAAGTTACAAAGGGTAGGCCCGAGCACTAAAAACACTACGACATTACTCTGGACATCGCGACATCAGCATGACCAAGATCTATGACTTCTCCAAGAAGTAGCAGTAGGGTGGGTAATGCTCACTCCACAACCGAGATTAAACCTTCACGCTTTGAGCAAATTTGTCAACGTTTCGAGTTGTAAGCTGAAACTTTCAAGTTTGGAACGCCATCGTTTGAGTTCAGAGCAGCAACTTTCGAGTTCAGAACTCCATTTTCCCAATTCAAAACAACAACGATCGCATTTATAACCTCAGCTTCCAGACTCAGATCTCAAACGATCGAGTCTAAGCTGCCGGTCAAGCTACTCCAGGAGAAAGGCATCATGAAAACTCCATCAATCTCTGTGCAACGACAGCAGACCAAGGTTCAACTTGCCAATGCTCAAGACTACCTCAACTACGAGTTAGGCAATGCTCAACGTCGATTGCCGCCTGTGTATGTTCGTCTACTCGGAGTGGCGATCTGCGCCCTCGTGGGTGGCACGATCGCTTGGGCAACTTTCAGCAAAGTCGATGAAGTGGCAACGGCTCCCGGACAGGTGATTCCCGCCTCCCAAGTGCAGCCGATGCGATCGCTTGCCAGCGGTCTATTGCGCGAAATCAAAGTCACCGAAGGCAAGCATGTGCAGCAAGGCGAGGTCTTAGTGCAGCTTGATCCGACCATTTCTCAATCTGAAGTCGATCGGCTTGAAAAGCTCTCCCACCAAAGTCGCGACACTCTGGCACGACTGCAAGCTGAACGCACAGGCAACACCCAAGCCGGAAGCTTGCTGCAAAACCAACTATTAGCTGCCCGACTGCGAGAGTTTCGCGATCGCCAAGCTGCTGCGGAAGCCGAGACTAGCCGTCAGTTAAGCCTGATCAAAACAGCACAGGTGCAAAAGACGCGGTTAGAGTCTGACCTGGCACACGCTAGCGCCAAAACCCAGGCATACCGATCATTGCAACAGGAAGGAGCTGTGCCTCGATTTGACTATCTCGATTCCCAGAACAAGGTGGACTCGTTGCAAAAGGAGATTGCAGCACAGGAACAGGCGATCGAACAGGCAAGACAGGCACATCGAGCCGCGCTCAAGAATACAACTCGATTAGAATCGGAACGGCAAAGCGAAATTCTGACCCAGATCGATAAGCAGCAACAAGAACTTACCGACCTCGACGGCAAACTGACTCAAGCCCAAGCGCAACACAAGCACAGTACGATTCGCGCCGGGGTAACAGGTACTGTCTACAATATCAAAGTCAGCAAAACGGGATCTACAGTGCAACCGGGCGATGAAGTGCTGTCGATCGTCCCTGATGGTGAAACGTTAATTCTCGAAGCCAAAGTGCAAAACCAAGACATTGGATTTGTCCGATCGGGGATGAGAGTCAAGGTCAAACTGGCAACCTTTCCCTATCAAGAATTTGGCATGGTGGAAGGAACAGTTAGTAAAGTCAGCCCCAATGCTGTGAACGAACAGAATGAACCCAGTGGGTTAGTGTTTCCAGTTCAGGTTCAACTCAAGCAGCGATCGGTGAGAACCCACGATCGTGAAGTGTTGCTCTCTCCGGGCATGGCAGCCAGTGCAGAAATTGTGACCCGTCAGAAAACCGTGATGAGTTTCTTGTTAGACCCCATCACTGCCAGTTGGGATCAAGCTTTCTCGGTGCGTTGACAAACTCCCCGGCTGGTCGAATCGTTGCTTTTATCCACAGTTAATCATTGATTAATCGCTCCATTCAGAACCAACGACAAGCTTAAGATCATCTGCTGCGATAAAACCTGTGGTTAGGATAGAGATATCCGGATCGGGAGCCTTCCATTTTTTTACAAAAGGCTAAACCAATGAAAAAAATTACTGCACTTCGCCAGCTTTTACCATTAACGCTGTCTTTGTTGGCAACTGTGACCACAACCAGAGCCATCGCTACGGCTCCTGCTGACCTTCACGCTCAGGCTGTTGAACAGTCTCAGCCGATCGACCCCCAGCCCCAAATGCAACCCGTGCAACTTGCACAAATTGAAGGGTTCGGGCTGCCAGTTTGGGTTTACCTGATTGGGGGAGGAGTGCTGCTGCTGATCTTTTTGCCTAGAGTCGGTTGGATTGCTGGGCTGATTGTGATTGGCGAACGAGAAGTCGGCATTGTCACCAAGAAATTTTCTGCAAAAAGCCTGCCACCCAATCGCCTCATGGCGCTCAACGGTGAAGCGGGGCTGCAAGCCGACACCTTGCCTCCGGGCTGGCATTTTGGCTATTTTCCCTGGCAGTACAACGTCAACCGTGACCTTGTTGTGGTGGTTCCCCAGGGTGAGATTGGGCTGATTGTAGCCAACGATGGCGCAACTCTGCCGCTCGATCGCATCTTGGCCAAGGTGACAGACTGCGACAACTTCCAGGATGCCCGCAAGTTTTCACCGATGGCGGCGAAAAAGGGCGACAGCTTGCGATCTTGACCGCAGGAACTTATCGAATTAACACCGCCTTGTTTGAAGTGATTACGGCCGCAACCGCCGCCAAACACGGAATGACTCCTGCTCAGTTGCGGGTGTATACGATCGCCCCCGATGGTGTGGGTGTGGTCACGACTTTGGACGGTCTGCCGATCGAGCCGGGCGAAATTGCTGGAGCAATCGTGCCAGATCACGATAACTTTCAAAGAGCTGATCGGTTTGTCCACAATGGCGGACGGCGAGGACTGCAAGAGCAGGTAATGCTGTCAGGCTCGTGGAACTTGAATCCCTGGTTTGTGCAAACCGAACAGGTGGCAATGACCGCAGTGCCGATCGGCTATGTCGGGGTAGTGATTTCGTTTGTGGGTACCTCTCATCAAGATGTCAGCGGCGATGCTTTTACGCATGGCAACTTGGTCAACAAAGGCGATAAAGGTGTGTGGATTGAGCCGCTCTATCCGGGTAAACATCCGCTCAATACACAGATCATGAAAGTGGAACTGGTGCCCACGACCAACATTGTGCTGAACTTCACCAGTCGCTTTAGCGGCGAACATGGTTATGATGACAAACTAATTGCGCTGAAACTGCTGTCGTTTGACGGGTTTGAGTTTGAATTGGAAGTGTTTCAAATTATCCATGTGGGGGCGATCGATGCGCCTAAAGTGATTTCCCGGCTGGGTTCAATGCAGAATCTAGTCGATCACGTTTTGCGTCCGATCGTCGGCAACTATTTCCGCAACTCGGCTCAAGAATACACAATTCTCGACTTTCTGACGGCCCGCAGCGAACGTCAGGCAGAAGCCGCTGAATATGTGAGACAAGCCCTCCGCGCTTATGATGTGCAGGCAGTTGATACACTGATTGGTCTGATTACGCCGCCACCCGAACTGATGCAAACCTTGACCGATCGCAAAATTGCCGAAGAGCAGCAAAAAACTTATGAAGTTCAGCGAGTGGCTCAAACGCAACGACAAGAATTGGTGCGAGAAACTGCTCTAGCAAACATTCAAGGCGAGATTATCACGGCTCAAGAAGGTGTTACGATCGCTCAGTTGCAAGCAGCCGCGGCCGTCAAACAGGCCAATGGTGAAGCCGAAGCAATTCGCGTCACAGGACAAGCCAAAGCTGATGCCTACCAAGCTGGGGTCAATTCACTTGGCTCACAGGCCTACACTGCACTTCAGTTAATGCAGGTCATTGGCGATCGCAATGTTCGTGTGGTTCCTGATGTCTCGGTTAGCAGCAGTGCAAATTCGGGCTTGTTAGAGGGTTTGATGAGCATGATGATGTGGAATCAAGCCAATGGCAACCCGATGCTAAATGCACCGTCTCCTCACAATGGTACCAATGGGGCAGCACTCCCAGTAGCCGCCGCACCAGAAGCCCAGGACAATGAATCGCATCAGGGCTAATGCGATCGCTTACTGCTTCAATCCTAAATGTCCTCCGCTTCCTCAGCCGCTGACGAATTTGTGCTGTCAGCGGTGTGGGGCCTTTTTAGAGTTGCGCGGCTATTGGGCAATCGCGCTGCTGGGGCAAAGCCAGTCTAGTCGTACCCTGTTGGCGATCGACCACTCTGCCCCGCCAGCAGAATGTGTGATTCAACAAAGTTGGGATACTGGATGTAAAACACAAGCAAAACTGCCCCTGCCATCGCTGAGTCGCCTTGCTCAAATTCCGGCTTTGCTAGAGTGCTTTGAGCAAGACAGCATTTGTTATCTGGTGCAGGAGTATATTATGGGGAACAGTCTCGCTAAGACGATCGGCACTCAAGGTTCATTTAGCTCTACAGAAGTCTGGCAGGTGTTAGAAAACTTACTGCCCATCTTACAACAGATTCATGCTCAAGATGTGATCCACGGTGACATTAAGCCGGAGAACATTATTCGCAGCGGCGATCGGGCAGATGGTTCACCCAAACTGGTATTGGTAGATTTTGGAGCAGCGATTCTTAGCGCCGATCGATCACACAGAGCCAGTGGTAGCCCTGAATATGCTGCTCCCGAACAGATTCAAGGAGAGGCTGTTTTTGCCAGCGATCTCTACAGTCTGGGAGTCGTTTGCATTCATCTACTAACTGGAATTGCACCCTTTCAACTGTTTGATTTGACTGTGAATAGTTGGATTTGGCGTAACTACTGGCTTAATCCTGCCACTACGGTTGATCGAGACTCTGCAAACCGTCTGGCACAAGTTCTCGATCGTCTGATCGCCCCAAGCCTGAGTCAGCGATTTATGTCTGCATCGGTGGCGATCGCTGAAATCGAGCGGTGGCGCGGTAAAAAGATTTTGATTCCTCCCGTGACTCCGCCTGCAACTTGGCGCAACATTGCTACATTCAGCGGTCATGAAGGACTATTTGCCAGCGTGACTGCGGTGGCGATCGCTTCAGACGAGCAGCACATTGCTAGTGGCAGCGAAGACAAAACTGTGCGGCTGTGGAACCTTGCAACTGGCAAAGAAGTTGTGGTGTTACACGGACACACTCAGTTTGTGCAGTCGGTCGCCTTTCATCCCCATCAGTCTGATCTGTTAGTGAGCGCCGGGCGCGATCGACTAATCAAACTGTGGGATTGGGTTGCTCAGCGGGAGATTTGCTCGATCGCAGCACACGGACAGCAAGTTAACACCGTCACTTTTAGCCCCGATGGGCAATGGCTCGCCAGTGGCAGTGCTGATAAAACGGTGAAGCTGTGGTCTACCAACGGCGAACTGATCTCTACTTTTGCGGCACATCAATTAGCTGTGAATGCCGTTGCTTTTGCGCCGCTTGCGCTACTGATTGCCAGTGCTAGCGCTGATGCGACCGTTCGGATCTGGAACTTAGAAACGGCTAAACTGGTTCGCACACTGAAGGGACACACTCAAGCAGTCCGAGCGATCGCGTTTTCTCCAGACGGTCAACTCCTCGCTAGCGGGGGTGAAGACAAAACAATTCGCCTGTGGGACGTGGCTTCTGGTCGGTGCATTCGAGTCATCTCTGGACACTCGTGGTCGGTGTCGGCACTAATGTTTGAGTCAAACGATATCTTGATCAGCGGCAGTTGGGACAAGACGATGAAAGTGTGGCAGGTGGAGACAGGCGAAGCGATCGCGCAATGGGTGGGTCACACGGATTCAGTCACGAGCCTGGCAATTCCCGCAGGGCAAAAGGGGTCAGCAAGCCCCAACCATTTGAGGAATGCGTTGAATCAGCGTCTTTTAATTAGCGGCAGTCGCGATCGCACAGTTAAGCAGTGGCAATTCTCGCTGTGATCTTCAGTCAGACATGACCCGAAGATTTTATGATAGCTCTCTGAGTTCTCAGACGCGATCTCAATGTCGATTTCTTCTGTGTTCTGAGCGTAGTAGGTACGCGCAGCTTTTAAGTCATCTCTGGTCAACTGTGGATAATCGCTGAGCAAATTTGCGTCTGAGCATCCCTGGGAGTGCAAAGCGATCAATTTCCACACGGGGACTTGTGTTCGACCGACACAAGCAGCTCCATTGCAAACTCCAGGAGTCTTTCTAATTTTTGCTGCTGCCATGTTTCATTACCAATGGTCTTATTATTTTTGTTGTTCCCACTAACAGTGCTCTGGACAAAGTTTGAGCAGGTTTTGAGCGTCAAACCCTGATTCAGCCGTGGACAGAATCTTATGATCAAAGCCAGGGGTAGAGCTAACTTTGAAAAAATAGCTCGATCCTGAAACTGTAAGCTCTGAGAGCCTTGTGAAGCGGTTCAAAAACTGTCCGGACTATTGCATTAAAGAAAGCTTACCTTTCAACGGTAGCATCAAAGGTAAGAGGTTTTACAACAAGCACAGTTCTAGCTCCGCTTATGCAAGTTCTTGATCTGCGTCCTGACAATGACTTATTCATTCAGCAGGCTGCATTGATATTGCTTGATTGCTTTGAGCCATTGCCTAGTGGCTATCTGACGCGGGAAGAATCCCTCCAGGAAGTCCGAAATTCGTTTGCACCGGATCGGATTAGTCGCATTGCCATAGACAGATCAAGGACAGTTTTGGGTTGGATTGGTGGCATTCAGCAGTATGACGGACATGTCTGGGAACTGCACCCGTTAGTGGTGAAATCTGGTTTTCGGGGACAGGGAATTGGGCGATCGCTAGTGATGGACTTGGAGACGCAGGTAAAAAAGCGAGGCGGCATCACTCTCTGGGTGGGAACAGACGATGAGGAAAAGAAAACCACACTGTCAGGAGTCAACCTCTATCCGAATGTATCTGACCACATTGCGACCATCAAGAACCTGCGACGGCACCCGTATGAGTTCTACCAGAAATGTGGATTTGTAATCGTGGGTGTAATGCCAGATGCTAATGGATTGGGGAAACCCGACATTTACATGGCGAAACCAATCTCATCATGAACAGACTTGAAAAGTCACATCGGCAGATTTTGACTTTCTCTTCAACCTGCATTGACAAACCTTCTATTTCTATATTGAGCAGATTTGGGGTTGGGATGAAGAACGGCAAACCACTGGTTTTCCGAAGGAACTCAGTGAGTCACCCTTTGCAATAGTTCGCTATGCCTGTGAGGACGTGGGTTGCATTTCAGTCATGGATACAGGAGAGGCTCTAGACTTGAACTAAATAGCGATTCTGCCTGACTTTCAAAGCAAAGGGTTAGGAACTCAACTCGTTCGATCGCTGAAAAATTAAGCGATCGCTAAAGAGATCCCCATCCAACTACGGGTGTTGAAAGTCAATCCAGCCAGAGGATTGTATGAACGGCTTGGTTTCAAAGCTACGGTCAAGAACGATGTGCAACTATACATGCAATGGGACAATGATTAGTCTTAACCTGTGAAAGTGACTGGCGAAAATTCAGATCTACCAGAGAGACGGTCATTGACCCATCCCAGACTTTACGATGAGCTTTCCATTCCTCAGAAAACAGGTGCCGGATGAATTTGTATGCAATCTTGAGCCAAACCAACTGCCAACGGGTCAGTGATGGAGCTGTCGCTCCTATTCTGAGCGGCTGCGAGTTCGCCCCTCGACAACTGGTACTGCTCTTGCCCCAGTTGGGAGATTTTGACAGTTTGGAATACGCCTGGTGGTTGCAGCGAGAGAGCCACCAAATTCAGGCGGCAGGGATCGTCGTTCGAGCGGTTGGCATTGGAGATCGCAATGCGGGTCAGCAATTCTGTGCTTACACTAACTTCCCGTCTGACTGTTTGTTTGTAGACCCAACCGCAGAATTGCATCAAGTCCTTAATCTGTATTCCGGTCTGTCCTTCAAACTGCCTGGTCTGTCGGTTGCTCAGAATGCCTGGCTCAATCTGTTGTTGATGTGTGCTGGAATCGGTAGCCCTGGGACTTTGGCTGAAGTGTTTCGAGGATATTGGGGAGACCGCCAAGCTCCCCAGCTCATTGCTGATGACGAAATCGTACAAGCGTTACCTCTGCCCCCGCTCAAAGGATCAGTCTTTCAATGGGCAGGCGGCAGAGGCTTTCAGCGCCCGTTTGAACTGGCAACTTTACGACTGCGAAATATGACCGAAGTGCTGAGTCACTGGAAGACTTATGTTCCGGATGCTGCCTATCTGACTCAACGAGGAGCGACCTTTCTATTTGACGACCGAGGAGACTTACTCTATGAACACCGAGATCGTGGCATCCTGGGCTTTGCCTCTGATATGAGCAATCCGCTGTCGTTTCTTGCAGGTCTCGTCACTGAGGAGGAAGAGCAGTGATACAGTGCGGTTTCTGCGACTTCCAGAAGAGCGGCATCTTTAACTCTCAACGAGAAACGAGCAGAATCCCGGGTCAACCAGCAGCGTTTCTGCTCGAACGTTTCACCCAAAGCGTATCGCGATAAAACTCCCCAGCTTGCTCCAACTCAAAGCCGCCCAACAGCAGTCCCATCCACACTTCTACCCACGGCATCTGTAAGCCGTGACACAGTTGAGCGAAGGAAACTAAATCTTCAGGCACCGTCTGTAACCATTGAGAAATTTCACTCGTCCACCGCGTGACATCCTCGTCGTATGTGATTGCTAACGCCTGCTGCTTCTGAATTTCCGCTTCTATCTCTAACTGATCCACCAGGGCTAGGACTGCTATTTTATCCACGGGTGCCACGATCGACCCTGCTTGAATTGCAGTGGGTTTAATTTGCTTTGTCCGAGGCTGACGCAATGGCACTGGCTCCATTAAATCGCTTAAATCCACTGCCATCGTTTGCCGCACCACATCGGCAAAGAAGTCGCGCTCGACGATCGGGTCACGATGCGTTTCCTCCCACCCCGTCATCAACGCCTCAGCCCTCGCTGCACACAGGTCAGCCAATTGCAGCAACAGTTCACCCGCCGCTTGCAGTCGCGCCGAGTCTGTCATCCGAGCACTGCTTGTGGAAAGCTGCGCTAATGCTGCATCGATTCGTGGCATCAACTCACCTAGATTTGCTCGCTCTGGCATGAGTCGCGCTACCTGGAGTGCTTCCCCCAAAGACTGCCTCAGCGGTTGAATCGTCATCTTAATCCCTCTACCCCAACCAGATTGAGATGGGCAGCATGATAAGAACAAGGACGCGCCGGACATTGGGCAATCGAATGCTGTTCCTCACGAGCAAATCGTTCAAATCCTCTGCGTTGCCCCTCTCCATACTGTTGATACAGCGCCTCCAATAATTGCCGAGCATACTCCTTCACCAAGCGAGGCGGCAGCCCAAAGGTATGCTGAGGTTCCGTCATTGCTTTAGGCGTTCCCCCGATCCACAGTTCTGCACACATCGCGTGAATCACCACCTCATCAGCAGGAGCGCGCGGCTTGTCCAGATAGGTGTGCAGCACCACATAGGGCACTGCTGGAATTGGCACCTTTACCACCTTGATCGCAGACAATCGCCGCACCCCCTTGCCCCGCCCTTTGCGGTAGTACGATCGGCGACTGCGGCAAGTCTCATCTTTCCAGCAGCCATCACCCTCGCTCTCCTTATCGTGAAGTTTACGAGCTTCAGTTGCCGTTAACAGGCTGCACGCCCAACATTTCTCATTAGTCAGTCTACCCATAATTCTAGGTATCACTTGTGCTCACATCGCTTAAGTTTTTAGAAGACGGTATCTTCAGATTTTAGGACGCAGAGTCGCAGCTCCTTCGAGTTGAATTGCCAGGTCTTCCTTACTGAGAGTACCTTCAACCACTTCAAGGACTAGCTCATACTTCTGACTCTGAGTGAGCGTTAGGACAAAGCCATTCAGCCGCAAAAAGGTATCCATCACGGCAAACGCAGTCCGTTTATTGCCATCTAAAAACGGATGGTTCATTGCCAAATGAAAAAGGTAAGCTGCCGCCTGCTCCCAAATGGTTGCATGGAGGAGTTGTCCCGAAAAAGTCGCCTGCGGTTGAGCCAGTGCAGACTCCAACAGTCCTGAGTCGTGAACGCCTGAAGTGCCGCCAAACTTTTGGATCTGTCGATCGTGAATCCGTAGCACATCC
>Ga0209724_1004511_pt1 | contig 10931 bp, 13 predicted proteins | sample grotaG_FD_184143 | JGI IMG/M metagenome (GOLD analysis project Ga0209724, IMG submission 184143) | Glacier valley bacterial and archeal communities from Borup Fiord, Nunavut, Canada, to study Microbial Dark Matter (Phase II) -... | ecosystem: Environmental > Aquatic > Freshwater > Ice > Glacier ... | reverse complement strand
TGAAGAGTGGCTTAAACGTTCCGTCCTTATTAACGATTATTCTGCCTTTCCGATCCCTAGCAGGGTACAGGTCAGCATCTTGAAGAGGTGCTACAGGCAAGGGTGAAAGCCCTATTGATAGAAGCCTTGCTATGGCTTCGTTTCGGTGCTTTTCAAGCTCTGTGGAGGGGGTGTAGCGGGTGAGTTCCAGTTGTGTTATCATGTCGTTAAGTAATTGGTAGACAACCCCTAGACAAACTGAAGACCTGTCTAGGGGATTGTTGTGTTTATGGGTTTATAGTTGCTATAAGATTTTTGCGTTCTCTCGGTTCTCTCGGCTCTGCCTGATCGCCTAACAATAAAGTTCTGATGATTTCTGAAACGTTTTGACCTTGATATTTTTCTCGAATTTTTTGCTGTTCTTTCTCGGTAAGTCTGATGTTCAGGGTTGATTTCTTCACTGGCTTTCTCCCTTCGATGTGCATAGCTTAAGGTGAAAGTAAAGACGAGTTCAAGATCCAAAAAAACAGTAGTAGAAGCTGTAGTAAAGTTATTGACGATTTTGGTCGCTAGACAATAATTTCAGCGATCGTCCCACTAATCGTAAAACTGCTGTAGCAAATCGACAGGCGTTAGTATATTTCTTTGTCGCCATGCTGCTTTTGTCCGCTTTGTAGCGCGATCCCAAATTAGATAGGTGTAACTCAGTGCTGCTTTAATGCAAGCATTTTTGCCGTCCTCTACTGTCCATTTTGGAAAGGGTGCTAACTCCCATTTCTTTTTAAGCGTTCTGTAAAAAATGGTGTTAGCGTAGCTTGCTGCATACTCTGTAGAAATGTTTGCCGCAATCTCTTCTAAAGTCATTCCCTGTCGGTACTCCCAAGATTTTTGTGTGTCGTCAGTCAGCATGGTGTTTTGTCCTGTAGGTATTTGCTGAGTCATTTTTTGTCAATCAACTTTTCTAAAGTCAGGTTGTATTCTGGCAGAGCTTTGATAACGAAAATCGCCTCTTCCTCTGTCAGCGATCGTTCAAATCTTTCTGCCAGTAGTTTGTAAGCTCTCTTGCCATCAGTTTGAATCTTTTCGTCTGGCTTTCTCCCTCTAGCTTCACCAATCAGTGAGAAGTCTTCTGAAAAAATCCCTATCTCTTGAAAGTGCCTGATGAAGTGCATTTCAACGTAATTGTTCGCAGATTGACCCCTGCTGTGAGCTAAAGATTTGATCGAATCAATGACACGATCGTCGATCCGGTAGGTGACATTTGAGCGCTTGGCTTCCATCTGGACATACATAAAAGTGCTTCTACATTCTCCTTCACTTCATCATAGTTGAATCACAATCAATTGTACAATTAATGTACAATCACTTTATCTTATGCGATCGCCGCGAATCATCAGATAATACGATTGAAGTAATTGCACACTACAATCATTTTGGGTTATATTGGTTTCAGAAGCAAGAAACGGTTTCTGAAACCAGTTCCTAGAACAGTCTCAAAAGGAGTTTCAATCATGAATTATCGAATCGCTCAAAACCCAGACCTACCAGACGTTTTAGAGATGGAACGCCCGCTTTCAACTGTGCAACCGCTCGAAACGTTTGGAAACTCTGCGAAACCGACCATAGAAACCGATGTTTCCTTCTCGAAACTATCAGGGTTATCGTTTCCCGCTTCTTATACAAAGGTTGCTGAATCCCTCACAAAATTAGGCTTCAAGGTCAACGTAAACACGCTTAAGGGCAGATGGGTAGAAAAGTACATCACACCCTCTCTAGAGTCTGTTAACTGCCCACAGTGGAGGGAAAACGGGGTCACAGAGTTCGGCTTTAACGCGATCGCTGAAATCTTACAGCGATGTGTTTTCTCAGGATCGGCTAACATCGCACCCGAAACGCTTAGAGACGAGTTGATCGAGCGTTACGGTCGGATTGATACCCCTATCGATTTGCTCGATTTAGTGGCTGAATCTGCTAGACAAAAAGAACAAGAGAGAACTGAGAACAGTAGCGCTCTGGTTAAGCAATCTCAAACAGACACAGACCGACTGAACAAAGCGAGAGAAGCCAATCAGATTTTGAACAAACCAGTTCAAAAAGAAGATTCAGCAAAACTATCGACCAAAACACAAATCGATCTAATCGTCAAAGCTCAGTCACTCAGAATGCAGAAAGTTAGCTTTCTACGCTCTGAAGGGTTTACAGATGATGAAATCGAAGAAGTGATCGGTAGACCGATAGGCTAAGTCAACACTAAGGAGAATCAAAATGCCACGCATTAAGAAACAGATTGTTAATGAAGAAACCACAGAAGAGCTAACACCAGACCTAGAAATTAAAAACAACGTAGTCCCTATCACTCAAGGTATTCAGCCCACTGAAAACTCTAGAGATTGGTCAGAAATCGACTCTTTCCTATCCAGCTTTGTCACATTTAACTAAGGAAAATCATGCCCCTAAACTTACCAGAAAACTTCGATTTTGAGTTACCAGACTTTCAGAATCTTGCACAATCAGCGATCGGCTTCACGCCCAATACTGCACTCCCTCAAGTCAGTGATGGAGACTTTGAGACTAGAAAGCAAATCTTCAAAGAGCAAGGGAACGCAGCCGATCTTTATGCTGAGTCGATCAAAGTCGCTAACAAATATGTTCAAGCGGCTGTTAAAGCGACTCAGCTTGTCAGATCGACAATCAGCTATCAAATCGGGATTCAAGATATACGGACTGAGGGTATCAATCTTCAGAAAGCTTATGTCCGAACCGACATTGCCAACACTGAACTGGCAGTGTTGAATCTCAAACTCAACTATGAGAATCAGGCTCTACCGCTCTTGCAAGAAGGGTTGAATCATCAGTTGCGAGAGCTTGCCTCAAAAACTGAACTGGCAGCCAAGAAAGCAGAGTATCAAATCGAGCACACAGCCTCTCAGTTCAATTTAATTGACGTTCAAAGTCGATTGGCAGCTTGAACAATGTTCAAAAGTCGCTCTAGAAAAAATCTAGAGCGACCATCTTCCCAACCTCTTAAAGAAAGGAATTAACTCGAATGGTATCACTTACCAATCCTAAAGAACTCATCCAGCCGATCGCCTTTGCTGGTTTCATGGGCAGCGCGATCGCTCTACTGATCAGCACTACATTTTTCAACGATGCCAAGGTTGCCAGCGTTGCGACTCTATCCGGCACTGTGTCGCTTTATGCCTATACCAAGAAAGAGAAAGCAGACAATGAGACTCGATTGCAGTCAGAACTTGAATCGGCTTCAAATACGGTTGTGACTCTAGAACGTGAGCTAAATCAGTGCAAGGATTCAGAATCGACACTATTGGGCAAAATCAATCCCTACATAATGCCTGATGGCAATCTATTCAATGTCGAGGCACAAAACACCGTGATAACGGCTCTACGGTCTGATTTAGAGCGTTTACAGGGTTTGAAAACTGAACGTGATTCTATGACTCTGAAAGTTGAGAGCCTGAATCAGCAGGTCAACACGTTAAAGGCTACCAATCAGCAATGGTCTTCAGATATCGATCGGGTCAATGTTGAGAATGAAGCGTTAGAACGTGACAACCTTCAGTACAAGGTGAAATCTGAAAGCGTAGAGGAAGTTGCAAAACTACGGGCGGATGCTGAGTGCAGTCGATTGAATACCGAAATAGAAAAGCTGACAAAGCATCGTGACAAGCTGACTGGAGAGGTAATCGACCTTGCCAGTGAGTGCGATCGTCGCAAAATTTACATTGAGGAATTTGAGGAAAACAGCCGCAAAAACTTCGCAGCGCTAAGTCAGGAGTTCAAAAGTTTGAATGAAGCCGCGACCGTTGGCATTCCCGAAACGATCAAGGAAGTGCTAAACGAACGCGATCGAGAACTGATGAGGGTATCAGGGATTGCAAACCAACTCTTACAGCCGTTATTGTTTCACTCGATCGGAGAGTTTGAACGCGCTAACCGACTGATTCAGGCACTCTATGAAGGAAAGCCGTCAATCACGCTTGATCGGGGTCAGATTGTGCCCTATGACGACAAAACGGGTTTTGATGTCTACTTGCAACTGAGGAACGGGCAAGCCGTTGGAGATGCGTTTATCGAGCCATTGAATGAACTCGGTAACGATCTAGCGGTTAAATGCTGCTGTATCAAAGATTTGACGTTTGAAGTTGATCGGGTTAATCCCCATCGGATTAAAACAGCGATGGTCTTTAGAAAGGCATCTAAAAAAGAGCCTAAATCAGCGATCGATAAGCACTGGACACCCGCAAGTCAGTTTGAGAAAATCTACAAACTTCTCAAAAAACCTGTTACCCGCGTCATGGGATCAACAGGAGAAGGAAAGGGGATTTTTGTGAATCTCTTGTTAGCTCTTGAGGCTAACCAGACAGTACCGACATTCACCAGACTGCACGATCCCGTAGATGGATCTAGCCAGGATTACTGGCAGATTTCTAAAATTTCTAAGGGAAAGAGCGAAACGACTAAAGCGGTTAAGTCATTCATCAGCGAATTTAACGATCGATTAGAGAGTGGTATCTCAGAACCTAAGACTCTAGACGTGTTTGATGAGATTGATATTCTGGCTGATAGCGATTCATCCGTGAATAAAGCCTTTCTCAACTCATCTAAAGGGATGCGTCACTGTGGCATGAGAGCCTACCTCATTGGGCAATCGCCATCGGTCGGCAAGAAAGGTTTTGAATGGGCTGATATGGATAATTTCAACGCGGTTTATTTTGGTTCTGCCATCATTACAGCGATTGATAAAACGCCCTCTCTTAGCACTCAATCAGAAGCGCTTAGAAAGGCTTTTGATAAACTCAAATCATTTTGTGATTTGCAGAATGAAGAGGGTGAATTTGAAGAGGGTAATCTCTACCGCGTTGGCTTATTGGTTACAAGTGGAAAGGCGACATTTTTTGAACTTCCTAGTGCTGATTCAATAGTTTGCGATTGGTCAAAACTGACTCAGGAATGTGAAGCAAAACAAGGGGTTATAGTCACTTCAAATTTCAGCAAAACGCCTAATCCTGAGTGTCCAGTTTGCGGTGAAAAGATGCGATCTGCTTCTAGCAACTGGTTATGTCAAAACCGCAGTCACACAAAAGAAATGGGCAAAAAAACATACCTTAAAAGCGATTTTGAAGGGGTGTAAATAGCTGTTACGTCTCAATTACGTCTCATTTACGCCGTAATTGAGACGTAATCAGAAAGGCTGAAACCCTAGCCACACAAAGGCTTACGTTTTACTTACGTTTATCTTACGCCGCCCTTTAGGGGGTTCAGTTACGGGCGTAATTGAGACGTAAATGAGACAGCTTTCAACTATTAGGAGAAACTCAAATGTACGGCTCTCGAAACATCCCACTAATGCCCGTTTTGATTGCTTTTTTAGCAGGTTGGCTATTTGCTCAAGTGTTCACGATCTCACCAAAAGACAACTTAAAGTTGAACCCTAAAAACGCCTCTATCCAAAGGAGTCGTTAATGTTCAATTTATTGCGAGTCTTATCTTACTCAAACGTAAGTAAGAAAGAACTGAATCAACTGCCTAGAGAACCTGGTATCTACTACTTTATTGATTGCTTCAAAGTTCTGTATGTTGGTCAGTCCACAAGCATCTATCATCGTTGGCAAGCTAACCACAAACATAAACCAAGGTTTCTAAAATCTTGGTTTGCTAGGCTTCATTACCGATCGGTTAAAAAGGAGAGTCTAGACCTAATAGAAGCGCTAGAGATTCAGAGATTTAACGCACCTTTGAACATTCAGAAACCTAACCCAGAAAAGTACAGAAGGAAAACTAGCAGTCTCATAGAAGATATTTGCTGGATAGCTGGTATCGCTGTTTTGGGTGTGGCGTTGATAGCGCTATTAACCCGTTAAAGGATTAAAGCCTCTCTAGGTAGAGAGGCTTTAATTTTCAGCCCGTTCTACTTCTGCTGTTTCAATCCCTGATTCTGAATTTTTAAGGTGAGAGCGTTCGGAATCTGAATGTCGATTGAGCCTGGATATTTCGTAGCGACTGCGAAATAACCCAGACCGAAAGCGAGAGAGGCACTGACAAAAGAGGCGATCGCCACTTTAGCAAAAACTGAAAAAGGCTTCAGACTTTTCAGTTTTGACTTGAACTTGTCTTTGAAGCTGGGAGCTTTCAAATTTTCTTGCTCTTTAACGATTCTGGTCATACAATCAATCTCCAAACGATTATTAACGAGTCTTCCGACCTAAAAGTTAGGTCGGAAGACTTTTTGTTGAGGCAAAAGACAACACGGAACCTAGAAATTAATGAGTCCTGAGCATAGTACCCTCCGTCTTTGTTTTCCGCTAGTGCAAAATAGTACGCAAGTCCTATAAGATTTGCTAAGACTAAATTAGATGGGCTGTTTGCTTGGTTGAAAAAATAATAGTGGTCTTCTTGAGATCAATAGAACCCTAGTTTTACGGTGATTTGAGAGCAAAGATTTGAGAGCGAACAGCGTAAAAATACTGGTTTTTACTTACCTACCGATCCCTTTCCAGGAGACTTTATCAGCAATAAAGCGATAGACAATAAGGATCGCTGGACTATCAAAAGGTCAGAGCGGTTTACACAGTCACTAGAATTTAATTAGCGATGAAATTTAGAGCCTCTCAGAGATTGGGAGGCTTTTTTTGGTGATCACTCGATAGGAGAGAAAACGCTTCTGATAGATACGAGATTCTGAGCAAAGCTATCGAAGTTCTTCAAAACGATTTGACCCCTCGTTATGGTCTCACCTAAAAACCCCCTCAACTTCCACCCAAACCCTTCAGAACTCGGAGGGGTTTGAAACGGTATCTAAGGTCTCTGCAACTTGTTGATAGACCACTCAGACTCTCTACCGCTTTTTGATATCCGCTCACAGACGAAACCATACCTTTCGACTCGGTTTCCTCTAACCTCTTTTAGACCCAGTAAAACAGCCAGCTTAGAACTAGGTATTAGCCAGCCTTTAGAGCAAGCGTCTTCCAACTCGTAGAAGTTTTCCAGTGTTTTCGATTGCTTCAGATTTTGTAAAGCATGGGTCATAAATCCTATTGCAGCAAGGGTTATAGACTGTTCATCAATGTCTGTGGACAATGCTGAACGGTCTTCACCGATCCCATAGCGTTGATAGAGAAATAGATCCACGTCAGAACCGTTCTGTAGAATCCATTCATTCAGAGAGTCGAGAAATTTAAGCTGATTTTCGTTGACAAAACTTTTATTCCCACCTTTTTTGACAGCACTTCCCAGCCCAGCTTGCTCCATCGCAGTTAACCGCACCTGGTACAAGTGGGTACGACCGATTTGATAGCGCTCTGTTAGTTCGGAGACCGGGAAATCAGCCATAGCCTTATTGTTCTTAAGTGTTCGCGAACGATTATACTTCTGTTCGGAAACGTTCGTAGACGTTCGTTGAACAGTTGCGAACATTGCAAGGCACCGCTATAGTCTCTTTAGAGCGGTGCCTTGATAGAGCACAAATTAAGAGGAGTATTCAAGGTTAAGTAGTCATTCATAGTAACTATAGTAAACCCCCGATCTGTGAATCAGATCGGGTTTACTTTTGACTTTCAATCGAGCTTAGACAAGTCGCAACTTTTGATAGTTGATCGCTGAAGGAGAAACACCGACATCATTTTGTTTGTGCCCTAGAACTCTCGTTAAATACTTAGCGGGTAAAGTGTTTCCGTTATACCCATTCTCGATTAGATAAGCAGCATAAAAGTCTCTGGCTTCTTTGTATTCCTTAACGGGTTTAGGGTGTCTGCTTAAGGACATTGAAAAAAGTTTATTGACTAACTTACTGTCTGGATTTTCGACGCGCTTATCAAGTGTTTCTAACTTTTCAATGAGCTTTGAGACTTCCTTAGCAGAGATGAAAATCACAGGGATTTCAAACCCTTCATCTGGCAAGATCCGATCCTCACCTCGCTTTTTAGCCTGACCAGTGAAATGGATTTTGTCTTCTGCCACTGGGACAAAAGTAGCATCACCATGAATCTCGATCATTCTTCTGCCAGTGCAGAGAGCGATCACATAGCTGATGTCTTGCCACTTGTCAGAATTTTTATACTTTTCAACCCAGTCCCGAACTAAATCAACTCTGATATCTTTGATGTCTTCAAGTTGTTTGTTGAGGCGTTTGTTTTGTTCTTTGTTCTTAGCGATCGAGAAAGGGCGACCGAATTCGTATGTCCATGCGTTTAACTCTGCTGCATTCGGATAGTCCCTGTGAGAAGCCAGAAAAGAGCGTAACCACGTTAACTCACTAGCGACGGTAGAAACTGCCAATCCGTCTAGATTCTTGACTATGGCAATAATCACAGCGTCTACATGAAGATCTCTCATCTTTTCCATAACGTCTACTGTCAGAGCTTGGCGCGATACCTCGGTCTGCTCTGAGAATGTTGCTGTAAGTTTTGAGTTGTACTCACTAACTAGACTTTTCCACGCTAGAACCGCTTCACCTTTTTTTAGGCTTTTCTGACTGCCTGACAACAGCCGACCCAAAATCGAGCGAAGGATATGCACGTTTGTTTTTTCGACTGTACCCAAAGGGATCAAATTCATCTCACGTAAGAGCTTGTCAGGTTCTACAGAAAGGAGTGCGGTTAAATCGTTCATGGCGGTTTGTTGTCTGTTGTACTTTCTATATAATACTGCTTTTCGCGCAAGATGTCAACAAAGTACAACAGAAAGGTAAAGTAACTTTTTGGTATGATTGCGTCTACTAGTTCAATTCTGTAACGCCTGAAAGAGCATTGGCATAGCCTCAAAACTCTCTTAGGGACAGCCCAGACCATGAGCAATGAATAAAAACCGTTTGGAGTAGCTCTTTGAGTTAGTCCTATTTTTCGTTTGTGTGTTTTTTTGAATAAGTAAGGCTGATTTCTGGTTGAAGTAGGCTAGATTCGTGCAGAGAAATCCTACTTCCCAACCTACCTAAAATGGCTAAGATCCAGTCAGGGCAAATCGTTAAGCTAGAATTTGAAGGTAGAGAATTTGAAGTTATTGTCATCGATCCTAATGGTCTAGGTACAAACCAACCCAGCATTGGTTTTGGCTTTGGCATGATGGAACGCTATGGAGGGCTTCCCACCTCAACGGCTGACAACTGGTTAGAGGGTCTCCCAAATACAGACAGCGAATGCTTGAAACTCCCCTCTGGCAATGCTTATAGGGTCTCCCGAATCCTGGGTCTAGAAGACAATAACCCGTACGTTGTCGTTGAAGTTTCCGACTGGGTTGCAATTGCTGTAGATGCCAACAAGAATCCCGGTAAAGTCAGAAAAGCAACTAGAGATAAACTCCTTGATTTTCTTGGTTGGTTTGCTGTTAAGGGGTTCTATGCCGATGCTTATGCCAGCCTAAAAGGCTCTTATACCGAGGCGGATAGCCGTTCTGTTTCTGCCTGGATGCAAGTTCGATTAGCAGGAATTAGTAGAAGAAACAACTATACAAAGTTCCTACAAGAGCAGGGCTGTGAAGAGTGGTATCACTACGCTAATTGGACTGATTACGTCTACCAAGGTCTGTTTAGCATGAAGAAAAAACAGATGGTTGAAGACTGGGAAGTGGTGGAAGGTAGCAAGACGATAGGACGTAATCATATTCCAGAGGTTGAAGGCTTAAAGGCTGTTGCCTATTGTGAAAGTCAGGTTATTGAATTGTTTTATGGAGATTTGAAGCAAGCCCATGACGATGCTATTGGTTTTGCCAAAAGAAAATTCAAACTAGATTTCTAGATTTCTAGTGTCAAGGCTTCTCACTTTGGGGAGGCTTTTTTAGTGCCATCTCCTAATATGCCCCTAGCAGCCATTCTGAGAGGCTTTAGGGGAGTTTGTGCTGTAGTGATGAATAGAGGGTTTAGACGGGTTGTGGTGGCGTTTAAATGGGAATTAGAAGGGATTAGGGGTTTTGAGGTTTGATTACTGGATTGGTTGAAAAGGTTCGCTTGCTGCGATCGCTTAAAGGCAGTCTGTCAGCACTCGGAATCGTGTAGTACGTTAGGGACTTGTAACACATACAAATGTACTGGTTTTAACTGTCCACACCCCTTGCCACCTATAAAGTTATACACATTGGGGGGGTGTGGACAGTTGAGAGCGGTTTTGAAGGCATACTACAAATTGAGCTAAATGACCTTAGAATCACCCCTAGAATCGGCTCTGAATCGCTCGATATCTCATTGCACTGCTCACGATGCTTTTTGCCGACCAACCTCACCAGAGTCTCAAGAGAGCGATCGCCCCTATCGACTGAATCACTATCGTCAAAAAATATTAAGGGGCTGGCGATCTCTTCTCTGCTCAGAGGCAAATTTTGAGCGATCGCTTCTCTGCTTAAAGTCAAATTCCGAGCGATCGCTTCTCTGCTCAGAGGCAAATTTTGAGCGATCGCTTCTCTGCTTAAAGTCAAATTTTGAGCGATCGCTTCTCTACTCAGAGACAAATTCTGAGCGATCGCTTCTCTACTCAGAGACAAATTCTGAGCGATCGCTTCTCTGCTCAGAGGCAAATTTTGAGCGATCGCTCATCTGCTCAGAGGCAAATTTTGAGCGATCGCTTCTCTACTCAGAGACAAATTCTGAGCGATCGCCCAAGCGGAATTGTCCCTTAAACCGTTAAGCGAATGCGAACAAAAGCGCATAGTAACTATAAGTGAGAACGCAAACGCAAACGCTAAAGAGAATACAAATAGCAACGCTAAGTTTAACGCGAAGGTGAGAGAAATATTGATTTGTGTCTCTGTGGGTGGGTGTGACACTTTATTTTTTAGTGTGACACTTTATTTCTTCCGACCATAGAAAAGAAATGGTGTTTTTTGCCTGTTGTACTCTGCCTGTTGTACTATATTACTTTGACCGTAGAAAAGAAAGGGTGTTTTGTGCCTGTTGTACTTACCTGTTGTACTTTATGTTGTACTCTAATTAGAGTACAACATAAAGT
>Ga0209724_1004510_pt1 | contig 10934 bp, 9 predicted proteins | sample grotaG_FD_184143 | JGI IMG/M metagenome (GOLD analysis project Ga0209724, IMG submission 184143) | Glacier valley bacterial and archeal communities from Borup Fiord, Nunavut, Canada, to study Microbial Dark Matter (Phase II) -... | ecosystem: Environmental > Aquatic > Freshwater > Ice > Glacier ... | reverse complement strand
GAACCTTTTTAATTTCCGGTTGTTTATGAAGTATATTTATTGGATTACCATGATTTGGTTTGGTTGGTTTTGGTAGGTTTTCAATGTTATTTTGACCCCGGTATACAACGACCGGGGTCAATTTTTTTGGCTCTATAACGGATTGTGTTGGTAAATTTTGCAACCAGCTTTCAAATAGTTTGTGTAATGAGCAGCTGGCTATTGGCAACTTGCAGCTGGTATGATAGTGCTAACTATTTGATCCTAATTCTTTAATAATTAAAATGGCTCCTGATTTTTTTAGTAAGCGAGTCTGCCAGTCGCCAGCCACTAATAGCTAGCCGCAATCATTACAAAATTCAATTACCCATACCAAACGTCATATAGCCATTTTTTTATAGACCACCTGTTTTTATCCCTCCTTTTAATCTCTTATTGTTGGAAATCAACTGTTATATTTGACCAAAATTTTTGCTTTGAAAAATCAGTTGCTCTCAAGTCATCTCAAACTCCATTTTGTCGTATTAATTTATGGTTTTACAGCCATCCTGGGAAAGTTGATTACCCTTCCTGCGGCCCAATTGGTGTGGTACAGAATGTTGATTGCTGTAATTGCATTTTACTTATTTATCAGGTGGAAGAAAACCGATCTCTCCATCAGCAGCAAACAATTTTTCAAACTATTTGGGATCGGAATCATTGTTGCCATTCATTGGATCACTTTTTTTGGTGCAATAAAAATTTCAAACGTCTCTGTCACGCTTGGCTGTTTGGCAACTGCCACCCTTTTTACAAGTCTGCTCGAACCCTTTTTCTTCCGTAAACGGATCAATGCAGTTGAAGTAATCGTCGGATTGCTGATTATTATGGGATTGTACCTGATTTTCAGGTTCGAAACAAGGTATTCATTGGGAATTACCGTTGCCTTGATCTCAGCTTTCCTTGCAGGTCTGTTCACTGTGATCAACAAAAAAATGGTGGTGAATCAGAAAGCATCTGTAATCAGTTTCTATGAGATGTTGGGAGGACTCACCGGAATAACAATTTACCTGTTGTTTTCCGGATCTGACCTATCACCGCTGGCACTTCCCTCATCTATGGATTTTGTTTATTTGCTCGTACTGGGGACGGTATGCACCGCTTATGCGTTTGCGGTACAAGTAGATGTGATGAAGCATTTATCAGCCTACATTGTAGCTTTAACCATAAATCTTGAGCCGGTTTACGGAATTGTAATGGCCTATTTTATATTTGGAGAGACCGAACACATGACCGGTGGTTTCTATATTGGTACCGCTATCATCCTTGTTTCGGTTTTAGGATTTCCCGTGTACCATTATTACCTTAAAAGAAGGCGGAAGGGAAACACAAGTGAAATTGAGAAAGTGTGAAGATGAGAAAATGAGAAACTTGCTAATGTGCCAATGCATTTGAATTGAATTCATAGAATATTGTTATTGGAGCTACACCTAAACTAAGTAAGAATCAGTGAAATTCGTTTTAATTCGTGAAATTCGTCTTACGCTATTCAAACTGATTAATCACACCCTGATCAAGCATAACTGGTTCAATGTCGAGATCGTGTTCCAAAAATTCATCCATATCCTCTTCGGAGGTGAATTCTGCAATTACGCCATTGTAGATAACCGTCCAGGTTTCGGAGGATTGCAAGATCTTCAGACCCGGCAATTCTGGGCTGAAATCCTTGACCGAAAAACCTTTTTTACCGCCATCTTCCGCTTCAATATCCTCAAGGTAATGGGTATAGTAATCGCGGGCAGGAAATAGCTCATCAAGGACATCATCGTCTTCGGCGCGCTCATAAAGCTCGGTTAATGTGAGACGATAAATCACCATAGCGGCCTCTCCGTTCACATAAAGAATATCTGCAAACGGCTTCTCTGGTCGATTTTCAATCTCATCAAAATCAAGTTCTTCAACTTTCGCCAAAAACCGTGGATGGTGGTTGTGAAGAATAAACTCTGCCGGCTGGCCTTCAGCTGCCAATATATCATTACAAATCAGGTATTTTGAAGTTTTCATCGTTACGCTTTATCAATTTTGGCGCAAGTTAAAGATTTTTTGAGCGATATTCCCCGAGTAATGATCAGATTCAGATATTTTTGCAGGATGAAGCCAGTTATTTACTTATTTAACCCGACATGTGAGCTGGCAGTGGCCAATGGTTCGGAAAACTATATGGCACCGGCCCAATTACGTAAATTTGAAGATGAACTTAGTACAATTCCGTGGGTTCTTGCAAGGTCTCAGGATATTATTCTGGTTGATAAGGTTCTATCACAACAATTTACTGATCTGCTGGAAACCGCGGGATTCGGACTTCCCACTTTTCGAACGAAAGAAAGTTCATTAACTGACCCTTCTTTTTTGTCTGGCGACAAAGGTTTTCTTTTCCCATGGGGATGGAGTCCTGCGGCGCATAAACTGCTTTCGCCTTTAAAATCAGGGTGCTGCCCTGAATTTCTAAATTCTCCGGTTGCAGAATGGCGTGACATACATCGTGAATTGTATAGCCGGGAAACTGCACTCATAATTTTGGAACGAATTATCAATGAATATCACTCTGATAATATATTGTCATCGAATGATTTACCTGAAATATGTACAAATCACGAACAGATTATTGACCTTCAGCATAAATGGGAAAAGTTCGTTGTGAAAGCACCCTGGAGCTCTTCCGGCCGTGGATTGCAGATTTTGAGACCCAATGAATACAACCAGACGAACCGTCAGGTCATCACAGGTTATCTGAAGCAACAGGGATTTGTAATTGTAGAACCATGGCACAATAAAGTATTGGACCTCTCGTTCCAGTTTTTCTCTTTTGGAAACGGGCAAATAGAATATCGGGGTCTGACTACATTTTCAACAGATCATTCAGGTCGTTACATTGGCAATTACCTGCAGGAACTACCTCCTGATCTCACCCATGAATTAAAAGAATTTCTAAGTGAAAACCTTGATAAGGTTAAAATAACACTTCATAAAGTATTAGTATCAAGTAACTATTCAGCAGACTATTATGGATGGTTTGGCGTTGATGCCATCATTTTTAAATCACCTGACGGAAAGTTGAAGGTCCATCCCTGTCTCGAAATTAATTGCCGGTTTACGATGGGTGCGATTGCCTTTAACTTGCGAACTCACCTTGCTGAAAAATCGATTGGTGAATTCCGGATCACACATGGAAAGGGAGGACATTTTGCGCAATTCTGTGAAGAGATGACGTGCCAAGAACCGCTCATTACCGACAACGGAAAAATTGTAAGCGGATATTTGCCACTGACTCCTTCCCTGCCTGAAAATGGTTTCGGTGCATACCTAAGCGTAATGGAAATGAAAAAATGAATAATTCGGCAATTAGACGATTTGACAATTGACATTGTCGAACTTTGTTTCAGCAATTTTAAGTATTGGGTCAAGAGTAAATGTCATCATTAAACGAAGCAATGTCTATACCCTGAAAGGGTTAAATATCAATAACCCTGGGTAAGGAGGAACGACGCAACCCAGGGGAAAGAAAAGAAAAACAAAAAAGGTGCATCTGGAAAGGCAAGCAAAAAGAGTAATGATGTATGTACCGCAAATTGAGACCTCTACAATGACAAACAATTACCCATTATTCCCCCTCTTTATCAAGTTTCGATTTCAGGTCAGCAAACTGACTGTTATTGAAAGGTAAATAGGTATTTTGCTCAGGTTGTTCTTCGATTTCAAAAAGAATTTCATCAATGCGGATATCATTGAAACCTATTCCTGTGACACCAGATATCTGTTTCCGTACCGATACCTCATCGGTACCAATCTCCCGCATATGAATCACCCTTCCGATCATCCCAATCACATCTCCAATTGGCAGCGCTTTTGCTGCAATTTCACAAATTCGCTCAATAATCGCGTTAATTTGTTCCTCCTGACCGGCAATTATATTCTTTTGCATACCCTGCGTTTTAATTAAACATAAAGCAAATCGGTTACGCGAATAAAAATAGGGACTATTTTTCTATATTTGCGCTCTCAAAATGACAACACAAAAGTAATGGAAATCTTAATCAGGAATAAAGTAATTGAAGCAATAAAAGTCCTTTACGGACAGGATGTTGACGAAAAACAGGTGCAGGTTCAAACAACCCGGAAGGAATTTACGGGCGATAAAACCCTCGTGGTTTTTCCATTCCTGAGGTTTTCAAAAAAGACTGCTGAGCTGACTGCCGAAGAAATCGGCACCTATCTTGTAAAAACAATACCCGTAATTTCCGCCTTCAATATTGTAAAAGGATTTCTTAATCTTGTGATTGACAATAGTTATTGGATCGAACAACTCAACCTGGCAGCCAATGCTGAAAAATACGGATTTAAAACCTCCGATGAAAAGTCAGAGCTTGTGATGATTGAGTACTCCTCCCCTAACACCAATAAACCGCTCCATCTCGGGCATATCCGGAATAACCTGCTCGGTTTTTCCATCAGCGAAATCATGAAAGCGAATGGCAATAAAGTGGTAAAAACCAATATTGTCAACGATCGTGGCATACATATTTGCAAGTCGATGCTTGCATGGCAGAAACTGGGTAACGGCGAAACGCCCGAATCATCGGGTAAAAAAGGGGATCACCTTGTAGGCGAATACTACGTGAAATTCGACCAGCTTTTTAAGGCCGAAGTTGCAGGTTTAATTGCCGAAGGATTGAGTGAAGATGAGGCAAAGGAGAAATCACCCATCATTAACGAAGCCCGCGAAATGCTCCGGAAATGGGAGGCTAATGATCCCGAAACACGCGATCTGTGGCAACGGATGAACAGTTGGGTTTATAAGGGATTTGATGAAACTTATAAAACACTGGGAGTTGATTTCGATAAAATTTACTATGAATCTGACACCTACCTCGTTGGACGTGATGAGGTGTTGCGTGGTGTAAAAGAGGGCATCTTCGAACAGATGGATGATTCTTCTGTATGGGCCAATCTTGAAAAAGATGGTCTTGACAAAAAAATCCTTCTCCGCTCCGATGGAACATCTGTTTATATGACACAGGATATTGGTACCGCCAAAATACGGTATGCTGACTTCCCGATCGATCACATGATCTATGTCGTTGGGAATGAGCAAAACTACCACTTTCAGGTCTTATCGCTTCTGCTCGATAAATTAGGCTATAAATGGGGTAAAGATCTGTATCACTTCTCGTACGGAATGGTCGAGCTACCGCAAGGCAGAATGAAATCACGTGAGGGAACTGTCGTTGACGCAGATGATTTAGTTGCTGACATGATCGATGTAGCCCGTAAAGTTTCGGAAGAACTCGGAAAACTCGAAGGTTACACTGAATCTGAAAAAAAGAAAATCTACGAGATGGTAGCGCTCGGAGCACTCAAGTATTTTATTCTTAAAGTCGATCCCAAGAAAACAATGATGTTCAATCCGGAGGAATCGATTGATTTTAATGGAAATACAGGACCATTTATCCAGTACACCTATGCACGTATTCAGAGTGTTTTACGAAAAGCCGCTGATGCCGGTATTGTTATTCCGACACATGTTCCCGAAATTGTCCTTAATGACAAGGAAAGTGCGCTTATTAAAATATTAAGCGGATTTCCCGACGCAGTGAAAGAGGCTGGTGAAAACCATAGCCCTGCGCTTGTAGCCAATTTCGTTTACGAACTTGTGAAGGAGTTCAACCAGTTCTATCACGATATCACAATTATGAATGAGCCGGATGAAGATATTCGTAAGTTCAGGTTACTGTTAGCTAAAACAATTGGTCAAACAATCAAGAACGGTTTTTCTTTACTTGGGATTGAAGTTCCGGAAAGGATGTAACCTACTTGATATCTAAAATATCACTAAATTTGTAAAAAAAGAAGAGGGAATGAACACAACAGAATTAAAAAAAGGCTTTCATCTGCTCATTGACAGTATTGACAATGAGAATCTTCTGATCAATTTTTACGATATTATAAAGAAAAGATCTTCTGCGAAGGATGGGCAATTATGGGAAAGACTTTCAAATCAGGAACGGGAAGAACTATTATTGGCGCTCGAAGAAAGTGAAGATCCCAAGAACCTGATCAGCCATGATGAAATGAAAAAGAAACATCAAAAATGGCTTTAGAGTTACACTGGTCGAAAAGAGCTGACAAGAAATTTGATAGAATTCTTGAATACCTGTTACTTGAATGGGGTGAAAGTGTCACAAAATCGTTTGTTAAAGAAATTTATGATTTTCTGGATATTCTATCAGAGTTTCCGGAAATTGGAACAATAGAAAACAAAGAAAAAGGAATAAGAGGCTTTACGATTATCGAACAAATAGACCTTTATTACAAGATAGAAGGAAGCAAAATCATTCTTTTAAACTTCTTTGATAATCGACAGAATCCAAAAAAGAAAATATTTTAATCAAGCTATCACAAAATAGGGTGTCCCAACCAATGAGACACCCTATTTTTATTTGTTCCTGACAGCTAAGAGACACTTAGAAATCAACTATTTCAATGAAGCAAAGAAGTCATTCCCTTTGTCGTCGACAATGATAAAGGCAGGGAAATTTTCAACATAAATCTCTCTGACAGCTTCCATTCCAAGCTCTTCGAAATCAATCACTTTTACTGACTTAATACTGTCTTTTGCAAGAATTGCAGCTGGTCCGCCAATCGATCCAAGGTAGAAACCACCGTGATTTTTGCAGGCATCGGTCACCTGGATCGAACGGTTACCTTTGGCAAGCATAATCAAAGATCCTCCAAGGCTCTGAAAAAGATCAACATAACTATCCATTCGACCTGCTGTTGTCGGGCCAAAACTACCTGACGCCATTCCTTTCGGTGTTTTTGCAGGACCTGCATAATAAACCGGATGCTTTTTGAAGTATTCAGGCATGGGCTGACCAGCATCGATCATCGCTTTAATCTGAGCGTGAGCAATATCTCGTGCAACAATCAACGTTCCCCTAAGGTTTAAACGTGTTTTAACGGGATATTTTGAAAGTTCTGCCCTCACTTCATCCATTGGCCTGTCAAGGTCGATATCAACGGCAGGCTGCATAAACGGAGCCGTTTTGGGAAGGAAGCGTGCAGGATTGCGTTCCAATTCTTCAAGGAAGATGCCATCTTCGGTAATTTTTGCTTTGATATTACGGTCAGCACTACAGCTAACACCAATTCCAACCGGACATGAAGCTGCATGACGCGGCAAACGAACCACCTTTACATCATGAACGAAATATTTTCCGCCAAACTGCGCGCCGATTCCACTTTCCTGGCAAATCGTTGTAATTTTCTTTTCCCATTCAAGGTCACGAAAAGCTTGTCCCCCTTCGTTTCCTTCGGTTGGAAGGTGATCCAAATATCCTGTAGATGCTTTCTTTACGGTTGATAAATTTGCTTCGGCTGAGGTTCCACCGATTACGATTGCAAGGTGATAGGGCGGACATGCAGATGTTCCTAAATCTTTGATCTTTTCTTTGACAAATTTGGCAAGACTTTCTTCGTTCAATAACGATTTGGTCTGCTGATAAAGGAAAGTTTTATTAGCTGATCCACCACCCTTTGTAACAAACATAAACTCATAAGTATTTCCTTCTGTTGCGTAAATATCAATCTGCGCCGGAAGGTTCGAGCCTGTGTTTTTTTCATCAAACATCGTATACGGAACAACCTGTGAATAACGAAGGTTGCGATCGCGATAAGTTTCATAAATCCCTTTTGAAAGTGATTTTGCATCATCGCTGCCGGTCCACACATTTTCACCCTTTTTACCGAGTACGATGGCCGTGCCAGTATCCTGACAGGTTGGTAACTCACCTTCAGCCGAGACAACCTGGTTCAATAACATTGTGTAAGCCACAAAGATATCGTTATCACTCGCTTCCTTATCTTTCAGGATAGATGCCAGTTTTTCGAGATGCGCTTCTCTTAAATAAAATGAAACATCTGCAAAACCCTCTTTGGCGAGCAGTTCAAGCCCTTCGGGCGCCACTTTTAAAATTTTACGACCATCAACTTCGATCGTTGAAACAAAATCTTTGGTTAACAACCGATACTTTGTAGTATCCTTCTTAATCGGGAAAGGTTTTTGATAAATAAATTCTGACATGATTAAAATATCTATATGATTATTAATACGATAAACAATTCATTTTAAAGATCATTCATTCCGTAACCAAAAGCAAAAATACATAAAAAGATGGAGAGAGAAGGCCGGATGGTTGAATTTAATAGTCTGGTAATGTTGCGAAGGCCGGAACTGGCAACAAGAGCAGCTGGCTATTGGCGGCTGGCAACTGGCAGTTCGTGGTTCAAATAAAACAGGTATTAATAAAGAAAACTTTATCCGATTAACCCTAAGTAAGGAATTGAAAATTATATTCAGGCTATTAGGAGTCATTTTAGCTAGTTGCCAGATGCCAATTGCCTCTTTTAAAAAGCCAGTTGCAAACCGCCAATTGCCAGAAGCCTCTAATTAAAAGCCTGCTGTAAATAAATTCGTCATCGGAATCCGGTCTGTTTCGGAATACTTCCCATTTTCGAAACCGGCAACAAAGTTTTTATTGATTTGATAAAGTTGACTGTTAATCCGATCCATCGGGTAAGTATTTTCCTCATCAAAATCGGCGAAATCGAAATCGGTAAAATTCAATTCGCAACATGAAAGCTCATAATCATCACCATCCAAACTCACATATAGCAAAGGCAAGCCATGTGTCCGGCAGATCACTGGTCTTGAAGGGTATATTGCACAACTGTGATCAACCAAATAACGGCAATCTTCATCATTTTGAGGAACAGCCAATTCTGCAATTGATTGCTTGTCTATTTCCGCCTTAATCGCATAAAACTCAACAGGAAAAACTGAAATAGCCATACAGCACAAATCACACCCCTTCTTACAATTAAGATGTTTTTGGTGCTGTTTCTCAAGCGATTCGCTTAATGCATCAATCTCAGTACGTAACTGATAATAAGGGGCGAAAGTGGATTTATCCGACTCGTTCATATGCTGTTTTATTCTTAAACGACAAAGGTAGGGAAATCGGCATAAACAGAAAATGAAAAAATATTCTGTAATAGCTTGCACGTTTTTGATCAATTACACTGCTTTACAGCATAAATGCAAAATCATTTTGGCTATTCCGATCCCATATTACCAATTCTTCCCACCTTATCCTTTCCGTTTCTCTCGTTTTTCCTATTTTTGTTCCCTTGTTAAATGAACCGGCAATTTAGTGCAAACATTTGACTGATAATTTGAATGATAAAATAGTAAAGGCGATGATTGAAATTCCGAGTAAATACGATCCTTCGGTAGTTGAAGACAAATGGTATAAATACTGGATGGAGCAGAACTTCTTCCATTCCGAACCCGATGAACGTGAACCCTATACCATAGTCATCCCGCCACCAAATGTGACGGGTGTTTTGCACATGGGTCATATGCTGAACAATTCAATCCAGGATATTTTGGTGCGTCGTGCACGGATGCAGGGTAAGAATGCCTGTTGGGTGCCTGGAACCGACCATGCCTCTATCGCTACTGAAGCAAAGGTCGTTGATAAATTGCGCAAAGAAGGTATTTCGAAAGACAGTCTTACACGCGACGAATTTCTTGCTCACGCCTGGGAGTGGACTGATAAACACGGCGGAATCATCCTCGAACAGCTTAAAAAGCTTGGTGCTTCATGCGACTGGGAACGTACCTGCTTCACAATGGACAAGATCCGTTCTGAATCTGTCATAAAAGTCTTTGTCGATCTCTACAATAAAGGATATATCTATCGTGGCGTGCGCATGGTCAACTGGGATCCGGCTGCAAAAACTGCCCTTTCGGACGAAGAGGTCAATCACAAGGAAGAAAAATCGAAACTCTATTACGTCCGTTATAAAATTGAAGGAACCGAAGACGAATATGTGACTGTTGCCACCACACGACCGGAAACCATTTTAGGTGATACCGCAGTTTGCGTCAATCCAAATGATGACCGGTTCCGCCACCTCGTCGGGAAAAAGGTTATTGTCCCGCTGGTAAATCGCCTGGTTCCGGTTATCGCCGACGAATATGTTGATATGGAATTCGGTACAGGATGTTTGAAAATCACACCAGCTCACGATATCAACGACTACGAAATCGGATTGCGTCACCACCTGGAGGTGATTGATACGTTTAATGACGATGGCACGTTGAGCGAAAAAGCACAATTGCTTGTGGGTGTCGACCGGTTTGAAGCGCGAAAACAAATCATCCCGATGCTTGATGCTGCCGGGAATCTCGTGAAGATTGAAGATTACAACAATAAAGTAGGCTATTCGGAGCGTACAGATGTACCAATTGAACCAAAACTCTCGGCACAGTGGTTTCTCAAAATGAGCGAGATCACGAAACCGGCAGCCGATGCAGTCGAAAATGATGAGATCAAATTCTATCCCGCCAAATTTAAGAACCTCTACCGCCACTGGATGGAGAACATCAAAGACTGGTGCATCTCGCGCCAACTCTGGTGGGGACATCGGATACCGGTTTATTATCTGGCAGACGGTTCTTTTGTCGTAGCCGACAGCGAAGAGAATGCCCTTGAACAAGCGCGTCAGAAGACAGGAAATAATCAACTTACATTAAGCGATTTGCGTCAGGATGAAGATGTGCTCGACACTTGGGCTTCATCGTGGCTTTGGCCAATTTCGGTTTTCGATGGTATCAACAATCCCGATAACAAAGAGATTAATTACTATTACCCAACCAATGATTTGGTGACTGCCCCTGAAATCATTTTTTTCTGGGTCGCCCGGATGATTATTGCAGGCTACGAATACCGTGGTGCACTGCCATTTAAAAACGTTTACTTCACCGGTATTGTGAGGGATCAGCAGCGTCGTAAGATGTCGAAATCGCTCGGCAATTCGCCCGATCCGCTCGATCTGATTGCCAAATATGGGGC
>Ga0209724_1004507_pt1 | contig 10939 bp, 13 predicted proteins | sample grotaG_FD_184143 | JGI IMG/M metagenome (GOLD analysis project Ga0209724, IMG submission 184143) | Glacier valley bacterial and archeal communities from Borup Fiord, Nunavut, Canada, to study Microbial Dark Matter (Phase II) -... | ecosystem: Environmental > Aquatic > Freshwater > Ice > Glacier ... | reverse complement strand
GTTACACTATTGAAACGGGTTGCTGAGATGGTCTACTAAATCCGGACACAAACTAAACTTAACTTTGTGTTCTTATGGAAAGGAAGATCGGAAAAACACGGCATCGGAAGTATGATGCACAATTCAAGGAGGAAGCCCTGAGGCAAATTGAAAATGGACAGAGCGTTTCAGTTGTGGCGCAGGGTCTTGGTATAAGCGAGGCGTTGCTGTATCAGTGGCGCAAGCGCGGCACAATTTCCCAACCTGGCAATAGCTCAGAAGTAGAGGCACTTCGCAAGCAAGTAAAGCAGCTTGAAACAGAGCGGGATATTTTAAAAAAAGCCTTGACCATTTTCAGCCGTTAGCCATGTGTGAGATGTATCAATTTATTTCAGCACAGGGAAAGAATTATCCCGTACAGCTACTTTGTAACATATTGGGCGTAAGCCGTAGTTCCTATTACGAGTATCGAAATGGGAAAACCTATGCCACTTCACCAGGAGAGCATGCAGAAGTGAAACAAGTATGTGAGCTGTTCAGCTTTCACCGCAGGCGATATGGTAGTCGAAGGATGGCAAAGGCTCTTCAGCAAAAAGGCATGGAAATAGGCCGCTTTAAAGTGAGACGGTTGATGAGGGATCAATCACTCAAAGCCATACAGCCCAAAAGCTTTGTTCCCAAAACAACCAATAGCAAACATAAGTTAGGCTATGCGCCAAACGTGCTTGCTGAAGTAGGGTTCCCATCTGAGCCTAATGAGGTATACGTGGGCGATATCACCTATTTGCCCACCAGCTATGGACAATGGCTTTATCTGAATGTGTGGATTGACCTGTTCAGCCGTTGCGTGGTGGGATGGAAAGTAGACACGCATATGGAAGAGAGTTTGGTTGTGGACTCTTTGAAACAAGCTGTTTATAAGCGAAGCCCGGATAGAGGATTGATCATACACTCCGACCGTGGCGGTCAATATGCAGGTGCGGCTTTTAAGGATGTCCTCACCCAACACCATTGCATACAGAGTATGTCGGGGGCAGATAATCCTTATGATAATGCGTACGCGGAATCATTCTTTAGCAGGTTCAAAGCTGAATTGTTAGAGAAGGGTGCATTTGAAAATGTGGCTGATGCTAAGACAGAGATATTCAATTACATTGAAATGTACTACAATACCCACCGCTTGCATTCGGGATTGGACTACGCATCACCGGCACAATATGAAGAGCGCTATTATAGATGCAATGAAGCGGAGCGAGACGCGTTTGTTAAATGTTGAAATGTGGACAACTCCAAAACAGCTTACTTGAACCTTGAAAACTATCTGCGATGGAGTTGCCCACATTCCAACATAGATAATGATAGCAATGAAATGATTTTTATATTTGACAAAAAAACTGTCCGGCAGAATTAGACCACCTCAGTTATTGATAGATAAATGAAGAAATTAAAAATACCTGATTGGCAAATTCTATTTCCTGTAAAATTTTTACATTTAATATCCAAACTAAAGTATCATGAAAAAAATTTCAATTTTTTTAATATTAACTTTTACATCAATTTTTTCCTTCGCTCAATTTGTTGCTGGCAAACCATCTGAAAATGGAATGTCAGCAGAACGACTTGGCAGGATTGATCAATTTTACAATGACCTCATTGCAAAGAAACAAATTCCGGGAGCCGTTGTATTCATTGCACGCAATGGAAAAGTTGTGTATCACAAAGCGTTCGGTTTCAGCGATGTTGAAAAACAGACTGCTTTAAAAAAGGATGATATCTTCAGGATAGCTTCTCAAACCAAGGCCATAACCAGCCTTGCGGTTATGATGCTCTTGGAGGAAGGAAAAATTTTACTCGATGAGCCTGTGTCGAAATACATTCCCGAATTCAAGAACCCAAAAGTGCTTGTGAGCTTAAACTGGAAAGACACAACATATATAACAACTCCAGCTAAAAGTGAAATCACCATTCGTCAGCTTTTGACGCACACATCAGGAATTGATTATGCAGGAATCGGAAGTCAGGACTTCAAAGCGATTTATGCAAAGGCTGGTGTGCCAAGTGGAATTGGCAACGATAACATGGTGCTTGCTGACAAAATGAAAATACTCGGTGGACTTCCGTTAAAACAAAATCCAGGCGAACAATATACCTATAGTCTTAGCATTGATGTGTTGGGATATCTTGTGGAAGTAATTTCCGGAATGTCCCTTGACCAATTCTTCAAAACGAAAATTTTTCAGCCTCTGGGAATGAATGACACCTATTTCTATTTGCCTAAGGAAAAGTGTTCAAGATTAGTACCGCTTTATCTTGCAAGAAATGGAGCGATTGAGAAAGTAGGCGGCCCTGCATTTGACGGTGTTAACGTTAACTATCCAATGCTGCCAGGAAAATATTATTCAGGTGGTGCTGGTCTCAGCTCAACAATTGAAGATTATGCGAAGTTTGTTCAGCTTTTTATTAACAAAGGAGAATTTAACGGAGCAAGATTAGTCAGTCGTAAAATAGTTGAACTGATGATGACCAACCAGACGCAACCCCCAATCACAAATCAATTTGGACTTGGCTTTGGATTAGAAACAGAGAAGAATGACTACCAGTCAATCCTCTCCATTGGTTCCTTTCAGTGGGGCGGGGCTTTTAACACACAATATTGGGGTGACCCAAGTGAAAAGCTTGTTGGCCTAATCTATACCAACATGTATGGCTCTCCTGTAAACACAGGTGATAAATTCAAGATCTTTACGTACGGTGCTATCGTTAATTGAAATCTACTCCTGAGATAAAGAAATGTCACGATGATAACCGTTTGCCAATTCGTTGAAAGGTAAATGGACAATCAGTGACGTTTCTTCTTCGGTAGCAACTATTTTATGTACGTCTACAAAGTAAGGTATGTCCTTGTTGTAAAGAATTCTTGGAAACCTCAACTCTTTAGATTGAGATGATATTGGAATCAAATAATAAACCATCAACTGATTATTATTAATCTCAATCTTAATATTTTCAGCATCTATTCCCGGTATTCGTAATGTTATCTGGTGATGTGTCTGAAACTTTTTAACCCGAACAAAGGGTTCACTTATACCCCCATTGAGCGTATTCATCATATCAATACTCGTAATCAACTCCTGCGGTAAATTCAATGTGCTTTTCATATAATTCTTCCTCCTGACGGCACACATCAATTGTTGTACCTACAAACATTAACGCCATTCCGGCAGTTGATTCAAGCTTTTTAAAGCCAAATTGACGTGAGGTAAACTCAAAAATGAACCATATGTAATCACTTTGTCATATCTATCAAAAGGTTCCATTATTCAGTAAAAAGCATTTGACTCCATTCGGAAAATCAATTTATCATTGCATTGAAAAGCAGAGAGTAAAAATAAAGGCTGTGTCTAAAATTAACTCATCTTTCAGGTGATCCATTTGCATTACGTAAAGCTGTTGCACTACCACTATGTTTTTTTAAAAATCACAATTCATTTATGGAACGCATGCAGTACCTTTGTTTTGTGGGTCACGATCATCACCATCACTCAACTCCTTCATTGACAGCAGTCAACACTGCTTTCAAAATTGGCATTGCTTTAAACTTTACATTTGTAATAATTGAAGCTTCTGCCGGCTTTTATATCAATTCCCTTTCACTTTTATCCGATGCAGCACATAATCTCGCAGACGTTGGAACACTGGCATTGTCCTTGTTGGCATTTCGATTATTGAAAGTAAAACCAAATGACCAGTATACCTATGGATATCGCAAGACATCAATTCTTGTGTCACTCTTCAATTCGGTTGTCCTACTCATTTCAATTGGAGGAATTACGTTTGAAGCGATCCACAAAATACTTAATCCAAATCCGGATCCAGTATCCGGAACGACAATAGCAATTATTGCCGGTATTGGAATTTTTATCAATGGAATGTCTGCATTTCTTTTCTTTCGTGAAAAGGACAAAGACATCAATGTAAAAAGTGCGTATTTGCACTTGCTCACCGATGCAGTAGTATCTGCCGGAATTGTCGTTGGGGGTATTATCATCTATTACACTCAATGGTTCTGGCTTGACAGTGCTATAAGTATTATCATAGCTTGCATTATTCTTATTTCCACATGGCAATTATTAAAAGAAAGTCTTCGGTTATCACTTGATGGTGTGCCTGAATCGATTGATCTCGTTGACATCCGTGTGATTGGGCTGAAGATAAATGGAGTTGCTGATATCCATCATATTCATGTGTGGGCCATTAGTTCAACAGAAAATGCATTGACGGCACACCTTGTCCTGAAAAAGGATACTACACCTGAAGATGAACAAAAGATCAAGTATGAGCTTCGTCATGAGCTTGAGCATAAGAATATTCAGCATGTTACGCTGGAGACCGAGCGGGAGAATGAAATGTGTGGAGCGAAGCCCTGCTAATTAAATTAGAAAATCGAAATGGAAAGTTGAAACTCAAGCCTCTCATTTCAACTTTCCAATTTATTTTTATGCAGTGAGGAATTAAATATCAGACTTCTTCAATCTCAAATAAGCGAAGTAGTTGAAAAGAAATGTCCAGACAAGTGCTATCGCTAGTGAACCAAATGTCAGATAATCCCTGATCTCCTGAAACCAATATCTCGATAGTGGCATTGGTACTAAATTCATGATCGATTCTAAAGGAAAAAAGGGAATCAATCCTGGAAGATAATTATCAATATTTTGTTTGATGATGAATTCGATCAAGTAGGATGTGAGCAGCAAAATAATTGTCAATCCCGAACGCTGGATCAACATACCCAACATTAAAGCAAATGAAAGGAAACCAAAAACCTCAAGGAAATATGCCGGATAAAATACGATCCCAGTTAAGCCATAAGGAAAGTCATATTCAGGGGAATAGATCAAACCTGTAACCAATGCTATCAAAAATACAACAATCATACTTGCACCACTCAGGACAGCGTTCGTCAAAACTTTTGAAAGCAAAAACTGCTCACGACTCAACCCATCAATAACATTCTGACGAATAGTTCGATACGTAAATTCATTTGTTATTGAAATCACAACCATGATTGCAATTCCGAGTTTAAGGAGTCCTGCTGCCCACGCAAGATTCTGCCAGATATCAGGAAAATGATACAGCGGTATTCTACTGATATTAAATTTCTCGCCAAAACCCTCAATGATATTGGCTAGCCATTTTAAAAACTCCATACCGCTCGCAGCACCCATGATGAGTGTAAAGAAATAAAGCCCGCAGACTATCCAGAACGTCCGATAATCGATAAGTTTCTTAAGATCAATTTTTAATAAGTGCAGCATGTTCGGCTTCCGCTAAGATTTCCAAAAATTGTTTTTCAAGGCTCTTTTTTTGCGTTATAAGATGCGTTACAACAATGCCCTTTTCAAAAAGATATCGGTTAAGGTCCTGACTATGGAAACCTTCCTTCATCTTCATCACAAACTGATGCTCTTCTTTCTTGACTGACAATGATCCGCTAAAATTCTCAAGTATCACTGCAATATCATCGTGGAATGCAATTACTTCAACGTGTTCCTCTCCCCTTCCCACATCATCTACAGGTCCGCTATGAACGAGCGTTCCTTTTCGTAGAACGGCAAAATGAGAACAAACCTTTTGCACTTCATCCAATAAATGACTTGCAAGGATGATCGTCTTTCCATCATTTGCTATTCGCTTGATTATCTCCCTGATTTCAGCTATCCCCATTGGATCAAGACCATTGGTTGGCTCATCCAGAATGAGAACAATCGGGTTATTGAGTAATGCACATGCAATTGCCAACCGCTGTTTCATTCCAAGAGAATACGTTTTGTACTTGTCGTTCTTACGATCTGAAAGTTCAACTATCTCCAATACCTTTTGAATATTTGAGACAGGCGCTTCCTTGATCAAAGCCATTAGCTCCAGATTCTTCTGTCCGCTGAGATATGGATAAAATATGGGGTGCTCGAGGACAGCACCTATCTTCTTTCTGATTTGATTGGACGGCGGTTGACCAAACCAACTAAAACTTCCACTGGTTGGGTTTACAACACCCATCAGCATACCAAGTGTTGTAGTTTTTCCGCTTCCATTGGGACCGAGCATACCAAACACCTGGCCGTGTTTTACTTCAAGGTTGATCTGATTGACCGCACGTAACGTACCGAAATTCTTACTGAGCCCCTGTATTGAGAGTACTGTTTCCAAATGGATAATTTTTTAATTAGTCAACTTTTTTACCAAACTCTTTGTCCTTATTCTTTACAAAGTTCTTGATCCTGGAACCAATATCGGTGCTTTCATCGATGGCTGAAAATAATGTACCTACTTTACTAACGTCAATTTTTCCAACTATATCAAGTATAAACAAACTTGTTGAGTCATTTACTATGACAACCGTTCCTGGTGTTGATCCTTTTACATCCTTAAAGTAAACATCAAAATTCCGCCCTTCATGTCTGCTGCTCATGATTGATTCATAAGATTCACCCTGATAATCCTTCGCTAATTTTTTGTAGTCACCCACCACAAAGCCTTTGTCGGTTTTGTCAATCATCAAGAATTTGAGCTTTTCAATATTTCTGATCAACTCATCAAACTCCTTGTTGTCACTTTGATTCAGCATTCGCAACGTATTCTTATAAAAATAAAGTGAAAGCGAACCGTCAAATTGCTTTTGTAATGCGTCTGTTGTTTTCGCTTGCGCGAAAGTGCTGATTGAAAACAGAGTTAATAGTGAAACGAGTGTTAGTTTTTTCATGGAGTTAGGAATTACGTATGGCACCACTTTCTACTTCGAAGAAAGCAGTGCCACGAGTCAATTAATTCTTCTTGTTATCCTTGCTGTTCGGAACTGCCTTCTTTGGCACATCTTTACCTTTATTCATTTGTTGAAGATGATTCAACCCGTCAATATTCATTTTACTTCCAATCTTGCTGATTTCTTTCAAGTCAATCTCTCCAAACAATGTCAGCATCATAAAGTCTTCATTACCTGCTGATACCATTACAAGTTCATTAATAAGACCAGGCTTTCCCTCCTTAATATAAAACTTCATATCCTTATCCTTATCACGCACTGACATCAACTCTTCGTATTCACTAACCGGAACCAGTGCAAGCGCTTCTTTATAAAGTTCTCTGGAATTGCGCCCATTCTCCTTTGCCAACACACGTAATCCTTTAAGCTTGCTGATTGCATTCAATACATCCTGATCGTTCTGATCTTTTACTTCCATGTTTGTGAAGAGACTGAACATCTTGCTGCTCACTGTTACCTGTGTGAACGCTTCATCATCCTTATATTTGTCAAAAAACTTCACGATCGCATCTCCCTGCGCCTGCGCTGCTACTGACAGTCCCAACATCACAACAGCCAACATTAACTTTTTCATATTCATCTTATTAAATGTTTATACGCGTTCTATTTTTAAATGACTATTTTTTGTTCACCTTCTTTACTATTACTATTCTGAATTTTCTTTTCCGCCTCATTGAAGACTTTAATCTTCTCTGTTTCATGTTTCGCCTTTCCAAAACTCTTCGAGATCATCATTAATGCTTTCTTTGTCTCCTCAAACGCCAGCTCCGGATCCGTGTATGTATCTTGAACTTCTTGAGGAGCTGATTTTCTTATCTCATTTTTTATAAAGAACGCTGCCGCCACCATTACTGCTATCCCTGCTGCTATCCGTGCAATATTTGTGAAACTGACCATACTAACAATCTTTCCTGCTTGACGACGACGAAGTTGTTTTGTTACAATTGGTTCAAAATTTTCGTTTAATGACTTATTTTTTTCAGCTTCAAAAAAACGAAACATCTCTGCTGTAAGGTTCATCGATTCAGGAATTTCTATACCACGAAAGAAATCACGCAACTGCTTTTCTTCATCCAATGAAGTTTCGCACATCCAGTATTTTTCGAGCAATTGCTCTGCTTTGCTAGAGTCCATAATTATTGATCTTTTGTAATTTCTCACGCACAGCATTCCGCGCGCGAAACAAATTCACTTTCACCTGGCTCATATCAATCTCCATGATCTCGCCGATCTCACTGTAACTGTATCCTTCGATGTCGCGCAAGTGCATCACCTGCCGTTGTTTCTCCGGAAGTCCAGCCATCATCTCATCAATTCGCTTCATACTTTCACTGATTTCAGTTCTCTCATAGGGCGACAATGTTTCATTCTGAATGTGGAGTCCATTTTCAAGTGAGTCAGTAGGTCTGCGATTCTGTTGTCGCAGCCGGTCAAGCGAAAGGTTTTTTGTTATCCGCATCGACCAGGCTTCGATATTCTGAATTTCGCCGAGTTGTTCCCTTCCATTCCAGATCTTAATGAATACTTCCTGAACAATATCCTTCGCCTCTTCGCTGCTTCCCAAAAGGCGGAAGGCAAACCGGAAAAGCTTGTTTTTTACTGGAAATACCCTGTCCTGAAAAGTGTTCAAATTCATCGATTTCAATAGCTAGACGCTATAGGTCAGAGTTTGTTACAATACGCGTTAAAAATAGTGAAAGCATGCGCCATCAATGCACGAAAGTCATAAAGAAAGACTCCAAGAACAAAAGATAAATTTTACTTCTAACAGGAAACTTTGTCAATTACCCTATTGCCAATTGACCCAAAGCGCAACTTTTTTCTCAATTTAGATGTTCACAAACCTGATGGATTGAAAGAAATTTCTACTCAAAGGCACATTAGAAGCACATACCGTGAACTCATTGAACGACCTTAAAAAACTAGGTGATAGCCTAACCATTAACGAAGGTAAAATGCCGTTGCTATTCATTGGACACGGATCGCCTATGAATGGGATTGAAGACAATGAATTTAGCGAAAACTGGATGATACTTGGTCGCGAGATGACTACTCCCAAAGCAGTGCTTTGCATTTCTGCTCATTGGTTTACACGTGGCACATTCGTTACTGCGATGGAAAATCCACGAACCATTCATGACTTTGGTGGTTTCCCAAAACAACTATTCGACGTTCAATATCCAGCGCCAGGAGATCCGGCTCTTGCGAAAGAAACTGCATCATTAATTCATAAAACAACTGTGGGACTTGATCACGAATGGGGACTTGATCATGGAACATGGGCTGTCGTTCGAAGAATGTTCCCGGATGCAAAAATTCCGGTACTCCAACTTAGCATCGATTATACCAAAGATGGGCAGTATCATTATGAACTTGCCAAAGAGCTTTCTTCCCTTCGCAAAAAAGGCATACTTATCATTGGTAGCGGTAATATGGTCCACAATCTTGGAATTCTAAATTGGAATTTGAAAACAAGTGGATTCGACTGGGCGATTGAAATGAATGAGAAGTTTAAAAAACTTATTACAAACGGAGATCATACTCCTTTAATTAAATATGAAACATTAGGCCACGCAGCGAAGCTCGCTATTCCAACGCCTGAACATTATCTTCCGTTGCTGTACACGCTTGGTTTAAAAGAAGAAAATGAGTCCGTGGGTCTATTTAATGATACGTTACTGATGGGATCTATTTCTATGACTTCAGTGAAAATAGCCTGAGACTTAAAAAAGTTGTATTTTAATTGAATGGAAGATCCGGAAGAGAAAATTATTGTGTATCATGCCTATGATACGTTAATCAACGCAAACCTGGCGAAGACAAAATTGGATGCGTATGGCGTACCTTGCTTTCTTACAGAAGAAAATTTGCTCTATCCTTTTCGGAATGATAATTTTTCCGGAGTGAGGCTTCATGTTTTCGAAAACGACATCAGTAGAGTGAAAGAAATACTTACTGAAGAAAATCCTTGACTATTAACCCAGGGATGCCTTCGGCAGTAATGCTTCAAATACTAAACATATAGGAAGGACATAGAAAACGTAGGAAGTGAACGATACGTGAGTCGATGCACCTTCTCCGTAGTTTCAAAAATTACTCGTGAAGAAATATATTCAAACTACTTTTTAAGAACAGTGAATTCCACCCGACGATTGCTGGCTCTTCCTTCTTCCGTATCGTTGGTATCAATCGGCTTACTTTCACCATAACCATGCGCAGTAAGACGTGCGCGATCAACACTTTGTGATACCAGGTAATCAACTACAGCCTGGGATCTTCCCTGTGATAATGTCTGATTATATTCATCTGATCCCTTACTATCCGTATGTCCAGAAATTTCAATTTCAACAGAAGGATTTTCGTCCAGGAAGTTTACAACCTTATTCAATTCCATAAATGATTCAGGCTTAAGGGTTGTCTTGTTAAAATCGAAGAAAATATTTTTAAGTCGCACAGTCATCCCAATTTCAATCGGCTGGAGAAATAAATCCTTGGTCATCGGTGACATATTTTCTGAATTGAAGTCAACACTATCGGCAGCAGAAATATACCCTTCAGCGGAACCTGCCAGTACATACCAGCCCAGCGTACCAACCTGCAATTCAAACTTTCCATCATCGGCCGAAATTGAATAACTACTTTTCATTTCGGGCTTTAAGGTAAAATCAACTTTGGATTTAATCGGCTCATTTGTCTTTTTATTAAATATTGTTCCTTTGATCATTAGCTTCCTGGCAATGGGTATTAAGTAAACCTCTACTGTAAGGGTTGTATCATTTCCAAGCTTAGGGACTTGTATTGTAAGATCCTGTGGCTGGTAACCAGATGCGCTTGCTGAAAGCTGATACTCATTCGTTTCAGGAATTCGCGTTTCAAACTTGCCGGTAAGAGGCGTTTTCAAACTAATTGGTTTTACCTCTTTAATTGTAATGCCAACACTTGATGCGATGGGTTGTTTTGTTTTATCATCGTATACCATTCCTGCTAGAGTCACTTTAATTGGTCGCGGAATCAAAATGAAAATATCAAGATTGCCTCCATCCATACGACTGTTAGAACGGGATGTATAAATGTGTCCATACAAATCCATGGAAAAATAATCATCAGCCGCAATAGTGTTCACCGGCTTTCCTAAGTTGA
>Ga0209724_1004506_pt1 | contig 10939 bp, 15 predicted proteins | sample grotaG_FD_184143 | JGI IMG/M metagenome (GOLD analysis project Ga0209724, IMG submission 184143) | Glacier valley bacterial and archeal communities from Borup Fiord, Nunavut, Canada, to study Microbial Dark Matter (Phase II) -... | ecosystem: Environmental > Aquatic > Freshwater > Ice > Glacier ... | reverse complement strand
CCTGTCATCACCGGCGAGTTCATCGCCGAAGGGAGCAGTGTCCACCCTGATCGCGCTGTTCAGATTTCTGGGGCCAGCTCTTAGCCTCGGCCGTCACCGGCCCTTCGGGACCCGAGACATGGATGACCGCAGCATCTCGGCGGATTCAACCGGTCAACGCAACAGATTCGCTGAACATCTCAGCGGGCGTCTGGAAGCCGAGCGTCTTGCGCGGCCTCTCGTTCAATTGTCTCGCGATCGCGTTGAGCTGGAGCTGCGAGTAGCCCGAGATGTCGATGCCCTTTGGCATGTACTGTCGCAGCAATCCGTTCGTGTTCTCGTTGCTTCCGCGCTGCCAGGGGCTCTTGGGGTCACAGAAGTAGATCTGGATGTCGGTGGCCGTCGTGAACTGCTTCTGGCCATGCATCTCAGTACCGCGGTCCCACGTCAGTGATTTGTAGAGCTCCTGCGGCAGCGAGCGAGCATTCTGAATCAGCGCGTTGAAAGCGCGGCCTTTTTGTCCGCGCTTCATTCAAATGCCGAACCTAGCGATAATTACGCGTCAGCGTTGCATCCGAACCAACGCTCCAATAGGAGCTGCCTACGGGATGAAGGCAAGCGCACCGCGAGAAGTGCCTTTTAAGACACCGCGGCGTATCAATCTGGAGCGGGCGAATCCGCCGACGACTGGAAGCCGCCCCGGCAATCCACGCATCATATCTAGAGCTCTCCTGGTCGCAGGATCACCTTCGTCCATCCCGCGTCGCGATTGTCGAAGTGCTTGTACGCATCGGGCGCTTCGTGAAGATGCAATTCATGCGAGATGATGAGCGAAGGGTTGGCCTTGTCGTGATGGATGAGAGCGCTCAGCTTCCGGTTGTATGCCTTGACGTTGCACTGACCAGTGCCGATTTTCATTCCCTTAATCCAGAATTTCCCGAAGTCGAATGCGATCTGGCCCTTCTTCGCCAACTTGTCGGCAGCACCGGGGTCCTCGGGGATAAATACGCCGATCACCCCGATGCTTCCAGTCGCCTTGACGGAGTCGACCAGCGAATTCATCACCAGATTTGGTACTTCCTTGCCGGACGCGTTGTGGCACTGATAGCCGATGCATTCGGCGCCGCAGTCGGCCCCGAGTCCCCCGGTCAATGCGCGGATCTGATCACCCACGTCACCATCTTTGTTGTCGATTGGCGTCGCGCCGATCTTTGCTGCAAGCTCAAGGCGATCCGGTTGGCCGTCGATGACGAAGATCTGGCTTGCCCCCTGAATGCGTGCGGACAATGCAGCCATCAGGCCAACAGGGCCCGCTCCGTAAATTACGATTGAATCGCCAGGCATCAGATTAGCGAGTCGTGTCGCATGCCAACCCGTCGGGAAAATGTCCGACAACATGACGTAGTCGCGCTCCTTATCATCCGCGTCCTCGGGAAGTTGCAGACAGTTAAAGTCGGCGTAAGGCACCCGAAGAAACTCGGCTTGGCCTCCCGCATAGGGACCCATCCCTGCAAAGCCATAGGCAGCACCGGCCATCCCGGGCATCACCGTTGGATCCGCGCAGGTTAGGCAATAGCCGCTGAGCCCACGTTCGCAGTTCGCGCAGAAGCCGCATCCGATATTGAACGGAAGCACCACGCGGTCGCCGACCTTGACAGTGTCGACTGCCTTGCCGACCTCCACCACAGTTCCGAGATTTTCGTGGCCAAGGATCTTGCCTTTCTCGACGTCTGTTCTGCCCTCATACATATGAAGGTCGGACCCACAGATATTGGTCGTGGTGAGCTTGATGATCACGTCCGTGAGTTTCTCTAACTTCGGGTCCGGTACGGTATCTACAGAGACTTTTTTCGGGCCGTGGTAGACGAGAGCTTTCATGGCGATCCTTCTACGAGATGGGGGGAGGGAATACGAAACGAGAGCATCCGTGATTCGTAGGCCGCGCGTTGTCGGGCTACAGGATTTTCATGGTCCGACAAACCCCGATTACTCAGACGTCATCGTCCGCGGAATGGCGAATTAGATCGAATGCCAAACGCGCGACTTCGTTGCAGCGCGCGCGTCCGGTAGCCCGTAGGGCGCCCTGATGTCCATCCATCCGGTGCTGTGGTGTCTGCGAGTCCCTTGCCACGTCGCTCCAGAGCTCGTTGAATCGGTCGTGGCTCGCTTGCACCGGCTCGGCGAATTCGCCGGGGCCTGGCGGACGCAATGTCGGCCAACTTGCGTGCGCGCTCCTAGTCGTCGTTGTTTAAATCATGCGGACGCCAAACTTTTTGAACTCGGGTGCGAAGCGTTCAGGCTCCATCACGTATTCGCGCAGATGACGCCACCGACCACTGGGAGAGGCATCCAGACCCGCTCGATCCTTTCCTGCCCGGAGTGCGGTCATACGACAGAGCTCGAGATGCCGCAGGACGCTTGCCTGTTCTTACATGAGTGCGAGGCGTGCCAGACGCTGCTGCGGCCTCTGCCCAGCGATTGCTGCGTCTTCTGCAGCTACGGTTCGGTCAAGTGCCCGCCCATCCAGCAACAGAGCTCCTGTTGCGGGTCACCAGACTGATGTCGGGCCGAACTTCAAGCAGATACAAGCCGACACCTGACGGCCAGCCCACGCGCCGGATCCCCGTCCTACCGCAACCGTTCGAACTGCGGAAAGTCTTCTGAGTTTCTGAGTTACTGTGCTCTGACTAAATCGACGGGTCCGGCAAGCCAGTGTCAGTCGTTGGTGCCACGAACGCTGTCACGTCGAGCGGCTGGGCCGTGTCCTGCTGCGTCGCAACCAGCGCCTTCATAAAGGCAATGAAGCCGTTGACGTCGACTGAGGCAGAGGCAGGCGGCGTGTTGCTGGCAACTGGAGGCGCGACGACAGGTTGACCGTCGTCACTTCCTCCACATGACGCGAGCATCGTGACAGTCGCAATAGCGACCATTCCGCCAGCAGCGCGCCGAATCGCTTTCCATGGGTAAAGATCTCTCATCAAGGCGCTCCTGGGCTAGGGGAAGGTCGAACCCACGGCTGGCGAAGGATTGAAATTGCCCGGCAGTGGTGTCGTCAGGTACGGAAATGTCGCTGCGTAGTTGAGCGACGACTTACGGACCCCATCATTGAACGGCAAGGCGCCAGATGGCGCGCTGGCTGCGGAACAGCCCACACCGAAGGTATCTGTCGAACCGGTGAGAACGCACAGTGCTCCCATCGATACGCGCAGCGAGAGATCGACGACATCGTCACCCGGTCGGCGACCGTTCGGAAAGCCTGCCAGATCCCCACCGGCTGCACCGAGTGCATTTTGCGCACCCACACCGACTGGCGCGATCGTGGTGTTCAGCCGAAGCATCTCAGCCGGCACGACGTTAGCCGGCTGGTTGAGCGTCCTCAGGCCCTTCAGGAAGACCGTCACAAGGTCGGTGCGGGGAAAATTGGTCGGTGCGAGCGCCGTCGGGAACAACGTCTGGATCAGTGCAGGCAACGCCGGGTTGGTGACGTAGTCCGCGAAGTTCGCTTGGTCATCCTTCGGGAGCGACGCGTTGAACTTGTCCTTGTCGTCGATGCCGATCAAGACCTCGTTGACAAGCGGCATGCCCAAACGCGATACCTGCGTCCACGCCCCTCCCTCCTTGTTGACGGTGTTCAGGCCGGTCTGCGGTGCGCCGCTGATGAGGCGGCCTTGGCGCAAGCTGGCGGTCGTGAATGCACCGATCACCGGCTCGGTGCCGTTCGTGACACAGGTGATTGGAAGCTCAAGCGCTAGCGTGCTGACGTTCTTCGCTTCGAGATCGTTGTTGTTGCCATTGATCTCGTTCGTCCCTAGCGGATTGAAGTTGAACAAGTCGAAGATCTTGCCGACAGCAATGTAGAACGGCTCCTTGCGCTGACCGACGAACATGCGCCCAGGTGTGGCGCATCCGGGGATATTGATGTCGTAGATGTGCAGGTTTGCGTAGGTCGCATAGCCAGTAGGACTGCCGAAGGTTTTATCACCGATGTTGTCGACCGGTTTGTCGAATACCGTCGCGCCGCCGGAGGCGTTGGTCACGGCGGCGACGGTGCCGCCGCGACGAGTGCCGCGAACGACGTTGACCGTGTAGGTCTCGCGCACATTCAGCGCGGCCGGGTTGACGCCCGTGATAGGGCCGCTGTTGATCAACGGAATCTTGACTTGCTTGGTGCCGACCGTCAGCGCGGTGGCTTTGGAAGTATTGGTGAAGCGAAACTGGAAGGTGAGGTCCTCGATGGCGTGCCCGTTGTTGGCGATGTGAATCTCGTAGAGCGCGTTCGGGTTGAACATGAAGAAGTTCGGACCGCCCTGTGGATCTTGGAACGGCATGTAGTCGGCGAGGATCGTGACGAAGGCCGATCGACCAGTTTCATAGCTGCGGAACATGTACAGGTCGGTTGCATCGACCGTGGGGTTCATCGCAATGTTCGGTGCTTCGCGATGGCTCGATGCCTGGGCGTCGGGGACGATAGTCACAGCGGCGAGTACGGCCATCGCACAAGCCATCGGGCGCAATGCGCCCTCGCTCAAAGCAACTGGTTTCACTTCGGTCTCCTTCAAGGATTCGGCTATGCGTACAAAGCCACGCATGTATCGAGGGGATCACCGAGCTCGCGCTCGCGCTCGCAAGACAGAAGTGGCCATCGTGAACCGACGGTACCCGGCACTTCGTGTTGCTCACGAAATCGACGCTTTCGGTAGGGACTCGCGAAGATCGCTTCCGCAGCTTGGTCTGTCTGTGCGGTAACGTACGTACGTTGCAGAAATTGTCCCGGGACTCCGGCTTAAACGGAACTAGCCGATACCAGCGCGGTATTCGCCCTCGAAAATCGGGTAGCAACTGCAGGCCGCGGCAACGAGTCCGCTCCGGTTGATGATGTGTACTTCGCCGCGCCGATACTCGACCAAGCCGTCGTTTGAAAGTGTCGTTGCGGCACGCGTGACCGCCGGTCGCAGGAGACTGAGCATGTTGGCAAGAAACGCCTGAGTCAGCGTGAGCTTGACTCCAGCCGATCCACCGTCGACAACATCCAGCGCGCCCTCCGCGCCTCGATCAAATGGAAACCGTTGAACACGGCGGTCTGCGTAATCTGCGACATCAACGCATCGTTCCATAGATTGGTTTTTTCCCGAAGACTCGGGCAGTCCATGCGGCGGACCAAGGCCACCTTGATATACCGTCGCACCAAGAACCTGCGCGTCGTGCAGCTGTTGGTCGGGCACTCCAAGCTCGAATCGACCGTGAGATACCTGGGCATCAAGGCTGATGACGCGCTGGAAATCTCCGAGCAAACAGAAATCTGAGGCAACCGCTAGTGGCCGCGCCGCAATCGCGCGCTGGCGGGCGGCTGCTTGGCTTCCTTCGCTGGCAGCAACGCGGAGCGAGACCGGATTGGCGCTCTCGGCCAGAACCGGACCTTCCTACGCGACGTTCCCTCAGATCGAACGGCGAAACTCCTTGGCGGCAAACATCAGATCATCCGCGATGCATCGGGGCCCAATGGATCGCTGAACGGGTGATTTGCAGAGCCGCCACTCCACGCATGCTCGAGTCAGTTCACCTTGACGATGGTCGACACCGTATTGCGGGCGCACTTGACTAGCACCAATCTTCGTCACGCAAAGCATTACGGCCTTCGAGACGCCTCCGGAGATGGGGAGCACGCACCGATTAGCATTGACGGAAGTGGTGAACGCGTCGACAAAAGCATCAGGGTGGCGAACTGCGCGGCAAGTCTACGGTGAAGACGCAACCGATTCCAGGCATATCCTTCACACTCAGCGAGCCACCATCCGCCTGCACGCTACGCCGCGCGATTGACAACCCAAGACCGAGGCCGCTTCGATCCTTGCCGACCTGTTTAAAAGGCCTGAAGAGGTCTTCTGCTGCCCCGAATGGCAAGCCGCCGCAATGGTCCTTGACATCGATCAGGATGCGGTCGTCCCGGCCGCAAGCGTTCAGCGTGATTTCCGTGCCCGGCTGCGTGAACTTGAACGCATTCTGAAGGAGGTTCACGAGCGCCGCCGTCAGCAAGGCTCGATTGCCTTGCACGAACAACTGTGGATCCACCACGGGCACGCTCAGGGTGCATCCGCTCGTTCCAGCGTAGTGCGACGCGGTGAGCTTTGCGTCTTCAAGCAAGTCAGCAACGGCAAATTTTTCATTGGCCAAGGAGATAGCGCTAAGGCGCACGCTAGCGATCGACTGAGTTAGGAGTGCCGACATCGAAGCAAGGCACCGTTTGATCAAGCCCGATGTCGATCCGCTGACTGCGAGCTTCCCGGATTCAAGCGCCGTAAACGCCATCGTCGCGGTCTGCAAGTAGTTCCTCAGCTCATGCACCATGAATCCAAGTCGCTCATTTTCATCGGCCGAGCTTTGGAGCGCGATGGCCGTATCACGTTGCATCGCAAAGCCGACGACTGCGTCGGCGATCGCGTTGTCCAAGCATCGATTCAAGGTACGGAACTCGTCGACTGAAAAAGGCGCGTCGCGTTCAAATGCCAGGTCGGTTATAGATTGGCAGACGTCCCCATAGGCGTGAACGACCTGGTCGACCGTGAAGCCCAGCTCCCGGAGAACCTTTCCGTAAGCCGCTGCACTCACTCCGATCTCCGACAGCGCGAAGGTGTCACCGCTCGATGCACCGGAGATTCTCAGACTTTCGTTCTCCTCCCCTTCCTTCTCTGCATCGAGTGTCCTGGCCAGCTGGTCCAGAAACAACGGCACCCCTTGGGCCAGTTGTTCGTCCGAAGCGGTGCGCTGCGGACGCAGGCTCACCTTGGTCTTGCAGCGCGCGATCAGCTCGGCGCGGTTGTTGAGGATGAAGGAGTACATGGTGCGTCCGTGATTGACGGCCTAAGCAATTTTTCCGCTTGAATAGTAGCCATAGGGCCTGGACGAACCCTGTCGCGAATCCTGCTGAATTCGCAACCCACGCATCTGAACAAGAAGCACGGACCTTTCGAAAGCGGTTGATCCAAGAGAATGCAACGGGTAACCAGCTCCGTCTGTGCGTTGGCGCACATACTGTCGAATGGGTGTAGTCGGCTCTTACCGCCTTAAAGAGCTCGGACCCCTGTTCATGCTGAAAGACCCTGAAGTTTTTCAACCCGTCAGTGGACGGATTGAACGTATTGAATGCGTGTCCTCGGTCAAGCGTCAGGCCCTGTGCTCCTTGAGGTACGCCTGCACGACAACAACGCTTTTACCTACGGCGGTTACTGCTTCGCACAACTCCTCGTCGGTCGCACCGAATTGCTCCGTCCAATACTTGATGTCGTCCGCGCTGGTGACGTTGACGAGCGTACGCTCGCGCATCCCTTGTTCCGTTTTGCTTTCCATTTCCGAATCTCCTAGGAGCATTGAAAGGCGTCTACCGATTTCATCAGCGTCGACCGTAGCGTCTTTCCGTTTGACCGTCAGTTCGAAAGGCCGCATAGCGGTTACTGTCTGAACACCGCGCATCCACGAGGGACCGTCGTAGCGCTACAGACTCAAATTTCGCCGCCCAAAGCTGCGACCGGCTCGCAAGAATCGTCTGCACCTCCGATGGGTCTAATTGAGGTTGGCGCCAACATCGCTGGGACCCTCTTCGTCTTGCTTGGCATGGGTCCTCCTCAACTTCATTCCTATGCCCAACACACGAAAATTCTGATCGGCCCCGGCGGGCGTGCCGCCCCTCGCGCGACGGCACTACGCACCGGGTGACGTCGACGCTAAAGTTCATACAACTTCCCATCAACTGGCAGGTTTGCCGCGGCCAGATCCTTTGGATCTATGTCCGCAGCGGGTCGGGAGTTCCAGTTCGGTCGCGCCAAGAGCAGTGACTTGGGGCCCCGGCCGCCGGGACCACAGTGAACGTCCGGTTCTGGGGTGCAACGGACGACCACCATTCACAAAGTTGAAGGTCAGCTCCCAACAGCAGCTGGCGTTCAGCGTCGCAGACCGGAGCGGCCGTAGTCAGTCTGTGGCGGTCACTCGACATCGCTGAATGCACGGCTGCTGTCGGGCCGAGAGCTACCTTCTAAGCGGCCAAGACGACGCTGACCGCAGGACGGACTGGACGGTTGGGCATGAGGATCGATTCTGTTGGCAATTTTCAAGATTCGATGAGACTCCCTCCCGGCTAAAATGCCGTCTCGTCTCTACGACCGCGTGGCTGCGCTGTGGCTGAAGCCCATGCCTGCGGCTCGACGGATCAAACCATGCCGGGCAAAGCAGAACGGTGATCCGTGAGCACTTCCGCCGCCTCCGCTTGCTATCCGATCGCCATGCCTCGCATCCCTTGGGGCGCAACCGAAAGGACCGCTTGGCTGAAGCGTCAGCGTCGGCGTCGGCAGCGCGGTTATACCGATGAGCTGATCGCGCCGCTCGCGGCATGCTTACCCGTGCAAGCCGAAATGTTCCAGTAAGGTGACCTCGACTATGGTCGCTTCGGATTCAATTCCTATCCGCTCCACGCGGTCCCCAGTCGCGCGTGGAACACCGAGCGACCCGTGGTCCTCGTCACCGGCGGCGTCCATGGCTACGAGACCATCGGCTTCCACGGCGCTCTCGATGGGATCGAACGTGGGTTCGCTGAGTTCGGACCTGCCAAGGCAGCGCGCGACAGCGTGGCGTTCGACCGGCACGACATACCGGATGGTTTCTATCTCGTCGGTGATGTCGAGCGACCGGCGCCCCAGTTCCAGCATGCACTGATCGAGTCTTTTCCCGGGTGACGCACCGCCGAGCGCGACGCGCATGGCTGCATCATCGGTGAGCCGCTGCAGCAGCCGGGCGTGATCCATTACGCCAAGCGATCGCTCGACCTGTGCGGCGGCTTCCCGACGCGCGCTTCGTCACCACCACGGAGGTCTATCCCGACAGTCCCTCGGTGACGCCTGCGACATGCAATGCAGCGCAGGTGGCGACGGTTCGTGCGGCGATCGACTATCTGCTTCGTTCCTGAAAGACGATCGCGAGGGTGCCATGTGCTCACAGTTCAACCCCGCATATCGGTCTTGGGCCGCCAGCGATTCGGCGGAAGTCGGACACGCGCCCACGTTCTTCCTCGCCAGACTTCCCGACCAGAACGTGATCGCGCCCGCAGGCGCACGAACCAAACGAGGCACCGTTGAAGAATCCATGGCTGAAAAAGAACCCGTTCATGAGCACGTGGCTCAGCGGCGTGAACTCCCTGCTTGGAAGCGCCCGAGGTCGCGCGACGGCCGCAGCCCGCCGCCAGAGCCCGACGGCGGTGGCTCAGAGCGCGAAGCAGGTGAACGACTTCTGGGCCACCGCACTCACCGGGAAGACCACGAAGCGCCTGAAAAGGAAGTCGTAATGTCGCCGCGTCGACGGTAACCACCATGAACGACTGCGCCCGCCGCACGGTGAAGCGCCGTCGCCCCCGATCTTCCCACCAGCGGACGCGCCATCATTCGCAGGCGCGTCGACGACGCAAGACGGCCCCGCCAGAACATGTGTCGGACGCAGTGCGCCGAACGTCCAAGAACCGAAGCACGCTCGCGATGAAGGTTGCCACCTGGAACATCAACGGCATTGACAAACGAATCGACCTTCTGTCGAGATGGCGCTCTCGGCCATCTCCGGCCGCTGGCGGCTGGCAGCTTCCAGGCTCCTATACTTTGATCTCTCGCCCGAGATCATGCACGGCGCGGAGGCGTTCTTGATAGCACCTTCTAATCGCACCGATCCAATGACGTGAGCCACGTCTAACCGTAGGCACGCGATCGAGCGCGAACACTGCCGGCTCTGCTTGAGCAACTGGAGACGGTGACCCATCGGCTCGCCGATGATTCATGCAGCACCGGCGCCGGGGCCGGCGCCCAGGATTGCGCTCTGCGCAACCGGCGTCCCAGCCGCCGAAGTCCCGATCTGGCGCGCGGAGGTGTGGAGAATCAGCTGCACCGTCTCCTTGGGAGCGTCCCAATGCGGGAAGTGGCCGCACCGCTCAAACCAGTGCAGCCGCGCATCCGGAAACAGGGCCAGTGCCCGCTTCGCCTGGCTGGTGAAGCAGACCCTGTCGTTGCGTCCCCAGCCGATGACGAGCGGTGCCTCAATGCTGCCGCGGGCTGCACCTTCTTGCACTTCACCGTAGGCGAGTCGATGAAGAAGTTCGTCGAATGCCGGTGCGCGCGCGTAGCTGCGCATTTCTTCGAGAACGACAGCGGGATCGAGGGCCCAAGGTCGCCTACACAATTGCGCCAACAGCATCGTGCGTGCGACCTTGCTACGAGAGATGGCCGGCATGACCGGCTGCAACATGCGCACGGCGCGAATCGAGAGCCAGATTGACGAAAAGAAGGCGTGTCGCTCCCAGCCGCGCCAGAAGCCTCCGGGATCAAGGGAAACGACAGACCCCAGCACGCCGCCGCGGCGCGCCAACTCGAGCACGAGTCGGGCGCCCATCGAACTGCCAACCGCGTCTACACCGCGCAAGCCTTGAGTGTCGATGAACGAAGTGACTGCATCGCAAAGCGAGCGAATCGAAGTTTCACCGCGCAGGGGCGGCGTGGCGCCAAAGCCGGGCAAGTCGACGGCAATGACGTCGTGGCACGCAGTTAATGGTTTCCAGATGGTGGACCAGGATCGGGCGCTGCCGCCCAGCCCGTGGATGAGCAACAGCGGCTTGCCTGTGCCCGATCGCAGATGATTCATCTTCATGGGTTGACCTCCTGTAGGGACGAAATGGCGGACTTGTCCGCATGCGCAGTGTCACCCCGTCACGCGCTCGGCTCCTTTGGATCACTATGAAGAGCCATTGCAAGGCTCCAGCATCGAGGCGTTGTCCCGAAGTGCGGGAGCGCGGCAAACGGCGCGTCTAGCTGTTGAGTTGCAATAGGTTATTCCGGCCGAGTCGAGAGGCTGGAGGTTTGCAGCCGAGAGCGGAGTGCGGTCGTCGGGCGTTGTAGAAGTTGAGGAACGAGGGGAGCAGCGCGGTGCGCTCAGCGCT
>Ga0209724_1004505_pt1 | contig 10942 bp, 7 predicted proteins | sample grotaG_FD_184143 | JGI IMG/M metagenome (GOLD analysis project Ga0209724, IMG submission 184143) | Glacier valley bacterial and archeal communities from Borup Fiord, Nunavut, Canada, to study Microbial Dark Matter (Phase II) -... | ecosystem: Environmental > Aquatic > Freshwater > Ice > Glacier ... | reverse complement strand
TGAACGCAGTTCGATCACAAAGTCGGGGCAGAGGGGCGGAAATTTTTCTCGTTCTGTTTGGGTCAACGATTCCCAACGATCGCGCTTTACCCAAGCCACATCGGGAGAGCGGCTGCTATCGCACACTGCGTGACCGCCGCCACCCGGTAATTTGAAGACGGTGGAAGAGCTAAAGACAACTCCAAGCTCGGTCTGCTCATTCCAGCCCACAACTTTACTGATGAAGCTGGCTTCCTGGATGCCGCTTTCACCTCCGACTGGTGCCATGATAATGAGTTCTCCTTTGGGCGATCGCTCCATTGCGACATCGCGGTTTGCCATACACAGTTGGTAGAACTGCTCATGAGTAAGTTGAATAATGGGTGATAAATCAAGGACAGTTGCCATATTTCTTACCGCCGAATCGTTCAGATAGATAGACAAAACCAAGACGTGATTTGAGAATGAACTCAAAGAACAGAGGAGCTATTGATGATTTGCAATATCGTTGAGAATTTGAACAATGACGGGTCGGAGGGTGGATAAATCTTGTTGAACGGTGTCCCACACGACCTCAAGATCTACACCAAAATATCCATGAATTAGTTTATCTCGCATTCCTGTAAAGCCTCTCCAAGGAATTTCGGGGTACTGGTCGCGCAAGGGCTGTGGGATGTTTTTAGCTGCTTCTCCGATTACTTCAATTGCCCGAATAATTGCAAACACTGTCTTTTGATCGTTTTGGAATTCGGTAAAGGTCAAGCCACCTAAAAAATTTTCGGCAAGGTCGATCGTCTCCAAAATATCTTGAAGAGAATCTCTAATATCGCGCTGAGTCACAGGTAAACGACCTCTCGTAAAATTTGTTCACCAATGTAGGGTTTTAAGCCTTTCTTCATGACTAAATCGACTTTCAGCTCTAACAGATCGCTCAAATGATTTTCTAATTCACAAAATGTGAGTAAGCCAAACCGAAATCCTGGATCAAATTCTACTAGCACATCAATATCGCTTTCTTGGGTTTGTTCTCCACGCACGTAGGAGCCAAAAACACCAAGCTGGGTTACATGATACTTCTGCTGAATGAGCGGTTTAGCGCGTTCTAGTTGTTGCTTGATTTCTGCTAAAGATTTCATCGGTTTCTCTCCTCTTAACTGTAGGTACTAAGTCATCGACGGCGATTGGTTCGGGTGGGAGGTTGCCACGATCGTACTTCGTCTAGGGTTTTGTCGATTTGGCGGGCTTCGTCTTGAATGAAGGATTCAAAGTAGTCGCCCATTGATAGGTTGTAAACGGGGTCGAGGTCGTTGTGCCATTGTTTGAGCCAGGGGAGGAGTTGGAGGAGGTTGGCAAGTAGGGGAGGCAAGCGGGGATCTTCGCGTCCGCCGAGGCGTTCTTGGACTTCGACAAAGTAGGCGCTGATGGCTTGGGCGAGTTGGAGGTGGTTGTAACCTGCCCAGGTGATCGTCATGGTTCCGTCTTCGGCGTTGCAGTGGGGGAAGCTGACCCAGCGTTCTTTGGGGACATCGAGTTTGCCGCGCAGTTTCCAGTAGTGGGGTTTTTGGAAGTCGGTGTTGGTGTATTTGGGGGGGACGGGGATGGTGCCAATTTCGTGCTGGGTGACTTGTTTTAGGATGGCTTGGGGTAGGTAGTCGGGATGGTCTTTGTCGAGTTTGGTGCGATCGCTAATTTTGTCTTCTAAGCGTTGCAGGTGCCAGGTGTGTTCCCATTCGGCGCGTTTGCGGAGTCCGGTGGGCTTGTAGCGAAGGATGGGCAAGAGGGGGACGCTTTCGGCTTCGACGAGTTCGGTGACAAGTTTTTGGACGTTGAAGGTGGAGTCGTTGCGGTAGAGTTCGCCGACTTGCAGGAATTCGGGGTCTTGTCGGGCGAGGTCTGCGAGTTGGGCGATCGACACCAGAGATATCTCAATTTTGGCGGTGGGTTTGCCGTCGTCGTTCATGCGTCCGTCGAAGTCGAAGTAGGTTTCGAGGCGATCGCACAACCATCCTCTTAAAGCGCGTTCTAGCTGAGAGTCCCAGGGTTCGGTGTTCCAACGGCGTTTGTATTCGGGTTGTTCGATTAGGGCAATGTTGCGATCGCTCTCGATTAGGGCAATGCGTCGCTGGATGAGTTGTTTGTAATCGTCTGACCAGTCGATCGGGAGTTCGGTAATGGGTGTGGAGTGGTGGCGATCGAACCAGGTGGTTTGGAGTTCGCCTGCTGCCATTTTACGAGCCATGACGATCTCAAAAGCGCGTTGACCGAGGACGATCGGGGGCGGATCGGAACAAGTGAGATCTTCGGTGAGAAGACTGTAGAGTTGATAGCACTGCCAATCAAGTTCTTCTTGAAGGACGATCATTTGGTTGATCGTGTGTTGCCAAGTAGAGCGATCGGCGTTTAGGTTTCTTGCAGGTGATAAACCAGCCAAATTTAGGGACAATTCCTCAAGTTCTTTCGTTATCTGAATAGACTGCTTATCTGGAAGTGGAAATTGCAGCAGTTTTGTTCCATCCCATTCCAGTCGTTCTTCCCACTTTCCTGCACCAAACCCACCTTTTGGAAAGAATGTCTGACGACCCCAGAAACAGGCAGTAGAACTATTGAGCAATCCAAGCAAATTAAGATGGTCATCTTCAGTTGCGTTAGCAGGAAGCTTGATAACAGGTGCAGATTGTTTAAAGACTTTGCCACCACGATCGAGAACAAAATGATTGTGTGTGGCTACGAAAGCGAAAGCGATCGATTTTGGGATCTTCATACGATCCACAGGTATCTGACCATACTCATACCAGGGTTTACCAGCTTCTCGATAAGTTTTTCCTCCAAACACTTTTCGATCATATAAATCTATCCGATATCGCCACATAAACCGCTCGATATGAGGAATATTTTCAAGCTGAACAGTTTCAATTCTTTCAGTGTACGGAAAAACTACCCAATCTCCAGTTGAAACCAACCAATCGCGAACTTCTTCACCAATTCCAAACGGTCGTATATATTGTTTTTCAGCCTTGTTTCTCAAAAAAGTTTGTAGTGATTGCGAGAAAACTTCGTCGGCTTTTGTGATGCAAACAAATCCAATTTCAGTTGAAACGTTTTCTAACTTAGAATTCGCTAATCCATCAAGCTGTTCTTTTAAGTCACTCGCGCCACCTCCACCGATCGACCAGGGATGCTTACAAAAACTCACCCGCGCAGAATCCGCCACGCTCACAAACTCACTTTGAGATCCAGCATGATCAACCTGATTCAAAATCGCAGACCAAACTAAACCATTTGTTGGATTTTCTGGCGTACTCGGCTCTCCTCGAATTCCCATCACTGCCCGAATCGTACTCGCGATCGGTTTACGATTGCGTCCAAACAAAATCACTGTTGGCGTTCCATGTCCCGGAATGTATGCACCACTGATATCAATCACATGAGTTAGATCAACTTTTGGAATAAAGTTTTCAATTAACTTCTTCCCAAATTCCCGTTTCATAAAACTGTTTGCAGTAATCTGCCCCGTAAAACCACCTGGAACCGCAAGAGCATAAATTCGCTGCATAAACGGGACTGCTAACGAATATTGCCGATAGCAAGTTTCTTTGTATAGCTTTCGATAAACCTCATTCGCTGCCGAATCTTTCGGCGTAATGTAAGGCGGATTTGCCACAACCGCGTGATAGTGTCCTCGAATCAAAATTCGATTCAGTTCCGCAATATCTTCGCTCTTGTAGTGATGATCTTTTGGTGACACACCCTCGATCGCCAACTGCGTTCCTTCCCCATGCAGCAGCGAATCCCCACACACCACCTGAATCCTAAACGCAGGCGCATCCCGCAACCGCTCAATTCCACTCGATCTCATCGCCGCCAACAACAACCGAAACCGAGCGATCGCCACCGCATACGGATTAATATCAACCCCGTGAATGCTATTGAGCGATCGCTGTGCCAACTCCCGCACATTCGTTCCCGGCTCCTTCCGCAACCAGCGATCGAGCAGCCGAGCAAACGCACCCAGCAAAAAGTGCCCACTCCCACAAGCCGGATCGATCATCCGAAAATCGCTCAACCCAAACTCAGCGATCGCCGGATCTAACGTGCGATCGAGAATAAACGACTCCACAAACTCTGGCGTTTGCAACAGCGCATACTTCTTCCGTGCCGCCTCCGACAAATCCTGATACAAATCTCCCAAAAACCGCGTATCCCAATTCTCATCGCCAAAGTCATGCACCAACAAACCCGTCGATGGCTCCACCCGCTGAAAAAACCTGAGCAATTCCCCTGCTGCATCCCCGCTCAACCAATTTGGCAACTCTCGAATGCGGTTATTCGTGCCAAAAATCTCCCGCGTTCCTGGCAACTTCGCCAATCGATCGAACACCATCAGCCAATACTCGCGATCGGTTTCCTGCGGATGCTGACGAAAATAAACCTCATGCTCATCACGCGATCGCTGTAGTCGCTCCCCCACACCCGAAATCATCGGCGGATCAATCAGTTGATTATCTTCAAGAAACCGGACAAACACCCCACTCAGCACCCAAGCCGAAGCCATTTGAGTAATCGTATCCGATCGCCACTCCTCAAAACTCTGTGCCGTCCGTTCTGCCTGCTTTGCGCGATCGTAGTCTGATCGCAGCATTTCCCCAACTTCTGGCACATCAGAGGAGTCACTGCGCTCTAACAGATCTGTTTCCAGTGTGCGAAGTAACTTCTGTAAATCACTGAGGAGTTTGGGGCGATCGATCATAATTCCTGCTTCTAAAAATTAACCTGCAATTGCTTCACTCGTGCCAAAGTCAGTAAACTGACGCACATAAGGCTCATGGAACGCCAAGATAATGTCTTGTTTGGGCACCCCCATTTCGACTAGGCGATTGGCAATTCCTTCTTCTGTGCCATCATGCTGAACCCAGATCTTTCCGTCTTTAATATCAAGGTGCAAAATACAGCCAAAATCACGTTTATTTCCACGCCAACCGACATAGAGCAGTTGATAGTGATCGTGTTCCGCATCAAAAATCGTCTGCATCTCATACTCTTGAGCATTTCGCTGCATCGAAGCCCGATCGCGCCGCTCTGATAAAAGATGTCGAATATACTGCCGGTATTGTTCTACAGCCATACCTACCCCTGTACAGTTCGACAAAACTGTCTAACTGCCCGAACTACCGTTAAATCTGTCCCGGTTCGCCGCACCTCCAGCCATTGGTTTAACTGCTCGGCATTCACCATCGGAAACGCCCGACTCGCCAGCGCATCCACATACGCCCCGTTCTCTAAATGCTTAATCTTGAGACGATTAGCGCCAGACGCAACTCCGAAGGAACCACGTTGATAGAGCCATACCTCCGGCACGCCCATTGCCTGATAGATACTCAATTTACTATCAGAACGATTGGCAATATCCACTTCCAGCGCTAAATCAGGAGGCAAGTCATTAGAGATCGGCTCACCTAATCCTTGTCCTGCCTGAGCATTTTGAATATAAAAACAGCTATCTGGCTCGATACCTTTACTCAAGTCAGCACGATTCATCGTCATTGAACCCAAATCGTTAAACTCAAAGCCAAACTCTTCTGCTAGAGTCAACGAGATCGCTGCCAATACTCGATTCGCGGATTCATGCGATTGACCAGGCATCCTAATTTCTAATACTCCGTTCTCATAAGCAACGCGGGTCGAGCGATCGTCTCCTAGCTCCTTCAATAGCGCAACATACCCCTCCCATGTCACACCACTAATCCGAATGGCGCTACCAGGAGTGAGTTCAATTTGACTAATCGGAGTTGCAATTGCCACACTCATCGCAAATTCGACCTCAATCGCCTTCACTGAACATTGTACGCGCCATTCTCTTAGCCGACTGGAATCGTCCCAGCCCGATGTCGGTTGCCAAGCCAGCTTGCAGGAACTCGCGATCGCTGTCCCGGACTCAAAATCGGCACCGCTTTTCCATCGATCATCGCCTGCTGATCTCCCGGCAGCAACAGCCATAACCCCGGAATTCCACCAGAACGCCCAATGCAATCCCGCAACCGCTCCAGCATCGTCATCTGGTCATATCGAGCCAGTAGACCGCTATAAATCAGCAGAATTGTCTGATCCATTGCGGCAAGCTGTGCCTCGACGATCGGCATCGCCCGCCCAACTAACAGCATCAACTTATCCCAGTCCCCTGTATGCGGTGTTGCATCCGTCTGCAATACTAAGTCCCAATTGACTTTGGCTTTATCTGCCACCTGACGCAACGCTTCTAGAAACAGTCCCTCAAAATCCACCAGCTTTACCGGAAAGCGATCGCATAGCTCGTGACACGCCTGCTGGTAATACTTCGGATTTACCAATAGCACTAAAAATACTCCCTCCCCAATGCCTCGCTGAAGCCGTTCTTCAAATTGACGGGCATCCGCTTCTTCAGGCGTAATGTCTCTGGCAATTCCCCCAGTTGCAGTTGATAGTCGCGCGATTGAGGTGCTATGCGTCAGATCAGAAGAACTGGCAACCAACCGATTCACGTAGCTTCCATTTTCTCCTACGGTCGAACTCCAGTGAAAATCCAATCCCACTTCATTCAGAACTCGATCAAGTGCAGGGCGATCAAGCAGAGGGGCTGCCTCTGGATATCGACTGCTGACGCGATCGCGAATCTGCTGAACTGTCAATGCTTGAACTCCATAGAGGGCAGCCTGCGACAGCTTCAGCGCCCGCATTGCGTCCATGCCACGCGGATAGAGTTCTTGCCGACTTGAAACTGCCGCCTGTTGAGATGCTGCTGCCGCTAATCGCAAAACTCGCGTATCTGAAAAAACTTCAACTCCTGTGGGCAAAGTCACTTCGCGCAATCGCTGAATCGTTCGCACAGGTGGAACCAGAGGATCTTCATCCGCAATTTGGTCAGCAACGTCCCCAAGCTGACTGGCGTACTCTGCAAGCTCTTGGTTCCGGGCAATCAAGAGTCGAGTTTGGTCGCGACGAATCACAAATCGCGGCTGGCTGACCGTACTCTCAACCTCGATCGCAACGCGCAAGGTCGCGATCGCGTGTTTCGTTCTCAATGGTTCATTTTGAATCGAGCCACGAGCCAGCAAGATTGCCTCTGCCAGTTCCTCAGCCGTCATCACGCCACCGACACCCGCTAAAATCTCAACCAGATCGCTCCGCAATTTTGTCACGGCGGGTTCTTTTGCCCAACGGCTCTGAAACTTACCCACCCAATGGTTTACAATTTCTGGAGTTTGATTGAGATGCGCTGCTGCATCTGCCTGTCCTACCCAAAATTCAGTCATCGCCGGAATCAAGCCAAGTAATGCCATCTGAATTCGATGAACGTGCTCTCCCTCCTTAGAGCCTGCTCGCAAGATCTTCGGCATCAACAGATCGACACTCAGCTTTCCACCCTCAACAGACTGGCTCTCAACCGTCTTGGCGGCTTCCAACGCAGCGTCCGGTGTTCCCAATCGCTGACGCAGAATTTTGACGGCTGTAGAAATTTCGCGCCGAGTCAAATTTCCAACGCCGCGCAATCGGCTTAAAATGCGAGGCGAGATCATGAGAAGATCCCTCACCGTCAGGAGATTCGCTCGATCCAACGCATTGGTTGCCCGTGTTCCCAACCCTAGCTCAGAGATTGAGGTATCAAACCCAGCATCTGCCAATAATTTGCGGAGTTCTGATTCATTGTCATGATCCGAGAGTGCGCCAGGGGCTTCAATTCCTTCAAAGCAATCTCGCCATGCCCGCAGCATTTCCTCTGCATTATCAAATCGCTGCCGGGGATCACGGCGAAACGCTTTCTGAAAGAACTCTGTTAAGCTGTCTCGCAAACTGGCATCAAACAGTTCAGCATCGATCGTCATCTCAGAGTTAGAGTGAGAAGGATCGGTCGTGCCATCGCCCCATTTAGGGAGTACTCCAGTTGCCAACTCATACAGCGTTGCGGCAGCCGCATATCGCTCCGCATGAAGATCCCAGCGAGGCGGTTTACGGAGTTGAAGTAACGGATCAAGGTAGCCTGCGGTACCGACTCGAATATTTTCAAGTGGCGCTTTAGAGAGTGAGAAGTCAAACAGAACCAGATGCAGACGATCGCCTCGCCCCACTTGCCCCACTGCAATATTGTCAGGCTTGATATCACGGTGATTTACGCCCTGCTCCTCTAAATGCTTAATTGCATCCAGCAAGTCTTCACCAAATCGCTGGAGCAAATCAATATGCAGCCGACCTTCTTTACGTAACCGCTGTCCTAACGTTTCTACCGATCGATCCGCTTTATCGGTATATACCGGACGCATCAAAAACGCCGCTCGTTTGCCAATCTCTAATACCTCGCAGAACTCCACAATGTAAGAATGGCGCAGAGATTGCAGGGCTTCCACTTCACTTCCTAACCGGGAATTATCATCTGGGTCGTTTGCCACTTTAAGAACGAACTCTTGTCCATCCCGTTCCACTAGTAGCCCTGTCGAAGTCGCTCCCTGCCCTAATCGCCTAATCACCGTAAGATTTCCGGGCAACAAATCACCCTGCTGTGCCTGTGCTGGATTCTCAACTAGATGATGCTCTAATGCTGACAGCTTTTCCTCAACCCCATCCAAAATGTTCAAGAAGTCGGCAACGGAATCAATGCGATTTGCGACATCTGGATGGGTGCTGTACCCGATTAGAAATTGCAGAACCTCCGGCGCTCCGTTCAACACAGAGCTAATTTGTAAGCCTTTTGTTTCACGCAATTTACTGCTGAGTTCTAATCCATTGGCTGCCGGAGCCTCACCTGAAAGTAAATGAAACGCGATCGCCCCCAACGAGAACACATCTAAATACTCCCCAACCATTCCTTCATCGGTTAAAGCTTCAGGTGCTAAATAAGCAGTACTGATATCTTCAACCAGACGGTCAATATGCGAGGTCGCACTGACCTCAGAAGCGTTCGTCATAGAATCATCAGTTCTGCATCCTACCTGCCAGTTGTAGAGCTTCACCTGGGGTAGACCGTCCTTATTCTCAGTCACCAGAATGCTTTGAGGCGAAAGACCACGATGCACTACTTTTTTTTCATGGGCGAAACGGACGACTTCAGCAACTTGGCGCAGCAGATTGAGCCGCACATTCACGCTTAGTGAGTCTTTTTGCTGTGCCAAGTAGTGATCAAGTCGAATTGCAGATGGGTCATATTCAAAGATTAATGCAGGACCAAGCTCGTATTCAGTGTAATTGTCGCAGCGCAGAATACTGGGATGAGGCTGTAACGTTTCTAGCAAGCGAAACTCACGCAGTGCAGCGCGTTCGATCATTTTGCGATCAGCTTCCGCAGCTTCCGTCCGCACTAGATAGATACGCACCCGCCGCTTAGCTTTAAGATTTTGCGTATGAGTCGCTGCCCAATCCTGATAACCTGGACCGCTCTCGATCGTGTGATCAAGCTTGTAGTCACCGACCTTGCGATGCCGTTCTGAAGAGCGAATACCAGCCTGCTCCATCGCCTGACCGATCATTCTAACCGTGGAACGGTCATAGATTCCTCTTGACTGTGGGTCTACCCCAGGGCAATCACGCTCCAGCATGGCAGCCATGATGCCCGATCTCGCTCCCCTTGTGCCAGTCGGGATCAAATCCCGCAGACAAACGCGATATCGTGCAGTTTCTTGCAATTCCAATCGAAGATCTGGAGCAGAACAAAACACAAGGGCTTCGATAAATGGAATTTGCCCTTTGCTGCGGCAGGCTCTTTGTCTCTCCAGGAGCGATTTCAACTTCTTCGCTTTGGTGTTGGTTGCAATCAATGGGTTGTTACTGGTGTAAAGTCTCCCGTTTGTTTCCCAAGTCCAAGTTCCAGCATCACCATACAATCGTCCGGGGCGACTCTTAATTTCAATTAGAAAAAATCCCTGTGGCGTGAAAACTAGCAGATCAACCTCATTGATGCTGCCATCTGTCGCAATAAACTCAAAATTGGACCAGGCTCGATAAGGCTCCTGTGCGGGGAACTGCTGACGCACGAAATCTAGTGCTTCCCGTTCCCACGGAAAGTTTGATTCAGTAATCGTGTTCCAGTTGCTCGAATCACTCATTCCAATTCGCCCAGCAATAAACTGTCATCCCTAAATCTACTCCCTTTAAGGGTAGTGTGCCCCGGATAATACTCGCCTTAAAAAGCACCACAAAAGACTGTTCTCCACTGAGCGTTTAGCTTTGTTCTCAGAGCATAGCCTCAAGTTGTGAACGTTTGAGGCTAAAAAGTCTGTGGATCTACGTTAGGTCTGCACTTTGATCGAACTCTTCAATAACAGCAGCCACAGCTTCTATCTCATGCTGCAAATCTTCAATAGAAGGAAGCTTCGCCTTGAATTCTTCAGGAAGCCCCCCTGTAGTACGGTAGGTCGAAACCCCAATCGGCTGATTCATGCCCCGAAGCGCGTACTCAACGATCGACTTCTTCTTAGAGCGGCAAAGGATGATTCCGATCGTCGGGTTATCGGCGGGACGGCGTAATTTGTCATCAATGACGTTGACGTAGAAGTTAATTTGCCCCGAATACTCAGGCTTGAAGTCAGTTGTCTTTAGCTCGATCGCCACAAAACAACTCAGGGCGAGGTGGTAGAAAAGGAGATCGACGAAAAACGCCTATCACTAGACCTCTTGCGCGAGTGGGAGGAAAGCGGCTACAAGTAAGGTCAAGGAGGCATAAGCATGACCTACGATCAACTGAAACACCTCAAATCCAGTGACTTTAAACGCCGATGCGGAGTCCACCCCGAGACCTTTGAGCAGATGGTTGAGATTCTGCATCCCCACCTTGACCGCCGAGGTCAGCGTGGCGGGCAGTGCAAACTGAGCGTTGAAGACCAACTCCTCCTAGTGCTGGAATACTGGCGAGAATATCGCACTCAATTTCACATTGCTACAAGTTGGGGACTGAGTGAGTCAGCTGTTTGTCGGCTGATTCAGAAAGTGGAAGGATTGTTAA
>Ga0209724_1004502_pt1 | contig 10946 bp, 9 predicted proteins | sample grotaG_FD_184143 | JGI IMG/M metagenome (GOLD analysis project Ga0209724, IMG submission 184143) | Glacier valley bacterial and archeal communities from Borup Fiord, Nunavut, Canada, to study Microbial Dark Matter (Phase II) -... | ecosystem: Environmental > Aquatic > Freshwater > Ice > Glacier ... | reverse complement strand
GCAGCGATGGTCGATTTCGGGCTGCGCGGCGCGCAGTGCGGCGGCCTGGGCGCGGTGAATGGCGATCCCGGCGACGGCGGCAGCAATGTCGGCGCGCGCTGCAGACAGCCTTGCGTCATATTCGGCGTTGAGCGCGCTCCGCGTCGCCTCGGCAATGCGAATGCCGCCTCGCCCCCGGTTCCACAGCGGCAGCGTAAAGCCGACCGACGGCCCGATCGTGCGATTGCCGGTCGTATCGCGCAGCCCGTTGACCGCGAGCGTCAGCGTCGGAAACTGGTCGAGCACGGCCTTGTGCACCGCCGCCTCCTGAACATCGTAGCCGGCCCGCAGCGCGGCGAGATCGAAACGCCGGTCCTGTGCCAGCGCGAACAGCCGCGTCGCATCGGGTGGCGGGGGCGCCATCGGCGTTTCGACCAGTGTCAGCGGCGTTCCCGGCGGCAGGCCGAGCAGCCGCACCAGCTCGAACCGTGCGGCGCTCAGCGCGGTCGCCCCGGCGCGCTCCCGTTCACCAGCATCGAGCGCCGCCAGCCGCCGCGTCTCGACTTCGCCCGCACCGATATCGCCGCGCGCCGCCGCGCGCTCGACCGACATGAGCAGCGCGTTCGCCGCGACCGCGCTGGCGCTGTTCAGGGTCTGCGCACGCTGCAATGCCTCGACGCGCACCGCCTGCAACCGGGCGGCCCCGGCGGTCTGCCATTCGGCCCATGCCAGATCGAGCCGGACCTGCCGCCCCGCCGCGCGCGCGCCGGCCAACACGACATGCCGCGTGCGCAACGCGGCAATGTCGATCAGCAGCTGGCTGGCAAGCGCGGTCGTCGTATCGGGGCCGCTCAGGATCGTGTCGAACCCTGCCGTCGCGGTCGGGTCGGGCAGCAGCTGCGCCGCGAACAGCTGCGCGTCGGCAACACCGGCACGAACCCGCAGCGCACGCAGTTCGGGATTGCCGCTCACCGCAAGGACACCGATCGCGTGCGGATCGAGCGCGGTCACCGGCACCGCAACCGGCACCGCTGCCACACCGAGCGGCACCGGCCGATAGTGCGCGCACGCCGCCAGCATCAGCACTGCCGCCGCCCCCAACACCTGCCCCGTCCGCAATCGCACCCGACGCTCCCTGCTGCGCGATCCAGCCTCGGTGCGCGCGGCTGTTCTAGCCAGCGATCCATGACAGATCAAAGCAAGTTGATTTGGCGCGCTTGGCACCCCGCAAGGCTTCGGCTAAGGCTCGTGCCCATGAAGATGTTCCGCGTGCTCCGCCTGACCCTGCTGCCTTTGGCAATGACCGGGTTGCTCCTCACCGGCTGCGCCTCGACGAAGGGCCGCAAGGATCAAGCCTATGTCGCGCGCGATGTCGAGACGCTGTACAATGTTGCACGCGACACGCTGGCCAAGCGTCAGTACAAGCTCGCCGCAGCGCAGTTCGACGAGGTCGAGCGGCAGCATCCCTATTCGGTCTGGGCCCGCCGCGCGCAGCTGATGTCGGCGTACAGCTATTATGTCGCGCAGCAATATTCGGACGCGATCGCCTCGTCGCAGCGCTTCCTGTCGCTGCATCCCGGCAGCCGCGAGGCGCCCTATGCCTATTATGTCGTCGCGGTCAGCTATTACGAGCAGATCAGCAGCGTCGACCGCGACCAGAAGATCACGCAGCAGGCACTCGATGCGATGGGCGAGCTGATCCGCCGCTACCCCAATTCGGACTACGCCGCCGATGCGCGGCTGAAGATCGACCTTGCACGCGACCACCTTGCGGGCAAGGAGATGGAGGTCGGGCGCTTCTATGAAAAGAACACGCTATACCTCGCCGCGATCATCCGCTTCCGGACCGTCGTCGACCAGTATGACACCACCAGCCATACGCCCGAGGCGCTCGAGCGGCTGGTCGAATGCTATCTGCTGCTCGGCCTGCCCGAGGAGGCGAAGAAGTCCGCCGCCGTGCTCGGCTACAACTACCCGGGGTCGAAATGGTATCAGCGCTCGTTCGCGCTGATCCAGAAAAAGACCACGTGAGTGCGTAGCGGTCGGTGCTGACCGCGCTCGACATCCGCGATGTGGTGCTGATCGAGGCGTTGCGGCTCGAATTCGCACCCGGCCTCGGCGTGCTGACCGGCGAGACCGGCGCGGGCAAGTCGATCCTGCTCGATGCGCTGGGGCTGGCGCTCGGCGGCCGCGGCGACGCCGGACTGGTGCGCAGCGGCGCGGCGCAGGCGAGCGTCACTGCGGCGTTTGCGGTGCCCGCCTCGCACCCGGCGCGCGCCATGCTCGATGCGCAGGGGCTCGAGCATGACGACGAGCTGATCCTGCGCCGCCGGGTCGCGGCCGATGGCGGCAGCCGCGCCTTCATCAACGACCAGCCGGTATCGGCGGCGCTGCTCCGCGATGTCGGCGCGACGCTGGTCGAAATCCACGGCCAGCAGGACGACCGCGGGCTGCTCAACGCGCGTGGCCACCGCGCGCTGCTCGATGCGTTCGGCGGCCTTGGCGCGCAGACCGCCGCAGCCGCTGCTGCATATTCAGCGTGGCGCGCGGCCGATGCGGCGCTGACGGCGGCGCGCGAGGCGTTGGATGCAGCACTCGCCGATCGCGACTGGCTGACGCATGCCGTTGCCGAACTGACCGCGCTGGGCGCGCTGCCGGGTGAGGAAGCCGACCTCGCCGAGGCGCGGAGCGCGATGCAAAAGGGCGCGCGGCTGACCGAGGATCTCGATGCGGTGACGACGCTGCTCGGCGGCTCGGACGGCGGGCTGGCGGCGTTGCGGCAGGCGGCGCGGCGGCTCGACCGGCTGGCACCCGAACTCGACCTGCTCGCCGAGGCGCTCGCCAGCATGGACCGCGCCGTCATCGAGGCGAGCGAGGCCGAGGACAAGCTCGCCGCTGCCGCCCGGGCACTCAGCTTCGATCCGGCGCGGCTCGACGCCACCGAAACCCGGCTGTTCGAGCTGCGCGGGGCCGCACGCAAGCACCGCGTCGACGTAGATGCGCTGCCTGCGCTTGCCGCAACGCTCGCGGCGCGTGCCGAGGCGCTCGACGCGGGCGAAAGCGGCCTTGCCGCGCTCGACAAGGCGGCGGCCGCGACGCGCGCCACCTTCGCCGCCGCCGCCGCAGCCCTGACCGCAGCGCGCACCGCCGCCGCGACGCGGCTCGACACTGCTGTTGCGGGCGAGCTTGCGCCGCTCAAGCTCGACGCCGCCCGCTTCCGCACCGCGATCGCCGCACTGCCGGAGGCCGCGTGGTCGGCGACGGGCGCCGACCGCGTCGAGTTCGAAGTCTCGACCAACCCCGGCGCGCCGTTTGCGCCACTGCTCAAGATCGCGTCGGGCGGCGAGCTGTCGCGCTTCGTGCTTGCGCTCAAGGTCGCACTCGCTGCCACCGGTAGCGCCGGCACGATCATCTTCGACGAGATCGACCGCGGCGTCGGCGGTGCCGTCGCCAGCGCGATCGGCGAGCGATTGCAACGCCTTGCCGCCTCCACGCAGCTGCTTGTGGTCACCCACAGCCCGCAGGTCGCGGCGCGCGGCCGTCACCAGTGGCGCATCGCCAAATCGAGCGACGGCACCGTCACCCGCACCGGCGTCACCCGACTCGATGCGGTCGAACGCCGAGAGGAGATCGCCCGCATGCTGTCGGGCGCGGAAGTCACCGACGAAGCACGCGCGCAGGCCGAAAAACTGCTCGCCTGACGCATTTCCGTCGAAAAGTGTCAATCTGGTTGGACGAAAGTCACGAACGCTAGGCTTGTGGAGTATCGTTTTCCGGTCCTGATTCCCGAAGAACCCGGTGACACGTGTCAGTAAAAAACGTGTCAGGGTGTGTCACGCTGTTCCCCCGGGATGGCTGTGCTGGGACCGAAAGTCGTGATCTCGCCGCTTACCGTATTATGTACCATATCGGATAGTGAAAGACAAGTCCCGATGACCACCATCCGCACCGCCACCACCGCCGACCTGCCCGCTGTCCATGCGCTGATCGAGCGCAGCTATCGCGGGCAATCGGCGCGCGCCGGCTGGACGCATGAGGCCGACCTGATGCAGGGCGAGCGCACGCAGCCCGCCGTGCTCGCCGCGATCGTCGCCGATCCGCTGCAGCGCCTGCTGGTGCTCGACGACGCCGCAGGCTCGCCGGTCGCCTGCGTCCTGCTCGCCGACGCAGGTGGCGGCGTCGCCTATCTCGGCATGCTCGCGGTCGATCCGGCGCGGCAGGCGGACGGGCTGGGGCGGCAGATGATCGCGGCGGCCGAAAGCACCGCGCGCGGCTTTGGCGCGACGGTCATGGAGATGACCGTGATCGCGGTGCGCGCCGAGCTGATCGCCTATTACCAGCGCCGTGGCTATGCGCTGACCGGCGAAACGCGCCCCTTCCCAGACTATGTCGCGCAGCCCGACCCGCCGCTGACGCTGGTGGTGATGGCGAAGCCGCTGTCGGAAGACTGATTGTCGGGCGGCACGGATCTTCCCCTCTCCCATCTAGGGAGAGGGAGGGGCCCATCGCCTTTCGCGATGGGAGGGTGAGGGTTCTCCCTCGGCCGCCAAGCAGCCCTCACCCTCCCACGCCTGAAGGAGGCGCGGGCCCCTCCCTCTCCCCAAATGGGAGAGGGGAAAACGTGTCGCCAGCCATCTCCCCTTGGCGCGGCGGCGCTGCTATCACCCGTTCATGACCGACGCCCCCGACCCCGCCGCCGAACTCGCGTCGCTTGCCGCGCAGATTGCCGAGCATGCCGCGCGCTATCACCGCGACGATGCGCCGACGATCTCGGACGCCGCCTATGACGCGCTGGTCCGGCGCAATGCCGAGCTCGAGGCGGCGTATCCGGCGCTAGTGCGCGCCGATTCGCCGAGCCTTGTGGTCGGTGCGAGCGCGGCGGCGCAGTTCGGCAAGATCGTCCATGCGCGCGCGATGCTCAGCCTCGACAATGCGTTCGACGATGCGAGCGTGATCGAGTTCGCCCAGCGCGTCCGCCGCTTCCTCAGCCTTGCGCCAGACGCCGCCGTCGCGCTGACGGCCGAGCCGAAGATCGACGGGCTGTCGGCGAGCCTGCGCTATGAGCATGGCCGCCTTGTCCACGGCGCGACGCGCGGCGACGGCACGACCGGCGAGGACGTTACCGCCAACCTGCGTACCGTCACCGATATTCCGCAAACGCTGCCCGCCGGTGCGCCCGCGATCGTCGAGGTGCGCGGCGAGGTCTATATGGCGAAGGCCGATTTCCTCGCGCTGAACGCCGCATCGGAGCGGCAGTTCGCCAATCCGCGCAACGCCGCCGCCGGATCGCTGCGGCAGCTCGACGTGAGCGTTACGGCGAGGCGCCCGCTGCGGTTCTTTGCGCATGGCTGGGGCGAGATGAGCGCGGTTCCCGCCGACACACAAGCCGGCGTGATGGCAGCGTTCAAGGCGTGGGGGTTCCCGGTCAGCGACCGGCTGACGCTGTGTGCCACCGTCGACGCGGCGCTCGCTGTCTATCGCGCGATCGAGGCCGAGCGCGCCGCGTTGCCGTTCGATATCGACGGCGTGGTCTACAAGGTCGACCGGCTCGACTGGCAGGCCCGCCTTGGCCAGGTGTCGCGGTCGCCGCGCTGGGCGCTGGCGCACAAGTTTCCGGCCGAGCGCGCGACCACCGAACTGCTGGCGATCGATATTCAGGTCGGGCGAACCGGCGTGCTGACCCCGGTGGCGCGGCTGGCCCCGGTCGGCGTCGGCGGGGTGATCGTCACCAACGCGACGCTGCACAACGCCGACGAGATCGCGCGGCGCGACGTGCGCGTCGGCGACACCGTCGAGCTGCAACGCGCCGGCGATGTCATCCCGCAGATCCTGCGCTGGACGACCGATCCGGACACTCACGCCGCGCTGCCGTCGTTCGTGTTTCCCGATACCTGCCCGCAGTGCGGCAGCCTTGCGCTGGCGCAAGCGGGCGAAGTCGCGCGGCGCTGCACCGGTGGGCTGATCTGCCCGGCGCAGCGCATCGAGCGGCTGCGGCATTTCGTGTCGCGGCACGCGCTCGACATCGACGGGCTCGGCGACGAGCGGATCGAGCTGTTTGTCCGCGAAGGCTGGCTCGATGCGCCCGCCGACGTGTTCCGGCTGCACACCCACCGCGACGCGCTGCTGGCGATGAAGGGATTCAAGGACACCTCGGTCGACAAGCTGCTCGCCGCGATCGAGGCGCGGCGGACCGTGGCATTCGACCGGCTGCTGTTCGGGCTGGGCATCCGCCATGTCGGCGAGACCACGGCACGCGACCTCGCGCGCAGCTACCGCGACTGGCCGTCGTTCGCCGCGCGCATGGATGCGTGCGTGGCGCTGTGGCGCGATACTGCGCCGGCGGTCGGCGAGGTGCCGGACAAGTTCCGGCGGCGCGTCGCAAACGACCTTGCCGCGCTGGTATCGGTCGGCGGCATCGGCCCGGAGGTGGCGGAGGCGCTCACCGATTTCTGGGCGGAGGCGCATAATCAGGCGTTGCTGGCGGCGCTGCTCGATGAGATCAGCGTTGCACCGCTGGTGTTCGAAACCCGCGCCTCGCCGGTGGCGGGCAAGACGGTGGTGTTCACCGGCAGCCTCGAGACGCTGAGCCGCGACGAGGCCCGCGCGCAGGCCGAAGCGCTCGGGGCGAAGGTTGCGGGGTCGGTGTCGGCGAAGACCGATCTCGTCGTCGCCGGGCCGGGAGCGGGCAGCAAGCTCGCCAAGGCAGCGACGCTCGGCATCGAGGTGATCGACGAGGCGGCATGGGCGGCGATCGTCGCGGGCGTTTGAAGGGGCCACCGCACCCCGTTATGCGCTCAGTGCATAGCTGCCCCACATTTTGCTGCACTGCACAACCGGCCAGCTGAGTCGTACTTCAAACCATATCCGGAACGATCCGGCCATGGAGAAGAGCATGCCCCCCGTCACCAACACCGCCGCGCCCGAGACGACGCGCCGCGACACCCGCACGCCGATGCGCCGCACCCCGCGCCTGACGCTCAACCGTTCGGCGGCCGATGCGCCGTTGTTCCACGCGTGGCGCGCCTAAGCACCAGCGTCGGCCATTCGCCGCGATCGAGCGTCGCCACCAGCTGCAGCCCGCGCGCGATGTACGCCGCCGCCACTCGCCGCGCCTGACTATCGAGCAAGCCGGCGAGGATCAGCGTCCCGCCGGGTGCCAGCGCCGTCGCCACCGGCCGCGCCAGCGCAATCAGCGGCGCGGCAAGGATGTTCGCGGTAATCAGATCATAGCGCCCGCGCAGCCGGGGATGGTTCATCCCAACGGCCGTCACCGCCTCGATGCGCCCGCGCGTCCGCCCGAGCGGCACGCCGTTCTGGCGGATGTTGCGCGCCGCCACCGCCACTGCCACCGCATCGATGTCGCTCGCGATCACCTTCGCGCGCCATGTTTTGGCGATCGCCAGCGCAAGGATGCCGCTGCCGGTGCCCAGATCGAGCGCGTTCACGAACCGCTGACGCTTCGCCAGCCCGGCGAGCGCGTCGAGGCAGCCGTGCGTGGTAAAATGCTGCCCGGTCCCGAACGCCAGCCCCGCCTCGATCCGGATGCCGACCTGCCCCGGGCGGCGCTCGGCGGCGTGCGCGGCGGTATGGACGAAGAACCGCCCCGACCGCACCGGCTCCAGCCCCGCCTGGCTCAGCGTCACCCAGTCGGCATCGCCCAGCTGCTCGATCACCGCGCTGCCCGGCGCGGCACTGGGCGCAAGCCGGTACAGCCGGGCGATCAGCTCGGGCGTCGGCGCTTCGGCGAAATATGCATCGAGCACCCATGCATCGGGCTGCGCCGGATCGGGTTCATCGGTGAGCAGCGTCGGCGGCGTGTCGAGATCGGCGAACAGCTCGTCCTCGAACGGCGCGGCCTCCGCCTCGGCACGGGTGCAGGCGAGCCGCACCTTCCAGCTATCGGACATAGCTTGCGCCGTTGACGTCGAGGCACGCGCCCGTCAGTGACGGCGGCGCGTCGAGTGCCAGCCAGCGCACGGTCTCGGCGACCTCCTCGGGCGTCGCGACGCGGCCGAGCGGAATGTCGGAGAGCAGCTTGTCGCCGCCGCGGCTGCTCAGATACTCCTCCGCCATGCCGGTCATCACGAACCCCGGCGCGACGCTGAACGCGAGCACGCCGCGCGCCGCATAGCCGCGCGCGATCGATTTGGTCATGCCGACCATGCCCGCCTTTGCCGCCGCATAATGCCAGTGGTCGGGCGAATCGCCGCGATACGCCGCGCGGCTGGCGACGTTGACGATGCGGCCACCCAAACCGCCCGCACGAACGTCGCCGAAATGCAGCACCGCGTTGCGGCACAGGTCGGCGGCCGCCTGCAGGTTGATCCGCCACGACCGTTCCCAGACATGGCCCCAGTCCGGACTATCCAGCGCGACGCCCTCGAACACCCCGGCGTTGTTGACGAGCACATCGATGCGCCCATCGAGCCGGTCGAGCGCCGCCGCCCACAGCCGGTCGCCCGCGCCCGGTTCGGCGAGATCGACCGCGATCGTATCGGACGCAGCGCGCATCGCATGGCCAATGACGCGCGCACCGCTGGCGGTAAGCGCCGTAACGCAGGCAGCGCCGATGCCGCGGCTCGAGCCGGTGACGAGGATGTTGACGGACATAGCGGACTTTCTAGCTCCCTCTCCCATCTTCACAGGAGAGGGTTGGGGTGAAGGCTTCCTTTCTTACCCGCATCTGCGAAGCAAGGCGAAAGACCCTCACCCAACCCTCTCCCGCAAAGGCGGGAGAGGGCTAGAAAGAACGCTCGATCGGCGTAAGCTGCCCATAACGTCTCTGGGGAGAGCAACCATGACACCGGACTGGGTCGACATGCGGGCGCGCGTCAAGCGCTTCGTCGAGGAGCGCGTCTATCCGGCCGAAGCGGTGCTCGACGCCGGCCCGCCCGAGGCGGCGGGCGCCAAGCTGGGCGAGCTGATGGCGGCGGCGAAGGCCGAGGGGCTGTGGGCGCTGGGGCATCCGGTCGAGATCGGCGGCCAGGGGATGCCGTTCATGGATTATGTCCATGTCAACGAAGTCATCGGGCGCAGCCAGCATGCGATGGTCGCGCTCGGCACGCATTCGCTGCAGGATTCGATCATGCTCAACCTGTATGCGGCGCCGAAATGGCGCGATGCCTATCTCGCCCCGCTGGTGGCCGGTGAAATCTTCCCGAGCTTTGCGATGACCGAGCCCGACATCGCCTCGTCCGACCCGACGCAGCTGCAGACCACTGCGACCCTGGACGGCGACGGCTGGGTGATCCGCGGGCGCAAGTGGTTCACCACCGGCGCGGCGGGTGCCGCCTATACCACCGTGATGTGCCGGACCGAGTCCGCGGGCACGCCCGATCATTCGGCGTTTTCGATGATCGTCGTGCCGACCGATACGCCGGGGTACCGGATCATCCGCGACACCCCGGTGCTGGGGCTCAGCCACGGGCTCAGCGGGCATTATGAAGTGGCGTATGACGATGTGCGCGTGCCCGCCGATCACCTGCTCGGCCCGCGCGGGCACGGCTTCCTGATCGCGCAGAAGCGGCTCGGGCCGGGGCGCATCTTCCATTGCATGCGCTGGCTGGGGCAGGCGCAGCGGGCGTTCGACCTGATGTGCCGGCGGCTGCACGAACGCACCGCGTTCGGCGAGCCGCTCGCCGACAAGCAGCTGATGCAGCAGCATGTGTTCGATAGCGCTGCCGAAATTCAGGCGGCGCGGTTGCTGACGCTCGATGCCGCGCAAAAGCTCGACGCCGGGTCGGATGCGCGCGTCGAGATCGGGCTGATCAAGGTCGTCGGCGCGAAGATGCTCCACAATGTCATCGACCGCGCGATCCAGGTCCACGGCGCGAAGGGGCTGACCCCCGATACGCCGCTGCACATCATGTACCGCCACGCGCGGGAGGCGCGCATCTATGACGGCCCCGACGAGGTGCATATCATTTCAGTGGGGAAACGGTTGTTGAAGGCTTACGCTGGCAACGGCCCGGGAATCGACTTTGGCGCAATGGAAGCAGCAGCATGAGCCACGACTGGACGCTTCTGACCGCGCGGTTGCGCATCCGCCCGGTGGAGGCACATGATGTTGCCGCCCTGCATGCGGTACGCAGCCATTCGCCGTACCAGCCGCAGCGCGGCATCGCCGAGACCGAGCGGCTGGTCGCCGACATGGTCGCCGCCGGCCCGGGTACGCAGCCGGGGTGGCATCTGTTCATGCTGGTCCACCTCAGCGACGAGGCGGTGGTCGGTGACATGGGCGTGCGCTTCGATCACCCCGGCAAACAACAGGCCGAAATCGGCTTCAGCCTGCACCCCGACTGGCGCGGCAAGGGGCTGGCGTATGAAGGCGTCGGGCGCATGGTCAATTATCTGTTCGAAAGCACCGGCGCGCACCGGCTGACCGCGATGACCGACCGTCGCAACACCGCCGCGCGGCTGCTGCTCGAGGCGCTGCGCTTCCGCCTCGAAGGCCGCTTCCTGCAAAGTGCGTTCGAAGGCGGCGCATGGATCGACGAACGCAGCTATGCGCGGCTGGCGGGGGAATAGTTGATCGACACCGCCGCGCTCGCCGCGCTGCTGTCGCGTGCGCACGGCGCACCGGTCGCGGTCGATAGCGTCACGGCGCTGTCGGGCGGGGCATCGTCGGCGACCTATGCGGTGGCGGCGCGCGCGGGTGGCAACGACTGGCCGCTGATCTTTCAATGTTCGGCGGCGGCGCTCGAGCCGGGGCAGTTGTCGAAGGCGACGCAGGCCGAATTGCAGCGCATCGCGGCGCGCCACGGGCTGCCGGTCGCCGATGTGATAGCGGTGACCGCGCCCGGCGACGGGCTGGGCGACGGCTTCGTCATGGCGCGCGTGGCCGGCGAGGCACTCGCCCCGCGCTGGCTGAAGGGCGCGGCGTTCGCCGGGGCGCGCGCGGCGTTGACCACGCAAAGCGCGACGGCGCTGGCGCGGCTCCATGCGGTGCCGCTCGCTAAATTTGCCGA
>Ga0209724_1004497_pt1 | contig 10951 bp, 3 predicted proteins | sample grotaG_FD_184143 | JGI IMG/M metagenome (GOLD analysis project Ga0209724, IMG submission 184143) | Glacier valley bacterial and archeal communities from Borup Fiord, Nunavut, Canada, to study Microbial Dark Matter (Phase II) -... | ecosystem: Environmental > Aquatic > Freshwater > Ice > Glacier ... | reverse complement strand
AAGTGGCAGGTTCTTTATTTGATCGGCTTGTAGAACTGGGACTTTCATTTGACGGAGCCCTGATTTTTATTTTTGACAAAGAGAAAAAGAACATTAGTCTTTGGATCGCTTCCAATCAATTATCTGCACCGGTTAAAATCGATCTTCCCTATGATAAGGCGATTGAGAACAACACAATTATAAAAGACCTTTGGCATGCCATTGAGACTGGTGAACATATTATTGACAGGTCTTACTCGGGAGAAGTAAAAAATGAGTATTTCCGTTACGTGGCGAAATACAATGAATCAAAAATTCCGGAACCGGTAAGACATTTGCAAATTGAAAAAGAAAGCTGGACGGTACATTTTGTTGCTGAAAAAAACTCGATGATGGGTTTTGACAGTTGGTCGGGACACCCCACAAAAGAGGAAGATTTTAAAATTTTAATCCGGTTTGCAAAAGTCTTCGAGCAAGCTTATACCCGTTTTCTCGATCTGCAAAAAGCCGAAGCACAGGCAAGAGAAGCACAGATTGAATTAGGATTGGAAAGAGTGAGAAGCAAAACAATGGCGATGCATAATAGCCACGATGTAGGAGATACAGTTGCTTCTATGTTTGACGAGTTGGTAAAATTTGAGGTGAAAACAAATCGTTGTGGGATACTCATCTTCAGTAAATCAATGATGGCTGAAGTATGGACTGCAAGATCAAACCCGGATGGAAAGGCTTCATTAATCATTGGTCAGTTGGATTTAGAAATGCATCCGTTGTTGCAGGGGATATACCATGCTTGGGAAGCCAAAGAACCTGTTTTCACCTATCCAATGATTGGAGAAGATTTAATATCATATTATCAGGCAATAAACGACACAAAATATTACCCAACACTTTTTGATTTGGATGCACTGCCTTTAAGAGAATTTCATACGGATTTCTATTTCGCTGAGGGGTCTATTTTTTCGTTCACTAAAGAACCCCTGGCTCAAAAAGCTTCTGTTATCTTTAAACGGTTCGCCGGAGTATTTGGTCAGACTTACAAACGATATCTCGATCTTCAAAAAGCAGAAGCACAGGCGAGAGAAGCACAGATAGAATTAGGATTGGAAAGAGTAAGAGCAAGGGCAATGGCGATGCAAAAGTCTAATGAGCTGTCTGAATTAGTTGATACTGTTTTTAAAGAACTGACAAAACTTGATTTTGCATTAACCTGGTGCATCATTAATATCATTGATGAAAATTCATTGTCGAATACCGTTTGGGCGGCAAATCCGGATATTAATAAAGTGCCTGAGTCTTATTATATGCTATTTGAGGATTATCCTTTTCATAATGCAATGATGAAAGGATGGAAAGAAAGAAAGACTAAATCGGTGTACACACTGGAAGGGGAAGAAAAACGAATCTATGATGACTATTTATTCAGTGAAACAGAATTTAAAAGAACTCCTCAAGCAGCACAGGCTGCATCGAGGGCTATGGAAAAATATGTTGTTTCTTTTTCGTTCAGCAATTTCGGCGGATTACAAACTGTAGGAGATGTGCCACTGTCAGATGCTAATCTCGATATACTTAGCCGCTTCGGAAAAGTGTTTGATTTAACCTACACCCGTTTCAACGATTTGCAAAAAGCAGAAGCACAAGCAAGGGAAGCAAAGATTGAAACGGTGCTGGAAAGAGTAAGAAGCCGAACCATGGCTATGCAGAAAAGTGATGAGTTGACTAATGTGGCTGGCTTATTATTTGAACAGGTTGGTGCCTTGGGTATTAAAACCTGGACAGCAGGTTTTAATGTATGGAGTGAAGACAATAATTCTTACGTAGACTATATAACAAGTCCCAATGGGGGCTTCATTGAGCCTTATACTGTACACACAGACAGGGCTGAGGCATTAAAGGATATCAGTAATGCCAGGAAAAGCGGAGTCGAATTTGATGTGCAATATGTTGAAGGAGAAAAGATCAAACAATTGTACCGTTCACTTACCGGGCTTGGTGAGAAACAGTTTGAAATAATGCTGCAGGATGGTGTCCGGTTCCCGGCTCATCAATATGAACATTTTGTGTTTGGTTCCAAAGTAAGCCTGATGTTTATTACTTATGAACCGGTACCAGAAGCACATGATATATTCAAACGCCTTGGAAAAGTATTTGAGCAAACCTATACCCGTTTTCTCGATTTGCAAAAAGCAGAGGCCCAGGCAAGAGAAGCCAAAATCGAAACTGCCCTTGAAAAGGCAAGGTCACGAACCATGGGTATGCAATCGAGTGATGAATTGCCTGAAGTGGCCAACGTTTTGTTTCTGGAAGTTCAAGCATTAGGCATTCCCGCATGGAGTTGCGGGTATAATATTCTTGCTGAGGATAAAAAGTCAGCAAAGTGCTGGATGAGTAGTGAAGGAACCCTGCAAACACCATTTAATCTTCGCTTATTTGGTGAAGCTTCCTTTGCTGAATGGGGTGACTTTCTGCACAGTGAAAAAACAATGTTGGTGCAGGAACTCGGTGATAAAGCATTAGACGAACACTATGCGTATATGAAATCCTTTCCCGATTTAAAATCGACGTTTGATCAAATTGATAAACTGGGGCTTTCACTACCTACTTACCAGATCAACCATCTGTGCAAATTCACCCAAGGTTTTTTGCTCTTCATTACCTACGAAAAAGTTCCCGGTGCACATGAAATTTTTAAACGATTCACTAAGGTATTTGAACAGACGTATACCCGCTTTCTGGATCTTCAAAAAGCAGAAGCACAGACCCGCCAGGCAAAAATTGAAACCGCATTGGAAAAAGTACGAGCAAGGGCACTGGCCATGCAGCTTCCTGAAGAACTGATAGAAGTAGCTGAAGTATTACGGTATGAAATGGGTTTATTAGGTGTAGAAGAACTGGAAACCTGCAGCATCTATATTCATGATGAAAAAATAAACCGTACAGAATGCTGGTATGCATTAAAAGATATCAGGACGGAAGAAAAAAAATTAGTAAGTGACCATTTCCCGCTGAATCTGCAGGAAACATGGGTGGGAAAAGAAATGGAAAAGTTTTATGGTACCAACGCAAAACAGGTTTCCATTCTGATGCATGGTGCCCACCGCAAAGAATGGATAAACTATTGCGAAGAAAAATCAATTCCATTTCGTGGATATTATGGAGCCGTGATACCGGACAGAACTTACCATCTCTATAAATTCTCACATGGCGCCATTGGAGCAGCATCAGCAGGCGATATATCTGCCGAAAGTTGGGATTTACTTCAAAGGGCAGCTTCTGTTTTCTCCTTAGCTTATTCAAGATTTAAAGATTTAACCCAGGCAAGGTTTGACTTACAGCGTTTGAAAGAAGAAAAGCAAAGAGCGGAACTGGCATTGACAGTTCTCCAAACTACCCAAAAGCAACTCATCCAATCAGAAAAAATGGCCAGCCTTGGTGAACTCACTGCAGGCATTGCCCATGAAATTCAAAACCCGTTAAACTTTGTAAACAATTTTAGTGAGGTAAACAAAGAAATGCTGGAAGAGCTTAAAGCTGAACGCTTAAAGCCGGTAGCAGAAAGAGACGAGCAGACTGAGTTTGAAATTATAGAAGATGTTATTGCCAATTCAGAAAAGATAAATCACCATGGCAAACGGGCTGATGCGATTGTAAAAGGTATGTTGCAACACAGCCGTACCAGCACTAGTTTAAAAGAACCAACCGACATCAATAAATTGGCAGATGAATACCTGCGCCTCTCCTATCACGGTCTGCGTGCAAAAGACAAAACATTTAACGCAACAATGAAAACAGCTTTTGATGAAAGCATCGGTAACATCAATATCATTCCACAGGATATTGGAAGAGTGATTTTGAATTTAATTACAAATGCTTTTTATGCGGTGAATGAGAAAACCCTGTCGGCGGTTGCAACCCCGACAGCGGTGCAATACGAACCTACCGTTTCAATAAGTACAAAAAAGATAAATGACAAAGTAGAAATAAAAGTTGCTGATAACGGCAATGGCATCCCACAAAAAGTTTTAGATAAAATATTTCAACCTTTCTTTACCACTAAACCAACGGGGCAAGGAACAGGATTGGGTTTATCATTAGCATATGATATAGTAAAAGCGCATGGAGGAGAATTGAAAGTGGAAACGAAAGAAGGTAAGGGAAGTGAGTTTATTATTATTTTACCTGTAAACATTTAAGAACATGAAAAATGAAGTGAAGCTTTTTGAGTACCAAAAGGTAAGAACCCATTAGGTACTCCAAAAGAGTTTAAAAAAATAATAATTTACGAGGCGGGACACCTGGTACCAAGAACGGACTTTGTAAAAGAAACATTGCAATGGTACGATCAATATCTGGGGCCGGTAAAGTAAGCCTTGGTCATAATCAATCACAATTAAACTTTTGCAAATTCAATAACATGTAATCTTTAAAGAATCATGAAAAAGAAAATCACTAAAATTGACTTCTCAAAAATTAAATTTGTAAGACTCCCACCTATTGAAGATTCCAGAACTTTCGAATTATCCGGTTATTTACACAAAGAACAATTACCACGAATTCCTAAGCAGTATAATTGGGGAAGAAAAATAAGAGATAAAAAATGGGGGGATTTAGGAAATTTAAAAATTAATTTATGCACCTGTGCAGTTGCCGGACATTTTGTAATGGCCTGGACATCGAATATTGGAAGATTAAAAAGGCCAAAAGATAAAGCGATATTAAATGCCTACTGTACTATTGCAGGCTATGATCCTGCAAAGCCCGAAAAAGATGAAGGTGTTGAAGCCATCAAAGTGCTGAAGTATTGGCGCAAAAACGAAATTGCAGGTCACCAGATAATTGCATTTGCTAAACTGCAGGATAAAAACCGGGAGCAATTAATACAAACCATCTACTTATTTGGAGGTTGTTATGTGGGAGTTAATCTCCCAAAGTCGGCAGAAAGACAAAGTAATACAACAAAGAAATGGACCATACCAAGGGGTGGAAAAAAGCGAGATGCAAAGGCAGGGTCCTGGTTTGGACATGCTGTGCTGGTGGTGGGTTATAAAGATGAGGAATTGCGAATTATAAGCTGGGGAGAAGAGATGACAATGACCATGGATTTTTGGGAAGCTTATAGTGTAGAATCTTATGCAGTATTCAGCGAAGCTTTTATTCAAAATGATAAAACTCCTACGGGAGTTGATATAAATGTTTTACGAAATGATATTGAAACTTTACAGAAAAAAAAAGCGGGCATTTAAACCCGCTAACAGTAGTTCCTTCCGATTTTTAAATTTCTTTAAAGGGTGTCCCAAAATGTTTTTGACTGCTTTTAAAGCGGTCAATTTTTTAATCGGCTTTTTTGTATTTTTTTACTTAGTTGCCTTTAGTAGGAACGCTTTTCGCTCCCCCTAATTTAATAGGCTTACTTGCTGAAGCTGCTTTTTTGGAGTCTGCTTTTTTTACGGGAGCTTCTTTTTTTTGAGCTGTAGCTTTTTTTGTGTTTGCCATAATAATTTGTTTTATGGAATTAATAATAAAACATAACAGGCTTTCATGTGATAGGCGTAAAAAACTGTAATTGGGTAACCAGAATTTCTTACAGCAAGATACCTTATTTATATGATTACTTATTTCTTTTTATTTTGTATTTAAATGAAAAAGTTAATTGGTAGCTATCTAAAAAATTACTAAGCCCAACTATTAGTTCAGCAAGTTAAATAGCAACTTTATAAACGGCTTTTTAAAAGTAGCATTACAAAAGAGAAAACAAATAAAGTTAATTATCTTTCAATATGGTGAGTACATCAAAATCTAAATTAAGGATATTGGCAGGTTTCATTTTTAGTAATAAAGCTGCCGATATTATAGTGAAGGTGAAGTATAAAATAACCATTACAACAGCTTTTTTCATTCATTTATTTCTATTAATAAATATTGTACTATTCCTTGTATGCTGTACACAGCCCAGCCAACAAAATGCTGATGAACCAATAGTAAAAGACAGCATGGTGCCTCCCCGGGTAACCATGCTGTCCGATGTTTCTGAAGCCAATCAACCTAAAAAAATATTACTGGAAAATATCCCAAAGCCCATAGTTAAAAAAGTATTCGGTAACTATATTAATAAGAAAATTCAACAATCATTAAAAGATACCGCCACTACACATCTATCGCATCCGTTACCACAATCTCTTTTAGATAATAATACCAACCAGCCGCTGAATTCAGAAGCACAAGGCAATGGTTTTTTCACAACATACAATACGGATAACGGACTTGCACTTGATCAAATTTATTGCAGTTATAAAGACAGAAACGGTAATCTTTGGTTTGGCACCAATGGAGGCGGAGTAAGTAAATACGACGGAAATAAATTTACCAATTACACTACCACCCATGGCTTGGCCAATAATGTAATTTGGTGTATACTGGAAGATAAAACCGGCAACCTGTGGTTTGGAACGGATGGCAACGGCGTTAGTAAATTTGATGGAAAAAGTTTTACCAATTATACAACCCTGCAGGGGCTGGCCAATAATGTAGTTTATAGTATTATAGAAGATAAAACCGGCAAGCTTTGGCTGGGCACCAACGGAGGGGGTGTTAGTAAATTTGATGGAAAGCGGTTTACCAATTATACTACGGCCGAAGGACTAGCCAATAATGCTGTTAGAGATATTGCTGAAGATAAAACAGGTAATATTTGGTTGGGTACATTAGGAGGCGGTATAAGTAAATTCGATGGCAAAGTTTTTACCAATTACAATAAAGCACAGGGCTTAGCGAACGACACAATAAGAAGTATTATACAGGATAAAAAAAGCAATTACTGGTTTGGTACCAATGGAGGCGGATTAAGTAAATTTGATGGCAAAGTCTTTACTAATTATTCCACCCAACAGGGGCTTGCCGGTAATACCGTTTGGAGTATAATTGAAGATGAAACCGGAAATCTTTGGCTTGGCACCAATGGAGGAGTTAGTTGGTTTAACGGAAAAAATTTTACCAATTATACCACCAAACAGGGTTTAGCCAATAACGCAGTAAGAGCCATTGTTGAGGATGACAAAGGCAATTGCTGGTTTGGTACTGACGGGGGTGGGTTGAGCAAATTCTCGGGCAATAGTTTTACAAATTATACAACATTACAAGGGCTGGCCAATAATATAGTTTACAGCATTAACGAAGATAGATCCGGGAGTATTTGGTTGGGCACTTCCGGTGGGGGTGCAAGTAAATATGATGGTAAGCTTTTCACCAACTACACAACTGCACAAGGGCTTGCAAATAATAAAATCTACTGCATTGCAAACGATCAATCCGGGAACCTTTGGTTCGGTACCTCCGGTGCTGGCGTTAGTAAATTTGATGGTAACAGTTTCACCAATTACACTACGGATCAGGGGCTTGCAAATAATACCGTTTTTAGCATCATAGAAGATCAAACAAATAATCTATGGTTGGGTACTTCCGGCGGCGGTGTTAGTAAATTTGATGGAAGAAGTTTTACTAATTATACAACGGTACAGGGGCTTGCAAATAACGAAGTTTTTTGTATGCTGCAAGATAAAAAAGGCAATTATTGGTTTGGTACCTCGGGCGGTGGCGTTAGTAAATTCGATGGAAAAAGTTTTATTAATTATACTACCGAACAGGGATTGTCAAGTAATGTAGTTTGGACAATTACCGAAGACAAATCGGGCAATTTATGGTTCGGTACACAAAATGGATTAAGCCTCCTGCGCTTTGAAACAGTTGCTTATATGAATAAAAATCTCTTAACCCAAGCTCCTGTTTTAAAACATTTATTTGAATCTTTTACAACCAAAGATGGGCTACCGGATAATTTTGTAACACAGGTCGTACAGGGTAATGATGACAAATTATATGTAGGAACCAACCTTGGATTTTGCGAACTCATTCCCGGAAATACCAGCGATGGTTCAGAAAGAAAATGGACTGTAGGAAAAATATTTAATTCGCTTACAGCCTACCCGGTTAAAGATATAAATGGAGGTTCTGGCGCCATGTTTAAAGACAGCAAAGGAATTATCTGGATTGGAACAGGCTCAGACAAAACAGGGCTGGTACGTTTTAATCCACAGGCTATCGTTAACAGCAGCAACAAGCCCCCGGTAATTGTTATTGAGCGTGTAAAAATAAACAATGAAAATATTTGCTGGAATGATTTAGACACTAAACATGCAGGTGAAAAGTTAGATAGCAACACCACGTCACCAACTATTAATGAAGAAGTTAACACTTTCGGCAGGCCGTTAAGCCAGGTTGAAAAAGATTCTATGCGTAAAAAATTCAGTGATATTTTATTTGACAGCATCAGCAATTGGAATTCACTTCCCAAAAACCTGGTGCTTCCTCATAACTTTAACGATATCGGATTTGAATTTAATGCCATTGAAACCGGAAGAAATTTTCTGGTAAAATATCAATACATGTTGGAAGGGTATGATAAAGACTGGAGTCCTCCGGATAATAAATCTTCTGCTAATTTTGGCAATATTTACGCAGGCACTTATATTTTAAAACTAAAAGCCCAAAGCCCTGAGGGAGTTTGGAGCGAAACTGTCTCCTATACTTTTAAAGTGCTTCCTCCCTGGTGGAAAACATGGCAGATGTATTTGCTGTACCTGCTTTCTTTTTTAGCCGTATTGCGTTTCCTTTTTAAGTGGCGGGAAAGTAGAATTGAACGGGAAAAAGATATACTCGAAAAGAAAGTTAAACACAGAACCGAGTTATTAAATAAATCCCTCGAAGATTTAAAATCAACGCAGGCCCTGCTTATTCAATCCGAAAAAATGGCAAGCCTTGGCGAACTTACCGCCGGCATAGCGCATGAAATTCAAAACCCTCTGAACTTTGTAAATAATTTTTCTGAAGTAAGTAATGAACTCATTGATGAAATGAAAGAAGAATTGTCGAAAGGTAATTACGATGATGCAAAAGAGATTGCGGATGATGTGAAACAAAACCTTGAAAAAATATCTCATCATGGCAAACGTGCCGGTGATATTGTAAAAGGAATGTTGCAACACAGCCGAAGTACAAGCAATGCAACAAAAGAACCCACTGATATTAACAAACTGGCGGATGAGTATTTGCGATTGGCATATCATGGATTAAGAGCAAAAGACAAATCATTCAACGCCACCATAATAACTGATTTTGATGAAGGCATCGGTAACATCAATATCATTCCGCAGGATATTGGGAGAGTGTTACTGAATTTATTCAATAATGCGTTTTATGCGGCCCCCCTGCCCCCCAAAGGGGGATTCTCAGACCCTAATTATTTACACAATCCGACTGTTTGGGTGAGTACAAAACGAATTGTCACCCCTTTAGGGGATGGGGGCGTTTTAATTTCAGTTCGTGATAACGGACCGGGCATTCCTCAAAAAATACTCGATAAAATATTTCAGCCCTTCTTTACTACCAAGCCTACCGGACAAGGAACAGGATTAGGATTGAGTTTGAGTTATGATATTGTAAAGGCGCATGGCGGTGAAATAAAAGTGGAAACAAAGGAAGGCGAAGGTTCTGTATTTACAATTCAAATACCTATAATTTAAATGAAACTTATCAGCATATATATAGTTGGATTGTTTTTTATACTGCTTCCATTCCACAGCAGGTCGCAAAACAATCCCTATTGGCAGGAGCCTTCAAGAATACAGGTGGATAGCTTAAAAGAGGTTTTAGCCATTTCAACAAATGATACCGTAAAGATGTATGTCAACAGGCAACTGGGCATGTACTACCAGGAAAATAACAGAATGGCAGCCCTATTCTATTTTGAAGAAATGTTGAAATTGGCTAAGAAAACTAAACAGAAGGTGTGGGAAGCCGAAGCGCTGAGCAGAAATGGGTATGTGTCCTGTTTACTTCAGAATTATTCTGGCGGACTAAAATATCTGCTATTGGCAAAAAACTTAGCTTCACAAAAAGACATTGAAAAAGAAATGTGGAATCCGGGTCTGTTATCTAAAAAGAACGCTGCTTATGATATACGGATTACAGTATTGTGCGATATTAGTACTCATCTAAGTCTTGTACATTCTTTCTCCGGTGATTATGTAAAGTCGCTGGAATATCAGCGGAATGTTCAAAAAATAAATGAAGTATTAAAGGATACTGTTTTGATGTCACTCTTATTTCTAAACATGGGTGAGTCTTATCTCGGGCTTATGCAACTGGATTCAGCGGAGTCAGCATTTAAAAAATCTGTTTATTACAGCAACAAGTCAGGCTATAGGAAATATAACGGGTTGACTTTATTTGATATTGGAAGAATATATGAAATGCGGAATGATAAGGAGGAAGCAAAAAAGTATTACAGGTTAAGTATAAAAACCAATATTGAAACAGAGAGCCCCGATTTTGAAGGCATGGGTTATCAGGCTTTAGCTAACCTTTCCAAAAAAGCAGGTAACGTTGATTCGGCTTTATACTTTTCAAGGCAGGCTTTAAAAGTTTATCAGCATATCAATGATACATTGGGTTTAATAGCCGCCTATTCATCCCTGTCATCCGCATTAGATGCTTCTCATCAATTGGACAGTGCTTACCAATACCTCAAAAAAGCGATTATATTAAAAGATGCACTGAATAAGGAGGGAAGAATAAAAAGTTTTCAGTTGGCAGGATTTAATGAGCAATTAAAATTAGAAGAACAGAAAGCACAGCAATTACGAACGATCACAAAAATCAGAACCTGGTCATTTATTGCCGGGATTGCAGTGCTTTTATTCATGAGTGGCTTTTTCTACCGTAATTACAGGCGGCAACGAAAAGATAAAACTACCATTGAAAATGCATTTACGGATTTAAAATCCATTCAAGCCCAGCTCATTCAATCTGAAAAAATGGCGAGCCTTGGTGAACTCACCGCCGGTATTGCCCATGAAATTCAAAACCCGTTAAACTTTGTAAATAATTTTAGCGAAGTAAATACTGAGTTGATTGA
>Ga0209724_1004495_pt1 | contig 10957 bp, 10 predicted proteins | sample grotaG_FD_184143 | JGI IMG/M metagenome (GOLD analysis project Ga0209724, IMG submission 184143) | Glacier valley bacterial and archeal communities from Borup Fiord, Nunavut, Canada, to study Microbial Dark Matter (Phase II) -... | ecosystem: Environmental > Aquatic > Freshwater > Ice > Glacier ... | reverse complement strand
AATAAGCATGTTGTTTGCGACCATGCCTTGCCAAACGAATCTTTACTGACATAACGTTTTACGTTAAAATTTATAATTTTTATTTGCGGGGCAAAGATACAATATTATTCGGTACTAAAAATAGTTGTCTTAATTTCAATTCATATCAGTTTAAACAACGAACAGACCAATACTGCGTAAGGAAATCTTTACCATTAAAACCAATGAATATTGAGGAAAATTAATTTCAGCGTTCCCACGCAACTGTTCCAAACGAAGAGGCGTCTTACTAAAAGTTGTTTGGCTTTACACCGATATTGAGGTAAATAAACAGATTTGCTTAACTTTGCTTTGCATTTTGGCAAAGCCAAATAACGGTTAAAAGGCTGAACCATGAAAAAGTGTCATTAATTATTAAACAATTACAAATGAAAAAAACACATTTACTAACACTGATAGCTCTGATTATGTTGGGCTTATCAGGATGCGAAAAAGCAAAAGTCACAAATGAGGCTTCTGCTGATGTTTTCGTGAAAGCAATTAAAAACGCTCAGGGAGCAACTGTTTATACAGCAATCCATTCGGTATTCTCCTATAATGTAATGAAAAGCGTAAGTGTTACATCACCGGGTGGAGCAACTTTGCAGTTGACCAATTTTGAAAATGGAGGTAATTCTTTTTTTAACGAACCAGCAGCTACTGATTATTCAACAACTCCCCCAACTGCCGGTGCCTACACCTACCTCGTAAAATTCAATGACGGAGAAGAAATAACCTACACCAATTCATTGGCAACCGCGACTCTTCTGCCTGCCAATATTACTTCGTTGGCAAAAACAGCCAGTGGAGACTCTGTTTATATTAAGTGGGATGCAATTGCGACTACCCATGCATACCAGCTTAAAGTTATGAAAGGAACGAAACAGGCTTATTATCAACCTGCATTTGCCGACGGAAGTGTACCACTGAAGTCAAGTCTAAGACTTGGATTTCGCCTAAACGAGCTAACAAAAGAGGGATCAGGAACTTACACCTTTGAATTGACAGGTTTACTGTTCGAATCGACAACTTACGACTACATTCAGGCAATTAGCACCTCAACTCAAAATATAGAACTTTAGTTAGCGCTCTATCTTAAAAAAAATTGCAGAGATCAATGGTCCAAAGAATGTAAATTATTACTTTCAAATCCATTTTATTGGCTTAATTCCAGTCTTGACGAAAAGAAGGATTCCACACAGGTTTCCTTCTTTTTTTTATTGAATAGACCCTTTAATTGAAGATTTTGCCTTATTTTATTTATATCCCTTCATTTCAACAATTTGCATCTAACATTCAATAGTTATCAACACCTGAATGTATTCGGTTTAAATTTTCTATTTTTAACCGTGCCACAAAATGCACGATCGGGAAACGACATTCCCATTCATTCAAAAGGTTTTAACTATGGTATCATTTACCCATCTTCATGTCCACAGTCAATATTCAATCCTCGACGGTGCGGCTGCAGTTTCAGATCTGGTAAAAAAAGCAAAAAAGGACGGTATGACTGCCCTTGCGCTCACCGATCATGGCAATATGTTCGGGATCAAAGAGTTTCATGAAACATGCAAAAAATTTGACATAAAACCTATTCTTGGCGTTGAAACCTATGTTGCTTCGCGGGGAATCCATTTCAAAGACAAAAGCGAAAAAGAAGATCGATCGGGAGACCACTTGATTTTACTGGCCAAGAATGAGAAAGGCTATCGCAATCTGTTGAAATTGGTTACGTTGGCTAATACGGAAGGATTCTACTACAAACCACGAATTGATAAAAATATTCTCGAAAAATACAGTGAAGGATTAATTGTATCGTCGGCTTGTATCGGCGGCGAAATTCCTCAATGCATTCTGAAAGGGGATTTGCCCGGAGCAGAAGAGGCGATAAAGTGGTTTCAAAGCATTTTTAAAGATGATTTTTATCTCGAAGTACAGCGTCATAAAACGACAGATCCGCTATTACCGACAGATGTTTATGAAAGTCAGGTAATTGTAAACAAGGAACTGATCCGGCTTGGCGAAAAGTTTGGTGTAAAAGTGATAGCGACGAACGACAGTCATTTCACAAATGGCGAAGATGCAGACGCACACGACCTTCTTATCTGTTTAAATACAGGAAAAGATCTCGACGATCCTTCCCGAATGAGGTATACGAAGCAGGAATGGCTAAAGACAACTGCCGAGATGAATCTTCTATTTGGCGATTTACCCAACACGCTTGCCAATACCCAGAATATCACCGATAAAATCGAGTTCTTTGAACTGGACTCTGATCCGATCATGCCCGAATTTCCCATCCCCATAAGTTTCGGAACAATGGAGGAGTACAGGAAAAAATTCACCGAAGCGGATATGATCGAGGAGTTTAAGAATGCTCCTAAAAAATCGGAAGGCTACGAACATGCCTTAAGGGTGAAGTTCGAATGCGACTATCTGACCTATCTTGTTTACGACGGTGCCACATCACGCTATGGCGAAGTACTTGACAAAGAGGTAAAAGAACGAATCGAATTTGAACTTGACACGATTAAATCGATGGGATTTCCGGGATATTTCCTTATTGTACAGGATTTTATTGCGGCTGCCCGCGCAATGCAGGTAATCGTAGGTCCAGGACGTGGATCTGCAGCCGGATCAGTCGTAGCTTATTGCACAGGAATTACCAATGTCGATCCGATCAAGCATGATCTACTTTTCGAACGGTTCTTGAATCCCGACAGGATATCGATGCCTGATATTGACATCGACTTTGATGATGACGGTCGCCAGAAGGTGCTCGATTGGGTAAAGGAAAAATATAGCCGCGAGAATGTGGCGCATATTTGCACCTTCGGAACAATGGCAGCGAAAATGGCAATCAGGGATGTGTCGCGTGTGCTGAAACTACCACTCGCCGAAGCCGACAGACTTGCCAAAATGGTTCCTGAAACGCCTAAGATAACGCTTGCGAAAGCTTACATTGAAAATCCTTTACTTGAGGCAGAAAAAAAATCAAGTAATCCATTAATCGTCAAAACATTAAGATTTGCTGAAACGCTCGAAGGCTGTATCCGCCAATTTGGTGTTCACGCCTGTGGAATTCTGATTGGAAGAGATAAGCTCGACAATCATATCCCATTAATGCCAACCAAGGATGAAGATCTGCTGACAACCCAGTACGACGGGCATTTTGTGGAATCGATCGGATTGTTAAAGATGGACTTTCTTGGGCTGAAAACCCTTTCCATCATTAAGGATTGCCTCGAGAACATTCACCTTTCTCAGAAAATTGATCTCGATATTGATAAAATCCCGTTCGACGACAAAAAGACTTTTGATCTTTTTAGCAACGGGAACACAACCGCGATATTCCAGTTCGAGTCGCCCGGAATGAAGAAATGGTTGCGGTTACTGCAACCAAGTCGTTTTGAAGATCTTGTGGCCATGAATGCGCTTTACCGGCCAGGTCCGATGGACTACATTCCAAAGTATGTAAACAGGAAAATGGGACGTGAGGAGATTGTTTATGATCACCCCATCATGGAACAGTTTTTATCTGATACCTATGGAATTACTGTTTACCAGGAACAGGTGATGCTTCAATCGCGTGCCTTGGGTCTGTTTACACGTGGCGAGTCTGACTCATTGCGTAAAGCGATGGGAAAGAAAAATTTACCAATGATGGAAAAGCTGAAAGCTAAATTCATCGCAGGTTGTAAAAACAATCCTATTTTCCTTGAAGGCTGTAAAACAGTCGGCAAATCGACTGATAACCTGATTGATAAAATATGGAAGGACTGGGAAGCATTTACCCAATATGCCTTTAATAAATCACACTCAGTCTGTTATGCCTATATCGCCTACCAAACCGGATATCTGAAAGCCAACTATCCTTCGGAGTTTATGGCGGCTGTATTAAGTTGTAACCTTACCAATGCAGACAAGATCTCCATCTTTATGGATGAGAGCAAGCACATGGGATTAGCCGTTTTAGGTCCGGATGTGAACGAATCGCGCTCTAAATTCTTCGTCAACAAAAGCGGGGGACTTCGGTTTGGATTATCTGCCATTAAAGGCGTCGGTGCCGGTGCAGTGGCTGATATCGTCAACGAAAGAGATGCGAACGGTGATTTTAAATCAATATTCGACTTTGTAGAAAGAGTTAATTTACAAACCATTAATAAGAAGAATCTCGAATCTCTCGCAATGGCCGGAGGTTTCGACAGCTTCGAAAATATACATCGGGCGCAATACTTTGGCGATGCAGGCGATGGAAACTCCTTTATCGAGTCATTGATCAAATACGGAAACCGGATTCAAAGTGACAAGCAGTCATCAATGGCGTCGCTATTTGGTGGATTTCAAACGATAGAGGTTAAATTACCAACTATACCCAATGTCCCGGAGTGGCCCAAAATTGTGGCCCTCGAAAAAGAGAAGAATCTGATCGGTATCTATCTTTCATCGCATCCACTCGATGACTATACCCTGGAAATCAAAAGCTTCTGCACAAAAGACATCAACCTTTCCATGCTCAACAGCGAAATGGAGACGCTCAAAAACCGCGATCTAACCTTTGCAGGGATTGTAACTGAAGTACAGGAAGGGTTTACAAAAAATGGGAAACCATTTTCATCACTTATTTTAACCGATTATACCGATTCATATAAGATGATGTTCTTTGGAAATGACTTTGTGAGTTTTGGAAATTTTTGCAAAAAAGGGCTGTTTCTGCTTGTTCGCGGAAAGGTTGCCATTAAATGGCAGGGAGGCGATCAGCTTGAATTTAAGGCAAATAAAATCGAGTTGCTTCAGGAAATAGCGGAAAAAGCCGAAAGCCTCCGGATCGCTGTGAATGCAGAAGCAATGACGTCAGATCTGATTGAAGAGTTCGATTCAACGTTTGCCAAATCACCCGGAAAAACATTATTGAAATTTTCTGTCTACGATCAGACAACAAATATCAAACTTCACTTGTTTTCAAGGACAAGACGTATCGGATTATCGGGCGAGCTGAAAGCGTATCTTCAAAAAAATCCTGATATCGTTTTTACTATAAATTAATGTGTAAATTTGTTCGTTTAATTTTTTTCAGACTTTTCAAACATTTAAAATATATTGACATGGCAATTGAGGTAACAGATGCGAATTTTGATGAGATTGTTCTCCAGTCAGAGAAGCCTGTATTGGTAGATTTTTGGGCTGAATGGTGTGGACCGTGCAGAATGATCGGGCCGCTTGTAGCAGAGCTTACTGACGATTACAGCGGTAAAGCGGTAATAACAAAAATGGATGTTGATTCCAACCCCGGTACTGCCGCTAAATATGGAATACGTAATATCCCCACAATTTTATTTTTCAAGAATGGTGAAGTTGCAGATAAACAGGTAGGTGCTGTTCCAAAAACAATCCTTGCCTCTAAAATTGATGCCCTTTTGTAGGTCACTTTTTCATTACCATTTGATGAAGGCACAAGAAAAAATCTTGTGCCTTCATTATTTACGGATAGAATTTACTCAAGAAACAACTGACTGCGAACCGGAAAATGGTCGGAGAGATAAACCTTGTCGCGTTTGTAATTCTTTACTGCAAACTTTTGACTACATAGGATATAATCAATTCTGAAAGAAGGCAATACCCCGTTATAAGTATTCGAAATACCCCATCCGGCCTCCACAAAAGCATCTTTCAGATCACCCCGGACCTTTCGATAGGCATACGAAACAGGTGTATCATTGAAATCGCCACAAACAATAACCGGAAAAGGAGACTGTCGAATATGATCAGCAACCTTTCGGGCCTGAAATGCACGCATTTCGAACCCAGTTTTAAGCTTATAACTGATTTTTCGGGCTTTGTTGATATCCTTATTATTAGACCCATTGCCAAGAGAATCAATAATTGAATAGTCGTCGGGATCGATCGAATACGATTGGAAATGGCAATTATACACCCGAATAGTCTGACGATCACTTATCTTTAAGTCCGAAAAAAGTACCAGATTCGCAGATCCGGCAAATCTTATTTCACCTCTGTTGACGATCGGATATTTTGAGAATGTGATTGAACCAGCGCTTGAGCTGTCCAATGCCTTTTGAAAGTAGTGAATTCCCGGAACTACATTGGCTATTCCCTGAGCACTAAGTGGACCCTTACTGGCTCGTGAAGCTTCCTGGAGACAAATAATATCGGCTCCGGTTGATTTAAAATATTCGAGAACCTTGGGAGTATTAGCCTTTCTGTTTCTCAAATCACTTTTAAAACCATGAACATTAAAACTCAGAACCATCATTCCCTGATCGCGTGATTGAGTTTGGGGAATAAGTTGAAAAGTATTTGAAAAATCATAAAATCCTAATAACAAGGCAGCTAAAGGCAACAATAGCCTTTTCGAAGGTTGCACAACCCAGATTATCAGAAAAATGAAATTAACAAGAACCAGGTAAGGATAAGCAAGGCCAAAAAACGAGAGTGGCCAAAAAAAGTCAGGCGGCACAAACGGAGCCAGGTATGAAAGCAAAAGCAGAAATACCGCCCCAAGATTAAGGGTAAAACCAAATTTTGAAAAGAAATTCTTCACCCTCTTATTTTTTTCTGCCCATTTTGAACAACATTTCCCGTTCATCAAAAGTCAGACTATCGTAACCCGATTTGCCTATTTTATCCAGAACACGGTTGACTTCTTCTTGCTGACTCCCTTTTTGCCGGTTGTATTCGTAATCAGGATTAGCTGTATTATATTTTATTTTAAGTTTTTTGCGCGGTCTGAACCACGAAAATATTGTCTCCGTCATGCGATCAAACCGGCCAGTAATATTCCGGCCGGCAATCAATTGCGACATATAAATCCAGCCCCATAAAGCACCACCTATATGAGCAAAGTTACCGCCGGCATTATCTCCTGAAAGATTAATGACATAGAGAACAACAGACACAAACGCAATCCATTTTATTTTAACCGGTCCGATAAATACTAGATGAATCAGATGGTTTGGCACATAAACGGCAATTGCAATTACAATCGCAATAACAGAAGCAGATGCGCCAAGCAATTGGACATCGAAAATCGTTTGTCGAAGAACAGGTATCAGATTATAAGCCAACATGAAAGCCAGACCACCAAAAAAACCGCCAACCAAATAAAGGCTCAACAGCTTTTGTTGACTGTGATATTCAAGAAAAATCTTCCCAAACCAATAAAGCCAAAGTACATTGAAAACAATGTGTAAAAAATCGAAATGGAGAAACATGTAGGTCAGAATCGTCCAGGGACGTGAAACAAAAAGCTCAAATGAAGCAGGCAACGCAAGCCAGCCCAATATTTGAGAACCATCTGTTCCGCTTAATTTATAGCCCACGAAGACAAGCCTTACTAAAACCCATATTGCTATATTGATATAGATGAGCTTCGTAAGATAGGTACCGTTCCTAAACGAAAGTTTTATTTCATCAACAATTCCCATCGGGTCAATATAATTTTTTAGTATTCTTTTCCCAATATTTCAATAGGATAAATCCAAATAGCATACCTCCTAAATGTGCAAAATGGGCAATATTACTGTTCGACTGCGTCACTCCTAAATACAATTCAATGGCTCCGTAACCAATCACAAAGTATTTTGCCTTGATTGGAACGGGAGGAAATAGCAACATCAATTCGGTATTTGGGAAAAGATACCCAAACGCCAGCAAAACTCCGAATACTGCTCCTGAAGCCCCTATCGTAGGAATATCTATTCTTTCAACAAGAACGCGTTGAACAAGATCGGTCGCTTGCTGAATGTAAACTGGATTATTTGGAGTAACGCCCCAATCATTCACAAGATCAGCAACCCAGGTTGCCGGATGGCTAAGATTTGATTTGACAAAGGCAGCCAAAAGTTCAGGAGATGGTGTATTCACAAATGCAGCAACATGCTTTTGCAATGATTGAATTTCGAGATAGGTCACAAACGAATGAAGTGCTGCAGCACCAAGCCCGGTGACAAAAAAGTAAATCAAAAATCGTTTGGAACCCCAAACCATTTCGAGCATCTTCCCAAACATAAATAAGGCAAACATATTAAAAAATAGGTGCCAAATATCTGCATGCATAAAAAGGTGAGTAACAAACTGATAGGGCCTAAAATGTTCCGAACCCGGATAAAACAGCCCGAGCTTTTCATTGAGGTCGATCCCCATATTTTTTAAAGCCCACGTAGCGACCAACATAACAACGTTGATCATGATCAGGTTTTTTACAACCGGCGGCATCGAAAAGGGTGATGTCTGATATTGGTTCATAGTAAGAAAATCTTGTTAATGATGCAAAAATAACGATTCACACGGGATAGTTGTTCACTTGAGCAGTTTTTCAAAATCCTGAAACGAAATGATGGAGATAACTGTTTTTCCCGATGGTGAGTAATTGGGGGTTCGACAGGCAAAAAGATGATTAAAAAGATCTGAAATCTCCTCGGGTTTCAAGGAAACGCCATAGTTAATCGCTAATGATTGGGAGAGAAGCAATGCGAGGTGTTCTTTAATCTCCTCTTTAACATCGACTGGCCTGTTTTTAAAATCTTCGATCAGCTTTTGAACAAGATCCGATGCATTCAGATGACTCAACAATGCAGGAATTCCTTCGACCAGGAAAACGTCATTTTCTCCCTGACGAATTTCGAAACCCAACGATTTAAGCTCTTCGTCAATAACAATCAATATTTCTTTATCAACGGCATTGAGTTCAAGTACAGCCGGAAACAGTAGCCGCTGACTAATGGCTAAATGATTATCAATAATACGCATGAAATTTTCGAATAAAATCCGCTCATGTGCACGCCGCTGATCGATGACCATTAATCCCGATTTAACCGGAGTGATGATATACTTATTCTTGAGCTGAAGGAAATTGTGATTCTCCTTGATTGCAATATCTTCATCCGTAAATGTCTGCTGAACAGCCTCCATTTCAGTCTCATTCGAAATATCCGAAGGGTAAACAGGAGCTTGATCCGTGGGCGTGCCATCCTGCTCAAATCCTTTGTAAAGTGCCTGCCAGTTGTCGCGGTTCTGTCCTTCTCTGTAAGATGTTGCTTTGGAATAATCACGATCAGCACCTCGTTCTTGTTCAAACGGGTTAAAATTGGGATTGATTCTGATTTCAGGTTCCGGAATTTTCGAACCGGGTATTGGACTTAAAGGAATATCAATCGACCCAGCCTGGTCGAAATCGATGGAAGGCATCAGGTTGAATTTACCCATTGCTTCGCGCACCGAAGCTTGAATAATATGCCAGGCAGACTGCTCATCTTCAAACTTAATCTCCGTTTTTGTCGGATGAATATTGATATCGATTGTTGCCGGATCAACTTCAAAATAAAGAAAGTACGATGGGAATGTTTCCGGTGGCAGAATACGGTCGTAAGCCTGCTGAACAGCCCGGTTAAAAAACGGATGTTTCATAAACCGGCCATTCACGAAAAAAAACTGTTCACCTAAAGTCTTCCTTGCATATTTTGGCTGACCAATAAAGCCAGATATATTAATAACAGATGTGGTGGTATCAACAGGAATCAGGCTTTGGTTGATGTTCTTGCCAAACAACGAAACAATCCGTTTGCGAACATTCTCCGAAGGAAGGTTGTAAATGACGGAATTGTTGTGATACAGTTCGATGGCCAATTCGGGGTTTGCGAGGGCCACACGTTGCACCTCCGTGATGATATATTTCAATTCAGAACTATTCGATTTCAGAAATTTACGCCGTGCCGGAATATTGAAAAAAATGTTTTTTACCGAGAAATTCGTCCCTTCGGCACATTGATCCGCCTCCTGTTTTTGAATGGCAGAACCCATAATATGGATGAATGTTCCGAGCTCCTCTCCATGAGGTCGCGTGCGAACTTCCACATCGGCCACTCCGGCAATCGAAGCGAGTGCTTCGCCTCTGAAACCCATTGTCCGGATCGCAAAAAGATCGTTTGCTTCGCGTATTTTGGAGGTTGCATGACGCTCGAAAGACATCCGCGCATCGGTAGGCGACATTCCTTTCCCATTATCAATCACCTGAATCAGTGTACGCCCCGAATCTTTGATATTAATTGTAATCGCAGTTGCTCCAGCATCAATCGCATTTTCGACAAGTTCCTTCACGACCGAAGCCGGACGCTGAATGACCTCCCCGGCAGCAATCTGATTTGCAACCGAATCGGGTAGAAGTTGGATAATATCCGACACTTATAATTTCTTAGTTTAATTTAAAATAGATCAAGACTGCCAAAGCCATGATAAATGCGAAAAGAAGAATTTTTACCGTCGAATTTGTCTTGTCTTCTTTCTTATTAAAACGTGGGCTCAGCCGGCTACGGAAAGCACCTGCAATTGAACTCTTGAAATCAGGCGCTTCAACCTCATCATCTGCCATCCCCATTTCTCTCCTGATACGTGCTTCGCGTTCTTCACGTTCGGCTTTATCAGGATCATAAAAACGGTTCGGGATATGAAATTGTCGCGACTGACGCTTTTTAAATATTTCAAAAATTGCCATCTCGAATCACTTTTTGATTGAATTACAAATATAGCACCAATTTATCGCTGTTAAAATGTTGGAGAGCTAAAATAAACAAAAAGTCTATTTCAGGTAATCACTTACGGCCTTTGAAATACCCTTTTTCACAAGTTCCCAGGTTTGCTTTTTGAAACTTACCGGTGCATCGCTCTCATCGGCATCTGCAAAATATGTGACAGCATGAGGAATACTTATCGTAAGCATTTGAGTAGGATATTTCTGTTTGTGCCAGTCAATCAATTGTTGCAATGGGTAATGCTGGAGCAGTTCATATAAGTCCTAAAAATCCTTTTTCTGTGCGCGTCCAAAAATGGCTTGAATTTTCATTGCTGCAATATCCGAAATACTGTAAAACCGAATAGTTTCTTCCTCCTCAATGGCTGCAATAGGCTGGTGAGGAAAGTAAAC
>Ga0209724_1004487_pt1 | contig 10963 bp, 3 predicted proteins | sample grotaG_FD_184143 | JGI IMG/M metagenome (GOLD analysis project Ga0209724, IMG submission 184143) | Glacier valley bacterial and archeal communities from Borup Fiord, Nunavut, Canada, to study Microbial Dark Matter (Phase II) -... | ecosystem: Environmental > Aquatic > Freshwater > Ice > Glacier ... | reverse complement strand
ATCGTTGACATCTGATATATCAAGATATTCAAAACCAACAGTATTGATACATTTATTCAAAAGTTCTGTCGAGATATCGGCAACGATTTCATAGGGCAAATCGGTTTTGTTATGTCCATCTACATAACGCCGGATTTTTTCGGAAATTCGCTTAGCAATACATAATTTCTTGAAAAGTTTTTGGTACATATCTTTGATATTGTCCAACGAAGTATCTTGTCCTAAAATTTGCTGTAAAAACGGCTTATCATTCAAAGACACATATTCAAACCAAAATTCGAGCAAAGCATCTGACAATTGTTGAGCGTTGTTTTTAATCAAATCGGAATTCCCTTTGATAAGTTCTTTCAAATCAATCTGTTTTGCGTCAAGGTCTGTACGGAATTCCTCTTTACGTTCTTCTGTTGTTTTTTCGTAACGGACACACAAGCGTTCAAAATATTCTTCGGCAGTATCATCTTTTTCCACAGGCACTTCAATGCGGTAATTACTGTATATATCCATATTTACCACGTCGCGATGTTCGAGAGCATACACTTTTTTACGGTAAAGTTCAAGCACTGTGCTTTCGTCAAGCATCAGTTCTTTCATCAGTTGTCCATAATTTTTAATTTTATCGGCAGAAAAAGCAGTTGCTAACTTGAATTGAATATCGCCAGCGGTATTTTTCGCCTTTTGCAACTCCTCATCTTTATCATTGCTGTGGAAGTACTTGAGCAGTTCGTTAAGAATCGCTTGCGATATTTCGTTGAGTTCAACAAGCGTTTTTTCACGGCGAGCGGTGGTGATATTGTTTGCAGCAATAGTTAGTTTGTCAATAATTAATTTAGAGCCGTCTTTGTTGAGGCTAGCTGCTTCATCCCAAGATTCGGTAGGATTTGCAAAATGGCGTTTTACGAATTCGTAATCAAAGAAAGATTGACGTAGGTCTTGCCTGAAATTGGGATATTGAGGTGTGGAAACCACTTCTAATTCCTTTTTATTTCTATTAAAACCTTTGAAAAGATTACTTGGCGTTTCTGATTTTTCAAAATCACGTAAGAGGAAGATATTTTGAAAATCAGGTTTTGATTTGGTCCAATTTTCAAACCAGGAATAAGTTGCATTCTCAAAGTATTCCTTTTCCAAAGTCGTTGTAAAACGTTGCAACCAACGATTACTTAACGGAGTTCCTGTTCCATCAGCTTTATCCTGTAATGGATTGAATGCCAAATTGACATTAAAGAAAGTGCTAATAACAAACAGCGGTGAAATTTTGGATTTGGAAACAAATACTTCCCGTTTTTCAACAGTATTTCCTACAACTTTATTGATCCAATTATTGAGCAAACGAGGCATGATGCGTTGAGCTGTCTGTTCGTGTTTTGCACAGAAAATCAGAATATTGATCTTTTCGGCATCAGAATATTTATTGAACAGATACGCCACTTTACCACGTAAAAGTAAATCTGGTATTGTTTTGTTTTCGATTGCTTCCAATGGCTTTTCCATTCTTGAACGTGCACCCGGAAAATCCAATAAATCTGTTTCTTTCAAAAACGGCTTGCTGTTGACTAACGTTTCCGACTGACTGAAAACCAATTCTGCAGTTAAAGCACACAAATATGATTTTGCAAAGTCAAGTTCCTGATTGGTATTAGACAAAAACAATTTGGTATTCGGTGTATAATATTGTTCAATTTTGTCCGGCTCGGAATAAATTTCACGCAAGCGTTTCACATCAAGCAATGTGCCGTATGCATACAAAACCGATTCTATTGGCAAGTACACTTCATTAGAAAAATTCAGTTTTTGATATTCGTCAATCAATTTTCCAAACAACGTTGTGAAAATGTCGTTTTTATTCCATAAAAGCGGGAAAATATCTTTCCAATCGTTGGGAGTAGATATGGAGATCAACAATGAAACCTCTTCAAAAAACTTTGAATCAATGACCTTATCGGCTTTTTGAAAATACTCAGCAAAATAGTCCTGCATATCAAGCACATCATCCTCACAAAAAATCTTTTGTTGTACAATGCGGTCTTTCAAACGCTCTTTTAACTGAAAAACTTCTGCATTGATTTCGTTAGATGAAAGGAAATGGATATTTTGAGAAGTTTTGAGGTTAATATCATTGTAGAAACTGTCGCAAAGCACCAACACGATGTCGGCAGGAGAGAGTAAAACGGCTTTGATAGGAAACTTCGGATTTGCCGGCTTGAAATTTACAGAAAACCGCGACACCAAACTTGTAGATTCAGAACCGCCACCTGGAGGATTGATTTCTTCGATAAAATTATGTACTACATTATTCTCATCTGTAATACTGAACGATTTGCCTTCTTCTGAGAGCAAACTGCTTATTAAGTAGGACTTACCGACCTGGCTTTCACCATACATAGCTGCGGCCGGATTGCCTTCGAGCGCAATTTTTTTCTTTTTCAACTTGCGGCGACAATTTACCATATTGCGATAAGCCTCTTTAGCTTTGTTGCCTTCTAGCGAGGTGTTTATCCAAGTGTTGGATTTTTCTATTATTTCGAGTTGTTTTTGTATGTTTTTTTCCATTACTGCAGCCTCCTTAATTTTGTGAAGTATTGATATTCAGAAAGAAAATTCCCGAATCGAGCCAAAAGTTTTCAACTTCACTCATACTTTGAACCTGTAAATTGAAGAAGTTTTTATTCAAGGTATTGCCGTTCTTGTCCGTAACTTCTACCAAAGTCAATTTTTCGATATCTTCGTTCATATCACGCGAGATTGTAACATTCAGCGGCATTCCTCTGCGGATTTTGTCTTTTTCATTTTGAATTTCGTGATGAACCTTATTTATTGGCGGGTTATTTACATCAAATAGACCCAGCACTCGATCTTCGATTTTGAAATCGTTATAATCAAGCGTGTAGAACGGGCGGGAAGGATATGCCGGAATATCTAACTGCCGAACTCCGATACGGAATGGTAAAGACGAAACATCAACCGTTGCATGATTGTTGTCAGGCGAAATAATTGTAGTGAGATATGTCAATGAATCCTCGTTGAGTTTGCCGAAATAGAAAGTAGTGGGCAAAAGTCTCTTTTTCAATTCCGAAAGATTTAAGGCAAATCCGTTCAATCCGCCATTCTCTGCAATTTGTCCTATCATCGCACCGGTAGTAATGATTGATTTCGGATTAAGAAATTTGCCGTTTCCATCAATGTATGGATAGCGCTGGTCTTGTGGATACCAACGCCCTACGCGATAATCATTCATTGATTTCAGACGATTGGGTGAAATTGCATAATACTTTAGAAATAAGTCGGACAGCGGTTTAAGGGATGTAGGGCGACCTGAAAGCAATACAATATCGCAAGCATAATACGAAAGAAGTGAAGAAATTTTGCCAACCAACGAATCAAAGGTTTTTTCAACAATGTCGGCAACAACTTTCTTTTTGTAAGTCCATTGCAAATCGGAAAATTCAAAGCCAAAACTGTCTTTGAAATGTACTAACACAGCTTGCGTTGGCGGATTTGCTCCGAAAATATCGCTGAACGACAGAATTAAGTCGTCTTTATTTTCATTCAGTAATTCAAGATAATATGAAACAATTGGAACAGAAACCTGCAAGTTAAAATCACTGCGTAGTCGACGATTACGGAACGAAACGCCAACGTTAGTTCCGAGAAATGGCTGCAAAATTTCTACAGGTTTTTTACTGAGTTGTCTTAATTTTTGCTCTATTGGCGAGTTCCGTCCTTCAATAACAAGTTGTTGCACAAGTTGTTTCATTAAATCATCGCCAGCCAAATAAAAACTTTCCCAAAATTTCGGCACGGGGATTAAAGTACATTGCGCACTGCTGTCTTCGTATTTGTATGCGGCAATCATCACATCAGTTGTCCCCGCGCCAATATCCACCGAGCCGACTGTAAGCGACTTTTTATTGTAATCTTCTAAATCGCTACGCACTTTTCCGTAGAAATCAAAATAATCCTTTACGTTCCTTTGATACCGTTCTTTTATTTCAGCATAAAGAAAAACAAATTGAGCAGAAGTTGCTTCGTCGTAAATCCATTCGGTGCGTTCTTCTTTTACGGAAAGCTTTTTGGCAGACGGAATAACTTGTATTCTTCTAAGGATTTCGGTTTCGTCTATTTCTTTGGAATAGGTATTTTCAAAGAAGCGGTCGATCATAATGGCGGCATCTTCGGCACATTTACGCAGTGCAATTTGCTCTTTATGAGACATAGCAGTAGGACAGGTAACAATAATACGTCCGATTTTTCGAGACATTGATTCGTTTCCCCAATGATTGCGCTGCTCATAACTGTTGATTTGCATTTTTGCCTGCGACAGAATTTCGAGAAAAGCGAAAGTCATCAATGCTTTTCGGGAATATCGGTTTTTGATTGAGCCATCACCCAAAGTTCCGTCTTCGTTTAATTGTTCCGAAATACCCTCAATATAAATAGGGTGGGAGGTTTCGCCATCTAATTGCACAAATTCCCATTCCTGGTTTTGCGGTCTTTCATCCCACAAAAAGCGTTTCGGACTGGAAAAAGTACTTTTCTTTTCCGCACCAGCATTCATATTGATTGCCTTGTGTATTAGTCGGGTTGCCTCTAGCCCCAAACGAATCATCGAAGGATAAACAAATTGGTTGCTGTTTTCTAAACCGAATTTTCCACCAAAATTGGCTTCGCGGAATGCCAAACGCATATCAAAGGAATCACGATATTTGTTTAACTCCCCATTTGAAACAGGCGTAGTAAAATCCTGCAATTCCAATGGACTTGATTTTGTAAAATCGCTGTTATCAAAAAGCACGGCACAAGTGCGGGAATTACCAATATCAACAACTAAATCAACATTTCCAATGGCAGCATTTTGATTGGAATACAAAGTGATAGTCGGCAAATTTCCAAATAGTTGAATATACCTGTTAATAAATATATATTGTGCCAGGTACTTCATTTTGGGCATTTCTAATCTTCTTTCGTTGATATTATCAATGCCATGAAAATGTTTCAACAAATATTTATCCACCCAACCGCAATTTTTTTCGTCTGAGCAATAACCAATCAGACCTTCTTCTGTATTACATAAAGCAAAGTTTTTTGAAATATCGGCAGCATTTGTAAATATTGGAGTTTCCTGCAAATCCTCCTCTTCAAAACCTTCTTCCTTAAATACAGTTCTCGTGTCAAAAGCCAACAGAAGATTGTATTTCTTGATTTTACCTTCTTGTCCTTTAGGAATAAGTTTGAATCGACACCAATTTGTTGGTCCAAAATCTGATCGTTTTCCGTTGAGCTGAAAGAACGGCATCGGGAACCAGGTATTTTCAAACTTATTCCAATCGGCTTCTTTTATTTTACTGACAGAGACTTCGAAGCAACCTGAATCCCTTGCTTCTTCGGTATCTAAAGGAATTATACAACTATTATTAAATTCATCGTCAGTTGAGATTGTTTCCCAAGAATCGATTACTTTATAGTTGTTGTTCAAAGTAGCATAACCAAGATTACTACCATATAAAATGTGCTTTTTTATCCAAATTTCTTCTTCCGAAAAGAAATGAGCGATTTCCAACTTTTTCTGTTGGTCTGCCAAATCAAGCCACTCGTGAAAATACATTTTGAAATTATCATTCATGCTAATTTCTAATGGCATAGTATAGTATTGAATGCCTGTGCTTGATATTAAGTTCATTTTAGTTATTTATGTAATTTTCAACTACAGTAGTTTGTTCAAAAAGTAAATATATTTAAGCGGCCATAATGCCGAAATTCAAGAATTATTTGACATGCTGATGATTTTTGATTGAGTTTGGATCGATCATCGATTCAACATCTTTCATCCTTTTCAACCAATATTCCTTTGAAGATTCAATTTTGTGCAAATCATGTCGAGTAAGACCAGTGTCATAGTCCAGAAAGTTTACAGCAATATTCGTTAAGGTATCATCGGTGTGGCCAACTATTTCAGAAAGTTTAAGCGTCTCTACATAATAATGTTGATAGCCAAAATAAGAGCACAAGGTTGTTCCAGCGATCAGCAATAGGACGAAAAATGTTTTCACAGTATGGAAAAAATTGGTTTTTAAGTTGTTTCAGTTGCCCAGAATCATTTTTTTTACTTTCACGCAAAAATTTGAAGAATCAGTATTTTGCGATATGCAAAACAATTGTTTCTTCTGTACTCGACTTAAGCTTCGGCGAAAGAATTATGAATGAAACTATGATCTAAATTTTAAGAACCGGGTGGACTGATAATAGCTATTAATAATAATTTCATAGTAGGTATATCAAAAATTGTTTAGTGTTGAGCGCAATTTACAAGTAATATTTTGAATTATTAATATTTTTTGAAATCTATTTGAGTTTTTCTTGAATTTATTTGCAGCATATTAACAATCAATGTCTTACAGAATAAATTGAGATTTGTGGGCTTCTTTTTTCTTAATAATAATGAATTTTATGCTCGCAAAACTTAGTATTGAACTTCAAACACAATCTTTATTACTGTAAATTGACAATCAGTATGCATTGCTACAGCTGATTCATGACCATATTTTTTTATCACAACCTACACAATGAACACCCAACTAAAACCATCCAGGATTAATCCAATTCCCAAAATTCTCCCTTTAATTTTTATTTCTTTCCACAAAGAGCGGTGTATTTCTCGCAACGTTCGCTACTTTCACAACCCCTACTACTACTCACTACTTTTCACTACCCTTATTATATAAAAATAATGATATAATTTATTGATATATAATATAGTAGTGAAAGTAGTGAAGGTAGTAAGGAAAATGCTCGTACAAGTGTTTTTATTTAAAAAATTAAAACGGGAGGTTCTCCTGAGTTGCTTTAGGACGATCAGCTTCCGAATATTCATTTATTTCTTCAATGTTCTGATTAGGTACGTTGGGTATCATATCCGAATTGTCGAACTCGATGGTTTTACTCTTTATAAGGTTGATATTCATCTTGTCATAATCGAAGCAATACGCCTGATTAACCCATTCCTGCCCGGTTATCTTATCCCTGAATTTTTTTCCCTTTATCTTGCCTTGGTAATATTTCGTTTTTTCAAGGTAGAATTGAATGGTTTTTTCACCAAGCGCCACCATATTGCTGCGTCGCGAGTATTCGGCATACATGGGAAATAAACCGTCCCACCTCAGAAACAGGCACATCATACCTTTTCCATACTTAGTTATATCTTCACTGCCAATGTAACGGATCTCGCTCACGTCGTGCAGAATATAATTTCTTCCCTCCTTAATCCGGTCCTGTTCCAGAAGCGTGGCGAAGATGCTCCAGAAGTTTTTAAGGTCATCCGAGCTCTCAATAAATTTCTGCTGTTCAGTAATTACCTTGATTCCAAATTTCAAAACCGTCTCGAAAGTGAACGGGAATACAAACTTTTCCTTCAGGATATAGAAACTGGTTAATATTGTGGTCAGATTTTTCTGAAGCCTCACCGATACATCATGGCATCCTTCAGAAACCATTTTTTGCACCAGGTTATTATTTTCTGCAAATTTCTCAATCACCAGTTCCCTGTATTTCAAAAAATCATCTGTGAGGTGAGCAAATCCATTCTCCTCCATATCCTTCAATTCCTTATACCGGTCAACTTCCTCATTGGTATAATCGTTTTTATAGGCAGTAAGGCAGATGCAGCGCTCCAGAAGAGCAACGTCAAGTGTTGGCAGGTCCTGGCCGCAAACTATGGCCATTTGGTTAATGGGGATGTGCTCTGTCTTGGTTCCCTGTTGCGCAAAATTGCCTTGTATCTTTCCCTGCCTGTTGTAGATTGATTTCAGAAATTCAATAAACTTCATATCAATCGAGTTTTTGTATTCGTCAATCAAACAGAACGCGTTATGAAACGATTTTAACGTTTGCGAAAGTCCATAGATCGTTACTTTCGATAGGTTATTGATCGGCTGTTTTTCTCCAAAGAATGCCAATAATGAGTCCGCCTGCTGGGTTTTTCCCGTTCCCTTAGGTCCAAAGAAATTAATCAATGGCAATTCACCATGCACCAGTTTAAATATTGCATCTGAATAGAAGCAGGTTACCAGGGTACAGATTCCTAGCATGGCATTGTCTCCAAATACATTCACGTACCGGCTGCTCCAATCCGCGAAAGTAACTTCACAGGTTTTATGCAGAAATTTCTTTTCATTCAGGTAGGCTGTTTTGTCACCGGCATAAAGGTTAGAGAAAGGTTTAATCAGGTAATTTTTCTCAGCAAACGTTATCAATCCGTTACTGTCTGTTTTGGTGAATTTCCCGTCCAACGTAGTCAGACCGTCAGCCCAGGCCCAGAACCCTTCACTTTGCCATCCCAATTGTTCAATCTCGTTTGAATAGGTTGTGTTGGAGTACAAACGCTCCTTAATATTATCAAGTTCAACCTGGGTCCCCTTGAATACAAAATTTCCTTTTTCTTCAATCGCGCATTTAAACCGTCTGACATCATTCAAATCCTTGGTATCCAGTGAGAGATTAACCTTGAAGCCAAATTCATTCGTCATCTCAAAAAGTTTGAAATGCCCGGTTGATGTATTGGAGTGAATAATCGGAACAATCACGAAATTCGAGACTTTCGCAATTTGTCCTGTTTTTGAAATATGATGGATCGAATTCTTTTCAAAATAATGTTGATACCGGTTAAGATCGTTGAACTGCTCCTTATTTAAGTTCATCGGATTATCGCCTGTAATTTCAACCGGTTCATTATCCGGCTCAAAAGCTTTGGCGTTCTTTTTCAGAAAGGTTCCAAGGATCTTTTTGAAATCACCGACATTCAGCTTAACACCCTTGTTTTTGAAAGCTGCCTGTGCATTATTAATCTTGATCATACGCGAACTTTCAGGTAGGAATGAAAGCAATTCGGCAATATGCTCTATCGCGGAACTAGTGAATAAATCATCAGCCGGTGATAACTCCCTTGTTACGCTGCTCAGGTACCAGTCTGTAAAATTGATGTATGAAACATCACTGATTTCACCCGTCTCCTCATCAATTTCAACTTCATTATCTTCTTTCATCCGGACATCAATACCAAAACTGATCAGTCGTTTCAGATTCTTTACCGTTGACGATTCGTCCTTGCTTTTTTTGTCGAAAATTGTCGGAACAAGTTCATCGAAAATTGCAGTTTTGGTCAGTTTTTTCAACTTCAGAATCTCATTCTTTTGAAGCGGAGCGCAATTCATGCCAATGTAATTCCTGTTATCATTCAAATGGTAATCAATTACATCATCGAAATTCGAAAGTATATTTACCTGTTTCTTCTCCTTAATTTCGGGTGCAGCTTCATCAAACGCGAAGAAAACGCCTTCCTCTTTTTTGAGTTTCATTTTCTCGCGCAACTGTCGGATATCCTTAATCAGTTCATTTTCCTTAATACCGAATATGGCTGAACACCTCTGAATATACACCAGGCGAACATTCTTATCGTGCACTATACTAATATCATTGGTGATTTCAGTAATCAGTTCACCTTTCTTAGTGAGATCGGTCTCAATCTCTTTTTTAAACTGCTGAGCTTTGAATTCAATAAAATCAATTTCTGCATTGTTGATGTAATGAGTGGCTTTCCCTGGTTCCGATTTCCGGATGAAGCTGTCAGGATCTTCCCCTTCAGGTAAAACAATAATTCGAAGATTAACCTGCTCGGTCAGAAGTGGTGAAATGTTTTTGATGGCCGCCTTGATCCCCGGAGCGTCAGCATCCAGTAATAGCACAATATTTTTGGTGAATCGCTTGATCAGCCGAATTTGCTTTACAGTTAGTGCAGTACCACTGGGTGCTAAAGTATTAACATAACCCAACTGATCCATCTGTAATACATCGGTTTGCCCTTCCACGATGTAACACCTGTTCATCCTGGTAATTTGATTTTTGGCATGGTATAAGCCAAACAACAATTCCGATTTTTTAAAATAATCGTCCTCTGCGCTATTCTTATATTTTGGCTGCAGATCCTTCACCATTGTCCTTCCGGTAAATCCACAAACTTCACCGGATACATTCTGAATAGGAAAAGTAATTCTGCCGGTGAAGAACCCGTTTGCTGCCCAACCCAAATTCCATTTTTCAATAGTGGCCTGAGTAATTCCCCTGCCGGTTAAATAAGCCAGTGCAGTTTCTTGTTTCAATAATGCAGCGTGAAACGTAGTATTTTGTTTCAAAAGAGAAAGAATCGCATTCTCACGCCGTTTGTATGCCGAGAGTTCTTCAGGAGAAAGTTCCTTTTCAGGGACATCAATATTGTATCGTTTTGCCACTATTTTAAGTGCCTGGGGAAATGAGATATTCTCAAATTCCTGCACAAAATGAACCGCATCGCCACCCTTGCCGCAGCCAAAACATTTGTAGATACCCTTTGCGGACGAAACCACAAAACTGCTCGTATTCTCATCGTGAAACGGACAATTTGCCTTGTAGTTTACACCAAAGCGCTTCAGTCCAATATAATCCCCGATTATTTTTTCAATTTGAGCTGCGTCCTTTATTCGCTGGACAAGCTCATTTGCTATCATAGCCATATTTAGTTAATCTTTTTCCCTGATTAATATTAATCTTGCCCATGGATCCTTAAACTCAGGATCGGAGAGGAGCAAGGCTTCTCTTAACAGTTTTGGTTCAATTCCATAAATTCCAAACAAAAAGCCACGAGGTGCTTCATCCCAATCAAAAGTCCAGAAAAATTCTGAAACTGTCCCGTTCGTGACCTGATTTGTATTTGGATTAACACATCGCACCTCCTGGTTAACTGAAAATTTGACCCCCGGTACTGGCTGAATAATATAGAAATATGCCGATCGCGCTCGTCCCTGTTTTATCGTGAGAATCTCTTTTATATCACTCATTTGAATAAAGGGTTAATGATTTGTATTCCATAGCTATGCTTCGTTGCAAGCTCGGTGATATGTTTGCTATTCCGCACTTTTTCAACCTGTTCAGGTGAAAT
>Ga0209724_1004479_pt1 | contig 10979 bp, 9 predicted proteins | sample grotaG_FD_184143 | JGI IMG/M metagenome (GOLD analysis project Ga0209724, IMG submission 184143) | Glacier valley bacterial and archeal communities from Borup Fiord, Nunavut, Canada, to study Microbial Dark Matter (Phase II) -... | ecosystem: Environmental > Aquatic > Freshwater > Ice > Glacier ... | reverse complement strand
TTATATAATTGTCAAACCCCAGTTTTACAATTACATTTTATTCATATCGTGCCCCGCCATAGGATTAGCTCCTTTCTTAAAAATATATTCACTGTTGATGAGATAAGCGCCGCCTGTTACTACCACATCCCCTGTTTTCAAACCAGATTTTATTTCAATGCGGTCACCGCTTTCCAAGCCAGTTATAACCATTTTTATTTTATATGCATTCTTTGCTGACTTCACCCAAACAACATTCATTTTTCCATCCCGTAATACAGCATCAATGGGAAGGGTTAATGCATTGATCATTTTATTCTTAATGATTACATAGGCGGGCATTCCGGGTTTCAACTGGCCGTTATTATTTGGTATGCTAACCCTAATCAGATTCATCCTTGTATCAGGGGCTATTTCGGGGTTGGCGAATTCAATCATTCCCGTAAATTCCCTGCCGGGTAAATCTGGAATTTGTATGGTGGCACTGCCGCCTTTATCAATCGCATACAGTTGCGAAGCATATACCTGCGCCTCGGCCAGCAACGAAGAAAGACCGGCCAGTTTTATGATCGTGCTGCCTTCCATTACAAACTGTCCTTCCATCACTGGTAACTCCGTAATATAACCCGAGGCCGTGCTGTAAAAAGAAGTTAATGTTGAAGTTTTGCCAGACTTTACCAGGTCGCTCACTTGTGATTCACTCATGCCCCATAACAGTAATTTTGTTTTGGCACTTTCTATCAACCTGTCGAAATCTATAATAGAATTGTCAAGCAATTGCTTTCTCTCCAGGGTGGCAATATATTCCTGCTTGGCGTTGTTTAGTTCTTCGCTGTACAGGTCATACAAATGACTTCCCTTTGTTACGTAGTCGCCTGTATTTTTAAAGTACAACCTGTCGATGCGGCCGCCAATGCGGGCATTGATACTATTTACTTTTGTTTCATCTATATTGAGTGTGGCAGTTAACACTACCTTATCGCCGATCGTTCCGCTACGGATGGTATCAACCTGTATGTTTCCTAACCGCTCCTGTTCATCATTCAGCATAATTTCATCCACCGCTGTATTTGTTTTTTTTACCACAATCAGTCCCATGTGACAAATTGGACAGTTGCCAGGCTTATCTTCTATTACCTGCGGATGCATGCTGCATGTGTAGTATTCATCCGTATTAATTTTCGCCTGCTGTTTATTTTTACAAGAAACAAACACCGCTAAAAATAAAACGAGTATAACAGAGATTTTTTTCATGATGCTTAATTTGTTTTAATAAAACTTTCACTGTCTACCAGGTATTGGGCATTTGCTGCGACCGCTTCATTTTCTTTCAGACCACTCAATACCTGTATCAAATGTTTATTGATAATGCCGGTCGAAATTTTTCTAGCGGCAAAAGATTCACCGCTTCTTACAAAAACAACTTTATCTAAACCCAAAGACAGCACTGCTTCTTCGGGTAACCAACTGGCAGTTCGGTTACCTGCGAATATGGTTGCTTTCACCTGGCTGCCTATTGGTATTTTGAAAATTGAATTATCAAAGTAAATCCTGGCCGATAGTGTTTTGCTGCCAGCCCGGTAAAAGGGCTCTATATAACTGATGGCTGCCCTGAAATCCTTTTGTGGATCGGTTTCCGGGGTAATGCGTACTTTATCCCCCACTTTCACCATAGCGGCCTGGCCGGCGAAAATATTAATGACGGCCCATGCTTTGGTGGGATTGAATACAGAAAAAATGGATTGTCCCTTTTGTACATACATTCCTTCTTTCAGCGGCAGCTCTTCTGTAACCAATGCCGCATCTTTCATGGCAGCACTACCAGCGGTAATCATGGTTGCATTATTGCTGCTTTCATGAATGTGACCACTGAAGTTACTGTACACAGCAATTGTGAATGAAGGTTTACCAGACTGCATTACCTGGGTCAATTGCTGATTTCCCATACCGAGCAGTAATAATTTTCGTTTGGCAGCATTAATCATCACCGTATTTGCCAGATCATTTTTTAGGAGGAACAACAGATTCTGCTGAGCTGTCAATACTTCCGGGCTATAAATATCCATTACCTTTTGTCCCTTATCAATATGTTGAAAACGATACGAAACATAAAGCTTCTCAATTCGTCCGGCAACATTTACCGCGATAACGCCAGCCTGCCTTGTATCATAGGTTATAAACCCATACGCCTCCATTTCAATATCCTCTTCCCTGTCTACCATGTGCACCATTGGCACAGAGGCTACTACCTGCTCGTTAGCGGGCTTCAGCAATGCTTCCATTGAAACGGCATTGGGTTCTGTGGATGATTTTATTTTCTCCAGTTGCATGCCGCAAATAGAACAGGTGCCTGTTATATCGCTATGAATCTGCGGATGCATCGGGCAGGTATAACCGGTCATTTCTTTTTTTGAAAGCGCCGCGTTTTCCTGATCTGCATGCGCCGCCTTATCATTTACTTTAATTAATTCCATACCGCATTTAGGGCATTTGCCCGGCTTATCACTGAAGAAAGAATCGGCTGGCATGGGGCAGGTATAAAGCGCTGCTTTACCCTGCGGCTGTATCTTTTTATTATTGCAGGCAAAAAAGCAAACCGTCATCGTTAAAACAAATAACCAGCTGTTAATTTTAAATTTTTTCATGCTGTACACATTTATTTTATTTCCAGTATTTTCATTAATTCAGCCTGCATCTGCAATGCCTTTTGCAACTGGTCAAAGTAATCCATCTGTGTCATGTTCAGCGCCTCCCATGCATCAAACAATTCAAATAGTTCTTCTGTATTTTGTTCGTAGCCTAATTGCATGGTTTGAAAATTTTTGCGGAGCGCCGGGATAATTTGTTGTTCATACAAATTCATTTGTTTCTTTTTCAACTCCAGTTCGGTAAAGGCTGAAGCAGCCATGCCGCTTGCTTCGTTCACAATCATTTGCTGCTGGTTAACCAAAGCTTCGTTTTGCCACACCAGGCTTTCTGCTTTTGCTTTGTTCATTTTAGATGACCATTTTGCAAGTGGTAATTTCATCATTACCATGGCAGAAAAAAGCCATGGCTGCTTAGCCCAGCCCATCATGTGATCATACTTAATTCCTAACTCTGGTTTTAATTTTGCCAGTTCAGATACCCGTTGCAGCCTGTTTACTTCAATGTTTTTACTAATCACTTTTATATCGCTGCGCTGATCCATCAAGGCGGTAGAAGTTAACATGTTGCCGTTGAAACCGACCCACTCATAATTGGAATCAACAGAAAAAGAAGTCGCGACATCCCGGTTCATCACGGTATTGATCATTATCCTTTTTTGACTGATCTCGTTACTCAGCATCAGTTTCATATTACCAACAGTCGCTATCGCTGCTTTGGCTTTGTAGTAGGCGTTTATTTTACCCAATCCATTCTTGTAACGGATTTCTGCACTCTGCAGCATAAAATTCAACAGCCTTTCATTCTCATCCAATACTTTCAGCTTCTTTTCCAGCACAATCCAGTCGTAATAATTTTTCCGTGCCGTGTACAGTAACTCATTCTCTATTATATTTTTTTTTTGCAACTCAACAGATGATTGTGCATTCATAAAAGCATACTCCGCATCCTGCTTTTTTTTATTGGGAAACATCTGTAGCCCAGATAACATGACAGCGCCCATACCAGGTTGGCCATCCATCACTTTCCATTTTTCCGGATTATAAGGTGTCATATAAAAACCAGCTCCCAGCTCAGGTGGCATCCAGCTGTAAGCGCCTTTTGCAGCCTCGTTCATTGAACGGGCTTCGGCATCCAGCATTTTTAAAGAAGGATGATTTTTTTCAATCGCGGTTTTTATTTCTTCCATGCGAAGTACCTGCTGTGCATTTGCAGCATACAGAAAACACGTCAGACCCACCATGATGATAATTCGTTTCATACTTGATAATTTAATTTTCTTTACCTGCTGATTTTGTTAAGAATAACTTGTCCATTGAATTCTTCCCCATTGCACCACTCACTATTCACACTCACACCCTAACCTCCGTGTTTCGTTTCAAGCACATCAATTTTTCCATGCTTACGTAATTCATATTCTTTCGACATTAAAAAGATGAGTGGAGTTACCAATAGAATATGTGTTGCTGAGGTCAGCACCCCTCCTACCATTGGCAGCACAATCGGTTTCATTAGATCGCTTCCTACGCCATGGCTCCAGAGTATTGGGATTAATGCAAATAATGAAACGCATACCGTCATCAGTTTTGGTCTTAACCGTTTTGCAGCACCTGCAATTACATATTCCCGCAGGTCTTCTTTTGTAATTGTTTCTTTTGAATTTCCTTTTTTCTCCACCAACTGCTGCATGGCATCATTGAGGTAGATAACCATAACCACTCCAGTTTCTACGGCCAGGCCAAACAAGGCGATAAAGCCAACTGCCACGGCAACGGACAGATTCACACCCCAGAAGTAAATCATAAAAGCCCCACCAATCAATGCAAAGGGAATAGATACTAAACTTAGGATAGCTTCTCTTGCGGAATGAAAAGCGAAATACATGGATAGAAAAATAATAAGCAACACCACCGGCAAAATCATCTTGAGTGTTCTTTCGCTTCTGATGAGATTTTCATACTGACCGCTCCATTCCATAAAATAACCCTTGGGTAATCATGGATAGAAAAATAATAAGCAACACCACCGGCAAAATCATCTTGAGTGTTCTTTCGCTTCTGATGAGATTTTCATACTGACCGCTCCATTCCATAAAATAACCCTTGGGTAATTTGGTGAGCAGGTTGTTTAATTTTTCCTTTGTTTCATTCACCGTGCTACCTAAATCTCTTTCTCTGACATTGAACAAAACAGTACCTCTCAGCAGGGCGTTTTCTGAATTGATCATCGGTGGACCTTCTGTAATTTGTATGTCCGCTAGTGCATCCAATGGTATGGGTCCATATTGCATGGTTTGCACCTGCAGTTGTTTTAGCGCAGTGATATTGTTTCTAAAATCCTGGCCAAACCTGGCGTTAACGGAAAACCGCTGGCGCCCCTCAACGGTGGTAGTTAGCTTCATCCCTCCCAACGCAATTTCTACTACACTGTTCACATCATCCACGCTTAAACCATAGCGGCTTATTTCATCTCTCTTAACGGCGATGTCAATATATTTCCCCCCGGTAATGGGTTCCACATACAAATCTTTTACGCCATTAATTCCTTCCAGTTGCTTTTTTATTTTTTCTGAAAAAGAGTAGATAGTATCTAAATTTTGCCCGTACACTTTTAAACCTACATCTGTACGGATACCTGTTGAAAGCATATTGATGCGGTTGATGATGGGTTGTGTCCATCCGTTGGTAACTCCCGGAATTTGCAGCTTGGCGTTTAGTTCATTGATGATGTCATTTTTAGTAAGATTTTTTCTCCATTCACTTTGTGGTTTCAACAGTACAATTGTTTCGATCATGCTGATGGGTGAATTGTCCGTCGCCGTATTGGCCCTGCCGGCTTTACCCAACACATTCTTTACTTCTGGTATCGACTTAATCAGCTTATCCTGTACCTGTAAAATTCTTTTTGCCTCACTGTTGGATACATCCGGCAAAGTAACCGGCATAAAAAGAATGGAACCTTCATCCAGCGGCGGCATAAATTCCCGGCCTAAACTAAACAGCATCGGAATACTGATGGCAAGGGCAATGATGTTAATGGCCAGCGTTGTCTTTCTCCATTTGATGCAGGTGCGGATTAGCGGTTCATATATTTTTTCCAGCAACCGATTAATGGGATTTTTTGATTCGGGCCTGAATCTGCCTTTCATAAAAAATGAAATCAGCACCGGGGCTAATGTGATCACCAGCAGGGCATCTACCATCATGATAAATGTTTTGGTATAGGCCAGCGGGTGAAACAGTTTTCCTTCCTGCCCCGTTAATAAAAAAACCGGCAAAAAGGAAGCGATGATGATGATGGTAGAAAAGAACACGCCTCTTGACACCTGGTTACAGGCTTTTTCAATCAGGCTCATCCGCTCTGGTTCCGGTATGCGGTAGTAGTCATTTTGCCCTTTGATTTTATTGAATAACTTTCTCATGATTTACGCTTTAGGATTGTGACTATTTTGCCAGTCGGATAAATGCCGGTATGCATTCTCACTCATAATAATACCGTTGTCTACAATCACCCCAATTGCCAGCGCAATACCTGTCAGCGACATGATGTTGGAAGAAATTCCAAACAAATTGAGGAGTATAAAACTTATTGCAATGGTGATGGGAATTTGAACGATGATGCTGAGGGCGCTTCGCCAGTGAAACAAAAAGAGCAGTACAATAAAAGCGACCACCATCATTTCTTCCACCAGCTTGGTTTTAATATTACTGATGGCTGCTTCTATTAATTCACTGCGGTCGTAGGCTGTTTTAAACGTCACGCCTTCGGGTAAACCTTTTTCCACTTCCTTCATTTTCGCCTTTACAGCGGTAATTACATTGTTGGCATTTTCGCCATAGCGCATTACCACAATACCACCAACCACTTCTCCTTCGCCGTTTTCATCAAAAATACCGAGGCGAAGATCGCCACCCATTTGCACGGTTCCGATTTCTTTTACCCGTACAGGTATCCCTTTAAAATTACCGACAGCAATACTTTCCAGGTCTCCTTTATTTTTTATATACCCAAGCCCACGAATGATATAAGCCATGTCGCTCATTTCAAATTTTCTCCCGCCAACATCATTGTTATTGGCCTTCACCTTATTCATCACATCCATCAGGGATACATTATAAAACTGCAGTTTCACCGGGTCAATAATCAACTGGTATTGTTTTTCAAACCCGCCAAAGGAAGCAACTTCGGCCACGCCGGGAACTGTTTGCAACGCAAGCTTCACATACCAATCCTGCAAAGCCCTTTGTTCACCAAGGTCCAGATTTTTTGTATCGAGTATGTACCAGTAAACGTGTCCAACACCCGTTCCATCCGGACCCAGGGTTGGCGTAACACCCGTTGGTAACAAACGTTGAGCATAATTCAACCGTTCCAGTACCCTAGTTCTTGCCCAATACACATCCACATCATCTTCAAAAATTACATACACAAAACTCATCCCAAACATTGATGACCCCCGTATGTTTTTTACTTTGGGAATACCCTGCAGATTACTCACCAACGGATAAGTTACCTGGTCTTCCATGATCTGCGGACCACGGCCCATCCACTCTGTAAAAACGATTACTTGGTTTTCACTCAGGTCAGGTATGGCATCAATGGGGTTCTTTTTTATATTGATGATGCCCAGCGCAAATAACCCGGCGGCTATAAGTAAAACGATGTACCTGTTCTTTAAGGACCAGGAAATTATTGTTGGAATCATGTCGGTTTATTTTAAAACCATGAATTATTTAAACACTTCTTCTGCACTTCCGCAGGTAATCATTTTGTTACCGTAATAAGGATTGCGAATTTCTTTTGTTTCGCTTAACCACATGGCACCACCCTGGCTTTCATTGTACATCGGGCAATGACCATGATAGATGGTTTTGCCAGCGCCAAAAGCTTTTACTAGCATATACATTGCTTCACTCATGGTTGCAAAATGCTGCCGTTGGTGTTCCACTTTATCGCCTTTCTTTCCGATGTATTCCGCATCTTCTTTCAGGCTTTCCTCAGTGTTATCAAATATTTTTTTTTGCACTGCTGTTAACAAGGACTTATCCAGCTTACCAATAGCTTCATTCATTGCTTTTCCACCTGCAGCAGCTTCGCTTCCATTGTCATTTGCCAGTGCATTTTTTATCTGAAGGTAATCGCCTGTAATTTCCTTTATGACCATTGCCGCTTTTGGATCCACATCAGTGAACGTAATGGGTACAACCGTTGCCTCTTTATCTGCTTTTGCAGCAGCATGTTGCATTGTATCCTTCATTAAACTATCCCCAACCACCGGTTGCGCTTCTTTTTTATTATTGCTGTTGCAGGCCGTAAACAGAACAAAACTGAATGCAAACAGGCTAAACATTATTTTTTTCATTGTTGTAAAATATTGTATTGATTAACGCTGGTGTTTTGAATGGTCTTACTTTTTTACGACCAATGCCATTCCGCATTTGGAACATTTACCAGGTTTATCGCTGGTAATATCCGGGTGCATGGGACAGGTGTACATCTTCATTGTTTCCATTTTCATTTTTTCTTTGCCAGATTTTACCAGCTCCATCCCACATTTAGCGCATTTGCCAGGCTTATCGCTGGTTACCCCAGGGTGCATCGGACAGGAATACATTTTCATGGAGCCCATTTTCATGTGGTCCTTTTTTGACAATACCAGGTCCATACCGCATTTAGAACATTTGCCTGGTTTGTCGCTCGTTACTTCCGGATGCATGGGACAACTGTATTTCATTTTATCTGTTTGGTGTTTAGACATTTTATGTTTTGCTGTGTCCTGTGCAAAAACTGAAACAGAAAGGATGGTTATAGCTGCCATCATCAGCATTTTTAATGATTTCATTTTTTTATGTTTTTTTGATGAATAGAATGAACGAATTGATATGACATATAGAAATGCCAAAAGCCCGACAAGTAAGTTGCCTGGTCAGGAAAAAAAATAAATTCTATATTCGGAAAACGCAGTTACGGATGTAAATAGCTACGCGACTATCTCGTGGAGGTGCATGGCTGCTGGGATTTTCTTCTGTTACAGAAAAAATACTAACCGCAGGTAATTCAATAAAAGCAACTGGCGCAATAGCTACTGAATGAAAAGTTTGACAGGCAGCTTCAACGCTTTTTTGGTCCACATTATTTTTTATAAACTTATTCTCATCCTTGCAGCAACCATTCTCTTTTTTAATTGATTGCTCCATACCACACTTGCCACAGGAGGAAGATTCTTTGTGACCCACCCCCCACTCTGCCAGTTTGCCCATGCAATAATGCACATGCACAGTAGCACCAATAGAAGTACTAATGTATACAATAGCTAATATGGCCAGAAAGAATTTTTTCACTATGTAAAAGTAAAAAGAAAATTTTGGATATCAGCGCATATTATTGAAATGCATTTGGCAAGTGGGCTGAAAAATAGCGGATAAACAACACTTAAAAAGCATCATTTGCCAGCTTCTGTCATGTTTATCAATGTTTTTGAGGTGTTTAAAATTGTGGTGCTGAAATTGGAAATATGTATATTTTGTGATCTATTTAACTAATTGGAGAAAATAATTTTGCGACTTTTTCTTTGGTCATTTTTTTATTGTAAACTTTACCTAGACAAAATGGTTAAAATATATTATTGGAAACTTTAAATTTCTCAACAAGCATTTAATAATAGAAGGAAGAAGTATAAACTAATCCCCATATTATTTTATGTCTGTTATTAATTGGGTCAAAAATTTTATTTATGGTGATTCCTGAATCTATTAGTAACGAATTTATGGGTATCAATATGCTTATCAAATTCAAGTATTTGTAATAAGAGCTTCAATTGATTATATAAAGAAGAAAACTATTAAACAAAATACCTGATTATTGTTTATTTAGATAGTATTCCTACTTATTTCCATTGAGGAAAATTTCATTATTTAATCCCATCGCAATTGCCAATATTGTCTTAAGACGAACTTTTATAAACATTTCTTATGCCGGGTCATTACGCTGTTTAAAATAAAAAGTAAGCAGGTAAAAAATAATCCGGATCACCTGGTAAGAGCACCAGCGTACAAACTGCATAAAAATATTTTTTGTGTGGGTCAGCTGTTCCTTCGTAATAGTAACACAATCATTTTGGATAATCAATTCCAGCATATGCTCCATTTCCCGGGCAATTGCTGCATTGCGTACATCGAGATTTAATTCAACACTGGCATAAGCGCTTATGTTGTTGATATTGTAAGAGCCGATGGTAAGCAACGCATCGTCGCACACTGCTACCTTGGCGTGTAATACCGTTGGCTGGTATTCGTACAGTTCAATGTTATTACGCAGCAACCAATCGTACAGCCAGCGTTCAGCATGTTTGGCTATCATCACATCTGATGGGCCAGCTGTAATTACTTTTATTTTTACTCCTCTTTTAGCCGCCTTCTTTAACAAACTGCGAATTATTTTTCCAGGTAAAAAATAACTGCATAAAATAGTAATGTGCGACTTAGCATTGGTAAACATGTCAATGTAGGTGGCCGAAATTTCATTTTTTCTACGCACCCAATCATTCCGCCGCATTCTTACAAAACTTATTTCAGCAGTTGTAAAATTGAATACCAATTGCTTTCTCTCACAAGGGGTAATACCCATTTTTTGCGGATAGCCATTCCAGGTTTTCCAGCAAAGCACACAAAGTTCTTTGGCAATATCGCCTTCGGCATACAAAGCAAAATCAAGCCAGGCTATTCTTTCGGGCAAATCATTGTAGCGGTTGGCAATATTTAAACCGCCCACTATTGCAAACCTTGCATCTGCCACAAAAACTTTATGATGTAACCTTCTGCCAAAATAATAATTACTGCTTTTAAACACCGGCTCAAAAAAACGGAAATTAATCCCCGCATTTTTAAGCTCGTCAACAAATGCATCCGGCAATTCCTGCGAAGCGTAGCCATCGGTAAGCAGATAAACTTTTACATTTCTTTTTACAGCCGCTCTAAGTGCATCTGCAACAAGGCGGCCGGTTTCATCGTCGCTAAAAATATAAGTTTGCAGGTGAATACTTTCGCAGGCCTGGTTAATAAGGAACAGTACCTGATCGAAATATGCTTTACCGCCCCGGATTAGTTTAACTTTATTTAATACTGTATAGCCAGCAGCTTTTTTTAAATTTGTACTCATTTTATGTTTGTAAATGTGCATTTGTTTATAACTACCTGCTGAAATAAAAGTATATAAAGTAAAAATACGAACAAGGTTATAAATAGTGCCTTTATAAAAAATCATGTTTTTCTATGACAGATATCATAACCCAATAGTATTACAAGTGATACTTTTATTACGTTGGCAGATGGCTGTCGGTTTCAGGTTATAAAAGA
>Ga0209724_1004478_pt1 | contig 10982 bp, 12 predicted proteins | sample grotaG_FD_184143 | JGI IMG/M metagenome (GOLD analysis project Ga0209724, IMG submission 184143) | Glacier valley bacterial and archeal communities from Borup Fiord, Nunavut, Canada, to study Microbial Dark Matter (Phase II) -... | ecosystem: Environmental > Aquatic > Freshwater > Ice > Glacier ... | reverse complement strand
CCAACCCCGGGCAGAGCCGGGTGATGCTGGCCTACCGGCGCGCGGACGTGCTGGCGCTGAACCGGCTGGCGCGGGAGCGGCTGCGGGAGGCGGGCGAGCTGGGGCCGGAGCAGGTCGTGCAGACGGAACGGGGCGAGCGGGCGTTTGCCGCGGGCGACCGGGTGATGTTCCTGCGCAACGAGCGCGCGCTGGGGGCGGGTCCGGACGGACGGGGCGGGGTTGCGGTGCGGAACGGCACGCTGGGCACGGTGCTGGGGGTAGAGGGCGGCGGCCGGCTGACGGTGCGGCTGGACCGGGCGGGGCCGGACGGCGGGGCCGGGCCGGAGGCGACGTTCTCGGTCGGCGACTACGGGCACGTGGAGCACGGCTATGCGGCGACGACGCACAAGGCGCAGAGCGTGACGGTGGACCGGGCGCACGTGCTGGCGTCGCGGTTCATGGACCGGCATGCGGCGTATGTGGCGCTGACGCGGCACCGGGACGGGGTGGCGCTGCACTGGAGCGCCGAGGAGATGGGCGGCCGGGACGGGCTCGCGCGGGTGCTGGGGCGGGAGCAGGCGAAGGACACCAGCCTGGACTACGGGCCAGCGGGCGAGGCAGCGCGGGCGTATGCCGAGCGGCGCGGCCTGGACCCGCTGCGGCCGGAGAGCGAGATCGTGGTGCGGCCGGAGCCGGGGCTTCCCACCGCGGCCGAGCCAGTGGCAGAGCCGGCGCGGGTGGGACCACGGCCGGGGCGGTTCGGCGGGCTGCGGCTGGGAATGGGCCAGGGCACGCCCCGCCCGATGCCGGTGCGGGTGCCCGAGCTGGCACCGGAGCCGGCGCGGCCGGAGACGCAGGGCGAGCGGCTGGCGCGGGGGCTGGAGGGCTATGCCCGAGCCTGGGCGGACGCGGGGCGCATGGGGCGGGCAGGCCTGCCAGTGCTGCCGCACCAGGAGGCGGCGCTGCGGCGTGCCGGCGAGGCGCTGGAGCGGGAGGGCGCCGGCCTGGCGCAAGACGCCGCGGCGGCGCTGGAGCGCAGCCCCTCGCTGGCCGGCCTGGCCGCGGGCGGGCAGGCGGGGCGGGTGGCGCTGTTCGGCCAGGCGGTGGAGGCGGAGCGCCGCGGGCGCCAGGCGCTGGAGGAGCGCGGGCGGGCGGCGGTGCAGGCCTGGGGCAAGCTGGAGCGGGCGCACGACGCGGCGGCGGGCCGCTACGAGTGGGACGCGGCATGGGCGGCGACGAAGAAGCTGGAGGCGTTCGCGCAGGCGCTGAAGCGCGACGCGGCGCTGGAGGGGGTGCTGCGCGAGCGCGGGCCGGAGCTGGGGGTGGCGGCAGGGGGCCGGCTGGCCCGGGTGCTGGCGATGGGCGGGGCGGCGGCGGGGCGCGAGCTGGCGCACGAGCTGCGGCTGGAGCAGGCGCCGCGGCAGAGCCCGGGCATGAGCCCGGGCAGGTAAGGGGGCGGTGATGGCGGACGGCATGGAGCGGCGCGGCGCGGCGGGGGGCGAGGACCCGGACGGCGGCGCGGACGGGGCGGAGCGGGCGTTCGAGGCGCTGCGGGCGGAGGTGGCGGAGCTGCGCGGGGCGGTGGTGGCCCTGGTGGAGCGGGCGCCGCGGCCGGGCCGGGCGGTGACAACGGCGAGCGCTGCGGCGCCGGACTACAGCCCGACGCTGGGGGTGATCGCCCAGGAGCTGAAGGAGATCGGCGAGCGGCTGGACGACATCGAGGAGCATCCGGCGCTGGCGCTGACGCCTGAGGAGCACGCGCAGCAGGTGGCGGAGGCGGCGAAGCAGGCGCGCGACCACGCGGCCGGGACTGCCAAGTGGGCGAGCACGGAGCTGGCGAAGGCGACGGGCGAGCTGAAGCAGATCGTGGGGTCGGCGCACAGCCAATTCGAGCAGCAGGGACGGGAGTGGGGCGCGCTGCTGATCGGGGTGGTGCTGGGGTTCGTGCTGTGGTGGCCGCTGGCATGGGGACTGCCGTGGGGCCTGGGCGAGCGGCTGGCCTCGACCCTGGTGCTGGGCGCGGGGCGGTGGGGGGCCGGGCAGACGCTGATGCACGAGGCGGACCCGGGCACGTGGGAGCGGATGGCGCGGCTCTACAACGCCTGCCCCAAGGGCAGCTCGACCGAGCTGTGCGAGGCGGCGATGGCGGTGCGGACCATTCCGCCCGGACAGTCCGCCCAACCAGCGACGGGGGAGGCAAAGCCGGCTCCGCCCGCCGCGGTGCCGGTGCCATCGCCGTCACGCGGCAAGGTAGGAGCCGAGCGGTAAGGTTTGACATTCGGAAGCATCAATCACGTAAACGTGAGTGACTGCAATATCGTTTCGCCTAAGAAAAATAATGTTTGTTGGAGCTTCAGACCTATCCATAGATGATTGGGAAAGCCTGCTTAGTAGTCTTAAGGCTGACAACGCCAACGATGAGGAGGCATCTGCCTTTGCGGACGACAACCATAACCAAGCTTTCAGCGCTCTCGATCGATGACGCGACATTCCGTTTGCTTGTCGAAAACCTTCCTGCATTCTGCTGGATCGCAGACAGTGACGGCTACATCGTTTGGTATAACCGGCGGTGGCACGAATACTGCGGCACGACGCCCGAGCAAATGGAGGGTTGGGGTTGGCAGTCGGTTCACGATCCCGTCCTCCTGCCCGTGGTCATGGAACGGTGGATGCTTTCCATAACCACTGGCAAACCGTTCGAGATGATCTTCCCACTGCGGGGCGCAGACGGTTTGTTCCGGCCCTTCCTGACCCGTGTTCAACCCGTTTGCGACGCCACGAACAAGGCCATGCGTTGGTTCGGCGTGAACATCGAAATCTCCGAGCAGCGGGCCATTGAAGAGGCGCTCCGCGAGGCCGGCATACGGAACGAGGTGCTCGCGGCCGAGCAGGCGGCAATTCTCGGGCAGCTGGCTGAAGGCGTGATCGTCACCAATCGCGAGGGGCGGATCGTTTCCATCAACGAAGCAGCGAGGCGGCTGCACGGTGTCGAGCTGCTTGGTGTGACGCTCGACGAGTACAGCGACACCTATCACCGGCTCACCCAAGACGGGCAGCCTCGTCCACCACGCGAGCTGTCGCTTGCCCGCGCGGTGCTACACGGCGAGACAATCACCGACTCCCGCTGGCATATCCGTCGGCCCAATGGCTCCGAGGTCTTGGTGATCGGTGGCGCCAAGCCCGTGCGCAGTGCCAACGGCGAGATCGTCGGTGCGGCGCTCACGATGCGCGACGATACGGAGCGCCGGGCTGCCGAACAGGCCTTACTTGAACTTACGGTCGTGTTGGAGCTGCGGGTTGAGGAGCGCGACCGCACTTGGCGCAACTCACAGGATCTGCTTCTCATCGTTGGTCCTGACGGTGTTTTCCAGGCCGCCAATCCAGCGTGGGCGCACATCCTCGGCTGGCAGCCAATCGAAGTCGTTGGTCGCAGCCGCCTGGACTTTATCCACCCTGACGACCACGCGTCGAGCCAGGATGTGCTTGTGGAGACAGCAATCGAGAAGCTGCCGCGATACGAGAACCGTTACCGGCATAAGGATGGGTCGTATCGCTGGGTGTCCTGGATTGCCTCGCCCGAAAAGAATGTCATCTATGCCAGCGGGCGCGATATCACTGCAGAAAAAGAAACGGCTGAGGCGCTCGCCCAGACGGAAGAGCAGTTGCGTCAGTCGCAGAAGATGGAGGCAATCGGGCAGCTTACGGGTGGGATCGCGCACGATTTCAACAACCTGCTACAGGGCATCTCTGGCAGCCTGGAATTGGTCCGCACCCGTGTGGCCCAGGGGCGCACCGCGGAGCTCGGGCGCTACGTCGAGACAGCGATTGGATCGGCCAACCGTGCAGCCGCGCTGACCCATCGCTTGCTGGCCTTCGCACGCCGTCAGACGCTTGACCCCAAACCCACCAGCCTGAACCAACTCGTTGATGGCATGGAGGAGCTGTTCAGTCGAACAGTAGGTGTGTCGATCCAAGTCGAGACTAAGCTGACCGATGAGCCGTGGACGACCTTGTGCGACCCAAACCAGCTCGAAAACGCGCTGCTCAACTTGGTCATCAACGCGCGCGATGCCATGCCCGACGGCGGGCAACTGGTGATCGAGACCACAAACACTGTTATTCCTGACCGACGTCGAGCGCCCAGGGATGAACCCCGGGCCAATGTGCCTCCTGGACACTACGTGGTCCTGTCCGTCACCGACACTGGCACGGGTATGGCCCCTGACGTGCTGACCCGCGCCTTCGATCCGTTTTTCACGACCAAGCCGCTCGGCCAGGGCACTGGCCTCGGTTTGTCCATGATCCATGGCTTCGTCCAGCAGTCGGGCGGGCACGTGCACTTGCGTAGCGAAAAAGGGCAGGGCACGCGCGTGACGATCTACCTTTCCCGCCACCTTGAAGCGACGCACGGCGAGGCAGAGGCTGACGCTGACGCGGCCGCCGGCCTGCCAGGAGCAACAAGCGCCGTTGTACTGGTGGTTGGGGACGAGCCGCCCGTGCGCATGGTCGTCGTCGACGCGCTTTCGGACCTCGGCTACACGGTGCTCGAAGCCGGGGACGGCTGCGCCGGGCTGAGTATCCTGGAGAGCACCGCCCGCATCGACCTCCTGCTCACCGATGTCGGCCTGCCCGGAGGCATGAACGGTCGGCAGCTTGCCGATGCATCGCGGCAGCGGCGGCCTGACCTCAAAGTGCTGTTCATGACCGGCTATGCCGACAGTGTTGTCGTCGGCAACGGTTCGCTGGAGCAGGGCATGCAGGTCATGACCAAACCCTTCGCGCTCGATGCGCTCGCGGCCAAGGTGCAAATGTTCATCAATGGTTGACTGCCCGGCGGAGCGCCCACCTATCCCGCAGGGGGCGCCATCTCCATCGGTGCCCTCTCCTCTCAGTCCGATAATGTTCGGTTATGGAGAGTAGGCGTCACACCCTGATGCGCTCGACCTCATCGAGGCTCATCTCGTCTTGCCGGCGGTCGTAGAGCTGCGTCGTGCGGGTGCTGGCGTGGTTCGCCATGGCGGCGGCCTTCTCCAGCGTGCCGCCATTCTTCAGGTAGGCCGTGATCCCCGTCGCCCGGAAGCTGTGATTGCCCACCTTGGTCGCGATGCCAGCCGCGGCGGCACGCCGGCCGATCATGACGTAGGCGTTGGCCTGGGGCAGCGGCGTGCGGGTGAGCCGCACGGTCCCGCGCCCGATGGTCCGGAACAGCGGCCCCTTGCCGTCCTCCATGATGCCGGTCTGCTCCAGGTAGGTGGTCAGATACTCCTCCAGGCTGTGATGGCAGGGCATGGCGTGCGTCTTGCCGCCCTTCTCGCGCAGCCGCACCCACAGCCGGCGGTTCTGCACGAACACGTCCTCCACCTTCATGGCCAGCGCCGCGCCGATCCGCGCGAAGCTGAAGACCATCAGCGCAATCAGCGCCCGGTCGCGCAGGCCGATGGGCGTTGTGGCATCGATCGCATCGAGCAGCGCCCGCGCCTCGGCCGGGTCCAGGACCGGCGTCTTGCCTTGCCGCACGACATGTGAAGGACCTCGCACCGAGGCGGCCGGGTTCGCCGGGATCACCTGGCCAGTCACCAGCCAGTCGAACAGGTGCCGGATGGCGGCGAGCTGCTGCTTGACGCTTGGGGCGGTGCGCTCCCGGGTCTGCAGCTCGACCCAGGCGGCGACGTGCAGCGGCTGCACGGCCGCGATCGACGGCACGCCGGCGTCCCCGCACCAGGTCAGAAAGGTTCCTGCAGCGCGCGCATAGGCGCGGCGCGTGTGCGGGTTGCGGATGGTGCCGGCGAAGAACTCAAGGAAGCAAACGCCGGCACGCTCGCCGGAAGCGGCGACCAGGGCGGGCAGCACGATCGCGCCGCTCGCGGACGGCATGGGCGGAGGACGCGCCAGCACAGTTGCCAGAGCGGACGAACCGATCATGAGGCCGGGCCAGGGGTCGTGACGCCGGCCACGGCGAGGTACTCGGCCGGCCGCACGATCTGGATGCCACGCCAAGGATGGAGCACGAGCAGGTCGTCGTCGCTGCTGACGATGGCCGTGGCATTGGCTGCAAGGGCCAGTTCGAGGTACTTGTCATCCTTGGCATCGCGGCAGTCCGTCACGGACACCGTGGGCGCCACAACGACGCCAAGCCTGCCGAGCTGGCCCAACAGGTCGACGCGCAGCTCCGGGTCGATGAAGCGTGCCAGCCGCGGCCGGTATAGCACGTCGAGCAACTCGGCCATCACCGGGTCTGACACGGCGATCTGGTCCGTCCGGATCGCTTGGCGTACAGCCTGGTCGGGAACGCTGCCGCGGCGGAACGTGGCGCTGACCAGCGTGGACGCATCGAACACGATCACGGCCCGGGTGGCGCGTTCGGCTCCCGGCGCTCGGCATTGTAGGCGGCGAGCTCCGCATCGAGGATGTCGTCCGTGAGGCCGCGCCGCGCTGCCTCGGCCGCGATCGCATCCATCGTGTCGAACAGCCGCTCGACGCTGGCTGGCTGCAGCATGCGGCTGACCAGGCGGCCGGCCAGCGCCCGCACCATCGCGTTGTCGAGCGCAGGGGCAACGCTGGCTTCGACGGGGATGGGAATGTCCACGGTGCTGTTGTCGTTGGGCATGGGGCAGAGTCTACGCCTCAGGCACGCGGCCAGGCAACCCATTATATACGATAAAGGACATTATCATATATAATATGGGCCATGGCACTACCTCACTTGGTCGACGACCCGGGTGATGGCTTTGATCACGATCTCGGCGTGCCGTGCGACCACGGGATCAGCATGTGTGAGCAGCATGTCGGCCGAGAGCAGCGCAGGGGTCAGCATGTTGCGCACCTTATACTGCAACAGCTCGGCTTCCCCCATCAACCCGGCGGACTGATCCGACGACTGAGTTATACCGGAATCAGGAACGCCTCGAACTGGAAAGTTGGTCATGGGTCAGTAGCCTCCGATGCCGAAAAGCTACGAACTCGTTGTGCAACTCTAATAGCATCTTACGGCTCGAATGACGCGAAGTTTCTCATAATCCACACAATATTTATGCGTAGACAAAATAATTTGACAAATAGATAGAACACTCCATATCGATGGGCTGCTGAGCGCGCCGATGTGGGTCTGACTGCTGTACGTGCTCGGGTTTACATAGGTTGCCAAACGCACGAGCAGAGCCATGCGGAGCATGGCTCTGGCAGCTCAGTCCATTTTCAAAGCGAAAACTACAAACGTCTCATAGGTCATAAACTTATTGTCTATAATTTTGTAGATCAAAGTACCCTAGAATAAATTTTCCACTGGAAGCACAACGATTTTGTAGCAAAATGGAATTTCAGTCAGTGATGGATAATGAAAGCGCATCACATGTTTTGATGCTGACGGCAAAGATTGTCTCAGCCCATGTTTCCAACAACAAAGTGACGCTCGATGGATTGCCATCGCTGATCCAGGACGTCCACCATTCACTCGTGACGGCTGGCGATCATGACATCGAGCCCGTCGTGCATACTCCGGCTGTGCCGGCCAAAAAGTCGATTTTTCCTGACTTCATCATTTGCCTGGAAGACGGGAAAAAGCTGAAGATGCTCAAACGGCACCTGCGAACCTCTTATAACCTGACGCCTGATCAGTACAGAGCCAAGTGGGGTTTGCCAAACAACTACCCCATGGTGGCCCCCAATTACGGCCGTTTCCGTTCCAATATGGCGAAAAGCCTCGGCCTGAGACGAACGGCAGCTGTGGAAGCTGCTGTGCCAGCAACGCCAACTCGTCGGGCAAGAGGCTCAAGCCGATGATTCTGAATTATGGAAAGTGGGGGGAAGTCGCGGCCAAGCATCCCACAGTTGCCAGGGGCCGCGGCGGGCGGAGCCGCGCCGGGACTGGGCGGAGGGCAGTAATTGTCTTGCCTGACACAAGGCGCTAGGCGGGCCGCTTACTTGCGATAAAAGATTCAATATCGAACTGGACGGGAGCGGATTCAACCGTCTCAGCAGTTCCACGGAGACGCGGCAGACGGCCCACTCTTGGGCGTTTCAACTCCGCGAATGTGTCCCGCAACTCGCCTATATCTTTTTTCCACCAAAGCACCCGAAAGCCGGTCACAGCACCCCGCATGGTGCCGCCCCGGCGGATCGGCTCGATTGTTACACCGAACTCGGCCAGTTTGGAAACTTCCAGCTCGGCAGGTTGGATAACTCTACGAAGCAAATCGGGCGTGCGGTGCAATATGTCTTGTGGAACTCCCAGCAATTCCCGAAGCTCTGACAGCTCGAAAACCTGTCCGTCCTTATACTGCATGTTTATCCGCATGGATATCAACTCATAAAGGGCGAGACTGTATTTGCTTGTAAAGGCAAACATCACTTGTCCACGGATGCGGCCCCAATGGGTTGAGCTGGCGATGATCTCCCGCATGTTCGACGCGAAGGAGTAAACAACCTCCCCTGTAGGATCGTTGTCGTCGTCGCTGGTTGTCGTGTCGGATAGGAGCTGCGCTCGCTTTGTCGCTGGCTTGCCGTTCCGGCCGGTCGTGGGAACTTCGACGACCGTTTGCATGAGCCGGGTGATGGAGTCTTTGACCCGTTCCGCGCCTTTGTGGGAGCCGCGAAGCTCGCAGATCGAGACGGTGTGCTTCACGTCCTCGACAAGGCGTGGCCCGGCCCGCTCAAGAAGCAGGTTGTAAACTCTCCGGTCGTGCAGCGTCAGGGAGCCGGTGCCGCGTATCTCGATCAGCTCGCCAGCCTTGGCGAAGCCCTCGTGCGGTGTGCTGCGCTGTTCGATGGTCAATCTTCCCATGCGCCCAGGTTGTCTGTGACGTGCCATAGTGTCAATGTCACGTCACTCTGTGGACAATTCATTTTTGAAGCCCCCCAAACGTCACGATAAACCCCCCAAACGTCACAACAGCTCCCCCCAAACGTCACGATAAACCCCCCAAACGTCACGATAACTAGCATAAGTCCCTGTAAAACAAGACTAATTTTCGGCCGAATCCTGAAATCAAGTAAGAATCTTGAATCTTCCGTGTGGAAAACTCCAAACAGTGGATAATCCGGACGAAAAGCAAGAAAGCAAAAAACGCCCTCACCTACCCTGAGCGTGCCCGTCGCCGGCTAGCCGCATCAAGGACGCTTCGCGCCGCTACGCGATGCCCAAACGGGCATCCTTGACCCGTCTAGCCGTCGCCGTGCTGGACCGATGGCAGGGACGGGACGAGGAACAGGGCTTTCTGGTCCGAACAAGGAACATGAGCGGGGCAGCGGAGCAAGTTCATGGGGCGTCGTAGGCAGCTTCAAGGATGTGTCGGCGCTCAAACGATTTGCAGCGCAAGGCTATTTCCCGTAGCCAAGCAGGAACCACCACCAGACACGGCGGGAACCATGCCGGAAATGACGTTGAGCGAGGCCGCAGCATGGACCGGGAAGGGACGTCCCGCAATCCTCAAGGCTCTGCAAAAGGGTACGATTACTGGCAGGAAGGATGAGAGCGGGCAGTGGCGCATCGACCCGGCGGAGCTGGCAAGGGTCTATAGGCCGGGAAATACCCAGGATGGTTCCAAAATGGTTCCTGGTTCCACCCTGGACATAGCTCAAGAAATAGCTGGGAAGGACCGAGAACTAGCCTTATTGCGGGAGATGCTGGCAGAAGTTCGGGGCGAGCGAGACGACGTGCGGCAAGATCGGGACCGCTGGCGTGAACAGGCCGAGACGCAGACCCGACTTCTGATTCACCACCAGCAGCCCGTGCCAACAACGCCACCAGGCCAAGCTTCGGCGGCACCGCTGGCACCAGCTCCGCGGGGATGGCGGGCGAAGCTGACTGGCTTGATCGGCATTGGTCGTTAGAGCCGTCCTTAGACCGCCCCCCTACGCGCCGTAGAGTGTTGGGATGGGAAGCCGTCCCGACCTCCGCCTCCGACGGGTCAAACAGAGAACCACTGACAGGCAGTTACAGCAATGCTGTTGGTTACCATACAGCGATGCTGTATAATGTGGCGTGCTGCACGCAGTCTTGGAAACCTCTGCCTTCTCCCGCCGTGCCGATGCCCTGCTGTCGCGTGAGGAACGGGCGGAGCTGATCGACACCTTGGCGCGTGACCCGTTGGCCGGCGCCGTGATGCGAGGACTCGGCGGTGTGCGGAAACTGCGGTTCGCGCCGAAGGGACGGGGCAAGAGTGGAGCCTTCCGGGTGATCTACTACGTGCTGACCGAGGAGCAGCCGATCCTTGCGCTGCTGCTCTACGGCAAGAACGAACAAGGCGAGCTCAGCTCGGCACAGCGCAAGGTGGTGGCTGACTTGGCGGCAGGGATGAAGCGGAGGACGTGATGGACGAGGACACCGAGTTCGGACGCGAGCTGATCGCCTCGATGCAGGAGGCGGCGGCGATCATGCGTGGGGAGACGGAGCCGGCGCAGGTGCATCTGCCGCCCGGTTCGATTGACGTGCGCGCGATCCGTGAAGGGTTGGGCCTGAGCCGCCCTGCCTTTGCCGAACGGTTCGGCCTGGCCGTGGCAGCGGTGCGGGATTGGGAACAGGGGCTACGCCGGCCCGATCCAGCCGCCCGCGTGCTGCTGATGGTGATCGGCCGCAGCCCGGACGTAGTGGCCGAGGCAGTTGCGGAGTCGCGCGCGGCATAAAAGGGTTTCTGGCAACAGCGGACTGTAGCGCTACAGCGGACCTCTCGCGAATTTGCCGAAGGCATCTGCTGCTGCCGGAAGTCCGAGCCAAAGGCGTTTAAACGCGCTTCGGAGCATTGCCGGAGCCGACTGTCTCAGTCGCGTCCAAAACCGCGCGGCGGGTCGATTTCCAAGCCGGACAGGTCGAGGTTGCAGACGACTCGCAGCGAGTCTGCCGTGGGCGTGTCCGCCAGGCTCTCCGGCAAGCCATCAAGCCACTGCTGGTAGTCGGCCTGCAGCTCCAGCAGCTCCGTCACCGCGTCGCGCCACCGCTGCGGCCGGCTGCGCCGATCGGCGGGCTTGCGGTAGCGCACCTTCACCGTCGGCGTTGTGTCGGGCGTATG
>Ga0209724_1004477_pt1 | contig 10983 bp, 7 predicted proteins | sample grotaG_FD_184143 | JGI IMG/M metagenome (GOLD analysis project Ga0209724, IMG submission 184143) | Glacier valley bacterial and archeal communities from Borup Fiord, Nunavut, Canada, to study Microbial Dark Matter (Phase II) -... | ecosystem: Environmental > Aquatic > Freshwater > Ice > Glacier ... | reverse complement strand
CCCGCAAACCACCCGTCAAAAAGACCGCCTAACCCTGGGACGATTGCGGATTGCGGATTGCGGATTGCGGATTGCGGATTGGTGACGCGCAGCAGGTAGGAGGCGGTTCCACCCGGCGACCGTCGGCATAAGCGGCGGTTGCGGCTGTGGGAGGGGGCTCCGCCCCGCGACCGTCTAGGAGGGGGCGGTGTCCCCCGAAAGCGCAGGTGGAATCTGTGGGAGGGGGCTCCGCCCCGCGACTGTGTAGGAGGACAATGCGATGCTCCGTAGACAGCAGATCGCCGCAATATTCGCCATCGCGCTGCTGGCTCTGGCGTGGGCCGCACCGCCCACCCCGGCCGCCGATCTGCCGGGTGCGGCTCACCCCACCCCAGCAGCTACAACCACCCCCACCTGTGGCCGCTGGGCCGCTGTCCCCTATCGCGGCGTGAGCGGCCACAGCGGCCTACAAGCCGTAGCAGCGACGGGGGCGAATGATGCCTGGGCCATCGGCTACCAGCACGCCGTGGATCAGTACGGCCCGATAACAGCAGCCGACCCCTTGCTCCTCCACTGGAATGGATCGCGCTGGCTGGCAGTCACGCCACCGGACCTGCGTCCTGGCTACGGCAGTTTGCGCGCCGTGGCCGCTCGGTCGCGTAGCGATGTGTGGGTGGTCGGCGAATACCAGCCGTCCAACGGAGTCGCCACGACGCTGATCCTACATTGGAACGGTAGTCGCTGGGCACGCATACCCAGCCCCACTGTAGCCGGGCAGTCTAGCGCCTTGAACGCCATCGTCGCCCTGAACACGACCGATGCCTGGGCCGTGGGATCGGCGGGCATCAGGGTTGCCGGTGAGGATCAAATTCAGGGAGCGCACACGCTGGTGCTGCACTGGGACGGCAAACGCTGGAGCGAAGTGGCGGCACCTAGCCCCGGTAACTACACGAACCAGTTGCAAACGATCACCGCCACCGGACCAAAGGACATTTGGGCGTTGGGCTATACCATCTATCGTTCCAAACTCGATTCACCGCCACCCTTTCACACCAACGAAATCTTGGCGCTACACTGGGACGGCCGGCTGTGGAGTCGAGAGCCTGCCCCTACGCTAGGCACCACTGCCAATGCCGCCGTCAGCCTATCGCGCAGCAACACTTGGGCGGTGGGAGCCGGCAGCGATGAAGGGTCCAGTGTGGTAACCAGCGCGCATTGGGACGGGCGCACTTGGGCTACGCTTGCGGTGGCGGTGCCTACTCCCCGATCAGGCGAACCAAGCTATGATGAACTCCATGCCGTCGCTGCCGTAAGCTCGGCCAATATTTGGGCGGTCGGATCGCATTTAGACCGTCCAGGCAGAGGTCCGGCGATCACTCAGATCCTAACAGTGCATTGGGACGGCAGCCGTTGGCAGACCGTGTCCAGCCTCAATCCTGCTACAGCGGATAACCGACTGACCGGAGTGACAGCAGTCCCCGGTAGCAGTAGCCTCTGGGCGGTGGGTGGCACGCGCCAGGAATCAGATGGCGGCCGCAATGCGCTGATCCTGCGCTACCTCCCACAACGCTGCACGCCGTAGGAGGGGGCTGTGTCCCCCGAAAGCGCGGGCAGGTGGGGATTGTGGGAGGGGGCTCCGCCCCGCGACCGCGTAGGAGGGGGTTAAGGGCGGAGGTCGGATGGGGTCGCGTCCGCTACCGCATCCTCCTCCTCCTCGCTGGGTGGCGCAATGCGTTGGATACGCGCCTGCTGGGTCGGATCGCTGATGCCGTAGAGGGCAAAGACGCGCCGGTCGATCTCGGCATCAAGATCGGCCACGGCTTGCAGTAAATTCTCGATCTGTAGGATGCGCGCCGCTTCGGCGGCAACAAAGGCAGTGAGATCCCTGCCGACCGGCAACAGCGCCCGATTTTTGATCTGATCCCAGGTCTGATGGTGCCAGCGCGGGCGGCGCAGATAGCCGAGCAGATAGCGGCGCGTGAGGGGATCGGGCACCTCGAACCAGAGTTTGTTGTGGCGCAGAGTCACACTGTCGGGGTGCCGTGCGCTGATGAATACGTTGCTGCTGATCGGTGCGGCGCGGTCGCATTCCGGCGGAATCGTGAACAGCCCAGCGGCCAGCGCCTCGAACAAGGTATAGGGGGCCACGCTGGAGTCGGCGGCTTGCAATGCGGCCAGCAGTCCATCGTAGGGCACCACAATATCCAGGCTGCCGTCGCGCTTGCGCCGGATCGTATAGCCCTGCACCCGCCACCTATTGAGATCTGCCTGGCGCGCCAACAACTGGTCCACCAATGCCACAATCGCCGCTTGGACCGCGTCATCGGCGGGGTAGATGGGCAGTTGGCGGAAGTAGGATGGGTTGATATGCAAGTTGCTGTACTGTTGGGCGAACCAGTAGTTGAGCAATGATGAGTTAAACAGAGCTAGGATATACTTCAGACTGTAGTTCGCATCTTTTGCGATGATATTGCTGAAGTTGTGCCGATTATAAAACTTCTGGTCGTCATAAGTGGCTACTAATCGGCGTTTAAGCGCACGATTTCGCATATCTTGCACCAGCAGCTTGGGCGATTCGTAATATTTCGACTGATTTGACGTGTATAGCCAAGTTCCGTACTTCAAATATGGTTGCTCCGCACCCCAGCGCAGTTCATAGCGACCAATGAATCCACTGGAATCCAAAAGGGGTTTCCACTCCGGCTCGCCTCGTGGAACACGGCTCTTTGATCTGATGTAAGGATTGGCGCTGCCTTCGGCCCGTGTATAGTAGGGGATAATCCCCTGGCTGCTGTCGGTCACATCGCCCAGGCGCAGCACCCGCGTCGCGCCGTTGCTACCCACCGGCACGCGGCACGCATCCTCGATCCCTTGCAGCAAGGGGTCGTGGCGGATGTTCATCTCATGCTGCGGGTCGGCCAGCCAGCCCGCCTGGGGCTGCGTCAGCGTTTCGGCCCAAGTGCGGTTCTCCAGCTTGTCCAGCGAGTCGCGCACGGCCAGGGCGTTGATTTGCACCTGCTGCGCTTCGCGCTTCGCTTCGTCGGATTGCTGCTGCAAGAACAACAATACGCAATCCACATTGGCATCCTTCCAGATGCCTTGCGGCAAATCCACGATCTCGCGCACCGCGCCGGCGGCCAGCAAGGCGGCGCGTAGTTTGTTGCTGTGGGTGCCCATCAGGTAAGTATTGGGCGTGATGTAGCCCAATTGCCCGCCGCTCGCCAGCAGTTCCAAGCCCAGTTTCAGGAAAAAGACATAGGTATCGGGCTGGCCCTGAAACACGTCCGGCCAGTCGCGGCGCAGCATCGCCTTATAGTCCTCACTGAGGGTTGCGCCATACGGCGGGTTGGCGACCACAAAGGCAAAGCCGGCGGCATATGGCGTGCCGAGGGTATGCGCTTTGATCTGTTCCACTGTGTCGCTTTCGGCGGCCAGCAGCGTATTGAAGCGCGCAAAGTTCTGCGTGCCGGTTGAGCGGGTGAGCGCATCCACGTTATAGACATGGAAGCGGTCAATCTTGGGGCGCTGCCCCTGTTGGTGGGCCAATTTGATCAGATCCAACACCTGGATCAGCAGGTTGACCTCGGCCAGATAGCAGGCAAACGGATTAAGGTCGAAACCGTAGAGCGTCTCTTTGACCGTGTTCAGCACAGCGGCTGGATCGTCCTGAGCGGATGTTTCATAGGCGGCGACTAGGCGTTTGGCCGCCGCCACCAGAAACGAACCGCTGCCGCAGGCCGGATCGATCAACCGCTTGTTGGGGCCAACCGCTGCGGCGCCGCCATAGCCGACCGTGTTCAGGATGTAGGTGACGATAGCCGGCGGGGTATAATACTGGCCCTTATTACGTTTTTCGGCCCGCGAAATATAGGTGCCGTAAATGGTGCCGACCACATCCGAGGCAATCGCGGCGAAATCAAAGCGATTTAGTTGGTGCAACAGCAGCAAGACGTGCGCTTCGTCGGGCCGATACCAGTTGAACAGTTCGCGCCCACTGAAGAAATGGGCATAGATATTTTGCGCGTTCGTATAGGCCATGTCGAGCAGCGGGCTATAAGGATTGCCGTTGGCGAAAGCCAAGTAGCGTTGAATGTTTTTGTGCCACTCCACCAGCCCCCCGTCAGAGACCATACGCTGGGGAAACACCCCTTTGTCTTCGCAGACGCGCACCAACAGCAGGCGGATAAAGACGACATAGGTGGTTTGCAAAGCAAACTCGGCGCGTTGCTGCGCGTCGTCCATATCGCCCAGCATCGTTTCTTGCACCACCGAAGCCCAGGAGGTGAAATCTTCCTGCACTCCGATAGCCGTCCGCGTATCGTGCCGCAAAAGGGCGCGGCGCGTGTGCCAGGCAAACACCTGCGTGGTATATTTCCCCAGCGCCGGCGCGGTATTGGGCAGGCTCCGTAGCGTGGTCCAGGGTTGGCTGGCTTTGGCCGGTGGCGGATATTTGCGGATCAACGCAGCATTGATAATGCCTAAAATCGCCGCCTCGACCGCCGCACCGTTAGTGAAAGCGCGTGGCTCAACCTCCAACCGGTACAGCAGCGCCACGATGTCCGTTTGGTCGGTCGGGCTTAAGCCCATCGCCACCGCATTGACGGCTAAATCATTTTGGATGGTGTCGCGTAATAGCTGGAACTGTTCTCTGGCCGGAATGGGATCGTTGTCGTCCAGGAGGCTACTCGCCTGCACAAACGCAGCATAGCGACGCAAATGGTCTTCAAGATCGCGCAGCGCCTGCCGTTGTAGTTCCGCGATAAGCAATTGCACTGCCTCAACCAGGAGCGTTTCATGGGGGCTGCCCGGAGTTAGCGGCAATGCCTGCGCTTGCCAAGCGGCGGGATCGAGGCTGATTTCCTGTTTAAGCCGTTGCGAATCGGTGAAGGCAGTGCGCCGAAATAGATCAAAAACTTGCTGTAAGTCATGCTCCATTGCCGTAGGCAACGTGGCCGGAGTGCCGGCGGTCCACGCATGGATGGCCGCAGGAATATCAAAATCCATCATTCGCTGCGGGGCGGTCGTTCCTAGGAAGCGCCAAACAGTCCATCGTTTCCCATTGGTCAGCCAACCATACTGTAAGCCGTTGTGCTGGACATAGTTCCGCAACTGCGACAGGTGGCTGGTCGGGTCGCTGAGATCGAAGTTCAGGTCCAGGGCGGTGGCTTTATCTTCCACGATAAAGCACGGGCCAAGCACGGCATCGCTAGGTACATAGTCGGGCCGTTCGCCCTGCTTTTGCGCGTTGTACACCTGCTCGGCGGGCGCAAAGCCCAGCAGTTCCAGCAGCGGTGCGACAACTGCGCGGTCTACGATCTTGGCCTCATCCCCCGTGTGGTTGCGTACATGGGCTAGGTAGCCTAAGTAGTCACGCCCATCGAAAGTCGCTCTGGTGAATAGATCGAAAAAAGCCGGTAAAAATTCGGCAAAGGTGGCAGGAACGGGCATCTGGTCGGATTCTCCTTTGATCGGCGCTATTGTCAGCCCTCCGACACCGCCACACCCACCGCCGTGGGGCCGAGATAGACCGCATTGGCGGCGCTGTATTGCACCAGCAGGATGCGCTCACGCGGGCAGACCGCGCTGAGGCGGGTGAGCAGCGCGTCAAGGTCGGGCGTGTAGGTGCCGTAGAGTAGCGCAAGTTCGGCCACCGTGGGGAAATCTTCGACGAAGGCGGCCAGCAGGTCGAGGGCTTTGTGGCGCGTGCGCGTGCGTTCAAGCAGCACGATGCGGCCTTCATCGAGCCGCAGCAACGGCTTGGACCCCGGCACGGCATCGGCGGGGGCGACCGCTTTGCCCAGCCGCCCACTTCGCAGCAAGGCTGCTACCGAATCCACATAAAACGCGATATGGGCTTGGCCGCGCATCCGCTGGACTTCATGCTGCACCGCCGTCCAACTGCCGCCCGCCGCCGCACAGCGCGCCGCCGCCAGCACAATCAGGCCCAGGCCCAGGCTCGCCGATTGTGAATCGACCACCACCATCGGCAAGGCGCGGCTGCTGAACCCAGCGCGGGCGACCTGCGCGGCCTGCGCCGTGGCGCTGAGGCTGCCCGCCACATGGATCGAGAGGATGCCGTCGCACGGGCGGTCCGCGAGCAGGCGGTTATACACCTGCTCAAACACTGCCACCGACGGCGGCTGGGTGGTGACGGCTGCACCGGCAGCCAAGTGCTGTAGCAAGCGGTCGGTGGTGAGCGTCACGCGGTCCAGATAATGGTCCGCGCCCACCTGCACGCTCACCGGGATGACGGTGATGCCGTACTGCCGGATCAGCGCGTCGGGGAGGTCACAGGTGCTGTCGGTTACGACCCGAATGGTCGGCATAGGGGCTCCGGCTATTCGACCGCGATGATATAGCTGTAGAACGGTTGCCCGCCGGCCACCACTTCCACTTCTTGGCCGGGGTAGCGGGCTTGCACCGTGGCGCGGAAGCCCTCGGCGGCGGCGGCGGTCACGGCGGCTCCATAATACAGCGTCACGAGGTCGTGGTCGCTGGTGCCCATCGCGTCCAGCAACTGGGTCGCCACCGCCGCGTCCGACGGGCCGACAGCCACCAGCGCGCCGTTGTGCAGCCCGATCACATCGCCGGTCCGCACGGTGAGGCCGTTCATCGTCACGTCGCGCACCGCAGTGGTGATCTCGCCGCTTTCAACCGCCGCCGCCGCCGCTTGCATGGCCGCGACGTTGCCGGCTAGGTCGGCCTCATAGTTGAACGCGACCAGGGCGGCCATGCCTTGCGGCAAGCTATCGGTCGGCACGACAATGACGCGCTTAGTCGTGAGGTTCTGTACCTGATTCGCGGCCATCACGATATTCCCGTTGTTGGGCAGGATGATCACGCTGTCCTGCGGCAAGCGCTCGACCGCCGCCAGCAGATCCTGGGTGCTGGGGTTCATCGTCTGGCCTCCTTCGACCAGCGCCGACGCGCCCATGCTGCGGAACGCCTGGGCCATGCCCGCCCCCGCGACCACCGCCAGCGTGCCAATCGCCGAAAGCGGCGGATCGTCCGCCCCCACCCCCGACCCCTCCCCTACGAAGGGAGGGGAGGACGAGCCGGCTGCAACTCCCCCTCCCTTCGTAGGGGAGGGGGTTGGGGGGTGAGGTCCACCGTGCATCTCAATAAACTCGTCGTGCTGCTCCTGCATATCGGTGATCGCCACCTGGCGCAGGTTGCCGCGTTCGCAGGCATAGTTAAGGATATCGCCGGGGCGTTCGCTGTGGACATGAACTTTGATCAGCGATTCGTCGCCGACCACCACCACCGAGTCGCCGTGGTCGGCGATCCAGGCGCGCACCGTGGGGAAGTCGAGTTCCCGGCCGACCAGGATGAAGTTGGTGCAATAGCCATATTCGCCGTGCGCGACGTGGACTCCGTCGGGAGCCAGTTCGACCGCCGACTGCTCCACCGCGAAGTCGTCGCCCGCAACCGCCTCGCCGTGTGCGAAACGCAGCATACCCTCAAAGATCAGGAACAACCCTTGCCCGCCGGCATCCACCACGCCGGCCTCGCGCAGTTTTTGCAGCAGTTGTGGCGTGCGGGCGACCGAAGCGCGCCCAGCTTCGACCGTGGCGGCAATCGCGTCGCGCAACGGTGCGCCTTTAGCAGCGGCAGCTTCGGCCCCTTCGGCCATCTCACGGATCACCGTGAGCATGGTGCCTTCGACGGGCTTGAGGACCGCCTGATAGGCGGCTGTGGCCCCTTCGCGCAGCGCGAGCGCCCATTCGCCTGATCCCACCCGCTCGGCCCCGGCCAGCCCACGGTGGAAGCCGTGCAACACCTGGGAAAAGATCACGCCCGAATTGCCGCGTGCGCCCATCAGCGCGCCGTGCGACATCCCGGCGCTGATCTCCGTCGCCGATTCGCTGTCTGTGCCTTCGACGTGTTTGCAGGCCGCCTGCATGGTCAGGGTCATGTTGGTGCCGGTGTCGCCGTCGGGCACGGGGAAGACGTTGAGCGCGTTGATGCCGGCAACGTGCCGGTCTAGCCATTGGCTGGCGGCGTGCATGGCCCGTTTGAGGTGGCGACCCGTCCAGGGGCCGTCAGCGGGAGGCGTATCTTGCAGATCAGGGTCGGCTAGGGGGTGGGCCACGCGGCATCCTCTCTTTGGCCCCGCTGGGGGCGGCTTGCATCGCAACGCCAACTGTGGTATCATTGGCTTTCGGAACTTGCGCTTATCATACAGTAAATGCACGGTTTAGTAAAGGGGAATTAGCGATGGCCGGTACGGGCACTTGTGACATTTGCGGCAAGCATTCGATGTTCGGGCATAACGTAAGTCATGCCGCGAACGCAACGAATCGCCGCTTTGCACCGAATATCCAAAGCGCCCACCTCATGGTGGACGGCGTGAGCAAAAAAATGCAGGTCTGCACCCGCTGCCTGCGAACGTTGAGCAAAACGCCGAAGACGAAGTAAGCAGGCAAACGCTGACGGGTGATACAGGGAGAGTGGCCGCACGCGATTGAGCGTTGCGGCGCTTTCTGCTTTCTGAACAGCCGCGTGTGCAGCTACCACCGCGCTGCCGGCGCCTATTGCCCGCACGCGCCTGACAAAAGCCCGCCCAAAGCCCATAACAGACTCTACCGGGCAATCCGTTATCAGTAGTGACGGGTATACTCCCTGTAAGCGCGCTGCAACTGTTGCGCCGCGCGAGGAGCTACCGGATTTTAGTAGACCATTCAAGGAGGAATTGGACTCATGAAAAAAATCGCATTCATGTTCGTGGTTGCCATGTTGGCGCTGATGGCGATTCCGCACGGCAACAGCTATGCGGCGGGTGACAAGATGGACTTCCAGCTCAACACCCTGAATAATTCGGGCCAGAGCGGCACCGTCACCATCACCAAAAAGAGCGATGCCGATATTATGGTCAGCATCACCCTGAGCAACGGCACGGCCACCCCGCAGCCGGCCCACATCCACAAGGGCACCTGCGCCACCCTCGACCCCAAGCCCCTCTACCCGCTGACCAACGTCGTCAACGGCAAGTCGGAGACCGAAGTCATGGTCAACATGGCTGATTTGGCGAAGGGCGAGTATGCAGTCAACATCCACAAGTCGGCTGCCGAAGTCGGCACCTATGTGGCCTGCGCCGACCTCAAGGCCATGATGGCCGGCGGTAGCATGGCCGGCGGTAGCATGGCCGGCGGCAGTACGTCCGCTATGGGCAGCATGGATGTCACCTTGAACGCGCAAAACAGCTCCGGCCAGAGTGGCACGGCTACCATCACCAAAAAGAGCGATGCCGACATCACGGTCAGCATCAATCTGAGCAACGGCTCGTCCACCCCGCAACCGGCCCACATCCACAAAGGCACCTGTGCCAACCTGGACCCCAAGCCGCTCTACCCGCTGACCAACGTTGTCAACGGCAAGTCGGAGACCGAAGTCATGGTCAACATGGCCGATTTGGAAAAAGGCCAGTACGCGGTCAACATCCACAAGTCGGCGGCTGAAGTCGGCACCTACGTGGCCTGCGGCGACCTCAAGGCCATGATGGCCGGCGGCACCACCGGCGGCACCATGACCGGCGGCACCACCGGCGGCACCACGACCAGCGGCACCACCGGCGGCAGCACGATGCCCACCACCGGCAACGGCGACCTGCCTTTGCTGCTGGCCGGCCTAGCCCTGGTCGGGCTCACCCTCACCGGCGCCGGCCTGCGCCTCGCCCGTAATCGCGCCTAACGATTGCGGATTGCGGATTGCGGATTGGTGATGTAGACAGTTCGGCCATTCGTAATTCTGTGTCGCGCACAAGGTAAAGAACAAAACGAGGAGCGTTGCTGAGTGGCAACGCTCCTCGTTTAACGATCCGTTCTGCGCGTCACTCACGCCTGTGCGGGTGATTAAGAAGCTAGGCGAGCGTAAGTATATCCGACAGGTGGCATGGTGTGATGAAAGGGATCGCCGTTCGGGCGCTAGACCGGCTTACTTATTCTCGCGCTCAAAAAGTATCACTGCTTCGCCCTTGTACATAGTACGCTGCCATACACTGTAGCCGCATTTTTCCGCGACGCGGATAGACGGCAGATTAGCGACATCGATCAAACAAACGGTACGCCCAGCAGGGAAGTGTGAATCAGCCCAGGCCACGGCCGCACGCACGGCTTCAGTCGCAAACCCCTGCCCTTGCGCCCCTGGAGCCAGCACCCAACCAATTTCCGGCGTATCCGCCAAGGACGGCTCTATACTGCGCTGATAATCGGCAAAGCCCACCTCACCGACGAAGCGCCCGGTGGCTCTTTCCTCTACCACCCAGTAGCCAAACCCCAGCAGTGCCCAGTGGCCCACATAGCGCAATAGGCGCGCCCAGACTTCCTCCACCGTAAAGGGCCGGCCGCCAATAAATCGCGTGACCTGGGGATCCGCCCACATTAGCGCACATTCGGCCAAATCTGCGACCTGATGACCCCGTAGTATGAGACGCTCTGAATACACCAGGGGAATAGATTCCGTCGGGCCGGGCATGAGTGTAACCTTTCCGTGCAGTGGCAAGGTCGAACTTAGACCGCGGCGAGAAACTCGGTCAGCAGCCGGTTGAACTCGGCCGGCGCTTCCATCGGCACCATATGGGCCACATTGGGCAGCACCACCTTGCGCGCCCCCACAATGCCGTCCGCAATCCGGTCGGCATCTTTCACACAGTTCGGCACATCGGCATCCCCCACGATCACCAGAGTAGGCACCTGGATCTCGCTCAGGCGGTCCCGTGCGGGAGGATCGAGCGGCACCGCCTCCGACTCGGAACCCTCACCGGCCATTTCGCGCTCCAGATTCGCGCGCTCAATCGCCTGGAAGCGGGCACGCAACTCCGGGGCAACCGCCTGACCGGGCTTGCGTCCCGGCCCCACTAGCCAGAGATCCGTCTCCAACGCCAAGACCCGTTCCAGGTCTTTCGCCTCATACGCCGCTTCCAAGGGCTGGTAAAACGCTTTTTCCTTATCCGTTGGCTCGCGCCCGCCCAGGCCGGCGGCCACCGGCACCAGGGCGCGCACCATC
>Ga0209724_1004474_pt1 | contig 10986 bp, 12 predicted proteins | sample grotaG_FD_184143 | JGI IMG/M metagenome (GOLD analysis project Ga0209724, IMG submission 184143) | Glacier valley bacterial and archeal communities from Borup Fiord, Nunavut, Canada, to study Microbial Dark Matter (Phase II) -... | ecosystem: Environmental > Aquatic > Freshwater > Ice > Glacier ... | reverse complement strand
AGGCTGCACCACCGTCAAATCCACATCCAATTCCCAGGCCTTCTTACGCACAGCCGGGGCCGCTCTTACCCGCGAAGGTTGGGTAGTCACGGTTGCGCCGTTGGAATAGGCTTTTGTCGAAGTCGTAGCAACAGTAGCAAGCACAGGTTCAGGGGCGGGCTTCTCGGCAACTTTCGTAGCAGGGGCAGTATCGAAGGTAATCAACACCGTCCCGACTGGAACCATCTGGCCTTCTTTAACCCTGATTTCGGCGACTATCCCGGCTACAGGCGACGGAATTTCGACCAGAGCCTTATCGGTTTGGATTTCCAGCATCACCTGGTCGGCCTTAACCCTATCCCCTGGTTTAACCAGCCAGCGCACGATTTCGGCCTCATGCATCCCTTCGCCTACATCCGGCAATTTGAATTCTGTCATTAATCCTCCAGGGTTTCGCGAATGGCCCAGGCGACCCGGCGAGGGGTAGGCAAGTATAAGTCCTCAAGTTGGGGGCTGGGGAAGGGCGTATCATAACCCGTGACCCGCGCAACGGGCTTGAGTAAAGAATATAAACAGTTCTCATTGATAATTGCCGTAACTTCCGCCCCAATACCGCCAGCGCGAGGGGCTTCGTGAACGATTACTGCCCGCCCGGTTTTTTCTACCGATGCCGTTATAGTTTCTTCATCTAAAGGCCACATCGTGCGTAAATCTATAACCTCAATGCTGGCCCCCGTCTCCTGAGCTACCTGTTTAGCGGCTTCCAGCGACACCGCTACCATTGCCCCGTAGGCAAAAACCGTCAAGTCTGAGCCCTCTTGCACTACCGCCGCTTTGCCCAGTGGCAGCACATAGCGTTCCTCCGGCACTTCCTGCTTGAAAGAGCGATAGAGCTTGATATTCTCCAGAAAAATTACCGGGTCGGGGTCTTCCACCGCCGCCGCTAATAAGCCCTTTGCATCATAGGGATTAGAAGGAAGCACCACCTTGAGGCCGGGAGTTTGCAGAAATACCCCTTCTACACTGTCGGAGTGCATTTCGGGAGTACGGACTCCCCCACCAAAGGGGGCTCGAATAACCATTGGGCAGGTGTACATCCCGCCACTACGGAAGCGCATCCGGGCCGCCTGTGACACAATCTGGTTAAACGAAACGAACATAAACCCGGCGAACTGGATTTCAGGAATGGGGCGCAGACCGTTAATCGCCAGCCCAATCGCCGTGCCGATAATCCCCGACTCAGCCAGAGGCGTATCAAACACCCGTCTTTCGCCAAAGCGAGCTTGCAAGCCATCCGTGACCCGGAACACCCCGCCGTTTTTGCCAATGTCCTCACCCAGCATCACCACTCGCTCGTCGCGCTCCATCTCAAGGCGTAAGGATTGGTTAATGGCTTCAATCATGGTCAGCTTGGCGGCAGGTTTGTGGCTTACCGCCGGGTTAGCGTTTTCCGCGATAGTCATGACTCAGGCTCTCCCTTCGTTTTTGGCGGCAATCTCGTCCAGCTCACGGCGCATCATGGCCCGTTGTCGTTGCAACCGGGGCGTTGGTTGCTCAAAGGTCATGTCGAAAATAGCATCGGGGGATAAAGGAGTCTGTTTCTCCACAAACTCTACCGCCTCGTTAATTTCGGTTTCGATGGCCTCCGTCATCTGTTTCTCGCCTTTTTCGTCCAGAATATTGCGCTCAAACAAATATTTGCGGAAGCGGCTGATGGGGTCGCGCTCCTTCCAGTATTCAAGTTCTTCTTTAGGGCGGTAACGGGTCGGATCGTCGGCGGTAGTATGTGCGCCCATGCGGTAGGTTAGTAATTCGATTAAGGTTGGGCCATCACCAGCGCGGGCCCGTTCTGCTGCTTCGCTGGTAGTTTTATAAACCGCCAGAATATCGTTGCCATCCACCAATTTTGATGGTACTCCAAAACCAATTCCCCGTGCAGCCAGAGTTGGAGCGGATGTTTGCTGACTGCGGGGCATGCTGATTGCCCAGCCGTTGTTGGTGAAAACAATGATGGCGGGAGCTTTGAAAACCCCGGCAAAGTTAAGGGCTTCGTTAACATCTCCCTCGCTGGTGGCCCCGTCTCCACAAATGCCTACCGCAATCGCGTCATCGCCTTTGATTCTAGCCGCCATCGCCAGCCCCACCGCATGCAAAACCTGAGTGCCGATAACTATTTGAATGGGCAGACAATTTGCCCCATCCGCTCCTTTGGGGGGGGGGAAGCCCCGATAAACATCCAGAAAATCCTGCACTTTGACCCCTTTTGCCATATATGCCCCAATTTCACGGTAAGAGCCCGCCATCCAGTCTTGTGGTTTAAGGGGTGCGCCCACGCCCACCGCCGAGGCTTCCTGCCCGACCAGTGGCCCGAAGGTAGCGGCCCGTCCCTGGCGTTGCATTGCCACGATTTTATCGGAAAGTAAGCGGGTGCGCCACATTGCCTCATGCAGCGACAAGAGTTTTTCGGGGGTTAAATTCGGTGGGTCGCCAACTAATTGGCCGTGATGGTTAAGAATCTGATAGGGACTGTCCAACGCCGGAGTCTCTATTAGAGTGTCCATATCCGCCCTTCCCTCCTGGTAAAAAGTAACGAGTTAAATAGTTGTCGGTGGTCAGTTGTCAGTTGTCGGTAAAGCTTAGCAATAGATTTGGTGTTACTTGGTTAGGGGTAAGTTTACCCCAAAGAACGGGCATAGGCAATCAGGGGCGGAGTAAAAAGGGTTGTCGGTTGTCGGTCGTCAGTTGTCGGTAAAAGTCTTTGGTTTTAACTTAAAACTCAAAACTCAAAATTTTTTATTCTTGCTCCTTGCTTCTTGCTCCTTCTCCCTCAAAACCTCCAGATAAACCTCCTCTACCCTCGAAAGGGTTTTGTCGGCGGTAAATTCGGCCAAAACTCTGGCGCGACCTCGTTGCCCCATTTCCAGGCGGGTTGATTCATCCGCTAAGAGTTGGGTGATAGCAAGAGCTAAAGCAGCAGGGTTGGCGGGCGGAACAACCAGACCTGTTTCGCCATTCAGGTTTACATAACTCGTACCTGTGCCTAGTTCAGTGGAAATAACCGCTCTGGCGGAGGCCATTGCCTCAACCTGCATCAGCCCAAAAGCCTCGCTCCGTTCCGAAGAAGGAAACACGAACAGGTCACAGGCGGCATAATAGTTTGGTAAATCCTTGTCCGAAACTTCGCCCAGAAATATTACGCGCTGATTTAAACCTAGTCGGGTTGTTTGTTGGCGCAACTCGGCTTCCATCGGGCCAACACCCACAATCAACAGGCGGGCGTTTTCAACTTCTGGCATAGCAGCCAATAGATATTGCAGACCCTTGTAGTAGCGCAATCGCCCCCCCGCCAGCAGGATTGGGCCGGGATATTGCTGACGGATAGCCGCTACTCGCTCAGAATCGGGCTCCAGGAAACGCTGGCAATCAATTCCCAATGGGACAGAGCGGCATTTTTCGGCAACTTCGCGCAGAAAAGGCGAGGATTGAATATAGTTAGGGCTGGTGGGCAGAATCAAGTCGGCCCGTTGTAAGATTCGGCCTAAAATCGGTGCGTAGAATTTTAGCAGACGTTGTTGGCGCACAATATCGCTGTGGTAGGTTATTACACAGCGGGGGCGTTTCCTGCCAAAGCTTGGCAGATAGGAGCCAAGTAGCCAGGAGATTTCGCTGATGGGGTAGGGAAAATGGAGGTGGATAATGTCGGGGGGGTGGGCTTGATATAAGCGGCGGTATAGCTCAAAGGGGTAACGTGGACTCAGGGGGGTTGAGGCCAGATGTAGCCACCGTCCAACTTTGGTGATTTTTACCCCGTTTTGGTGCTGGTGTAGGGTGCGCCAACCTGTGTTATTGACTAAAACTTCCACCCGATGGCCTTGCGCGGCTTGCCCCTCCGCCAGCAACCTGACATAATTTTCTATGCCACCTAAAACCGGGAAATAATCTTTATAAAGATGCAGTATGTACATAAACCTCGAAGGTAGCGGCGGCGGCTTTTTGCCAGCTAAATTGGGCGGCGTGTTCCAGCCCCCATTGACGATGCTGGGTCAATAAAGTTTCGTTATTTAGCATTTCTTCGATTCGGGTGGCAATTTCACTAATATTATAAGGGTCGAAAGTCGGCACATGTGACCCACCCGCTTCGGGAAGGCTGGTGTTTCCGGCACAAAGGACGGGTGCGCCACAGGCTTGCGCTTCCAGAAGCGGCAAGCCAAATCCTTCGTAGAGAGATGGCAGCACGAACAGCTTGGCGCAACCATAGAGCTTACTTAAATTTTCTTCCGTGACATCACCCAAAAAATTTACCCGTTCTTCCAGCCCCAACTCCCGTACTTTAGCTCTCAAACCCTCACTATAACGCGGGTCTTCCTTCCCGGCTAATACCAGCTCAACCTTTGAGGTTGGGTTACGTTGGTGGTAAAGATTATAAGCCTCAATTAGCCTTGCCAGATTTTTGTGAGGCTTATTGATACCCAGGTAAAGTATATATTCATCTGGCAAGTTTAGCTTGGATTTAAACTGATGGACTTGTTCTGGGCTATCCAATGGGCGAAATTTTTCTTCCACGCCGGGGGGGATTACCTGAAGACGTTTGGGATTTACCTTGTAGAGCGCGGTAATATCCTGAGCAGCGTTTTGCGAGAGGGTGATGATTTGGGGTGAGACAAGGAAGGCCAGCCGGGTTGTGATTTCAAAGGCTAGTTTGGCCTTGCGTCCCGGCAAAGTTTCGGGTAGGCGTTTGGCAATCAGGTCATAGGCGGTCAGGACGGTAGGGCAGGGCAAGAGGTAGGGACGCACGTAATAGGGGGCGTGCCACAAATCGAATTTCTCACGCAAAGCCAGCCGGGGTAATTGCCACTGTTCTTGCAGGGAAATTGGTTTTGCACTGGTTTCTAATAACTGAACTCGGCTGGGGTTTTTGGCTACCAACTCTGGCAAAGGGTGACGGGCTTCGCCAGAGTTTTGAGGGTTACAAATCAGGTTAAGCTTAAAAGGTTGCGCGGTTTCTAAAGTTGCCAGAGCCGCCGCCAGATTATAAATATACCGCCCGATGCCAGGAAAGCTCCCCTGCACGTAGCGGCAATCTAACGCAATTTTTAGCGGACGGTTTTTGCCCATTTGATTTTCGATTATTAACCGACAACCGACGACTGACAACTGATAACTAGAGTCTGGGAAGCGGCACTTTCATCAATTGGATGATGATTTCGCTCATATCAGGGCGGTCAAACTGACTGATTCCAACATAACAATAGCGCACAATGCCGTCGCGGTCTAAAATCAGGGTGGTAGGGCGGGCGATCCGAAAGCCATCCAGGGCGAAACGGCGGTAAATATTGTGGCCCTCGATAACTTTGCGGGTAGGGTCAGGCAATAACGCGTAAGGCAAGGGCGCGGTGTTGCTTAAAAAGCCGTGGGTTTGGGCCGGGTCTTCGCCCACAATTCCTACAGCATCTGCCAGCAAATGAATTTGCTCCCAATTGGCTTTTATCAATTCCATCTGGCTACGGCAACTTGGACACCACGTTCCCCGGAAGAAGAACAGTAACAAAGGGCGACCCCGAAATTGTTGGGAGTTAAAAACTTGTCCGTCAACGGCGGTTAATTCCCAATCTGGGCCGGGTTGCCCAACTTCTAGACCTTTATTTTCCAGAGGCATTTAACAGCCCTCCTTGTTTAAGTTGAATATTTTGCTCTTTCCAGATAGGCAGGGCCGCGATTAAAAGGGGGATTCCGCTGGAAAGCCCCAACGTTAACCCCAGGTTGTTACTCAGATCAGGAATTGTGAATAAAGTAAGCATTACTAAAGCAAACATAAAAACGGCCCAGACCAATTCCCAGAGTGCCAATAGCCACAAACGCCTATCCATAAAATAGCCAGTTACTAAATAGCCCAGGGCAAAACTGGCATGCCAAATGGTTGAGATAGCTTGTATCCCGGCCATATTAAGGGGGAAAATGATTAACCAGGTCGCCAGAAAACCAATCCCTACTAAGGCTGCCCAAATAAAAAGCGAACTTGAATTCACCATTGCCGGAGAAAACAGCCAACTGCCAATTATCCCTACCAGGGCTAAGCCACCCCATACCAGCAGTATTGCTATTGAGCCCCAGCTTTTAGCATAGCTATTATGTAACCAGCCACCCAGCAGTATGATTGCTCCCCATAATGCCAGGGTTAGTTGAATACGCCGAAAACCAGACAAGGTACGTTGACTTTTCGTTATTGAAGTTATAGTTGATGAAGTCATTCTGCCCCTCCTCACAGCTACGTGATGGATTTAGATAGTTCTACCTGAACGGTTTTTTGGAAACTTTTCTAGCAATATATTAGGGGATTTTGCTTACATATAACATTACGAAAGGGCAATTTTTATAACTTTTTTATTATTCTAATTTAATACTAATTATGATTTAGCTGCGTGGCACAACATGATGTTTGCGACAGCGGGCCTCATAATTTTCGGTTGCACCCACCAGAATAATCGGGTCATCGTAACTGGCGGGTGCGCCGTTGATAAGGCGTTGCGTCCGGCTGGCAGGTGCGCCACACACCAAACAAATCGCTTGCAATTTATCCACCTGTTCGGCCTCCGCCATAAGTTGGGGCATCGGGCCAAAGGGTTCGCCCCGAAAATCCAGGTCTAGTCCCGCTACAATAACCCGTCGCCCGTCCAAGGCTAATTCCCGACAGAAGAGAATAACCTCAGCATCAAAGAACTGCACTTCATCTATCGCCACCAATTCAGCTTGCGGCTCAAGTAACTGGCGCATTTCGCTAACCCCACTAACTGGGATGGCGTTATAGTATGTTCCAGAGTGCGAAGAAACCTGCTCCGCCGAGTAGCGGGTATCAATACTTGGCTTGAAAACCTGCACGGGTTGTTTGGCAATTACCGCCCGTTTAACCCGCCGAATTAGTTCTTCGGTTTTGCCACTGAACATACTGCCACAGACTACTTCAATCCAACCACCAAATTCATCGCGCCGTTGGTGGTGACGCTGTAAATTAGGATTATCACCGTACACCCCTGTCATTTCTCCTTCTACAAAAAGTTGGCGGTTGTCAGTGGTCGGTTGCAAGTCGAAGGTCTAATACCTAATTTGGGAAATAATTGTAGGAGGCTGCTCCGTCAGCCGATAAATGTCGCAGGACAGAGCCTGCGCCTACAAACATTTTCCAATATCCTGTCTATCCTTGTTAATTTTTCCGACAACCGATGACTGACAACCGCCAACCGCTAATGAAAAGGGCTACCGTAACACCAAACAGAGGTACGATAGCCCTTATTTCACGCTTACACAGACGTAACCGTTAGTTCTTTTTTTCTTCTCGCTTGGTCAAGCGGCGCATAAAGCGATCCACTTGTCCTGCGGTATCTACGATGCGTTGCTCACCAGTATAGAACGGGTGGCAATTGGCACAAAGTTCGACCTTAGTAATCCCTGGCTTGGTACTACGAGTAGGCCAGTTAGTATTACAGGTAGAGCAAACGACTGTTGCTTCCTCATAACGAGGATGTATTCCAGATTTCACCTTGCAACCTCTTTTTTAATTAGTTGGCTTCAGCCGTTGCGACTTCAGCCGGATATACGCTTATCCGTTTGCGGTCTTTGCTATCCCACTCAAATTTCACTAAACCGGGGGCGGTGGCAAAAATTGTGTGGTCACGACCTAGACCAGTATTCGCGCCGGGTTTGAATAAAGTGCCACGCTGACGGATGAGAATCATCCCGCTTTTGACCACTTCCCCGTCGAATTTCTTCACACCTAACATTTTAGGTTTGCTATCACGCCCGTTGCGTGAACTACCTACACCCTTTTTATGTGCCATAAGCCAAATCCTCCCTGTCTAAATTTTCCGGCAGGGTTTAACCCTGAACAATTTCCTCAATCTTGAGAGTAGTTATCAGGGCGCGAAAGCCCATTGTGCGGCGATAGCGTTTCTTGGATTTAAACTTGAAAACGCGAATTTTTTCGCCCTTCCCCTGCTCGACAATAGTAGCCCGTACCGAAGCTCCGGCTACAGTTGGCTGCCCAATGATCACGCCACCCTCGCCCGAAACCAATAACACTTTTTCTAGCGTAACTGTATCATTTTCGTCACCGAGCAACTTATCAACCTTAATGGTTTGGCCTGGTGCTACTTTATACTGTTTGCTTCCAGTTTCTACAACCGCAAACACAGCAGTTCCTCCCTATCTGAGACCGGGCTTGGTGGAGCGCGGACAGATTTTAATTTCCTCTTAAAATTGGGGCGAACTCCGCCAAGTTCACCCCCAGACAATTGCAAGTTCAGTAAGTGTCGCTAAAAATTGCTTAACTTTTAGATTGCAAGTGTGCATTATAAGCTCTAGCGGGCTTTGTGTCAAGTGGAAATATGTTAGAATCAAGCCGTTGCCAGGGAATAATTTGACAAAGGACTTTGACTACAAACCCCTCTTGCTACGTTCATAATCAGGCTGATTTTAAACCGAACGAATGGCAAACACACAGTTAAATGTTCCATTAACACAGCCGCACTCTACTTCTTCTACATACCAGTCGTTGGCAAGGCCCGCCCAGCGCAACATCGCCTCATAGGAGGATGTCCAGATGTGGCAGGAATTCATTTGGCTACGCCGCCCGATAGTATATAGATTGTTATAGTGTAGCAGCCAGTATTGATTGTTGTCCAGTTGCTTCCAGATGTGGAGTTTCTCGTCCCGCACTGTGTCCATCGTTTTGGTGTAGCTGTTAAGCAAAATACTCAAGCGACGGTGTTTGCCCGGTAATATCCGAATAACGTTTTGCTCCGCCCCGCTCGATTTGCGTAAACTAATGGCTCTTTCAGTGGCGATTCGCCCCCATTGCTTGATTTTCTCCGCCGACGTGCTACCAAAAACCTGCTCGTAGGCGAAATTCAGGCGGCTAAGATATTCTACCGGGGTAGTGCGCTCCTCATTGATTTCCGGGTCATCGTAAAGATAAAAAGGTAATTGGGCTACCTGGACAATTTGCGGCCAGCTACCCCCCGCCACATTTCGGGCCACATGCACAGTATTGGCGAAATGCGAATTGAGCGAAAAATGCTTGGTGCTGACTAGACGGGGTAAGCCCATTTGAATTAAAGTCGCAACTGCCGCGCCGATTTCGGGGGCTGCCGGGGCTATCGGGAGCTCTGATTGAATAATAACTGGCGGGGTTGTTGGAATTTGAACTTTTGCAGGTAAAGGCGCAATTTCGGCTACTAGCGGAATTTGTATAGCAGGTGGTTCGGGGGCGACAATCGCTTCGGGCGGAGCAATCGGAATTATCGGTGCGCCAAAAAAATCGTTAATCGTTTCGGCGGTTGGGCTACTGAGCTCAAAAGTGCCGCCACTACCGAGATAGTCCACCGTCTGCTTAAAAGTTTCCTCCTGTTCCTCATCAATCGTATGTTCAATATTAAGTACGCCCGCTTTCCACTTCATTTCACCTTCTTCCCAGGCCAACAGACTATAAACCGCGTCGTCGCCCTCAAGATGGTTTTGGCCCGCCCCAAACTGGGAATGTACCAGACTGCCCTTCTTAAATACCAGTGCCGCCGGAGTGTTTTCATGCTGTACTACCAGTATCCCGGTTAGTTCGTTTTGTTGGACTACTTTTAATATTGCTGGTAAAGATTTAAAGCCAAGACTCGCCATTTGCAAAAGCTCCTTGAATACATTTTCTTTTTATTATAGCAATTACCTGAATTAAAGAAAGTGGTTGCCCAAAGGCTGAAACAAGCATAGTACAATTTGGGACAATCTAAAACACTTAATTTCCAATTGAGTTCCCTCTGGTGGGTTTGGTGTGTTACTATGCCTGGGATTAAATAATTACCCACATAAAATTGTTCTTTATTTATTAAAAAAGCGAAGGATTAAAAACTTGGCTAATATTATTAAGCCACCCAGCAATGAGGGGGTTATCTAGACAACCACCCATAATACTGCCAGTGCGAAAAATACCCAGCGTTGGGTCTTGGTAGCCACTATCCTGGGCTCAAGTATGGCGTTTATTGATGGCACGGTGGTTAATGTGGCCTTGCCGATACTCCAGACGGATTTAAACGCTACCACCGGGGAAGTCCAATGGGTAGTCGAAAGTTATGCCCTGTTTCTGGCGGCTCTGGTGCTGGTGGGTGGCTCGTTAGGCGATTTCCTAGGTAGAAAACGCATTTTTGCTATTGGGGTTGGGTTATTTGCGCTGGCTTCATTGGTCTGCGGGTTAGCCCCAAATCCCCTTTTTCTGATTTTAGCACGGGCGGTGCAAGGAGTCGGGGCGGCTCTACTTGTGCCCAACAGTCTGGCGATAATCAGTGCCAACTTTGACGGAGAGACACGCGGGCGGGCCATAGGAACTTGGTCAGGCTTTACCACTATTACTGCCGCGCTTGGGCCAGTGTTAGGTGGTTGGCGCATTCAGAACATTTCCTGGCGGGCGGCTTTTTTCATTAATTTGCCTATTTCGGCTCTGGTTTTGTTAATTTTGTGGTTGGGCGTTCCCGAAAGTCCCCGCCAGGATACCAAACTCGATTGGTGGGGGGCGGGGCTGGCGACGGTTGGGTTAGGGGCATAGTGGGGTTTATCCCCCGGCAGCGGAAAGGGGCGAAATTTGGCCCGCGCCTGTCCCGCCTGTTCCTGAAAATAGAGGGCGTGCCGATGACCGCAGGTGTGTCCTTGAAAAAGTTCGTTGTTATTTGAGCTTGCCAATTAATTTTCCTCGTTTATGAATTTTTGAATACTGATTATCAGCTTTTTTAGCCTGGTCTTGAGCTAGGGCATTATCTGGTAAAGTGTTCCAGCATTTTACGCTAATATGAGCTTTTTATCAAAAGCTACGGGGCAAGGCTATTATGTAAAAATGAAGAAGGAAGCAATCTGGTAGGTAGACTAAAAGGGGGTAGGTTTCAATGCTACTGGATAATGCGAACTTGATGAATTGGTCGCGCCAGTAGCCCGAATTATCGTACTCCGGTTGGTTCTGAGGAATAACCTTAGAGC
>Ga0209724_1004468_pt1 | contig 11009 bp, 3 predicted proteins | sample grotaG_FD_184143 | JGI IMG/M metagenome (GOLD analysis project Ga0209724, IMG submission 184143) | Glacier valley bacterial and archeal communities from Borup Fiord, Nunavut, Canada, to study Microbial Dark Matter (Phase II) -... | ecosystem: Environmental > Aquatic > Freshwater > Ice > Glacier ... | reverse complement strand
CGCGTGATCGTGTCCCAGATGCACCGGTCGCCCGGCGTGTTCTTCGATCACGACCGTGGCAAGACGCATGCGAGCGGCAAGTTCCTGTTCGCCGCGCGGGTCATCCCGTATCGCGGCTCGTGGCTCGACTTCGAGTTCGACGCCAAGGACATCGTCAACGTCCGGATCGACCGCAAGCGCAAGTTGCCGGTCACGTCGCTGCTGTATGCGCTCAACTATAATAGCGAGGAAATCCTCAACGAATTCTATGGTCGCGTGACATGGGTCCGCGGGCAGGGCGGCTGGGTCGTGCCGTTCGAGAGCGAGCAGTGGCGCGGGACGAAGCCGAGCTTCGATGTCGTCAACGCCGAAACCGGCGAGGTTGCCTTTCCGCTCGGCACCAAGATCACGCCGCGACTCGCGCGCAAGGCGGCGACCGATGGGCTCAAGTCGCTGCTGATCCCGACCGAGGAGATCTTCGGGCGTTACTCGGCGTTCGACCTCATCAACGAGACGACGGGCGAGATCTACATCGAGGCCGGCGACGAGCTGACCGCCGAGAACCTCGCCAAGATCGACCAGGGGGGCCAAGCGACGCTCGAGCTGCTCGACATCGACCACGTCAACGTCGGGCCGTGGATCCGCAACACGCTGATGGCCGACAAGGTCGAGGAGCGCGATCATGCGCTGAGCGAGATCTACCGCGTCATGCGCCCCGGCGAGCCGCCGACGCGCGAGACCGCCGAGAGCATGTTCTACGGGCTCTTTTTTGATCCCGACCGCTACGACCTGAGCGCCGTCGGTCGCGTCAAGATGAACATGCGGATGGCGCTCGACGTCCCCGACGACATGACCGTGCTCCGCCGCGAGGACATCCTCGAGGTCGTCAAGACGCTCGTCGGCCTGAAGGACGGCAAGGGCGAGATCGACGACATCGACAACCTCGGCAACCGCCGGGTGCGGTCGGTGGGCGAGCTGCTCGAGAACCAGTATCGCGTGGGCCTCTTGCGCATGGAGCGCGCGGTCAAGGAGCGGATGAGCTCGGTCGACATCGACACCGTCATGCCCAACGACCTGATCAACGCCAAGCCGGCGGTGGCGGCGGTGCGCGAGTTCTTCGGCTCGTCGCAGCTCAGCCAGTTCATGGACCAGACCAACCCGCTGTCGGAAGTGACCCACAAGCGTCGCGTCTCGGCGCTCGGGCCGGGCGGTCTGACGCGTGAGCGCGCGGGCTTCGAAGTCCGCGATGTCCACCCGACGCACTATGGCCGCATCTGCCCGATCGAGACGCCCGAAGGGCCGAACATCGGCCTGATCAACAGCCTCGCGACATTCAGCCGGGTCAACAAGTACGGCTTCATCGAGACGCCGTACCGCAAGGTCGTCGATCACAAGCTGACCGATGACGTCGTCTATCTGTCGGCGATGGAGGAGGCCAAGCACACGATCGCGCAGGCCAACGCCGGAACCGAGGCCGACGGGACGTTCACCGAGGACCTGATCTCGTCGCGCGAGGCGGGCGAGTTCCTGATGGCGCCCAAGAACCAGATCACGCTGATGGACGTCAGCCCGAAGCAGCTGGTGTCGGTCGCCGCGTCGCTGATCCCGTTCCTCGAGAACGACGACGCCAACCGCGCACTGATGGGGTCGAACATGCAGCGCCAGGCAGTGCCGCTGGTCAAGGCCGAGGCCCCGTTCGTCGGCACCGGCATGGAGGGCACGGTCGCCCGCGATTCGGGCGCCGCGATCGCCGCGCGCCGGACCGGCATCGTCGACCAGGTCGATGCGATGCGCATCGTGCTCCGCGCGACCGAGGACGTCCAGGCGGGCAAGTCCGGCGTCGACATCTACACGCTGATGAAGTTCCAGCGGTCGAACCAGAACACCTGCATCAACCAGCGGCCGCTGGTGAAGGTCGGCGACATCGTCACCAAGGGCGACATCATCGCCGACGGCCCGTCGACTGAATTGGGTGAACTCGCGCTCGGGCGCAACGCGCTCGTCGCGTTCATGCCGTGGAACGGGTATAATTACGAAGATTCGATCCTGATCAACGAGAAGATCGTCAAGGAGGACGTCTTCACCTCGATTCACATCGACGAGTTCGAGGTCATGGCTCGCGACACCAAGCTCGGGCCGGAGGATATCACCCGCGACATTCCCAACGTCGGCGAGGAAGCGCTGCGCAACCTCGACGAGGCCGGCATCGTCTACATCGGAGCCGAGGTCGAGCCGGGCGACATCCTGTGCGGCAAGATCACGCCCAAGGGCGAATCGCCGATGACGCCGGAGGAGAAGTTGCTCCGCGCGATCTTCGGCGAGAAGGCGAGCGACGTCCGCGATACCTCGCTCAAGCTGCCGCCGGGCGTTGCCGGGACGGTCGTCGAAGTCCGGGTGTTCAACCGCCACGGCATCGATAAGGACGAACGGGCGATGCAGATCGAGCGCGAGGAGATCGAACGTCTCGACAAGGACGCCGCCGACGAACGCGGCATCCTCGATCGCTCGACCTATGCCCGGTTGAAGTCGGCGCTGGTCGGTCAGACCTCGGCTGCGGTGCCGAAGGGCCTTAAAAAGGGCGGCGTCATCGACGAGGCGCTGCTCGCCGATCAGCCGCGCCGCGAATGGTGGAAGTTCGGGGTCGCCGACGACGCGATCCAGTCCGATCTCGAGGCGCTGAAGGCCCAGTGGGAGGAGGCGTCGAAGTCGATCGACGCGCGCCTCGATGACAAGAAGACCAAGCTCCAGGCCGGTGACGAACTGCCGCCGGGCGTGCTCAAGATGGTCAAGGTGTTCGTCGCGGTGAAGCGCAAGGTCCAGCCGGGCGACAAGATGGCCGGCCGTCACGGCAACAAGGGTGTCATCAGCCGTATCCTGCCGCAGGAGGACATGCCGTTCCTCGCCGACGGGACGCCGGTCGACATCGTCCTCAACCCATTGGGCGTGCCCAGCCGGATGAATGTCGGGCAAATCTTCGAGACGCACCTTGGCTGGGCCGCGCGCGGCCTCGGCAAGCAGATCGGCGCGATGCTCGAGGACATCCACGCCAAGGGCAAGGGGCTGGCAACGGCCAACACCGACGAGCTGCGCGGCAAGCTCAAGGACATCTACGGCGCGCAGTACGACAGCGACATTGCGCAGCTGAACGGTGAGGAATTGGGCGAACTGGCGCAGAACCTGTCGCTCGGCGTACCGATGGCGACCCCGGTGTTCGACGGCGCGCGCGAAGCCGATGTGTCGGCGATGCTCGAGTTGGCCGGGCTCGATGCATCGGGGCAGGTCGAGCTGTTCGACGGACGCTCGGGCGAAATGTTCGACCGCAAGGTGACGGTCGGCTACATCTACATGCTCAAGCTGCATCACCTCGTCGACGACAAGATCCATGCGCGGTCGATCGGGCCGTACTCGCTGGTCACGCAGCAGCCGTTGGGCGGCAAGGCACAGTTCGGCGGGCAGCGGTTCGGCGAGATGGAGTGCTGGGCGCTGCAGGCCTACGGCGCGGCGTACACGCTGCAGGAGATGCTGACGGTAAAGTCCGACGACGTGATCGGCCGGACCAAGGTCTACGAGGCGATCGTCAAGGGCGACGACACCTTCGAGGCCGGCATCCCCGAAAGCTTCAACGTGCTCGTCAAGGAAATGCGGTCGCTGGGCTTGAACGTCGAGCTGCAGAACCACGAGAAGGTCGAATAGGGCAACTAAGTCCCTCTCCCCTTGGGGGAGAGGGACAGGCGCAAAGCGCCAGGGTGAGGGCACGATGGGTCCTCACCCTCACCCTGGTTGCCGAAGGGCGACCGTCCCTCTCCCTCATGGGGAGAGGGAAAGCGGAGAAGAGATATGAACACCGAACTGATGAACTTCTTCAATCCGGCGGCGAAGCCGGAGACGTTCGACCAGATCCAGATCAGCCTGGCGTCGCCCGAGCGCATCCGTTCGTGGTCGTTCGGCGAGATCAAGAAGCCCGAGACGATCAACTACCGGACGTTCAAGCCCGAGCGCGACGGCCTGTTCTGCGCGCGCATCTTCGGTCCGATCAAGGACTATGAGTGCCTATGCGGCAAGTACAAGCGCATGAAGTATAAGGGCATCGTCTGCGAGAAGTGCGGCGTCGAGGTCACCGTCTCGAAGGTCCGCCGCGAGCGGATGGGGCACATCGAGCTGGCCGCACCCGTCGCCCACATCTGGTTCCTGAAGTCGCTGCCGAGCCGCATCGGCATGCTCCTCGACATGCCGCTCAAGAATCTCGAGCGCGTGCTCTACTTCGAGCAGTATGTCGTCCTCGAACCCGGCCTGACACCGATGAAGAAGTTCGACCTGCTGACCGAGGACGAATATGTCTCGGCGCAGGACGAGTACGGCGAGGACGGCTTCCAGGCCGGCATCGGGGCCGAGGCGATCCGCAAGCTGCTCGAGGAGATGGACCTCGAGGGCGAGATGGAGATCCTGCGCGAGGACCTCCGCACGACCAAGTCGGAGCTCAAGCCCAAGAAGATCATCAAGCGGATGAAGGTCGTCGAGAGCTTCATCGAATCGGGCAACAAGCCCGAGTGGATGGTGCTGAACGTCGTTCCGGTCATCCCGCCCGAACTGCGCCCGCTGGTGCCGCTCGACGGCGGCCGCTTCGCGACGTCGGACCTCAACGACCTGTATCGCCGCGTGATCAACCGCAACAACCGCTTGAAGCGGCTGATCGAACTGCGCGCCCCCGACATCATCGTCCGCAACGAGAAGCGGATGCTGCAGGAAGCGGTCGATGCGCTGTTCGACAACGGCCGCCGCGGGCGCACGATTACGGGCGCCAACAAGCGCCCGCTGAAGTCACTGTCGGACATGCTCAAGGGCAAGCAGGGGCGGTTCCGCCAGAACCTGCTCGGCAAGCGCGTCGACTATTCGGGCCGCTCGGTCATCGTCACGGGGCCGGAGTTGAAGCTGCACCAGTGCGGCCTGCCGAAGAAGATGGCGCTCGAACTGTTCAAGCCGTTCATCTACTCGCGCCTCGACGCCAAGGGTCTGTCTATGACCCTCAAGCAGGCTAAGAAGTGGGTCGAGAAGGAGCGCAAGGAGGTCTGGGACATCCTCGACGAGGTGATCCGCGAGCATCCGGTGCTGCTCAACCGCGCGCCGACGCTCCACCGCTTGGGCATCCAGGCGTTCGAGCCGGTGCTGATCGAGGGCAAGGCGATCCAGCTTCACCCGCTGGTCTGCTCGGCGTTCAACGCCGACTTCGACGGCGACCAGATGGCGGTCCACGTTCCCCTCAGCCTCGAGGCGCAGCTCGAAGCGCGCGTCCTGATGATGAGCACGAACAATATCCTTAGCCCGGCGAACGGCAAGCCGATCATCGTGCCGTCGCAGGACATGGTCCTCGGACTGTATTACCTGTCGATGGACCGCGAGGGTGAGCCCGGGGCTGGCATGGCGTTCGCCAACATGGCCGAGGTCCACCAGGCGCTCCACGCCAAGGCGGTAACGCTCCACTCGAAGATCATCGCGCGAGTCGAGACAACCGACGAGGCCGGGGCCATGGTCCTGCGCCGCGTTACGACGACACCGGGGCGGATGCTGCTCGGCGAGACGCTGCCCAAGAGCCACAAGGTCCCGTTCGAGGTCATCAACCGCCTGCTGACCAAGAAGGAGATCGCCGACGTCATCGACACCGTCTATCGCCACTGCGGCCAAAAGGAGACGGTGCTGTTCGCCGATGCGATCATGACTCTCGGGTTCCAGAACGCGTTCAAGGCGGGCATCAGCTTCGGCAAGGACGACATGGTCATCCCGCCGGAGAAGACCAAGATGGTCAACGACACCCGCGGCATGGTCAAGGACTTCGAGCAGCAGTACCAGGACGGCCTGATTACGCAGGGCGAGAAGTACAACAAGGTCGTCGATGCGTGGGCGCGATGCGGCGACAAGGTCGCCGACGCGATGATGCGCGAGATCTCGGCGCGCCCGATCGACGATGCCGGGCGCGAGAAGCCGATCAACTCGATCTACATGATGGCGCATTCGGGCGCGCGCGGCAGCCAGGCGCAGATGAAGCAGCTTGCCGGCATGCGCGGGCTGATGGCCAAGCCGTCGGGCGAGATCATCGAGACACCGATCATCTCGAACTTCAAGGAGGGCCTGACCGTCCTCGAATACTTCAACTCGACCCACGGCGCGCGGAAGGGCCTTGCGGATACGGCGCTGAAGACGGCGAACTCGGGTTACCTGACCCGGCGTCTGGTCGACGTTAGTCAGGATTGCGTCGTCATCGAGGACGACTGCAAGACGACCCGCGGCATGACGATGAAGGCGATCGTCGAAGGCGGCAACACGATCGTGTCGCTGTCGGAGCGTATCCTCGGCCGCACCGTGCTCGACGACATCGTCGACGCGAAGACCGGTGAGGTGCTGGCCCCGGCCGGGATGCTGCTCAGCGAGATCGACGTCGCGCGGATCGAGAAGGCGGCGGTCGCCGAGGTCAAGATCCGCTCGCCGCTGCTGTGCGAGACGAAGACCGGGGTGTGCGGCACGTGCTACGGGCGCGACCTCGCCCGCGGCACGCCCGTCAACATCGGCGAGGCGGTCGGCGTCATCGCCGCGCAGTCGATCGGCGAGCCGGGGACTCAGTTGACGATGCGGACGTTCCACATCGGCGGCGCGGCGCAGGTCAGCGAGCAGTCGACCCTCGACGCGCTCGTCGACGGCACCGTCCAGCTCCGCAACATGAGCACGATCCGTGACAGCCGCGGGCGCAACATCTCGATGGCGCGCAACGGCGAACTCGTCCTGCTCGACAGCGACGGTCGCGAGCGCTCGATCCACCGCATCGCCTACGGCACGTCGCTGATGCACCTCGACGGCGCGATCGTCAGCAAGGGCGACCGGCTGGCTGACTGGGATCCGTACACGCTTCCCGTCATCACCGAGAAGTCGGGCAAGGTGAAGTATCAGGACCTGACCGAGGGCCTGTCGATGTCGGAGAACGTCGACGACGCCACCGGTATCGCCCAGAAGGTCGTTCAGGACTGGCGCTCGGTCAAGCAGAAGGAGGAACTGCGGCCGCGCATCACTCTTCTTGATGAAGCGAGCGGCGAGTCCGCGCGCTACATGCTCGCGGTCGGCGCGATCCTGTCGGTCGCCGATGGTCAGGATGTCGAGGCGGGCGATGTCGTCGCGCGTATTCCGAAGGACGCCGCCAAGACGCGCGACATCACCGGCGGTCTGCCGCGTGTCGCCGAGCTGTTCGAGGCGCGCATCCCCAAGGACAATGCGGTCATCGCGCGGATCAACGGGCGGGTCGAGTTCGGCAAGGACTACAAGACCAAGCGCCGGATCAACATCCGCGCCGAGGATGGCGAGCTCGCCGAATACATGATCCCCAAGGGCAAGCACGTCTCGGTCCAGGAGGGCGACTATGTCCGCCGCGGCGACTATCTGATCGACGGCAACCCGAACCCGCACGATATCCTCGAAGTGCTCGGGATCGAGCCGCTCGCGGAATATCTGTGCGCCGAAATCCAGGAGGTCTACCGGCTCCAGGGCGTTCGGATCAACGACAAGCACATCGAGACGATCGTCCGCCAGATGCTCCAGAAGGTCGAGATCACGAAGTCGGGCGACACGACGATGCTCGTCGGCGAACAGGTCGACCGGCTCGAGATGGAGGAGCAGAACGCCAAGCTCGGCAAGGGCGAGGCGGGGGCCGAGGGCAAGCCGGTCCTGCTCGGCATCACGAAGGCGTCGCTCCAGACCAAGAGCTTCATCAGCGCCGCGTCGTTCCAGGAGACGACGCGCGTGCTGACCGAGGCGGCGGTGCAGGGCAAGATCGATACGCTGACCGGGCTGAAAGAGAACGTCATCGTCGGCCGGCTGATCCCGGCGGGCACCGGCGCGGCGATGGCGCGGATGCGGGTGACGGCGACGTCGCGCGACGCGGCGCTGCGCGCGAGCCAGGCGGCGAAGCTCGAGGCAGTGCCGCTGCCGGCAGAGGCGGACGTACTGGCGTCCCCTCTTGGTGAAGTTGCCGGCTGACCAACGTCGCTGCGGTCAAGACATCGGGCGCGACGAGCAATCGTCGCGCCCCTTCTGCGTCGGAGTTGCCGCCGATTCCGGAGCGGGCCCGCGACAACTGTCGGTAAGCTTTACACTTCAGGCCGGGCCCATCGTGCGCCGGACGATAGCCGCGTGCGATCTCAACAACTTGCAGCGGACCGATTAAGTTGGCGTAAAACTTGCTTCAGAAGGACGTAAGAGTTCTGGAGCGCCGAACATGATGATTTTCCGCATTGCCGTTGCCGCAGTTGCGATCGCGGGATCGGCGAACGCGACGACCTTCACCGTCGCCGCGATGGGCAACAGCTCGAGCGGCGGGACAGCGTTGGCGACGATCGCGCTTCACGCCGGTCAGTCGTTCCATGTCACTGCGAGCACCAACGACCTGTGGTCGGCAGGCGCGCTTCCCCGCTATTCCGACGCGAACGGCCTGACGGGGACGCGCTTCGCCGCCGCCACCGACGATTCGGGGCAGCCGGTCGGCACGCAGATCGGGACCAATTTCGGTACGTGGACACAATCGGGCTTCTCGGCGCCGTACGGCGCGCTGGTCGGCCAGATCGGCAGCACGTTCACGTTGCTCGGCACCAATTTCAGCGGGACGGCGGCGGCGACTGGAACGCTCAAGCTGCTCTACTGGGATTCGAACAATGGCGATAACACGGGGACGGTTGCGGCCACGGTGACGGCAGTTCCCGAGCCGGCGGTCTGGGCGCTGATGATCGGCGGATTCGGTCTCGTCGGTGCGGCGCAGCGTCGCCGCCGCAGCGGCTACGCTGCCGCCTGATCGCGCGGACGAAAGCACGACCGACCCCGCCGGCGCCATGCCGGCGGGGTCTTTTACATTCTGTGTCTGCGGAGTTGCCACCCCGTGCGTGCAACGATGCAGCCGTTTCTTCGCCGAAGCGTTGCCCAATGACGGTCACAATGGCCGCGTATCGATTGCTGCGTTATCGGAGGAAGCCGCTCAGTGCGCCAGGACCAGCTTCGCGTCGCCCTCTTTTCCGGCAACTATAACTATCAGCGCGACGGGGTTAACAACGCGCTCAACCGGCTCGTCGGCTATCTCGAGCGGCAGGGCGTCGCGGTTCGCGTCTATTCACCGACCAGTGACACGCCCGCGTTCGCGCCGACCGGAACGCTCGTGCCGGTTCCGTCCGTGCGCATTCCCGGCCGCGGCGATTATCGTTTCGCCTATACGTTCGATCCCGATACCCGGCGCGACCTCGAAATGTTCGCGCCCAATCTCGTCCATTTGTCGGTGCCCGACCGCCTGGCATTTTTCGTCAAGCGCTGGGCGATCGGCCGGGGCGTTCCTGTCGTCGCGTCGGTCCATACGCGATTCGACACCTACCTCAGCTACTACGGCCTGCCGTGGGTCGATGCGATCCTCGGCGATGTCATGCGCCGGCTCTATGCCGACCTGCCGGTCGTCTATGCCCCGTCGGAGAGCATGGCCGAGCAACTCAAGGCTGACGGCATGGCAAACAATATCCGCATCTGGAGCCGCGGTGTCGACAAGACGGTGTTCAACCCGCAGCGGCGCTCGGCAGCGTGGCGGACGGCCCACGGCATCGCCGACCACGAGCGGGTGATCGCATTTGTGGGGCGGCTGGTGATGGAAAAGGGGCTCGACGTCTTCGCCGATACGATCGATGCCCTGACCACCGGCGCGGTCGCGCACCGCGTACTGATCGTCGGCGACGGGCTCGCGCGCGAATGGGCGGAGGCGCGCATGCCGCAGGCGATCTTCACCGGGCAGCTCGCCGGGGCGGAGCTCGCCGAAGCCTTCGCGTCGGCGGACATGCTGTTCAACCCGTCGACGACGGAGACGTTCGGCAATGTCACGCTCGAGGCGATGGCATGCGCGCGCCCGGTGATCGGCGCGCGGGCGACCGGTACGTCGAGTCTCGTCCACCACGGGCTGTCGGGGATGCTCGTCGCTCCGGGCGACGTTCCGGGCTATACAGCGGCGTTGACGACGTATCTGACCGACGACCGGGCGGCCGCGAGCGCGGGCGAGGCGGGGCTCGCGATCAGCCGCCGTTACGATTGGGACGAGATCAACCAGACCATGCTCGACCATTATCTCACGGCGGGGGCGGCACCGGTAACCGTACCGCCGTCGGTGTTCGCGCCGATCGTCGATCGCGTCGTGACCCGGCTTCGCGCTGCCGCCTGACGGGGTGGAACTTCGTGCAGGCTTGCGCTATATGACCTTCGTTGCCCGGAAACGGGAAGCTATGGCGATAAATCGCGTCGTACACTAGGCACAGCGGACCCGGGGGCGGTACCCGGCGGCTCCACCATTCGATGTCCGGTTGTCGCGGACGATGCATGGGGCCGAAACAGGATCGACGTGTGTTGAACAACGATCGCCTTCGCCCGGCCTGAAACTGCCGTTAAAGCGTTCAAAACCAGAGAAATGCCAACGACAACGAGGCATTCGCAATCGCAGCGTAACCCGGTCCTAACGGACTAAGTTACACTGGCCGAAAGCGCGGTCCGGGCCGCACCGGGCAACAGAAGCGGACACCGGCGGTTCGGGGAGCACCGAGCAACAGAAGCTCCCCACTGTTTGTTGTGTATGGAAGCCTGTGCCGTCCCGCTTCCCCGCCCGGCCAAACCGCAAGCATACGCTCAAGGGGGGCCGGGCGAGGGAGCGGGACGGTACAGGCTTACTCAAGAAGAACGTCCCCTTGACCGACTCTCGCGCGGGCGTCACCAAGGCCGCCAGCCCGGAGGGTCCCGTGAACGACACCACCGTCGACAGCCTGATACCGTATGACGAGATCGTGCAGAACGCGCTGCGTTCGGTCGTGCAGCGGGTGCTCGAGCGGGTCGATGCCGAAGGCGGGCTGCCGGGCGCGCACCACTTCTACATCGCCTTCCGGACGCGCTTCCCCGGCGTCGAGATGCCCAAGCACCTGCTCGAGCGTTATCCCGACGAGATGACGATCGTCATCCAGCATCGCTACTGGGACCTGACCATC
>Ga0209724_1004463_pt1 | contig 11015 bp, 9 predicted proteins | sample grotaG_FD_184143 | JGI IMG/M metagenome (GOLD analysis project Ga0209724, IMG submission 184143) | Glacier valley bacterial and archeal communities from Borup Fiord, Nunavut, Canada, to study Microbial Dark Matter (Phase II) -... | ecosystem: Environmental > Aquatic > Freshwater > Ice > Glacier ... | reverse complement strand
AACCTGATAAAGCGACATTATTAACTAAAGATCAAATTGTTCCGTTATTTAAATTCGAAATTTCGAAAGGGAAAACAGTCTCAATTAGTGATTATAAAGGAAAAATCGTGTTGATTAATTTCTTTGCTACCTGGTGTGGTCCTTGCCGAAGGGAATTACCTTTGGTTCAGGAACAAATCTGGAACAAACATAAAGATAATCCTAAATTTGCAATGCTTACTTTTGGGCGCGAACATTCATGGGATGAGATCCTTAAATTTGGAAAAGATCTAAACTTTAGCTTTCCGCTGCTTCCTGATCTTAAACGAAAAGTTTTTACTTTGTTTGCTTCCGAAGGTATTCCCCGTAGCTTTTTGATTGATGAGACTGGCAAAATTATTTACCTTTCGCAAGGATTTGACGATGTTCATTTCACAGAACTTAAAAATTTAATTGACAGTAAATTGAATTAAGCTAATTGATCGGATCAATTAGAATATCCCAATACTAAAGAGAGCGGAAATCTGATGATTTCCGCTCTCTTTTAATATATTTTCAGGGGTAATGAAGCTCTTGGCACAATTTTTTCTTTGCTTCTCTCCCTCTCTCCATCACTCCTTCTCTCCCTCTTATTCCTTCACTTCTTCAGATACAGATTTGTCATCTGCTGCTACTTCTTCTTCAGGTTTTTCATCCTCAAAAACAAGCAATCCTTTTTCGTTCAATAAGTTATACCAAGAAATGACTTTTTTTACATCCGAACCATACACGCGACTTTTATCATAGTCCGGCAAAATTAATTCGAAATATTTTTTGAGTTCATCAGGCGTAGATTTCACACTGATCGCCTGACCACCATTTTCTTTCTCCGAAATTTTCCGGAATATTTTTTTTAACGGGATATCTTCCGTCAATGTGTAAATGGCGATATCTTCGAGCGTGCTCATTTTTGCATCAGCGTATGCAGTTGATTTTTTGCCTGTTAGCAACGATTCAATCACCACATTATTTTTACCTTCCGAAATCACTTTATAGAGTCCGGGTTGCCCGGTGATGGCTAAAATTCCTTTCAACATATGATCTTCCTTTATTTTTTAGTAATGCGAAGGTAGCAATTTTTCAACCTTTGGCAATAAAATAAAAGAGAATGAGACTTTTCCCATCCTCTTTTATCCTTTTATAAATTGAATTGATGGATGATACCGATACGCAATGTGCGTCCGGGCTGCGCAATATTTCCGAAATCATAATAGGACTTGTCGAAAAGATTAGAAGCCTCAAGGTAGATATTCGTATTATTTTTGGTCAAGTGTAACCTGCTGTCAAATAATACGAAAGGTTTGTATTCAACCTCACTTCCATATTTTGTGCCTTCCCAGTTGGTGTATGAACCGTTTCTGTCCTGGTAGGAAATCTGCCAGTTGATCCCTATATTTTTAACAACCGAATGCGAAATCCCAAGATCTATTTTATGATTCAGAAAATCAAGTACATATTTTGAAGCAAAAATACCCGATTGCTTACTTTGGGTCAGCCACGACCAGGAAAGACTGACCGATTTGATGAACATTTTTTTATCGAAGAGTTGTTGCGGGTTGATTTTTGCCGAAAACTCAATGCCATCAGTATTTAGTTCCGTGATATTCTGCGCATACCAAACGCTTTCGTCCAGTTTTTTAACCCAGTCGATCATATCTTTTCCACTTCGGTGAAAGTAAGATAGGTGACCATCGATCCCTTCAAACTGGTATTTTAAACCCGATTCGTAGGCGACTGCTTTTTCAGGTTTAAGCGAAGAATTACCAATATTGGTTGCACTCGAATAATATAAGTCTGTAAATGTGGGTAATCGCAGTGAAGAATTGATGGATGCGTACCATTTTACAGCATCGAAAACAGTCCAGCTTAAATCGATACCAGGATAGAAATTCCATCCTTGTCCCAGATGTGAGTTCCAATTGGCCATCACGCCAGCAGATGCCGTAAATCGCTGTAAATAAATAGAATGTTCTGCAAATATGCTGAAATTGGTTCGGGTATCCGATTTGGTAAACACCTTTCCACTTTCACCGGGAACAGGAATTGTAACATCTAATGGTTTACCCAATACAGTGCTCCATATATTCTCGCTCCGAAAGTCCGCTCCAAAAGCCGTTTTTCCAAATTTGGAGGTGAACCATGCATTTAAATTGGTGCCATAGACATCCGAAAGATGATAATTGTGATCTTTATACCAGTTGGGCGTTAGTTCAGGGTACCTGAAAAGTTCGAAACGATCCTGATTTCGCCGCCAGTAAACCGAAGGTGTAAAATGCACAATTTCACCAGTTTCCATTTTAATGGAGGCAAAGGTTGTTTTTACTTGTTCGAATTGATCTGGGTAAGCAGGTGTGTAAAAGCTATTGGCGCCAAAACTTCGGTCGGTATGCCCTGCCTGCCATTCAAGATTGCCCGCCTTAGTGGTCAGTTTACCCTGGTAGAAAGCATCGGTGAGCCTGAAATCAGTGTTTTTGATATAACCATCAGAACTCCTGTGATCGGCAGATACAAAATTTGTGATTTTTCCCGAGACGAAAGTTCCGGAAAGTCCGGCATCATAATAGCCATTTTCCCCGCCACTAACGCGGGCTTTAAGATTTGATTTGTCGGATGTACCTGTGATGATATTGATTGCGCCACTGAAAGCATTCGGTCCGTAAATGCGGGATGCAGGACCTTCAAGGATTTCGATCCGTTCGATGGCATCGAAACTAACCGGAAGATTGAGGGAGTGATGACCGGTTTGCGGATCGTTGATATTGATTCCATTCAGGAGGATAAGTACCTGGTCGAATGATCCTCCGCGAATACTGATGTCGGCTTGCACGCCATAATTTCCGCGTTGCCTGACATCGACATTTAATGAATACTCGAGCAAATCCTGCAGACTTTGAACGGGAGCTGATTGAATCTCTTCCTTCCCGATTACTTTTACGATGCGGGCTACCTGAGAGAAGGCTACAGGAGCACGCTGTGCGCTGACCACAATCGGTTCAACTTCAATGGTTTTCATTGAATTGATCGTATCGGGTCCGACGACCATCATGTTTCTTTCAGCATTCGAAGGGATTGCGAAAAGTAAATAGGAAACGCTTAAGCATCCTATTCGCACGGCTTTGTGCATACTCTGGAAAGCAGAATACCCTTTTCTTCCAAATTTTCTGAAAGTTGCAACATGATCCGTCCGGCGCACCAGACTTTTTTGTTTCATAGATATTATTTTAAAATTATACGGCACAAAGTTATGCAAACATTTTATTTTGTTGTTTCGATTCTTCAAATTTGCAAAAAGAGAAACTAATCAACACAAAAAATGAAAACGAACCGCAGGGATTTTGTAAAAATGGGAACTGCTGCCGGAATGGGCATTGCAGGGATGGCACTAACCAATAGTGAAGCATTTGGTCAGAAAAAGGATAAAACCAAAGAATCGACCAAACATGATCCCAATATTGTAAGAGTTGGATTTATTGGCCTGGGCGGTCGTGGTAGCGGCCATGTGCATGATTCAATTACTGTTGGAGGAATCGAAGTTGTCGCAATATGCGATATCAACCAGGAAGCGATCGACAATGTCCAGAAAATTATTGCAAAAAATGGAATGAAGGCCGCCAAGGCTTATACCGGAAGTGATCACGCCTACGAGGATATGGTTAAAAATGAAGAACTTGATGCCGTTATAATTGCAACCCCCTGGGAGTGGCATGTTCCGATGGCCGTCGCCTCAATGAAAGCCGGAGTTCCCTATACAGGCGTGGAAGTATCAGCCGCAAATACAATCGAGGAGTGCTGGGATTTGGTAAATGTTCACGAACAGACCGGAAACCAGGTGATGATAATGGAGAATGTATGCTACCGGCGCGATGTGATGGCAATTCTCAACATGGTACGAACCAACCAGTTTGGCGAGTTAATCCATTGCCGTTGCGGATACGAACATGACTTACGCGGTGTAAAATTTGATGTGGAAACGAACACACTGAAAATTGGCAAAGAAGCTCATTCAGAAGCACAATGGCGCGGTTTACATGCAGTCAAACGGAATGGTGACCTCTACCCTACCCATGGACTCGGTCCGATTGGCGTTTACCTCGATATCAACCGCGGTAACCGATTCCTGACCATTTCTGCGATGGCCACAAAAGCCCGCGGATTAAGCAAATTTATTGATGATCATGTTGCGAAGGATCACCCCTATCACAATATTAATTTTAATCTTGGCGATATTGTCACCTCGATGATTAAATGCGCGAATGGTGAAACAATTATTGTTACACACGATACAAATCTTCCACGTCCCTATTCATTGGGATTCCGTGTACAGGGAACAAATGGTCTCTGGAAAGGCGAAGGTGGCGGTGACTGGCAGGATGCAGGTGAGCAGATTTATGTGGAGGGGAAAAGCAAACCTCACGTGTGGGATAAAGCCGAAGATTGGTTGAAGAAGTACGACCATCAGTACTGGCGCGAAAAAGGGGAAAAGGCAACTGGAGCAGGTCATGGCGGTATGGATTTTATCATGCTGAATGATTTTTACGATGCAGTGCGTAATAAAAAGCCGGTTCCTTTGGATGCTTACGATGCGGCTGCCTGGAGTGCTGTTTCAGCCCTTTCGGAGATGTCAGTAGCCCGTGGTGGTGCATTGGTCGATTTTCCCGATTTTACACGCGGACAATGGATTAAAAGGCATCCGGGTTTTGGGAAAGATTCACAATTCCCGACTGATCCTGAACGTGATTTTATAAATACGCTGTTTTAAGAGATTTTCGAAGTGACCGGGTGACTGTTCGTGATTTGAACAGTCACCCGGTTTTAAAATACAAAAAGGGGGCAAAAAGAACTTGATTAATGTTCTTTTACCCCCTATATAATTACTAATCTTAAGCTTTATTTTTCTGTTAACAGATGCGCCAACCTGCTTCATAATAGTAAGAAGCAAGGTCGTCATCTCGTCTATATCATTCTCATGAAGCCGCCTTTGCAGGCTGACTTTTCATTAAGATCATCATTGTAGCCGCAGAAAGCACCATGCAACCTGTTTTCGAGAGGGCGTCTCTCCTGTTGACTGATTTCTCGTCTTTTTTTGCGGTATGTCTTTTTGTGATTTCCATTTTTCAATCTGCATTAAGTTATCAAATTTAAAACGTAAAATATATTTACATGACTTCATACTCACGACTCGATTCTGTCAAATAAATAATCAATGAAACAGCGAACACTTAATAAACTTTACGTTTTGTCAAAAGTATTAATTATTTTACAATTACAAAAAATATTTGTAAATATTTTTACGTGGAGTAAGATTATTAATAATTGGTGAAACAGAAATCGATTAACTACCATTTTGTATCAATAAAAAAGCCTTGCAAAGTTAAATTTGCAAGGCTTTTTTATTAAAAGTCAAACTAATGACGTTCTTATCGTGTAGTGCGCTGCCAGGTCTCTGTTTTGGGATCAGGCGGTGCAATATATGTATTAAGTTCAGGTCCTGATGTAGATGCTTTTGCGGCACTTTTCATTAATACCATCATTGTTGCTGTTGACAAGGCATACAGCCCTACTTTATTTAAAACCTCACGTCTGCCAATTAGTTTCTCGTTACTTTTAGGTTGACAAATGTCTATAATTTCTTTTGAGCAATCTTCTGTTTTCATGGTAGTTCTCATTAATTTTCGATTACAAATTTGATTGATTTTTTTTGATTTTGATCATCACAAGTCAAAATATAGACACCTGCTGGAAATCCCGAGGCATCGAACTGGTTCTGAACCTGACTGACCGCCTTAAAATTAGCCAGTTGTTTACCATTCACGGAATAAACAAAGAAATTAGCCTTGTCGCTTACTTCACCATTTATATATAAAGTCTTACCAATTTTACTGATTTTAAATGGTTCTTTTTCGATTGGTTGAACACTGCTGATCACATCAGAGGTATGGAGAAAGAACCTTCCTGTCCCTTTTGTTTCAGCACTAACGGTTGCCGTGTATTTTGCATCTTTCAAATCAAGTCTGGTAAACTTTTTGATTAATCGATCCTCCAACAAAGCCTGACATCCGGTAGGCAGGTTTACTGTTTCAGTTGTAAATGTAAGGTCACCTCCCGTTTTACAATCAATACCGATTGGAATTACATATTGGTCCAAGTTTTTATCTGGCAAGCATTGTAAGGTAAAATCTACTCCATTATCATCCAATAGTTTAGAGTAAATTGCAAAATCGGGATTTGCCTTTAACATTCCAGCATCATAACCTGGATCTAAACCTTTAGAAGTAAAAGGAATAAGCTTAATTTCAGTTGAACTTTTATTTGTTTGGTTAACAACTTTAACTTTTATTGTCGGCCATTCAATTTCAGCACTTTTAAATGATAATGCAGGATTCAAAAACTGCATAGATTGATTAAATTGTACAGTTCCTCCACTTGATTTTGATTTAACGAAGAACCCTTGACTTAATTGAACACTTTTAATATCAGATATATAGTTTAGTGTCAAATAATCACCTGTTCCGTTAGTATCCCATACATAAACAGCTAAGAAACTTTCACTATCTTCTAAAGGACCACTTGATCCGGAATTTGCACTTAGAAATTTGGGAATTGAAAGTGTACAAGTGAATGGATTCCCAATGAGATTCCACCTATTTCCTTTTGTATCCAATGTTAAACTTGTTGAATTCACAGGTTTACCGATTGATGCTATTGTACCATTACTCTCTCCATCAAGAATTGTTCGAATACTATAACCCTTACCAGGTTCCAGGTTTCCTATCGGCAAATTTAAATCAGTAGGATCTTTATGATCATCTGCATACCACTTAAAATAACCAGCCCATTTATCTTGTGATGTATTATATTCGCGCATACCGACACCTAAAAATTTACGATTTAGGTTGTCTGGATTTGGGTCGTCAAATAAATCAGGAATTTCTGAGTTGTACTCAATAAATTGGTGAAATGATTGTCCTGAAACAGGTGATGAATAGAGATGCCACTTGTCAGTAATTGACATATATCGTTCAACCTTAATTGTTCCTGTACCCGAATTTAAGATTTCGGATTTAAATAATGCTGTTTTTCCTGATGCAGATTTTAGAATAATATTCTGCTCTGAAATTAGTGTAGTAGTTCCAGTAACTCTTAGTATTGCACCAGCTTCTACGGTGACTTCTGCCCCTGTTCCCTCAAATATTAATGTCTTAGCAGAATATATTGTCGGAATAGAAATATTATTGCAAAAAAGTTTTGCTCCGGATCTTATATAAACAGTAGCAGAGTTTAAGGAATCTGGAATCAAATCTACCGAATTTATCACAGCCCAACCTGTACCACTATAGCGATCCCACGAACCAGGATTACTCCATGTAAAACTAGAACTTCCATTTTGATTGTGAGTTCTATAATCATTAACCACATATTCCACCCCCCAGCAAACCTGCGCAAAAGCAACAAAAATGATTGTAAAGAGTAATGAATTCTTTATTTTAAGAATTTCGGGAATAGTCCTTTTGAAAAGCGATGGAGTTGTTGGGTGATGGTTTTCCTTACTATCCAAGTAAGATTTCATTATCCAATTGCAATCGGGTAGGTACGTCATGATGATTTCGATTTGTTAAAATCGTTGATATTCAATTTTGAGTTTTTTTGATGATGCTTTAAAAGCCAAATCTATAAATAATTTCCAGATAAATTAAAGATTATTCGTTAATAAATTATTACAATTATTTAAAAAAATAAATATCACCAGTTAAAATACAGAATAACAAATCTGTATGAAATAAACAGAGACGTTATATTTAACGTCTCTATTTAGAATTTGTTCATTTTTTTGTTTAATTTCTTCTTCCCATGAAGATCATGATGTAATACAACAACGTTGCGAGTGAACCTAAAGCGGCAACGATATAGGTGTAACCTGCCCACCGAAGTGCATCTTCTGCTTTTAAATGCGTTTGAGAATTCGTCACTCCGGAAGTGCCAATCCATGCCAATGCCCTGTTACTCGCGTTGATCTCAACCGGCAAGGTGATAAAACTGAATAAGGTAGTGACTGCGAAAAGTACGATACCCGCAAGTAAAAGTGCAGGAAAGGTGTTGACCAGCAGGATTCCTGCCAGCAAAACCCACTGCATCCACTGTGAAGTAAAGCTCACCGCAGGAACGAGGCTCGAACGCAATCCCAGCCAATAATAAGCAGATGCATGTTGCAACGCGTGGCCGGTTTCGTGAGCAGCAACAGCAGCCGCAGCCACATTTTGACCGTAATAGACATCCTGGCTCAGGTTGATTGTCTTATTGGCCGGATTATAATGGTCTGTCAGTTTGCCTTCTACCGATTCAATCGTAACTCCCTGAATTCCATTGTCCCGCAACATCTTCTGCGCCACATCTTTTCCTGTCATCCCATTAGAGGTCGGAATCTTTGAATATTCTTCGAAACGGCGCTTTAACTGATTGCTGATCAACCAACTCACCAAAGCAAATACAATAAATATTACCCAACTTCCTATCATTGCTTCAAATTTTATTAAATTTCAAATCAAGTAATTCACTATCAAATTTCCGGCCAAGTTACGTAATTCTGCAAAAATGGCAGAAGAAATAAAAATCAAACACATTTCCTTGAAAACTCTCCGGCGATTATTATTATTTGACTTAAACTATATACTTAATTTACATTTTAGCTTTATTAATGCGTAAAAGCTATATTTATTTTACACCTTCAGTTATTCTAAAGATTAAATCTATGTTTACTTTACATCGATACTATTTTAAATCATCGAATATAGATTTATTTTACGCCAACAGCTTTAGAATCGCAACTATTAACCTAAAAAGAATATTATTAAAATAACGACATATCATCTTTTTTATTTACTTTGTGAAAATTAAAGACACAAAAAATTTGATTCTATTTAAGTGACCAAACGTCAGTCGAACATTAAATTTAATTGCCATGAAAAATGTTCTCGCAATTCTATTACTTATTGGGCTTCTAATCCCTTCCTGTTCATTCAGTGCCAGTAAAGTAAAGCAAGATACTATTAAAGCTATAGCTACTGAAAAACAGGAATTAAAAAAGAAGGCGAATAAAAACGTTGAAGCAAAACAAGGCACAGAAGTCACTTTTGATTCAATTGCAGAGGAACAACGGAAAAAGAAGATAGAAGCCAAAGAGCAGACAATCAATAAAAATAAGAAAGTTAAAATGTTTGGCGTCGATGAAAATTTATCGAATACAATACAGAAACGAAATATCCCGTAATAACCGGCTCAAATTAAAGTTGTTATGCGAACACACTGATTTATTTGATGGATTTAGCGTTGTTCGAATTGAACTTAGCTCCTGAAACACCTCCCGAAACGATGAATTTCATTGCCTCTGCCGGTGGAATCGAAAGTGGCTGAATACTCGATGCCGGAACAAAAAAGATTTCGCCTGAAAATGCATATGAGAACGGGCAATAAACAGTAACTACTTCACTATCACCAACAATAATTGGCGTTTCGTGCGTCACAAATCCGATCTTCCACAAATTATTTTCTTTATTGATAAGAACCAGCACAGGCCGATGAAATTTCCGCTCTTTTCCAATAAACGCTGAAAACAAATCGTTGATTGAAGTATAGATCAGCTTCAAAAATGGCGTTTTAGTAAGAATCCGGTTAACGATCCTTTTAACTGGCCTCGCCAAAATGGTTTCACCGATCATTCCAAGCAATACAAGAAATACAAAAATAATCAGGATTCCTAAACCAGGTGTTTTAATTTTAAAATGCTCAACAAGATAGGTTGATAACAATCCATCTGTGAACATAAAAATCCGATATACAATATACCCGGTTATCCCTAAAGGAGCTATTAATAAAAGTCCCTGAATAAAATAGGTAAACAACTTCTTCATACGATCTGCAATTTATTTTGCCGGTCGAAAGATACAAATTTCTTTTGTCATCAATCAGGGGAGACAAGGCGATGGAGAGATGGGGCGACGGGGAGATTGAGATTGAGAGAAATGGAGTGACCGGGTGACTTTCTAAGTAGAGAAAAGTGACCCGCTGGTTTGGCTCAGTTTTGAATAGCAGTCACCATGTCACTTCTATGTAATTTAGGGATAAAAAACGATGTGGTAATGTGCTCGTTAGCACACTGCCACATCGTCACATTGATTATTTTGATCCGATTTTTATCATGGTTAACAACATCTTAAATGGAGTAACCGATTCAACCGCATGAACAATACCTGCCGGGAGAATGATGCAATCGCCGGTTTGCATGCTGTTTTTTTCATCACCAATACTGAAGATGCATTCACCGTCAACGACCTGAACCAATGCGTCGAATGGCGCAACATGTGGACTTAATCCCTGCCCTTTATCAAAAGCAAACAGGGTAATCGTACCAGTTTCTTTTTTTATAATTGTTTTACTAACCACTGAACCGGCACCATAAACAATGTGGTCTGCCAATCTGAATAATGTTGAAGTTTCCATATCTTTTAAAATTTAGAGGGTCGAGGGAATTTCCTGTACCCCTGGATGAGAATAACCTAATAAAATCTTCATGTCTTCGTCGACACTTTTAATCCCTGCAATGCCAAAATTATCAACTAATACCCTGACAACATTTGGAGAAAGGAACGCGGGTAATGTTGGCCCCAGGTGGATGTTCTTAACACCCAAAGAAAGCAATGCCAGCAGTACGATTACCGCTTTCTGTTCGTACCAGGCGATATTGTATGCGATTGGCAATTCATTGATGTCGTCTAATTTAAGAACGTCCTTTAAGGTTAAGGCGATCACTGCCAAAGAGTACGAATCGTTGCACTGACCTGCATCAAGCACGCGCGGAATTCCATTGATATCGCCGAGCGGAAGTTTATTATAGCGGTATTTTGCACAACCTGCCGTCAGTATGACCGTGTCCTTTGGTAAAGATTCTGCAAATTGCGTATAGTAATCGCGATCTTTCATGCGTCCGTCGCAACCAGCCATTA
>Ga0209724_1004458_pt1 | contig 11021 bp, 9 predicted proteins | sample grotaG_FD_184143 | JGI IMG/M metagenome (GOLD analysis project Ga0209724, IMG submission 184143) | Glacier valley bacterial and archeal communities from Borup Fiord, Nunavut, Canada, to study Microbial Dark Matter (Phase II) -... | ecosystem: Environmental > Aquatic > Freshwater > Ice > Glacier ... | reverse complement strand
TACAAGGCTTAACAATAATAGTAATTTATTTCTGGGGAAACTTCCAGATAATTTCTGTCAATCCATTTTCTTCCATAATCACACCATTTGCAATTGCATTTTCGGTGGCTATTTTTGAAGAAATTCTACTCAGAGGAATTATTTTTCGAATAGTTGAAGAAAAACTAGGAAGTTATATCTCATTTGCAATTTCAGCAATAATTTTTGGCGCAGTACATTTACTAAATCCGGATAGTTCAGTAATTTCTTCTATATGTATTGGCATTGTTGGTTTTGTGTTTGGCGCTTCATATATCTACAGCAGAAGCTTATGGCTACCAATAGCGATACATTTTTCCTGGAACTTTGTGCAATCAGGCATTTTTGGTGCAATTACATCTGGTAATGAGAAGACAAGCAGCCTGTTTAATACCAATATTTCGGGTGCTGAATTAATAACCGGAGGAGCCTTTGGACCAGAAGGAACGATACAAGCAATACTTTTTTGGTTACTTGTATCAATTATATTTATGGTAATAATTACGAAACAAAATAAAATAATAAAACCCTTTTGGAAAAATTAAAGCCTTTCATCAACATCCCCATTTCATGAGATTCAAGCGAAGAATTTCAAAAATATTGCCAATTTGGCCACATAAGCATAGTATCCAAAAAATACTTCTTGGCTATACCATCAAAATTCACATCATTCATGATGTTCATATCATTAAAACCTCATTGCCTTCCCCTTCCTTTTCTTCAGCATCTTCTTCTTTTTATTCTGCTCTTTTTCATTTTTGTACCAGGGCATTATCCGGACCATCTCAAGGATTGACTTTGAAAAGAAGTTCTTAGCGTCAAGATGGAATTTCAGCTGTTCAGGGTTCAGACTTACCTCCTGAACTCCGGAGGGATGGTTGTTCAGGAAATATTGATCTTCTGTTTTTACAACCATATACTTTTCTGACAGATCATTCGTAAGACCAGGTTTAAACGACTTCAGGTTTTGGTTGTATTCCCGGTAAAAATCATACTGATTGATCCGTTGTTCTGTTTCAATTATTCTACGGATGGAATAACGGTAATAATCTTTGATCGCCGATTCAGTAAAACTTTTTGAAAGATCATTCATTCCGGATGTAAGCCTATTAAATTCATTACTATCTGACAGTTTAATATCTTTAAACGGAATATTAGTTTCCGGATTTTTCAATTCTAACATAGAAACCTTTTCGTAATCAATCAGCCCTTCAGAGACAAATCGGAACTTTTCAGAGAGAACACGATTGTAATCTTTGATAATGACATAAAAATCATGGTTTGTCATATTAAAATAGTCGAGTCTGATCAGTTGTTTATCAATCAGAAACGGATTGCTAAACACCATCATATTGTCTGGATGGTAGATTTTGTAGTTGACCGATTCAGCAGACCAGAAAAGAAAAAGTCCTTTCTCCTTCAACTCAAGGGCTGCATTCTGTGCATCACTGAAGCGGTATTTTTTGAACAGCTCTTTAAAACCGGAGGTAACCTGCTCTTCTACTTGCTTTACCAATTCTTTTTCCGGTCTGTTTTCAGTCTTCTGGATTTTTATCCGTTCCTTAAGGTCCGTCATTCGCAACGGATTTCTGATTGTTTTATTCTCATCATCTGTTACAATTACGACTTCTCCCCTGCCCGACCTGTTGATTTGTAAATGAAAAGCACTCAAGATATCCCGATACATCGTCTCATTTTTTATACCAGCAGATTGGTTCAGCAACCGGAAAATTCCTTCAACCTTCGCTTTCAGATCCGAACAAGTGGCATTGAGGGTAAAGTCGGTTTGCTTGATCTGCGTTTTAGGCTCTTCCTGTTTGAGATCGTATTTCTGTTCCAGTCCCTGGATATACCGTTGCATTTTTTCCTGTTCATAATTGTCTTTAATCTTTTGGCCGGTTTCTTTGTCAATCCGCGTTGAAACGACATGGTAATGCACCCTGTCCAGATCTTTGTGCTTATAGACAAAATAAGGCTGGTTCCCGTATCCCATATGTTCCATCATTTGCCGGATTTCCAACTGGATCGTTTTGTCACCCAAAACCAGACTGTCAGATTTTTATGGGTTGAAGGAGATGTGCAGGCATTTATTTAGAGAACGGGTATTGCGGTTTTCAATATCAAGCAAGGCATTCAATCGATAATTATGGTCATACAAAAAAGGATTTAAAGACTCCGTATTGGCGCTCTGAAAATATGTCGCCACACCTTCCGTTACTTTCTCTTCATTGTAAAGCAGAGCGTTTCGCGTATCTGCAGCCTGATGAATCACAATTACCATATTCAAATTTTTATAACATATCCAATAATCTGCAGATTCACAAAAAATTGATGAGGATTCTTTCTATTTAGTGCCGGATTTCAATTTTTACCTGATTCTACCCTTTCCATGTATTTTTGTAAAACAGAAAAACATTTTTTGAGTTCCACCAATACCTGTATGAAAACCTCCCTGTCGTTGGAGGTTAACTGGTAAACATCGTGGGTATTGATTTTTTTGGCAATCTGGTTATAGTTGACACCAATCTTATTCAGCTCATAATCCAATTTCTTTATTTGAGCGGAAGCTTCTTCATCCAGGGAGATCACTTTTTTATTGGAATTAAAAAGTCTGGTCCTGATATAATCACTCATACACGCATACTTTCCAATCTTCGCGTGGCTTTTTATTCTGATCTTTTCCTCCTGGGAAACACGGATGATCAACGGTTTATTTCGTCTTTCGATATCAGGTAATTTTGGTCTCATGGTTTCGATCTTACACTAAAAAACGATTTAGTCAACAACAATTTTCGGAGAAAACTAAAGGCCCCTGCCAGGAAAGATCAAGAGGTTTTTGTGCATACAAAAACACATCTTGCATTGTCCTCTCCGATCGACCTCCATACCTGTCTGAGAGGGGTTGTTCATTGGCGAAAAAGAATTGAAATTTTGATTTTTCAATCTGGTACTTTTCACATTTAACTTTTAAACTGTCTCTCTTTTTCCTTTCGGATTAGTTGACATTTTGAATAGGAAAATTCTGCTTTTCTGTTCACTGACCAGTTTGCCCAATTCGGAGAAATTCTGTTTGAAATAAAAAAAACTGATTTTCTTATTTCCAAAACTTGAAGGTTGCCAAGAATATCCGCTCGTTTATTTATGTTTGTCTGACAATTTTTATCCATTCACCCACAGCAGATAGCTTAAATTTTCAATCTGCATACAGATTTGCTACTTCATCATGACCGGAACACGGTTTTTTTTGTGAAGCAGAATTATCTTCTCCAGGTTATTGAAGTCGGATGGATTTCACCATCTACGGTGAGCCAGAGATATTTTTTTTAAAAAATGATGCCAGCGGATGGCCGTACTTAATTCCACTAAGATGATTTAGGCCAACAATCGGCAAATTAACTTTCTGGAATACTAAAGAAATTATCTTCGAGGGAATATTGGATGATATGCCTATTGTTGGCTGCCAGGCTTTCTTCCGGATTACTTTTTCATTTTCATATTCAAAATCGGGTTTCAAATTTTTGGTTCGCTTTTTATCCCTTAACAAAGCAAACAGTGCCGTGGACCAAATTAGCACGGTATAAACGAGAAAAATATTAAACTGCTTCCGGCAGAATTTGTGAAATTCAAACATTACACCCGTTTTATATATAGTTAAATATTTACTCCAGACATCCACGAGCATTATTGAAGGATCGCCGTTCAATGCTTATGGGTATTGCAAAGATAATGTTGAATTTATATACTTGAATATCATATAGTTTTATCAATTCAATTTGACTCGTATTGATATTGAATGGTTCGTGATTGATCACCTGTAAGGTTTTTTTCGTGTCAAAAAGGCTGGTTTGATTCTATTTGAAAGGATAAAAATATTTTCAAAAGAGATGAAAAAACCCAAAAAAAATAAAAGAAAGTCCGATGATTTGCCGGTCGGGGATAAAATGCAAGGTTGTTCCGGTAACTTTTACAGAAAAGGAGGTAACTAAAAATCCATTGATCCGGAACACTTGCCTTGGCCTTGCATTTTTCATGTCCCCTGACCGGCTAAATTGGATTTTCTTTTCTTGATTTGAAGAAATGTATTGCCCCATGAAAAAAGGCCTTAAAAATCGTCTAAATGCTGAAATCTTTAAAAACAGGAAGTGTGGTGATGAAGGTGAAAAGGCAGACCATTTTAAATTTTAGACCGATCACTGCCTTTGAACTGAACAGCACCACTCTTCCTATGGCGTGACAAAGGCTTGCGAGATGAACTTACGAAATGTGCGATTGGCTCCGTGAGGTACGAACGGGCCAGGGAGCGGTTGAGCAAGTGAAGCGAACATGCCGGAGGAACAAAAGACTTATTCGTATCCATGAATCTTATATCCTTGCAGCAATTCTGAATGGGCCGAAAACCGATACAAAATTGATTGCGAGCTAAAATAAAAAAATCCGTTTTTCAAATAACATTTTTGTCATAAAGGCAACGAATATTTTTGTCAATTACATCAAAAATTTGTTTAATTCCAGATTCTTTTTCCCTCTTCTTCTTAAAATTTTTATTGTGGTACCGTTTATATAAGTTTATAATGTTTATATAATAGGAAGGTGTATCACTTCCAGTATCACTAGCAGTATCAGTTGCGGTATCACTACTAGTATCAGTTCCAGTATCAGTTCCAGTATCAGTTCCGGTATCAAAACCGATACCGGTAAAATAGATTTTCAAATAAAAATTGGATCAAAGAATAAACCGGAAAACCTTACGAAGCCTGTAAATGAAATCCACTGGATTTGATAAAGAATATTTTTGTTCCTGTTGTTCTAAGAAAAAAAATTAAATTGTTGTCATGTTAAGCGGAGAACGTATTATATTTGTTTATTGGTTGTCTTTACCTCGATTCATTAGGCAAAATAAAGAAATTACAGAAATCTCGGAAAAAGTGGGCAATAAATCGCCAAAACCTAAAAACCATGTAAATTTTGTACCCTATTTGTACCTCAACTCATGTATTAAATTAATAAATAGCCACATACACTTTCTGTATCGGTAAATAATTACCTTTTTAACGATACAAGATGATCAAATCTAACCATATTGTTTATCCCCCAAATTGCTACATCAACCTTGTAACCTGGTGCATTTTTCCCAAATACAGGGAAATCCATAATTGTTTACCCGAATCCTCGGATAGTAGCCTTGGAGGTGTGTGTTTTAAATGTTCTGCGTTCCTTAAAATGAATAATATTAATATAAGATTTTAACTATACCCAATTCCCATCGCAATAACCAGGTTTCATCCATGGAAGATTTTCGTGGTTATAAAACGGAGTGAGTTCATGTGCCATCTCCTTCATTTTGACTTCATCTAAAGGCTTAAAATTACGTAATATTTCGAGGTTTGAATTCACTACATCAATACTATCCAATCCCAGCACAATTACATCGGGGCCTTTTAGCGAAAGGGCATACGCAATCAAATCATTTGGTTTCAGGTTGGTAATCGTTTCGCGCGGACGAACCACTTTCATCATAATCACTCCCATCCCTTTGGCTTTTGCTGCCGGAACAGCCATCTCAAAACGATTCTGAGGATTGTTGGCGGCATTCCAGTGGTTCATTGCAATGAGCATAGTATCGAAATCACCCCGTTCGGTCATTGCTTTCATCGCTCCCGCCCCGGTGTGCCCCGAAAAGCCGATAAACCGGGTAAGTCCTTGTTCTTTTAAACGTTGCAGAATATCAATCAGATTACCTTTTTCGCTCAGTTTTTTTACATCCGCCATCGATTGCACATCGTGGATCATCAGTTGATCAAGGTGATCAGTCTGTAAACGTTTCAAACTGGTCTCGATCTGGCGCATGGCTTCATTAGGATCGCGGCTGGTCACTTTGGTCGAGAGAAATATTTCTTTTCTGCGAACAGAGACCACAGATCCCAAACGTTCTTCACTGGTAACAAGCCGTGAACTTCTTTTCTTACCGGGAGGAGTGCCAATTGTATTGTCATAAGCGAATGCTGTATCCCAATAGTAAAGGCCGTTGTCTAATGTATAGTTTAGCAGCTGCTGCGCCTCTTCCTCACTTTCCAGATGACAAAAGCGTGAACCTAAACCGCAAACAATACGAGGCACGCGTACACCGGTTTTACCAAACTCCACCGTCGGTAACCCCTTGGCATCGTAAACCGATGTAGATGCGGACATCCGGAAGATATTACATGAAGGCAGCAAACCCGCACCAGCAACCAAAAAACCAGTGCCTATTGTGCCTTTAATGAAATTGCGGCGTGAGAAATTTGACTTTTCCATATTCAATTTGTTTAGTTTCATTTATCTGACGGTATGCGCTTCGGTGAATTCTATCTTAGTGCCATCTTCGTTTTGTATGTTCAGGAGCCAGCGATTACCTTTTCCAACAATTGGTTTAGCAAGCTGATAACGCCCCCTTCGTTCATACAAAGAGTATATGGTTTCCTGCATATCTTCAACCAAAAAACAAGGGTGGCTGAAGTTTACATCCGGAGAAGGATAATGTTCAATATTCTCCACGCAATCAGGTATTTGTAAATAGTTCATTTGCACTTTTTCAGTATGGGCTTCCGGATAGCGCCACAATTCTTTAAAGCCAAGGATCCCGGCATAAAAAGGATCGTTGTCTTCTACTTCTTTGCAAAACAATCCAACATGGTGAATTCGCTTCGAAATTCTGTTTGCAGACAAGTATTTTCCCTTTGATTTTTTATGCAAACCGTTGGCATTTAATCCAATAAATTCGATGTGGTTATCCGAAGGATCATCAACCACAAATATCTCATTTCCAGCACCATCTATGGTTGTTTTATCAGGAACTGTAAGTCCTTTCGATTTCAGGTATTGACGCATCTGTTCTACATTTTCGGTCTCGAATGATACTGAGACCATTCGCCTTTTGTCTTTGGCTTGCTTATCAACCACAAACTCCAGAAACTGGCGATCATTAACTTTAAACGAGCTGATATTGCCCAAATCAGAGGGGTAAGAAAATGCTTCATTGAAACCAAGAAACTTACCGTAATAATCGCGGGTCAATTGAAGATCGCTTACCAAAAAGGTTATTTTGGCAATGCCCCAGATAGCAGGACGCTGAACCTCCCGGGCATTGCATTTTCCAGCTAATACAAAGAGCATCGGCAGTATTAGTCCTAAATAAACGATTTGTCTCATTAGTGAATAATTTGATTTTAAAGGTCAGATGAAATTAATGATCAGTAAAGCAAATAGTCATATACTTATCTCCGATTTATGACTTTTAGTCATTACTGTTCCATCTGCTAAAAATATTAAGTTCAAAAATAGTTAAAAGGTTGAAATCTGAAGTTCAAAACCCAGGGAATATTCCTTCTTTGATTCCATATCTCCTTTTTTGTATCAAAAGTAATTAAACTATTAATTATAAGATGATGACCTTAATCTGGCAGTTACTAATTACGTAATTCAAGTTTCTTAACCGTTTCATTAGATTTTTCAACAATTTTTATCGGAAAGTAAAGTTGCTTAGGTTCATTTGATCTGAATAACCTTTAACATTTCATTTTACCAACCTTGCATCATAATTTTAAAACTTTCCTGATTTGAAACGTCTTTCCCAATTTCAGTTTTATAATATAAATTCCAGGCAGAAAATCCGACATTTGTATATCCGCCATTTCATACATGTATCCTATGTAAACGACCTGACCCGCAATATTCAGGATTTCAAAATCAACCCTCTCAATGTTACCTCCAAATTTAATATACAACTCATTTATCACCGGATTGGGATAAGCTGTAATTTTTTTGCTGTAATCAATAGGATTAATGCTGGTTACCATATTTGAAACGGATGATTCTGAAGCACATCCATCTAAAGTTACAATTACAGTGTAATTTCCAATTGCTGTAAAAGTATAATCCTGGTTCGTTGCTCCGGGGATTAATGCACCATTATACCATTGATTTCCGTATGAAGCATTGGAATGCAGAATATTACCATTCATTGAAATGACCGTTGCCACGGGTTTCGGATTTACACTAATCAGTAATGAAGAAGAACCTCCAACACCGCAATCATTCTGTCCCTTCACAGAAATATTCCCTGATACTGCAGATTCCCCAAAGTTTACTGTGATACTGTTTGTTTTACTTGTTCCTGTTGCTCCTGTTGGCAAAATCCAGGAATAAGAGGTTGCTTTAGTAATTAACGGAACTGTGTAGTTAACTGAATCTTGACCGGCACATACAGTTGTTATTCCACTGATTGGTTCTGCTTCGACAGGCAATGAATTTAATATTATCGCTAATGAAGAAGAACCTCCAACTCCACAGTCATTGTTTCCCTTCACAGAAATATTCCCTGATGATGCAGACATCCCAAATTTAACCGTGATACTATTTGTTTTACTTGTTCCTGTTGCTCCTTTTGGCAAAGTCCATGTATAAGTGGTTGCCTTAGTTATTACCGGAACTGTGTAGGTAACTGAATTTTGCCCTGCACATACGATTGTTGCTCCAGTGATTGGTTTTGCACCAGCTGGAATTGTACTTACAGTTACCAGTACCGCTGTTCGTGTATCACTCGCTTTACAGGTACTATCCTGCACATAATAAGTAGTAGATATTGATAAAGGCGGTGATATATAACTGCTTCCGCCATGAAGCCATTTGCCATCTTTTGCAGCATTGTACAACCCAATGGTACCAATGCCTGTTGCAGAAAGAGATGCTGTGCTTCCACTGCAAATTTTAGTACCGCTAACCGTTGGAGTTACCGGACTTATGCAAGGAACAAATATACTGGCAGCACCGACAAAGTCGTTATCGCCATATCCACCAACTATTGCTGTATTGCCATCTGCAGAAAGAGAAACTGATTGGCCTTGCTGAGCAAAATCTGTGGATCCCGTGCCAATTAGCTTGGTTTCCTTTTGTGTCCATACTCCATGAGAGCGCGTAAAGACCCAGGTGGCACCAACACCCTGGTTATTCCAATCTGCTCCAACCATTGCAGTATTGCCATCCGCAGAAAGGGAAACAGAAGAACCTTGCATCGAATTAACCGTTGCACCAGTGCCCACTAACTTGCTTCCCTGTTGTGACCATACGCTACCGGAACGCGTATAAATCCAGGCAGCTCCTTTATCAATACTATCTGTCGCTCCACCAACAATTGCAGTGTTTCCGTCTGCAGAAAGTGAAACAGAAATGCCTTGCCATGCAGTACCAGTTGCCCCGGTGCCAAACAGTTTACTTCCCTGCTGGGTCCAAATCCCACCGGAGCGTGTATAGACCCAAACAGCTCCGGCAAAACTGTTATCTGCAATTCCTCCCACCATTGCAGTATTGCCATCTGCAGAAAGGGAAACTGAGCCGCCTTGCCATGCAGCACCTGTGGCTCCTGTGCCAACGAACTTGCTTCCCTTCTGTTTCCACACCCCGTCTGTACGCGTATAAACCCAACCAGCACCGGCAAAATTGTTATCATTAGACCCTCCCACCATTGCTGTATTGCCATCTGCAGAAAGGGAAACTGACATACCTTGGCATGCTTTACCCGATGACCCCGTACCCACAAGCTTGCTTCCCTGCTGTTTCCATACGCCACTGGAGCAGGTATAAATCCAGACAGCCCCAATACCGTAATTGTCGCAATCAGCTCCAATTATTGCTGTATTGCCATCTGCTGAAAGCGAAACAGAAGTACCTTGCATCGAATTACCTATTGCCCCAGCGCCTACCAACTTGCTTCCTTGCTGTTTCCAACCTCCACCTGAGCGCGCATAAATCCAGGCAGCACCGGTGTTATTGTTATCTGTCGCTCCACCCACAATTGCTGTATTCCCGTCGGCAGATAGTGAAACAGAAATTCCTTGCCATGCAGTACCAGTTGTCCCCGAGCCTACCAGCTTGCTTCCCTGTTGAATGGCTGGGTGCAGGGTTGGTGTAACGGTGAAATTGCTACCACCGGCGATAGTGCCTCCATCAGTAGAAACAGAAACGGAACCTGTTGTAGCTCCTGGCATTACCATACCAACAAGGTTGATACCGTTATTGGAGACAGCAATAGCCGATACTCCCCCAATCGTAAATGTCGTTGGATTGTAAAGATTAGTGCCTGTAATTGTCACCAAAGTACCTACCGGACCATTGCCAGGTTTGAAAGAAAATATCACAGGCATTGACAAGGATGAGGTGGAAATATTTGGAATGGCATTGCAGGATTTGGCCATTAATACATTAAGCGCAAGAGAATAGGCAACTATTGATCCCATAGTTACCAGTCCAAAAGGGAACGATACGACATTCAAAAAAATCCGAATCGCTGTTTTTTTTATCGCGATGGTTATTGTGCTATTCATTTAGTATTACAGAATTTCCATATTTTAAGCTGTTTAATGGATTTTATCGTAATAGCAATAGTTTCGTTTGTCTGAAAACTGTTGCTAAAGTTCAATCCCAATCTGAGATAAAACCTGCATATCCCTTAAAATCAACTTTTATAACAATAATATTCTATTCTTTCAGAATGACAATTTGATCCGGACTAAAGTGTGCAGGAATACTGGCTTTTGTAATAAAATGCATGGATGGAATTTCTACCAGATTTTCTCTGTGGAATATTGCAAACCAATATCAGAATGAACTGATTCCATGGGTTTTTCCAAAATCAAAAAATCTATTTTAATATCAAAAGCCTACAACGCTTAGATAAAGGAACTAAGCCGAATTGCAAAATGGGATTTCAAAGAGTTTTCATTATCGATAAGACAATTTATGCATTATCTATAAAATATTGCGCGAGTTTAGTGAAAATATGTTAAAAAATCCCTGGAACAACAACATATTTTTCCAGAAGAGCGTAAATCAACCGTGAGACACTATTTCTGCATTTCAAGTTTTTTGACCGTTTCATCATATTTTTCAGCCAATCGTTTGTCGAATTTCGCTAATTCTGACCATTCTGCGGAACCATAAACTCCCGCCTTTGAATAGTCAAAAGGGAT
>Ga0209724_1004456_pt1 | contig 11034 bp, 9 predicted proteins | sample grotaG_FD_184143 | JGI IMG/M metagenome (GOLD analysis project Ga0209724, IMG submission 184143) | Glacier valley bacterial and archeal communities from Borup Fiord, Nunavut, Canada, to study Microbial Dark Matter (Phase II) -... | ecosystem: Environmental > Aquatic > Freshwater > Ice > Glacier ... | reverse complement strand
TGCGCATCGGCCACGGCCACGGCCACGACCGGCGGCTTCGCACGCTCGCGCGTGACCGCGAACGCGACGACGCCACCCGCGATCGCGAGCCCGGCGATCAGCACCAGCAGCCTCCGGCCGCGATTGCTCGCCCCCACGAGCGCGGCCTCGAACTGTGTCACCGGCATGACGGTAGGCGCGGGCCCGGTTTGCATCGCCGGCGCCACCCACGACGCGGCGGCGGTCTCGTTGCTCACAAGCGCGATCGGCCGCGATTCGCGCGTGATCCCGTGATCCTCGAACGGCAGCTGCGCGATGGCGGCGCTCATCTCGTGCGCCGAGCTGAACCTCGCAGCCGGCTCACGCGCGAGCGCTCTCGAGAAGAACGCACTGAGCTCGGGCGACACCGCCGGAATCCAGCGCTGGATCGGGACCGGCTCGGCGCGCGCGAGCAGCCCGAACATGCCCTCGATCGAGTCCGCCTCGAACGGGAGGTGCCCGCTCATCAGCTCGTACATCATCGCGCCGATCGCCCACAGATCCGCGCGCGGATCGACCGTGCTCGCATCCTTGAGCTGCTCCGGCGCCATGTACGCGAGCGTGCCGAGCAACATGCCCGCTGCGGTGCGCGGCACGCCGAGCGTCGCGCTCTTCATGCCCTTCGCGATACCAAAATCGAGGAGCTTCACCGCTGCATTCGGCGCCGCGACGAACACGTTCTCTGGCTTGAGATCGCGGTGCACGAACCCGCGCGCGTGCGCGGCCGCGAGGGCATCGAGCAGCTCGCGCGAGATCCGGCGAACCTCGACCGGCGGCATGCGGCGCTGCATCGCATCGCGCAGCGACTGGCCGACGAGCAGCTCCATCACGAGGTAGAGCTCGCCTTCCGGGGTCCGCCCGGCATCGAGCACGGCCACGATCGCGGGATGGCCGATCTGGTTTGGCGCGCGCGCCTCGGCGAGGAACCGGCCTTCGAGCCCGGCGTCGAGCTGCAGCTCCTTGTGCAGCATCTTGAGCGCGACGCGCGCGCCCGTGAACTGGTGGTGCGCCTGCAGCACCACGCCCATGCCGCCAGTCCCGAGCACCGATTCGATGGCGTAGCGGCCGTCGATCACGCGCCCGGCCCACGTGTCAGCCAAGCTTGACCTGGAGACTGCAGCAGTCCGGCTCGCTCACGATGATCACGTCGCCATCGCGCAGCTCGGCGCGCGAAATCCGCCCGCGCGTGACGTCGTTGACGTACGTGCCGTTCGTCGTGCCCTGATCGATCGCGACGAGCTTGCCGTTCTCGATCCCGATCCACACGTGCTTGCCCGAGGCGCGATGATCGTTGACGAGCACGTGCGCGACGCCCGGCTGGCGGCCGACGATCACACCCGTCGCGATCAACGCGAAGCGCTGACCATTGAGCTGACCGCGCACGCACGTCAGGCTGCCGATGCTGAGCGAGCCGAACGCTGTCGGTGCGATGCCACCGTGCGGCGGTGCGCCTTGCCCGACCGCCATGGTCTTGGCGACCGGACCCGAGCCACCAGGCCCGGGCTGCGGCGCGCGGCCGTACATCTGCTGCGGTGGAAAGCCTTGCTGCTGCGGCGACGCGAAGCCCTGCGGCGGCGGAAAGCCCTGTGGCGGAGGGAAGCCTTGCGGCGGCGGGAACCCGTGCTGCGGCGGTGGCCCCGAACGCTTGCCGCGCTTCATGATCAGGACGGCGCCGCCGAGCAGCGCGATGCCACCGACGACGAGGCCGGCGATCAAGCCGCTGTTCGAGTCCTTCTTCTTCTCTTTGCCGTCCTTCTTCGCCTGGTTCGCGTTCTTGATGAACCCGGTCGCTTCGCTGTGCGCGGGGAACAGCAACTGGACCTGCTCGAAGTCGCGGATCGCGTCGGAGTACTCGTCATCCCAGTAGTGGTCGAGGCCTTCGTTCCACATCTTGTTCGTCTCGCTCTGCTTCGGCTCGATCTTGAGCCCCTTTACCATCTCGTTGAGCGTGCTCGATGCGACAAGGAAGTTGAAGCCCTGAACGTCGCTGCCGAACGTGGCGAGCCCGACGACGTTGCCGTGCTGGTCGATTGCCGGACCGCCGGAGTTGCCGTGCGTGATCGGCGCCGAGATCTGGAGGATCTGCTCGCCGCTCGCCGCGTTCTTGATCGCCGCGATCGAGCCATCGGTGACCGAGGCCTGGAGCTGGGATTTCTGGTCGAGCAAATCCTGCGCATCGGCGACGCCGGGATACCCGAGCACCACGATGTGGTCCTCGACCTGCGAGCGCGCCGAATCGCCGATCGGCAAGGTCGGCGCGTTCTCGATCTTGACCTTGATGATCGCGCAGTCGTTGCCGCTGCCCGGCTTGCCGAACGCCTTGACCTCGTAGTCGAGCTTCGTGCCGTCGGGCATGATCACGTACGCACGCCTCTCGATCTGACCCACGAGGTGGATCTTGGTATCGAGAAAATCGAGCTGCGATTGCGGCATCCGATCGAGCTCGGCGCCGACCTCCTTACGGATCTGCTTGTAAACCTCCTGGCGGAGCGCGACCTTTGCGGCGTCGTCGCCCTTGTGGATGTCGTCGACGACGTGCGCGTTCGTGGCGATATAGCCATCCGGCGTCATGAACCAGCCCGTGCCGGTGCCTCCGATCGCGGTCTGGAGCTTGGTCCCGCTGATGTCGTAGGTCGCGATGTACGCGCCCCAGACCCGCACGACGGACGGTTTGGCGATGAGCGCGATCTTCTGTTGTGGGCTCGGTTCTTCGGCACTCGCGGTCGCCCCGACAATCAGCACCAGCGCGCACGCGAGAAACGCCTGCAGTCGACCCATCGCCCGTCATCGTACCGTATCCTCGATGCGTGGGCTTTGGCATCGACCGCTGTGCGCGCAGCAAAAAAGGCAAAGGCTTGTTCAGGCGTGCCCCCGGTTGGAAGGACGTCGGACAGCGCCTCGGCTTCTTGCTGTTGCGGATGAAACGCGCTTCGAGCCGGCAGGTGAAGCAAGACGATCGGTTCCTCGCCGAGGTCACGTTTCATCCGAAGGCACCCCCGGTGCGCCTGACGGTCAGCGGCCCCGACGCCGAGCTTCACGTCAAGGGCCAGACTTCGACGCTCGGCCCCGGCTACCACGCCGAGGTCCTCGCGAAGCTCGAGCCGGTCCTCGACGAGCTAGAATATGCCTGGACAGAACCCGAGTCCGAGGAACCAGGCCGCGCGATGTGCAAGTGGCTCGCGAGCGAGCTCCGCGGCGACGATCAAGTGTGGATCGGGCTGACCGATCAATTCATGTTCGTGACCGACGCCTCGGTCCTCACTCCGATCGGCCCGCGCGACGCCGCGTGGCGTGCGGCCGTGCTCGCCGATCCGATGAAGGGTGCCGATGCCTTTCCGTGGTGGAGCTCCGGTCCGGGCCAGCGCGCGCGCGCCGATGCCCTGCTCGCGATGTGGCAGGACATCCCGTGGCGCGCGACCCTCGACGAGCTCGAGATCTCGATGATGGAGAAGGTCGATAGCGACCTCTCGGCGGCAAATGCCGCGGGGATCACCGAGCTGCCGTACCCGGACTGGTCGGAGCTGCTCGGCTACCTCGGTCGCGACGACAACGCGGCGACCGAGATCTACAAGCTCGCGGGCGGTCGCTTGGCGACGATCGGCTATCGCCGGCTCGATCACGAGGTCGCGCTCTCCGGTGGATGGATCGTGAATCTCCCCGGCGCCTTCGCAGGGCGCTGGGAAGACGAGCACTCGCGCTATGTCTCGACGGATGGCGCGCGCGCGATCGAGTTCACCAGCCTGACCGCCGATGGTGAGACCGATTCGGCGAAGCTGCTCGACGTCGCGGATCCGGTGCATCCGCTACTCGATCGGTTTACCGATGGTGATCGCTGCGGTCGCGCCGAAGTCTCCGACGAGGATTTCACGCACATCGTGCATGGTCTCGTCACGCAGGCGCCACACGTCGCGATCCTCACGATGAAGGGCAATAAGTCCGACGAGGCGTGGGCGCTCAAGACGTGGCGCTCGCTACGGCGCGAATAGAGTGGTGCGGCGCAACGTCGCGGATGTGACACATCAGACACCGTCGACGTTCCACTGATCTGGAACCGGTCTCCATCGTATATGGTGGTGACTCATGGCTTCGAGATGGCTTGTAGTAGTGATGGCGGTCGCCGCATGCGGCGGCGGTAACAGCGCGAGCTCCGATGGCGGTGGCAGCGGCAGCAACGTCGATGATGGCGGCACACCGATCGTCGATGCCGATCCGATGTGCCACACACCCGGTCAACTCCCCGCGATGAAGGCGCAGCTCGTCGCGCAAAACTTCGCCCAGCCGGTCTATGTCGCGCAACCGGTCGGCTCGACCGATGTCTACGTCGTCGAGAAGCAAGGCAAGATCAAGATCGTGCGAAGCGGCGCCGCGCTCGCGACACCATTCCTCACGGTCAACGACATCCAGATTCCATCGGCGACGGCCGAGGGCGGTCTGCTCTCGATCGCCTTTCATCCGAGCTACGCCACGAACGGTCGGTTCTTCGCGTTCGAGACGATCACGGGCAACCAAGCGGTGGTGCGCGAGTACGCGCGCTCGGCCAGTCCCGATGTCGCGACCGCGAAGCCGGTACGGACGCTGATCTCCTACGGCGAGGATGGCAACGGCAACGTCGGCGGTACGATCGTGTTCGGCGCCGATGGCTATCTCTACATCTCGGCCGGCGACGGTGGCAACGCGCCCGAAGCGCAGGACCTGACCTCGCGGCGCGGCAAGATCTTGCGCGTCGACGTCGACGCACCGGCGACCGCGCCTCCTGGCAACATCACCACGGGCGGCGCCGATCCGTTCATCTGGGATTACGGGCTCCGCAATCCATTCCGCATGGCATTCGATCGCCAGACCCACGATCTGTTGATCGGCGATGCTGGTGATACGTTGCGAGAGGAAGTCGATATCGAGCCTGCGGGCTCGGGCAAGCATGACTACGGGTGGCCGATCGTCGAAGGCAACGTGTGCCACGACGGCACGACGACGTGCGACAAGACCGGCACGACCCTGCCGCAGTACACGCGCCCGCACCAGGCCGATTACAGCGCGCTGATCGGTGGCTCGATGTATCGCGGCGCCGCGCTGCCGTGCTTGAGGGGCACGTACATCTTCGCGATCTATGGGAGCGAAGCGCACATCCTTTCGTGGTCCTGGACCGGCGCTGCGATCGCGAACGAAAAGGACCTGACCAACACGTTCAACGTCGACCCGGACGTCGTCTCGATCAACGAAGATTCGACTGGCGAGCTCTACCTCGTCACGCTCGGGGGCAACCTCTACAAGATCGTTCCGGCCTGAACAACGCTTCCGATCCGGACCGGGCTCGCAACCTGGCGATTGTTTGCGAATGTAAAGCGCGACGACCTTCGTCTTGCGGTGCTGACCCAGCGTTATCTCGAAGGGTCCAGGTCACGTGCTCGACGTGTGATCGATGACTGAGCCGCGCGCAATCGCTCGAATTTCAACGTTCGAAGCTCCGACAAAAACTCGCCGACGCGCGGTGCGATCGTCTGTGCCGTGGTCCTGCTAGTCGAGGTGAATCTGATCGATCCGGTCCGGGATAAACCGCCGGTCGATCAAATCACTGAGATCGATCGGGTGGTGCAGTACGCCCGCGCGCAGCGCCATATCCATGATCTGGCGCAGATCTTCGTCGCTCGGCGTGAGCTGGCGATAGCTCACCCGGTCCGGTGGCTCGGTCAGCACGTACTCGACGAGCTTTTGATCCTGATGGAAGTACGGCGCCGCGATCCGTGCCGCTTCCTTGCGGTGGGTCTCGGCCCACTCACCACTCTGCGCAATGCCGCGCACGAGATCGCGAACTTGATCCGGATGCTCGGCGATCAGCTCGTCGCGCACGACGAGCACGCAGGAGATGAAGTGCGGCCAGATGTCCTTCGCGTAGTACAGCACGCGCCCGGTGCCCGCCATCTCGGCCTTGGCCGCGTACGGCTCGCCGACGAAGTACGCATCGATGGAACCTGCAGCGAGTGCGGGCGGCATGTCCATTGGCGGCAGATCGACGAAGTTGATCTCTTCGGGCTGCATGCCTTCATCGGCCATCAGCTTCATGATCACGAGGTACTGGTTCGAGAACCGGCTCGGCCGCGCGAAGGTCTTGCCGCGCAGATCGCGGATGGTCTTCGCGGTCGAATTCTTCGCGACCATCACGGTCGAGCCATCGCGATGGCCGAGGTACACGATGTGGATCGGCACGCCTTGCTCGCGCAGCGCCATCGCGAGCGGCGCGAGGATGAACGTCGCATCGATCTTGCGTGCCTTGAGCGCCTCGATCACGGTCGGGAACTCGGTGAATCGCTGCGATACGAATCGCGTGCTCGTGGTCGAGGTCTTCGTCGCAAAATCGGTGACCGGGCAGGTCAGGTGGCAGGTGACCGGCAAGTAGCCGACCGCGAGCTCGGGCACGCCCGTCGATTCGCGGTGCTGCCACGGTCGATGATGCGCGAGCGTGAGCACCACGAGGATCGCGCTGACGACGAGGGTGATGCGGAGCTTCACGGTCATGACAGGCCGAGCTCGTTCATGATCGTTTGCTCGGCCTCGGCGACGCCCGGAGTGGCCGGCATGCGCGCGCGACCCGGAGGCAGCGCGAGTAATTTCTTCACGCGCGTGGGTCGGACGTCGAGGATGACGACGCGATCCGCGATCTGGACCGCTTCCTCGATATCGTGCGTGACGAACACGACCGTACGCGGCCGATCCGCAAGCGTGGTGCAGAGCTCTTTGCGCATCCGGTTGCGGGTCTGATAGTCGAGTGCGGAGAACGGCTCGTCCATCAACAAGATATCGGTCTCGGCGGCGAGCGCACGCGCGAGCTCGACGCGCTGGCGCATGCCGCCCGAGAGCTGATGCGGATACGAGGCAGCGAACTCGCGGAGCCGCGTGATCTCGAGCCACTCGACGATCTTGGCGGCGCGATCGGTGACGGACTTCGCGATGCCGAGGCCGATGTTCTCGCGCACCGTGAGCCAGGGGTAGAGCCCACCATCTTGATAGATCGTCCGGCTCTGGCCCTCGCGCGTGATCGTGCCGCGGGTCGGTTTGAGATGCCCGGCGAGCAGGCCCAGCAGCGTGGATTTGCCGCAGCCCGAAGGCCCGACGCACACGACGAGCTCGCCTCGTGCGACCTCGAGATCGAGGGCGTCGATCACGGTCAGGCGGCCGTAGTCAAAGCCGACGCCTGCGAGCCGGAGGGCGGTCATCGCCCGGTTCCCCACCGCAGGCTCTCGAGCCGCGCGAGCCGCGAGAACAGCGCATCGAGCCCGATGCCGATCGCGCCGATCGTGATCATGCCGCACACCACGAGATCCATGCGCAGGCCATTGCGCGCGTCGACGATCAGATAGCCGAGGCCACTGCGCACCGCGATCATCTCGGCCGCGACGACGACCATCCACGCGACGCCGATCGCGACCCGCAGCGCGGTCACGAGCTGCGGCAGGATCGCGGGCAAGGTGATCCGGAACAACGCCTCGCTCGCGGTGAACCCGAGGTCTTCCCCGACTCGATAGTAGATCCGCGGGACCGCGGCGGCGGCTGCAGAGGTGGCGAGCGCGACCTGGAAGAACGTCGCGATGAACAAGATGAAGATCGCTGGCGGATCGCCGATGCCGAACCAGATCACGGCGAATGGGATCCACGCGATCGGCGAGAGCGAGCGGAAGAAGTTGATCCACGGCAGTAGTGCATCGCGGGTCGACGCGCTGCGACCGACGACGAGGCCGAGCGGCACCGCGAAGATCACCGCACTGGTGAAGCCCCAGGCCACGCGATAGAGCGAGGCGATCGTGTCGTCGAGCAAGCGCCCCGAGGCGAGCTCGCCGGCGAACGCGCTCGCGACCTCGGGAGGCGATGGCACCGTGCCGACCGGGAACATGTGCGCGGCGTACGCGACCCACCAGATCGCGACGAACACGATGCCCGTCAGCGCGGCATACCCCACCTTTCGCACGCGGCGACCTTACCCGAAAACGAGGCTTTGATCTTCGGAACGTCGTCGGCCGCTTCGTTCGACTCGAGCTTCGACGGCATCACGATCAGGTCAGCTTTGCGCTCGCCGATCACGCGAAAGCCCTGCTGCTGGGCAAGCTTCACGACGCGAAGCGCGTGCTCGACGAGCGCCGCCGCGCTGGCAACCTCTTGGTCGAGGCGGGTGCGTAACATCATTTTCCCGTTTACGCAGGCGAGCGTTCGTGCAATTCGAGAGGGCAGGCCGCGTGTCCAACAATCGATCTATCCTGATGTTTGCGCTTGCCGCCTGTGGAGAAAATCCGTCCACGACCACGCCCGATGCGCCGACCTCCGCGTGGCGCATGGGGTCCGCACTCGACGGGCCGCGGCTCGAATCGGGCGTCACCGCGTATGGCAACGCGGTCGTCGTGGTCGGCGGGTTCTACACGAACCAAGAGCACGGCCTCTTGGTCACGCACGAGGTCGACCTGTTCGACACCACCACGTCGACCTGGTCGAAGCTCGCAATCGACGCACCGGTCGCGCGCCACCACGTCCAGGTCGCGACGATCGGCACCACGCTGTACCTCCTGGGTGGGCTCGATGCCGCGAGCGATGCGCAGCTCGATTTTCCGGCGCGCGATGACTGCTACTCGATCGACCTCGCGACACCTGGCGCCGCGTGGAAGCAGATCGCGACGATGCCGGTGCCGCGTGGCTCCGCCGCGGTCGTCGTCGCACCACCGCGGATCTATCTGTTTGGTGGTTCGAGCACGACCGATGCGCTCGCGAGCAATACCTATTACGACACGCTGATGGATGCGTGGTGTCCTGGCGCCGCGTGTGCTGCGACCGATCAACTTCCGGATCTGCCCGCGCCGCGCTCGCATCCCGCCGCCGTGCGCCGCACCGATGGTGGGTTCGCTGTCGTCGGCGGGCTCTCCGCGCTCGCCTCGTTCACCGCGGCAAACGATGTCTACGTGCTGCCGCTCGCGCAGCAGACCCGCTCGGGAACCTGGAGCACTGGCACGCCGATGCCGACCATCCGCGGTGGCTGCGCGTTCGGCTCGTTGATCGAAGGCAAGCTGATCTGCGCCGGTGGCGAGATGGGCCAGGCCGCGCTGTCGGCGACCGAGGGTTACGATCCGGTCGAGGATACGTGGACGATGTACGAGAAGATGCCGGTGCCGACCGCCGGCACGCTCGGCGCCGCGATCGGCCAGCGCCTGTTCGTTCCCGGTGGCGCGCGCGAGCTGCAGTTTCAACCGACCGACACGCTCTATATTTTCTCACCGCTCGACACTGCGGGTTCGCGCGACCTTTGATTTTTTTAGATCGTTCGTGATCGTGACGCGTGTGACAGGGGATGCTGGTCCCTCTCGTGTTCGCGTTCTGCGGGTTCTACGTCGGTGGTGCAAAAGCCGAGATGTACAACAACGCCACCGAGGTGGTGTTGATGCGCCACGGCACCACGACGGTGCTGTCGATGCAGAACAACTATCAGGGGCCACCGGAAGGATTCGCGCTCGTGGTGCCCGTGCCGACGGTGATCAAACCAGATCAAGTGAAGACGCTGCCGCGCGACATCTTCGACAAGATCGATACGCTCGGTGCGCCGCGGCTCGTCGAGTACTGGGAACAAGACCCGTGCTTCGTGCCGGAGATGCCGGAGTACAACTCGGTGCTCACCGTTGCATTCACGGGCGAAACAAACGACGAAGCCGACACGTCGGCGCGGAAGGACTACAAGGTCCACGTCGAGGCGCGGTTCTCCGTCGGTGAGTACAACATCGAGGTGCTCTCGGCGAAGGCCTCGACGGGCCTGCAAGACTGGCTGACCGATCACCACTACTCGATTCCGGCGAACGCCGAGCCCCTGCTCCGGCCGTACATCGTGCAGGGCATGAAGTGGTTCGTCGCGAAGGTCGATCCGAAGAAGGTCGCCTTCAAGGATGGGATGGCGACGCTGTCGCCGCTGCGGTTCGCGTATGACAGCCAGGAGTTCACGCTGCCGATCCGGCTCGGTCTCGCGAACTCCAAGGGCACGCAGGATCTGATCGTCAACGTGCTCGCGCCGAATAACACGCGGTACGAAGTCGCCAATTATCCCAACATCACGATCCCCACGAACCTGCCGGTCAACGACGCGGTGCGCACGCGGTTCGGCGAGTTCTACGCGGCGCTGTTCGATCACGCGATCGAACAGAAGCCAGGTGCGGTCGTCACCGAGTACTCGTGGGATGCGAGCTCTTGCGATCCGTGTCCGGGGCCGATACTCGACGGTGACGATCTCCAGACTTTCGGCGGCGACGTGCTCGGCGCGCGGTATCGAGACGTCACTGGTTACACGCTGACCCGCTTGCACGCGCGCTACGGCAAGGAGGTCAAAGACGATCTTTCGTTCCGCGCGGTCGAGCCGATCGCCGGCGGCCGAGGCATCCCCGACGCGCACGGCGAGATGTCGACGAAGGTCACGAACGAAGGCATCAACAACTTCCAGGGTCGCTACGTGATCCTCCACCCGTGGGACGGCCCGGTCGCGTGTGAAGCCCCGCGCCGTGGCATGTGGGGCGGCCCAACCAGCCAGCAACAGCTCGCGAGCTCGCCGGTCATGGCCGCGACGAACCTCGCGTTCGCGCCCCGCGGCAAGGTGGCGCTCGCGTCGCTGCTCGCGAAGGACGTGCCCGAGGTTGGCTTACTCTCGAGCAGGGCTGCCCAACCGCCGATCGCGGTACGCCAGCAAGGCTGTGGCTGCAACACGGCCAGTAGCGGTGTCGAAGCGCTGGTCGGATTCGCCGCAGTCGGCCTCGTGCTGCGCCGCCGTCGTCGGGTGTAAGCTGCAGGCGCGAGGGCCCTCCTCGTGCGACATGGCGAGTCGCTCGGCAATGTCGATCCGGCACCGCCGATCACGCCGAGCCTCTGTCCGCGCGAGCCTCTGTCCGCCCGGATCGAGCAAGCGCGCGATGCAGGAGTCGGCAACGGTCACCTGTTCGAAGGGGCCGCGCCGCGCTAGACCATGCCCATGCGGTGTAAACGCTGCGGCAAAAAAGACCAACG
>Ga0209724_1004454_pt1 | contig 11035 bp, 10 predicted proteins | sample grotaG_FD_184143 | JGI IMG/M metagenome (GOLD analysis project Ga0209724, IMG submission 184143) | Glacier valley bacterial and archeal communities from Borup Fiord, Nunavut, Canada, to study Microbial Dark Matter (Phase II) -... | ecosystem: Environmental > Aquatic > Freshwater > Ice > Glacier ... | reverse complement strand
CCGCGCTGCGCCGCGCCATCGACGCGGCGGGCCACCCGGCGCTGTTCGTCGTCGACGTGGTCGCCTCGCTCGGCGCCGCGCCGTTCGAGATGGACGCGCTCGGTGTCGACGCCGTCATGGGCGCCTCGCAAAAGGGGTTGATGCTGCAACCCGGCATGGCTTTCGTGGCGGCGGGCGAGCGCGCGATCGGCGCCGCCCGGCGCAACCCGACGCACCGCTACTACTGGGACTGGGAGCGTCGCATCAGCGACATGTCGTACCGCAAGTTCTGCGGCACGCCGCCGCTCGCGCACCTGGCCGGCTTCGAGGCCGCGCTCGGCCTGATCGCTCTAGAAGGGCTGCCTCAAGTGCATGCGCGCCATGCGCGCCTCGCGCGGGCCGTGCACGCCGCGGTCGGGCGTTGGGGCGAGACCGGCGCGGTGCGTCTTTTCACGCAGGAGCCGGCAGCGCGCTCGGTGTCGGTCACGGCGATCCAGGTCGCGCCGGGTATCGACCCCGAGGCGCTGCGCACGGTCGCGCGCGAGCGCTTCCAGGTGTCGGTGGCCGGCGGCCTCGGGCCGCTGCACGGCCGCGTGTTCCGCATCGGCCATCTCGGCGACGTGAACGAGGCGATGGTGCTCGGCTGCCTTGCTGGCGTCGAAGCGGCGATGCAGGTGCAGGGCATCGCTTACCGGCCGGGCGGCGTCGAGGCCGCCATCGCCACGCTCGCGACCGCCGCGTCGCACTGAAGCGCCTGCGGCCGCACGCGGGGCCATGGCCCCGCGTCGCAGCCAGGTTCGAATGCCGCGATACTGCTGTCACCTTCTTGCCACCCGACCCATCGCATGTACTTCCGCGGAATCGGCACGGCCACGCCGCCGGCGCGCTACACCAAGGCCGAATGCCTCGCGGCGTTCAAGAACTCCGACTGGTACGCGCGGCTCGACGCGCGCTCGCATCTGATCGCGCGCACCGTGCTCCAGCGAGACAACGGCATCGAGGCGCGCCGCCTCGCGCTCGATTCGCTGGCCGAGGTCTTCACCATCGACCCCGACACGCTCGACCAGCGCTTCCTCGCACACGCGCCGGCTCTTGCCTCGAGCGCAGTTGTTCACGCGCTCGAAGCGGCCGGCCTCGAGGCCGGCGCGATCGATGCGGTTGTCGTCAGCACCTGCACCGGCTATGTGTGCCCCGGCCTCTCGGGCTACGTCGCCGAGCGCATCGGCCTGCGTGCCGACGTGCAGGCCTTCGACCTCGTCGGCCAGGGTTGCGCGGCGGCCTTGCCCAACCTGCAGCTCGGCCGATCGCTGCTCGGCTCGGGCGCAGCGCAGCACGTGCTCTCGGTCTGCGTGGAGGTGAGCAGCGCCGCGATGTACCTCGACAACGACCCCGGCGTGATCGTCAGCGCCTGCCTGTTCGGCGACGGTGCGGGCGCGGCCGTTCTCTCGTCGGTGCCACGCGAAGGCCAGCGTCGCGTCGAGTGGAAAGACTCGACTTCGCTGATCGAGCCGAAGCAGCGCAAGGCGTTGATGTTCGAGCAGCGCGAAGGCATGCTGCGCAACATCCTCACGCGTGAAGTGCCTGCGCTCGCCGCCGAGTACGCCGAGCGCGTGCTCGAGACCGTGCTCGACCGCAACGGCCTGCACGGCGGCGACATTTCGGCCTGGATCCTTCACGCCGGCGGACGCGACGTGCTGCAGGCGCTCGAGCGTCGCTTCGAGGTAGGGCCCGACGCGTTCCGCTACAGCGCAGCCATGCTGCGCGAGTACGGCAACCTGTCGAGCGCCTTCGTCTACTTCGTGCTGCAGGCCGCGCTCGAAGACGATGCGCCGGGCGGCTGGTGGTGGCTCTCGTCGTTCGGCGCGGGCTTCAGTTGCCACGGCGCGCTGTTGCGCGTCGACTGACGCGGCAAGGGCCAGTCCGATGCTGCGCATCGTCGAAGCGGAGACGCTCGACCACCTCGCGCCCGACGACCCGGTCGCCGAGCGCTCGCGCCGCGACCTGCGGCGCGTCAACGCATTCATGGGCGCGCGTTCCATCCTGGCCACGGCCATGCGGCTGGCCTTGCCGCACGGCGCGCCGGCCGGGCGTCCGCTGAGGTTGCTCGAGATCGGCTGCGGCGACGGGCGGCTGCTGCACGGCGTGGCCGGGCAGATGCGCAGCGATTGGCCCGAAGTCGAGCTCACGCTGCTCGACCGGCAGCCCATCGTCGAGCCCACGACCATCGTCTCCTATGCGCAGCTAGGCTGGCAGGCGAAGCCGCTCGTGGCCGACGTGCTCGCCTGGGCCGAAGCGAAAGACGCCGGCCCGGGCTTCGACCTCGTCGTGACCAACCTGTTCCTGCATCATTTCGAGCCGCCTCAACTCGTGCGCCTGTTCGCCGCCATCGCCGCGCGCTCGGGCGGCCTGGTGGCGTGCGAGCCGCGCCGCGGCCGGCTCGCACTCGCAGCGAGTTACCTCGTCGTGGTGCTCGGCGCTAACGCGGTGACGCGCGAAGACGCGGTGCTCAGCGTGCGCGCCGGCTTCACCGGCCACGAGCTCACCGACCTGTGGCCGCGCGACGCCGGCTGGGCCTGTCGCGAGCATGCGGCCGGGCTGTTCAGCCATCTGTTCATGGTCACGCACGATGCATCCGATGCACGTTGATCCCGCGATTCCTGGCGAGTCGGCCGAACGCGGCGAGCCGACTCCACGCCGCTTCGACGCCGTGATCGTCGGCGCCGGGCCGGCCGGCGCGAGCGCGGCGATCCTGCTGGCGCGCGCCGGATGGTCGGTGGCACTCGTCGAGCGGCAGTCGTTTCCGCGGCGCAAGGTCTGCGGCGAGTGCGTCGCGGCTAGCAACATCGGCCTGCTCGACGCGCTCGGCATCGGCGCCGCCTTCGATCGGCTGGCAGGCGCCGAGCTCCGGCGCGTGGCGCTCATGCAGGGCCGCGACACGGTCCTCGCGCAGTTGCCGCATGGCGAAGGACCCGGCCATCGATGGGGCCGCGCGCTGGGCCGTGAGCACCTCGACACGTTGCTTGCCGACGCTGCTGAGGCTGCCGGTGCGACGCGGCTGCAGCCGTGGTCGCTGCAGCGCATCGAAGGCAGTGCAGGCGCATTCCGGCTGCAGCTGCGCGAGGTCGGCAGTGACCGAGACGCCGAGCTCCAGGCCGGCCTCGTGATCGCTGCGCACGGCTCGTGGGAGCCGCTGCCCTCGGAGCGGGGCGAGCGCCGCGACACGCGCGCGCCGAGCGATCTGTTCGCGTTCAAGGCCAACTTCTCGGGCACGTCGATCGCGCCCGACCTGCTGCCGGTGCTCTCCTTCGCTGGCGGCTACGGCGGCATGGTGGTCGCCGATGACGGCCTCGCCACGCTGGCCTGCTGCGTGCGCGAAGACCGCTTGCAAGCTCTGCGCGCTGCAAGGCCCGGCGAACGCGCCGGCGACGTGGTGGAAGCGATGCTGCGCGCGCAGTGCGCCGGCGTCGAAGCCGCGCTCGAAGGCGCCGAGCGACACGGCGCCTGGCTCGCCAGCGGGCCGCTCCGGCCGGGCATTCGGCTGGGGCAGGGTGACGGCATCTTCCGCATCGGCAACGCCGCCGGCGAGGCGCATCCGATCGTCGGCGAAGGGATCAGCATGGCGCTGCAGTCGGCCTTCGTGCTGGCCTCGGTGATCGGCCCGAAGCGCGATGCGCTGGTCGATGGCGCCGCGGCCACGGCGAGCCAGGCCGACGCGCTCGACGCATACGAGCGGCTCTGGCGTCGGCGCTTCGGGCGCCGGCTGCGCGTGGCCGCGACCTTCGCCCACGTCGCCATGCGGCCTGCGCTCGCGCGCGTCGCGTGGCCGCTGCTGCAGCGCTGGCCCGGCCTGCTGACGCAAGGCGCGCGCTTCAGCGGCAAGACGCGCTGCGCGCCCGAAGCGCAGCAGCTGGCCGGAGCCCGGCGCTGAGCTCGCCTGCTTCGGCCGCATCGGGCCGATTCGACCGGCTCGACGCCTTGCGAGGTGCGGCCATCGTGTGGATGGCGCTGTTCCACTTCGCGTTCGACCTCGCGTACTTCCGATTCATCCAGCAAGACTTCCACAACGACGGCCTGTGGACGGGCCAGCGCAGCTGCATCGTCACGCTGTTCCTGTTGTGTGCCGGCGCGGGCCAGGCGATCGCGACGCATCAGGGGCAGCCGGCCGCACGCTTCTGGCGGCGCTGGGCGCAGGTGGCCGGCTGCGCGCTGCTGGTCTCGATCGGCTCGTGGTGGATGTTCCCGCGCAGCTGGATCAGCTTCGGCGTGCTGCACGGCATCGCGGTGATGCTCGTCGTCGTGCGCTACACGTCTTGTTGGGGCGCATGGCGCTGGCCGCTCGGCGCCGTGGCCATCGCGATGCCGTGGCTGTGGACGCACCCGTTCTTCGACAGCCGCTCGACCGACTGGATCGGCCTCGTTACCACGCGCCCGACGACCGAAGACTTCGTGCCGCTGCTGCCTTGGCTCGGCGTGATGTGGTGGGGTGCGGCCGGCATGGCGTGGCTGCTCGCGGCCCGGCGCGGGCTCGCCACAGGAAGCATCTCGGCAACGCTCCGGCCGCTCGCCTGGCTCGGCCGCTGGAGCCTCACCTTCTACATGGTCCACCAGCCGGTGCTCATCGGCCTGCTGATGGCGGTCGCGGCGCTGCGCGGCCCGATTACGTAGTTCCCACATCGAGCGGCCGCACTTCGCTGCCTAGACTGGGTCGCGCCCCGTTGCGGGCTCGCCAAAACAGACCAGAGCGAAGGACACAGCATGACCGCACCGCGCCGTTTGCAGACCGATCACGTGGGCGGCGCCTTGCTTGCGCTGATGGGCATCGCCATCGTCGTGCTCGGGCTCAACTACCGCATGAACACGCTGGTGCGCATGGGGGCAGGTTTCATCCCGGTAGTGCTCGGCGTGATCATGACGGTCGTCGGCATCTGCGTGGCGCTGCTCGCCGATCGCGACGCGCCACCCGGGCAGGAGAAAGGCGCGATCCGCACGCGCCACTTCGCGTTGCCCGAGCCGCCCGACCTGCGCGGTGCCGTCTGCATCCTCGGCGGCGTGGCGGCGTTCGTGGTCTTTGCCGCTTACGGCGGCCTGATCCCGGCGGCCTTCGCCTCGGTGTTCGTGGCCGCGCTCGGCGACCGCGGCAACACCTGGAAGACCGCAGCGGCGATCGGCGCAGCGATGTCGGTCTTCGGCGTGCTGGTCTTCCACTACGGCCTGCGCGTGCAGATGCCGCTGCTCGCCTGGGGCAGCTGATGGAACACACCCTGATGGACCTCTGGTACGGCTTCGGCATCGCGATGCAGCCGCACAACCTGATGTGGTCGGTGTTCGGCGTGCTCGTCGGCAACCTGATCGGCGTGCTGCCCGGCATGGGCGCGCTGACCACGATCTCGATGCTGCTGCCGCTGACCTACGTGATCGCGCCGGTGCCGGCGATCCTGATGCTCGCCGGCATCTTCTACGGCTCGCAGTACGGCGGTGCGATCGGCGCCATCCTGCTCAACCTGCCGAGCCATCCACCGCACGCGGTCACCTGTCTCGACGGCTACCCGATGACGCGAGCGGGCAAAGGCGGAACCGCGCTCGGCATCACCATGATGTGCTCGTTCTTCGCCGCCTCGGTCGGCATCATCGTGATGATCTTTCTCTCGCCGCTGCTGGTGCAGGTGGCCTTCAAGTTCGGCCCGACGGAGATCTGCTCGATCATGCTGCTTGGCCTGCTGGCCGGCGCCACTATGTCGCGCGGCTCGCCGCTCAAGGGCGTCGCGATGACGGTGTTCGGTCTGTTCTGCGGCGTGGTCGGCACCGACGTGATCAGCGGCACCGCGCGCTACACCTTCGACCTGCCCGACCTGGCTGATGGCCTCGAGCTCGGCGCGATCTTCATGGGCCTGTTCGGCATCGCCGATTTCCTGATGACGGTGAACCGCAACCCGCCCACGATCAGCAAGGCCAAGCTCAGCATGAAGGACATGCGGCCCACCCGCGCCGAGATGAAGGAAGCGTTCTGGCCGATGGTGCGCGGCACGGCGGTCGGTACGCTGTTCGGCGCCATGCCGGGCACCGGCCCGACGATCACCACCTTCATCGCCTATGCGCTCGAACGCAAGATCTCGAAGACGCCCGAGAAGTTCGGCCACGGCATGATCGCCGGCGTGGCCAGCCCCGAGGCTTCGTCGCATTCGAAGACGCAGGTCGATTTCATCCCGACCATGTCGCTCGGCATCCCGGGCGACGCGGTGATGGCGCTGATCCTCGGTGCGCTCGTCATCAAGGGCATCCAGCCGGGGCCGCAGCTCATCACCGAGCACCCCGACATCTTCTGGGGCCTGATCGCCAGCTTCTGGATCGGCAACGTGCTGCTCGTGATCCTCAACGTGCCGATGATCGGCGTGTGGGTACGGCTCCTGCGCGTGCCCTACAAGTACCTGTATCCGGCCGCGCTGTTCTTCATCTGCGTGGGCGTCTACAGCACCAAGAGCAGCCTGTTCGACGTGGGCGAGGTGGCCGTGTTCGGCATCATGGGCGCGATCTTCCTGTGGCTCGACTTCCCGATTTCGCCGATCGCACTGGGCTTCGTGCTCGGGCCGATGCTCGAGGAGAACTTCCGCCGGGCCATGCTGCTTTCGCGCGGCGACCTCGCGGTGTTCATCCACAAGCCGATCAGCGCCTGGTTCATCGGCGCGTGCACGTTGCTCATCCTGGCGCAAGTCTGGGCATACGTGCAGCGGGTGCGCATCGTGCCGCCGCCGGTGCCGGGCAGCGAGCTCATCGCAGAATGACGGCCTGCGTGGCGTGACCCGCCGCGGCCCGTGGCCCGCGGGCCATGGCGCGCGCCACGACATGACACCGCCTCTCACTGCCCAGTCCGCCTCCGCCACGGCCGCGCGCTGGCCGCGCCTGCGCCGTGCCGGGCTCTGGGGCGCGCTCGCCGTCCTGTTGCTCGCGGCGCAGCTGATCTCCTTGCTGCTCACGCTGCATTACCGCACCAGTCAGGCGCAGCGCGGCGTTGACGAGCACGTACTGGCCGGCGCCACCGAGGTCGAGCGCCTGTTCGAGCGCGACCTGCATGCGGTGCTGGCGCTGCCGGGCGGCAGCGGTGATTGGGCGCGACGGGCCGGCGAGCTGCTGCTCGCACATGCGGAAGTGATGCGGGTCGAGCGGCGCGACGCCGCGCTGAACGTCGTGGACAGTGCCGACACGCGCTCGCGGCCGCGTCTGTTTCGCACGCTGCGCCGCGCCGACCTCGACATCGAAGCCGAGCTCGCCTGCCGTTCGGCCGGGCGCCGCCACGGGCCTGCCTGGTCGCGCAGCTACTTCGTGCCGCAGGCCGACGGCTTCGGCGTCGAGGTGATCGACCTGTGCGTGGCCGAGGCGGGTCGCGGCAGCGACGCCGGCTTCGTCACCGCGACGCTTTCGCTGCACGAGGTGCTGGCCGCGGCTTCGGCCGAGCCGTGGGCGCAAGGCGCAAACCTGAGCTTCGTCGAGGCCGACGGCACCATGCTCGCGCGCGGCGGGCCGGCGCCGAAGGGTGCCGTGCGCCCCGCCGATCTGTTGCGCGCGATGCGCCCGGTCGATCTCGCCGGCACCACGCTCCAGCTCCAGCTCGAGAGCGAGTCGGGCCGGCCGACACTGCTGCCCGACGTCGTCACCGCGCTCGTGATCGCGCTCTCGCTCACGCTGTTCGCCGTGGTGGTGCTGCTCGCGCGCGACGTGCAGAAGCGCTCGCGCGTGGAACGCGAGCTGGCCGAGAGCCTCGCCTTTCGCAAGGCGATGGAAGACTCGGTCGTCACCGGCCTGCGGGCGCGCGATCTCGAAGGCCGCATCACCTACGTGAACCCCGCGTTCTGCAACATGACCGGCTTCGCGGCCGACGATCTGATCGGCCGGTGGCCGCCGCCCTACTGGCCGCCCGAGCAGCTGCCCGAGTACGAGCGTCGGCATCGCGCGCGGCTCTCCCCGGAAGCGCCGCCCGAAGCGCGCGAGGCGTTCGAGACGATCTTCATCAGGAAGGGCGGCGCGCAGTTCCCGGCCATGATCTTCGAGTCGCCGCTGCTCGACAGCGACGGCCGCCACACCGGCTGGATGAGCACCGTGCTCGACCTCAGCGCGCAGCGCAGCGTGGAAGAGCTGGCGCGCCAGCAGCAGGAGCGGCTGCAGGCGACGGCGCGGCTCGCGACCGTCGGCGAGATGGCTTCGCTGCTCAGCCATGAACTGAACCAGCCGCTGGCCGCCATCGCCGCGTATGCCACCGGTTCGCTCAATCTCATCGACGAGCCGCCCGGTCATGCGCGCCCGGCGGCCGAGCTGCAGCCGATGCTGCGCCATGCCGTGCAGCACATCGCCGAGCAGGCCGAGCGCGCCGGCCGCGTCATCAAGAGCGTGCACGACTTCGTGAGGCGGCGCGAAAACACGCGCGAGGCGGTGGGCGTCGACCGGCTCGTGGAGGCGGTGCTGCCGCTGGTGCGGCTGCAAGCCCACAAGAGCGGCACGCGAATCGAGATCGACATGTGCAAGCCGGTGCCGCGCGTGGTCTGCGACCGGGCGATGATCGAGCAGGTGCTGCTCAACCTCACGCGCAACGGCATCCAGGCGATGGAGCATCTCGCACCAGCCGACGAGCGCGTACTCACGCTGCGCATGCGGGCCGGCCCGGGGCAGCGTGTGGTGATCGGCGTGATCGACGGCGGCAGCGGCGTCGACGCGGCGGCGGCCGCGCAGCTCTACACGCCGTTCTTCACCACGCGGCGCGAAGGCATGGGCCTGGGCCTGAGCGTGTGCCGCACGATCGTCGAGCAGCATGCCGGCACGCTCGATTTCGAGAACCTGCGGCGGCCGGGCGGAGAGGTGTGCGGCGCCGAGTTCCGCTTCTCGCTGCCGGCAGCGGGTAGCGTGGCTTCGCCCGCCGTCGACACTTCGGTCATCGGCGTCGACTCGACGTGAGCGCGCGGCCGCCGATCGTCTACCTCGTCGACGACGAAGACGTGGTGCGCGATGCCGTCGCGTGGCTGCTGCGCACTCGGCGCCTGCTCTCCGAGGGCTATGCGAGCGCCGAGGCGTTCGAGGCCATGCTGGCCGCGAACGAAGCCGAGGCGTTCGCGTCGCCTGCCTGCCTGCTGCTCGACCTGCGCATGGGCGGCGTGAGCGGCCTGGTGCTGTTCGAGCGGCTCGCCGGGCGCGGCCTGATCGAGACGATGCCGGTGATCTTCCTCACCGGCCACGCCGACGTGCCCACTGCCGTCTCGGCCGTCAAGCGCGGCGCGTTCGACTTCGTCGAGAAGCCGTTTTCCAACAACGGCCTCGTCGATCGCGTCGAGGCCGCGCTCGCGGCCAGCGCCGCAGCTCTCGCGCGGCGCGAGGCGCGTCAACTGCGCGAGCGCAGCCTGGCCGCGCTCAGCGAGCGCGAACGCGAGGTGATGCAGGCGGTGGCCGCCGGTCTCGCCAACAAGCAGATCGCCGATCGGCTCCATCTGAGCGTGCGCACGGTCGAGGTCCATCGCGCCCGCGCGTACGAAAAGCTCGGCGTCAAGTCGACCGCGGCACTCGTCGGCCTTCTCGGCGTATCTCCGCGCGACGCCGCTTCGTGACGCGCGGCGCCGTGGGCGGTCTCGCTACCATCGGCGCATGGCACTGCAGACCCTGTTCGGCTTTCACGCCGTCGGCATCCGGCTGAGGACGGCACCGCGTTCGGTGGTCGAGGTGCACGCCGATCCGGCCCGGCGCGACCAGCGCATGCGCCAGTTGCTGGCCCGTGCCGAAGCGGCCGGCGTGCGCGTCTCGGAGGCCGACGATGTACGGCTCACGGCGCTCGCCGGCACGCGTCGGCACCAGGGCGTGGCCGCGCGCGTCGAGGCGATCGCCCTGACGCGCTCGCTCGACGAGCTGCTCGAAGGTGTGGAGGGCGCGGGCCAGGTGCCGCTGGTGCTCGTGCTCGACGGCGTGACCGACCCGCACAACCTCGGCGCCTGCCTGCGCGTGGCCGACGGTGCCGGCGCGCACTGCGTGGTCGCACCGAAGGACCACGCGGTCGGCGTCAACGCCACCGTCTCGAAAGTGGCGAGCGGCGCCGCCGAGACGGTGCCGTACTTCATGGTCACCAACCTCGCGCGCACGCTGAACGAGCTGAAGGAGCGGGACATCCGCATCGTCGGCACTGCCGAAGACGCGCCGCGCTCGATCTGGGAGGTCGATCTTTCCGGGCCGGTGGCGCTGGTGTTCGGGGCCGAAGGCAGCGGTATGCGTCAGCTCACCGCGCGCACCTGCGACGAGCTAGCGCGGCTGCCGATGCACGGCCTCGTCGAGAGCCTCAACGTCTCGGTGGCGAGCGGCGTGTGCCTGTACGAAGCGGCACGCCAGCGCGCCGTTCGTCTCGCAGCGACCGAAGGCTGATCGGGCAACGTCATGGCGGTCGTCGAGGTCACTCATCCGCTGGTGCGCCACAAGGTCGGCTTGCTGCGCGAAGCGTCGCTCTCGACGAAGAGCTTTCGCGAGATCACGGCCGAGCTCGGCCGCTTGCTCACGTACGAAGCGACTGCCGATTTCCCGCTCGAGAAAAGCGTGGTCGACGGATGGGCCGGGCCGGTCGCCGTCGAGCGCATCAGCGGCAAGAAGGTGACGGTGGTGCCAATATTGCGTGCGGGTCTCGGCATGCTCGAAGGCGTGCTCGACACGATCCCCAACGCGCGAGTGAGCGTCGTCGGCATCGCGCGCAACCACGAGACGCTGCAGCCCGAGCCCTATATCGACCGCCTCGCCGGCAACCTCGAAGCGCGCACAGCCATCGTGCTCGACCCAATGCTGGCCACCGGCGGCTCGATGATCTCCGCGATCTCGCTGCTCAAGTCGCGCGGTGCCCACGACATTCGCGCGCTGGTGCTCGTGGCCGCGCCCGAAGGCATCGCGGCACTGATGGCGGCGCACCCCGACGTGCGTTGCTGGACGGCCGCGATCGACAGCCACCTCAACGAGCGCGGCTACATCATCCCCGGCCTCGGCGACGCGGGCGATCGCATCTTCGGCACGCGCTGAACTCGCCTCCCACCGTTGGCACGGCAAGCTG
>Ga0209724_1004451_pt1 | contig 11039 bp, 10 predicted proteins | sample grotaG_FD_184143 | JGI IMG/M metagenome (GOLD analysis project Ga0209724, IMG submission 184143) | Glacier valley bacterial and archeal communities from Borup Fiord, Nunavut, Canada, to study Microbial Dark Matter (Phase II) -... | ecosystem: Environmental > Aquatic > Freshwater > Ice > Glacier ... | reverse complement strand
TTTTTCGCGCGGACGGGTTAGATCAGGCCGATCGCTTCGGCACGGCGAACGGCCGCCGCGCGGCTGGTCACCTCTAGCTTGGCGAAGACATGTTTCGTGTGAGTGCGCATCGTATTGAGCGAGACGTGCAGTTCCCGCGCGATTTCGGGGCCGCTCAGCGGTGTCGCCAAAAGTCGAAGTACATGAAGTTCTCGCTCGCTGAGCGGCCCGGCGACCATCTGCTGTTCGGCCCCCGCGCCTTCTTCCCGCCTCAGCGCTTGACTGAGTCGGCGTACATAGTCGGGTCGGATGCCCGCACCGGCAGCCGCGCGAAGCAGCCGAAGCATCGGCGCGCCCTCGTCGAGAAAGAGCCGAACGTAACCCTCGGGTTCGGCTCGGTCAAGAGCCCGTGCTAACGGTTCCAGCGCCAGGGAAGTCTGGCCTTGGGCTTCGAACGCGAGCGATTGCAGCACGAGGATCTCATTCGCACTTCCGATTCGCCCGCCCGCTTCCGCGGCGTCGAGAAGTCTCGCCAGTAGTCCAGTAGCCTCAGTTGCGGCACCAGAGCTTGGATCCGCGATGTGCTGCGCAATCAGGAGCCGCGCCAAGGTAATGTGACCGAACTCCCGCAAGTAGCTGAGTTCTCCCACGGCCGAGAGGTCCTGATCAATCACCCAAACCATCGCTTCAGGCAGCCGACCCTGCGCGATCCGCACCCGGGCTTTGAGCCCACCGATCGGGCGGCTTTCCGGGAAGAACCCCCGCCGGTAGTGCTGTTCTGCCTTGGAAAGCAGCTCATACGCGGCGTCGAAGTGTCCTTCGGCTTCCTTCGCTCTCGCCATCGCGACGAACCACCTATAGCGATGCTCGTGGGAGTGAGCAGCCTCTCCCAACGCTTCGCTTTCGGCCAGCTGATCCACTGCCGCCGTGAGCAGGTTGCGTTCGCGGAGCAACTCGCTCAGCCCCGCATGAAGGTCGGCAGTCGGTTGGCCGCCGCCGCAGCGCTCTAGCGCTTCACTTAGCGCGGCTTCGTAGGCAGCGGCTGCCTCGCGGAGTCGGCCGAGCGGCACGAGCATGTCAGCGACGACCATCGTTGTGCTGAGTGCGTCGGTGAGATTGCCGGCTCGTCGCAGGCTTGCACTGCATTCTGCGAATGCCTCCACTCCGGCATTCAGCTCTCCGCTCGCCCACGAAGCCAGCCCCAACAGGCCCGCGGCTCCGCCCCGCCCGAGATGATCGTCAGGGGCCGCCACCTCCAGCCCATGCTGGGCGTGCGTCTTGATTCCCTGTTGATCGCCCAAGGCCATTGCCACCGCCGCACGGTAGAGGGCGATGGTCACCGGCAGGGAACGCAGCTCCGCACCCGCTTCGGAATCATGAAAGGTAGGGCCGTCGTTGCCCGCCAGAAGTTGCTCTGCATGCTTCAGTCGGGGTTCGACCGCCACAATATCCCCCGCGACTAGGGAAAGCCATCCAGAGAAGACTTCCAAAACGGGCCTGCGCTGAATGGTGTCTTCGGGTAGCAGAGTGAGCCAACCAAGCAGAGTCGCGTCTTGCCTGCTCTTGCGGACCGCAGGGATCGTCGATTCGATCACACGGGCTGCTCGAGGATAGTCGGCGGCTTCGAATGCGTGTCGCACCGCGTCGTCGACGAAGCCGTTGCGCTCGTACCATCCGCTTGCGCGGCCGTGGAGGTCCGCGACATGATCTCGCCCCTCAGCGAGCAGTCGCACTTTCAGGACATCGGCAAATAGTTGGTGGTACCGGTACCACTCGCGTTGATCATCCAGCGGAGCGACGAAGAGGTTCGCCCGCTCAAGCGAGTCAAGCATTTCCGCACCGTTGGGGTGACCCGTCACCGCGTCGCACAGCGGGCCGCTCAGTCGCTCGAGAATTGCGGTCTGAACCAGGAACTCCCTGATCTCGAGCGGCGCACGCTCGAGGACCTCCTCGATCAAGTAGTCGATCACAAAACGGTTGCTACCGGTGAAGGCGCTGATGAATCCGGATACGTCGGCGCGCTCCTGCATGGAGAGGGCAGCGAGCTGCAACCCAGCGATCCATCCTTCCGTGCGAGCTTCCAGGGCGGCGACGTCCTCCTGGGTGAGCGCCAAACCCATCACCGTGTTGAGGAACGCAGACGCCTCATCCCCCGTGAAGCGTAAGTCTGCTGCTCGTAGTTCGGTCAACTCTCCCCGGGCACGCAGACGAGCCACCGGAAGTAGGGGGTCTGAGCGACTCGCGATCGCGATGTGCAGGGACGAAGGCAGATGGTCGAGCAGAAAGCCCACCGCGTCGCGGATGGAAGCGTCCCCGATCAGCTGGAAATCGTCGAGCACCAGCAGGATCTTCTGATCGCTCTGCGCGACGCCATTGACGATCGCGGTCAGCGCGGCCTCTACGGGTTGCTGGGCGCTCGGGTCCCCCACACCGATCGAGGGGTCCGCCTTCTGGAGTGCGGCGATGAGGTATGCGAGAAAGCGAGCAGGGTCGTTATCGCTTTCTTCGAGTGACAGCCAAGCCACCCGCCTCGCTGGATCACGTTGTGACGAGGCTGCAATCCATTGACCAAGAAGAGTGGTCTTGCCGAATCCGGCCGGTGCCGAGATGAGCGTCAACTTTCGGCCGGCGCGCTCGCCCTCAACGAGCTTTGCAGTGAGGCGGGGACGCTCCACGGCCTGATGGCGCTGCGGCGGCACGAAGAGCTTCGTAGCCAGTACCGGCATCGTCATGTGCTCATCCTAGAGAGACGAAGCTCACCAGGTCGGCCTCAAATCAAAGGCTGGCGAGAAGAAAGACTTGGTTGACAGTGACGTGATGGCATTGTGTGAAGTCGATCAATGACCGGAGCGATCTCCGCTGTGTTTGACGGGTGCGGATGCCGCGTCAAAAACCTTCTCTAGTGACGACACGGCTGAGTTCGACACCAAGAACCCGCACTGGTTCGGTGCGGCCGGCAACGGCCCGGTCGAGATCCTGAGCATGTTCGGCAAGCAGGGCGAGCGTATTCATCTGCGCGCCAAGTCGACCTAAAGCATCATCGATGCCCTGAGACATGCTTCGCTCCTGAGGGATTTGTCAAAATCGCCGTGCCCACATTTCACCCACACCTGGAGAACATCGTCGTCAGTCCACAACATCGACGTCGCGTCCAGTCACCTGTGTTTTGGCGGAATTTCGAGGACTTCCGCACAGTTCCGGGGGGACGGCTTTCGACTACGGATCAATAGGTCGGGGGTTCAAATCCCTCCGGGCGCACACATCATTCTCGGCCAAGCGAGATTCAAAAACCCTGGTCAGCCATGTTTTTTGCTTACCAAGAACGACGACTGTTTCCTGTGACGCTTGTGTTAGGTCACCTATCAATGCAGCAGGCCCCTCAAGCTGGTTGCACGCCTCAAGCTGGTTGAACGCCTCATTTTTCGGCGAAGACGACTACCTCATTGGTGGCGCTGTCGTAGACGAACTGGAGCGCTGCTGATTTCGGGAACGCGGACCGCAAATCTGCAGGAAGGCCCGCGGCATCCGCTCTGAACTGAATTCTCGGGGGAAAAATGCCTGCCGCGCAGCCAACGCGCAACCGCCCGGCGAATGAACTCGCCTTCGGGTCGACGGTGACCGCGGAGGGGTAGATGTTCAGGCAGGCGTCATTCGACCCACCCCCGTAGCCGACAGTGACCACGGTACGAAGACCGTCAAACTCCTGAAATCCCTGAGCTTGGAGGTCGCGGCCGAATTCAGCTCCAAAGAAATAGGAGGGGAGCTTGTATGAAGGGTCCACCGACAACCGGACAACCTGGCGAGCACCCGCCTGCAGCGGATCAATTTGTGGGCGCTGATTCAGGATCAGCGCATCGGCGATGATGATTGAAGCGACTGCCAGCCCGAGGGCGATCAGTAGGCGGGAGCGACTCACTCGCGACAGCGGTCGGAGTCGTTTCTTGGCTGGGCGCTCTGCCTCGTCTTCGCCTTGGGCCGGCGCGAGGCCAGCCTTCCCTGCTGGCGCAATGCCAGCCTGCTCAGCCAGCGCGGGGCCAGCCTGCCCCGCTGGCGCGACGCCAGCCTCCGAGCTGCCAGCGGACATGACCGGAACCGGTCCACGCACGGTGCCCTCAAGCTCACGAAGTCGCTCGAATGCACCGGGGTCACGATGAATGTCGGCATTCGGCCCGTACGCACGTCTGCGCAGCACCTGCAGTTCATCATCATTCGGCGGCGTCATGTCAGTGATCTTCTCACCACTCCCAGACCGGCATCTGGGCAGCACCGCGACGCCCGGGCCTGATCCGCTGTTGCCGCGGTGAAACGCTCAACTCGCCTGAGCCGCGCTCCACATCGTGACCTGCGTCGTGCGCACGCGACGCGGCTGCTGCAGAGTGAAAAGGATCGAACCCGCGACATCCTCAGCGCTCAGCACGTCATCGAGCCAGGCGTCACCCGCGGTGCGCCCCTTGCCGATTGCGAACTCGGTGCTCACCGCGGCCGGGCACAGCGACGTGACGCGGATGCCCGACTCGCGCAGCTCGCGGTCGATCGCCCCCGCGAAAATGAGCTGCGCTGCTTTCGTTCCCGCGTAAACGGCCTCGTCTGCGCCACCGCGGATCCCCGCGACGGAGGTAACGATCACGATGTCCCCGCCGCCCGCCTTGAGAAAGGTGGGTACGACGCTGCGAACTCCCCACACCGTCCCCGTGAAGTTCGTGTCGATCATGGTCTGCATTTCCTCGTCGGTGCCGTCGACAATTCCGCCGTAGATGCCGATCCCGGCGGAGGCGACGAGCGAATCGAGGCGTCCAAACTTCTCAAGGGCAGCCTCCACGAGTCGAGTGTTCGTGGTCGCGTCGGCGATGTCGCCGGCAACCCACACGACCGAGTCGCTACCGAGTTCCGCCTCGAGTTCAGCCAATCGCTCTTCGCGGCGCGCGGTGATCGCAACCTTCGCGCCAGCCTCGACGAGCAGGCGCGCCGTCGCGCGCCCGATTCCTGCGCTCGCTCCGGTAACAGCGACGACTGTTCCTGCCAGGGATCGGGTTTCAGCGGGCATGAGGGCTCCTAGGGGATTGGCAAACGTTTTCCAACTAGTAATGTAGCACCAGAACCGGCTGGAAGATGGGGGTGATTTGCCACGTGAGCAACAACATCACGGGCCGAATCACCATCCGTGAAGTCGCGGCCGACGCGGGCCTGTCCATCTCCACCGTGTCTCGGGCGTTGACCGGTGCGAGGGCCGTCAGCCCCGACATCGTGGAGCGGGTACGGGAATCGGCCAACCGGCTGGGGTACCGAGCGGATTCGATCGCTCGCTCGCTGCGCACCCAGCGCACGAACACCCTCGGCCTGGTGATTCCCGACATCACGAACCCGTTTTTCCCGGCGCTCGTGAAAGCCATCGAGCACGCGGCTCGCAAGCATGGACTGAGCGTGCTCATCGTCGACGCCGACAACGATCCGCAGGTGGAGCGCGCAGCGCTTCGAACTCTTCTCGACCGCCGCGTGGATGCCGTACTCATCTCGCCTGCGCATGCAACGGCGAGTCTCGAGGCGCTCGCCGAGACCGCCCGAGCGGTGCCAACCATCCAGGTGGACCGTGTGATCGACGCTTCTCTTCCGTGGGTGCGCGTGAATCAGTCCCAGCCGATTGGCGAACTCGTGGGACGGCTGCGCGCCGGCGGCCGCGACCACTTCGCTTTTATCGGGCAGGCGTCGACGATCGCGACGTCGTTCGAGCGCGAGAGCGCCTTTGCGGCGCTCATGTCGAGCGCCTTCCCTGAACAGCCGCTGCGGGTGCTGCAGGGAACAGCGTCTGCTGCATCCGCTGGTGAGGCGGCATGGCAGATCATGCGCGACTGGCCCGAGACCGACGCCATCATTTGCGCAAACGACATGATCGCGGTCGTGGTGTTGCAGGCGCTGCGCCCATCGCCGCCACGTTTAAAAGTGGCGGTGTCGGGCTTTGACGACACCCTCATTGCCGAAGCGATGGGGCTCACCTCGGTCCGCCAGCCGATCGATGCCCTGGCGAGCGCGGCATTAGCCGCGGCATCCGGCGAGCCCGGAGCGACGGTTGAGGTGGAGCTGTTCTCGAAGGTGATCTACCGTGCGTCGACGCTGGGCGCCGGCGCGTAAGTGGAATCCGTCCGGATTAGGGAAGTTCGGATCCTCTGAGCACGAGGGTGGTCGGAAGAGTGTGCGTGCCGGTTGGAGAAATTTCGCCGTTCAGGCGACCAATGAGGAGTTCTGCCGCGCGCCGACCCATCTCCACGATGTCCTGGCTCACTACGGAGACGGCGGGCTCGGTAACCTGCGCGGCCTCGAAGTCATCGAATCCGATGAGCGGCAGTCTCCTTCCCGCCTCCCGGAACGCGAGAAGCGCTCCGATGGATGCGCGGTTGTTCGCCGCGAAGACCGCGTCGGCGTCGCTCTGCTGCACCAGCGCTCGCACGCTCTCAGACGCCTGTTTGCTGCTGTGGGCATCGGTGAAGACCAGGCGGTCGTCGACAGGAAGGCCGCGATCGCCCAGTGCGGCCGAATAGCCTTCGAATCGCTCACGCATCGTGTAAATCGACAGATCGTCGCCGACGAAGGCGACGCGGGATGCCCCATTGTCGAGAAGCGCTGCGGTCGCGGTGCGGGCACCGCCGGCGTTGTCGGCCAGGATTACGTCCGCCTGCGCGGAGTCGACGGGCCGGTCGAGGAACACGAGAGGCGGGATCGGCAGCGGTACCGATGCCAAGACCGTCCTTCCTTGGGCGGTGGGACGATGAAGATCCCATCGACGCGTTGTTCGAGAAGTCGATCGACGAGCTCGTCATGTCGTTCGCCATCCTCGTCCGAACTCGCGCTGATCAGCAGGTAGCCCTTTTCGCGCGCATACGTCTCGATGGATCGTGTGAGGATCGAATAGTAGGGGTTGGCCAGATCGCTGATGATCAGGCCGAGCACCCGACTGGTCCATCCGGGCCGGATGCTCGCGGCCGCGAGATTGCGTCGATAGCCGAGGGTGACGATCGCCTCGCCGATTCGTCCCGCCAGCACCGGATCGATGTTGGTCTGACCGTTCACGTAGCGGGAAACCGTCTTGAGTCCGACTCTCGCCTCTCGGGCGACATCGTTCATCGTGGGGGTGTTGGACATCATGGCTCCCAGCGACGCGAGGGTTGAGCGGTCGCGAGCGCGGACTCGCTGATTGCCATCGCGATCTCAGCTCGCCACTGGCGGACGAGCCACGAGCACAGTGCCACCGGTGAGCGTGAAGGGCCCGGCCGCGGCGGGAACCACAACCGTGGATCCCGCGTCGAAACGCTGTGTCGCTTCCGATGACTCCGTCAGCGTGACGGCACCCTCGAGCACGATGACGATGGCGAAGCCCGCCTCGATGCGCGCTTCTGTTGTCACTCGCTCGAGCCGGAAGAACGCGGCCGACGATGGCACGAGCGCCGGCCCGCTCTTCACGTTTCTGCGAATAAGCGCCTCGACCTCTTCGCGGGTACGGCCATCGTGTTCGACTGCCGCCAAAGCAACATCGAATCCGAGACCCAAGTGTCCGGATATCGCACCATCGAGTGCGAAACCCCTCCACTCGAGCAGGATCGAGAGGTCCTCGGGCTCTTGAACCTCGACGAGGAGAACACCTTCGCCGATCGCGTGCAGAAGCCCGGCCGGGACGAAGACCGTGTCGTGCGGTTCGACATCGACCGCGTGTGTGAGTGTGAGCAGCCTCTCTGCCTGTTGGGAATTCACCAGCTCCGACAACTCTTCTGTCGTCACTGGCCTCGTGAGGCCGAGGTAGACCGTTCCCGGCGACAGGATGTACCAGGCTTCCGCCTTCCCGTGATGGGCGCCGAGGTGTTCGCGAGCGAACTCCCGGTCCGGGTGAGCGTGGACAGGGAGCCGTTGGCCGGCATCCAAGAGCTTCACCAACAACTTCGTGTCCGTGCCGAACCGTCCGACGTGGGCTTCGCCGAGCCATGCGACCGGATCGCGGTCGATGGCTGCTGCGAGCATCTCACCAGAGGGCAGTCGCGTCAGACCTGCTGGCGCGTCGTCTCGCACGCTCGTGGTCGAGGCCACCCAGTCTTCTGGCGTCATCGCTGACGAAGGAGCTTCACCACGGAACGCTGAGATCCTGGCGCCACCGGCGTAAAAACGGTCGGCAGGCTGGTTGGAAGGGAGAGCGATCGCGTGCACAGACAAACCTTTCGAGGGAGGGATGGCGCCGTGGTCCATAGTCACGCCAGAGCTCGCGGAAATAGATCCGCGATGTTCGGTGAAATGCGGTTGACGAGAGACGGAGTCGCGCTCTTCCCGGCGACGATGGCCGCTGAGCATGCGGCGGCGAGGTCTGCTGCCTGGTCGATTGTTGCTCCCACAGCCAGTGCGAACAGGAGTCCGGCTGTCGACGCGTCTCCCGCTCCGTTCGTCGTGACCGGCGCGGCGACCCCGATCGGTGCGATATCGAGAGACCGGTCGGCCCATGTGCGCCCGAGCGCAGAGAGGGCCGGGCCGGATTCATCAAAGCGCGCCGCTCCGGCCGTGCGGATGAAGAGTCCATGTCTGCCGGCCGAGATCGCGGCGACAGCGACCCCCCAGTCCAGGAGTCGGTCCGCCAGTTCCTCGACGAGATCGATGGAGAACGGAGCATCGATTCGAAGTGCCGAAGTGAGGTCATCGAGGCTCGAGCTGACAAGGTCGGTATGCGCAGTCATCGTCCGCAGTACGGCGTTCCAGTCGGCTTTGCCGGCCTCGGACGCAGGGTCCACCACCGCAAGATCGACTGACGTTATCGCCCCTGCTGCCCTGGCGCGCTCCAGTAGGTCGTGGAGTGGTGCTCCGTCGTGTCGGAGCAGAGCAGGGAGGAGTGGCGGGTACCCGAGATGAAAGACGTCCAGGCCCTCCAGCTCGATCTCTTTACCATCGAATTCGCGATTGGCACCCGCGCTGTGCCAGAACGTGCGGTCCAACCCCTGCTGTTCGAAAACGAGACTGTAGGAAGTGGAAGTTCCGGGTATGGCCGAGAGCCGCCCGTCGATGTGATCGTCCGTCGCGAGCTTTCGCCGCACGATTTCACCGAGGGGGTCGTCGCCGACATTCGCGAAGGCCAAGACATCGGCGCCAAGCGCAGAAAGGGTGCGCCCGGTGTTGGCGACCGATCCTCCGAGCGCGAGGGACAACGGGCCGACTTCGAAGAGCAGGCCGGGATCGAGACGGGCAGGCCCCGTGAGCGCAGGTGTGATGTCAGGGCAGATGTGGCCTGCGACTGCGATTCTTCGCACCTGGAGTCCCTCCGGATCGTCGTGGACGACGGTGTCTCATGGCGCTTTCGACCGGGCTAGACGACGTTATCCCGTCCCGGCTACTGTGGCACAGACGTCGGCTAAAAAAACCGGTCGTGCCAGAAAATCCCAGCGAGCGCATCCAAGCAATGTCGCAATTTCGCCTCAACAGGCTCTTCAACCCGGTTTCGGGGCGGGCACTCGACGTGGCTGTCGACCACGGATTCTTCGGCGAGCCTTCGTTCATCACCGGAATCGAGATCATGGATGACGTGGTTGCCACTCTCGTCAGGGCGAACCCCGACGCGATCCAACTGACCCTCGGCCAGGCGCGCCTCCTACAGCGCGTACCCGGCAAGCAGAAGCCCGCGCTGGTGTTGCGGTGCGACATTGCGAACGCATACGGCAATCCGCTGGACAGCCACATCTTCAGCCATCACGTTCCGAACGCGATCAAAGAAGCAGTGCGCCTCGATGCGGTGGCCGTCTGCGCCAATCTCATGCACCTTCCCGGGCGGCCCGAGATCCGCAAGGCGAACATCCTCTCGATCATGGCTCTGCGTGAACAGGCCACGAAATATGCCATGCCCCTGATGATCGAGCCCCTCGTGATGCGAGACAACTCGAGTGCGGGCGGTGGCTACATGGTCGACGGCGATACTAACAAGATCGTCACTCTCGTGAGGCAGGCGAAAGAACTGGGCGCAGATCTGATCAAGGCCGACCCTATCGATGACATCCTCGATTGCCACCGGGTGATCGAGGTCGCTGGAGACATTCCGGTACTGGTGCGAGGTGGCGGGAGGGTCGATGACCGCACCCTTCTCCAGCGCACAGAGGCCGTGCTCGCCCAGGGGGCGAGGGGCATCGTCTACGGGCGCAACGTCGTGCAGCACGAAAAGCCCGTCGGCATCACCACGGCGCTGCTCGCCATGCTCCATCGAGGCGCGTCGGTGGATGAGGCGCTTGCTCTCGTCGATGGGAGCGAATCATGACAGCGAAGACCGTCAACGTCGCGATCGTCGGGGGTGGCCTCATGGGACGTGAGATGGCCGCCGCTATCCAGCGTTGGCGCGCTCTCATCGATCATCCCGTTCGTCCGCGACTCACCGCCGTGTGCGACATCAATCCGGCTGCGCTCGACTGGTTTGACGAGATCGACACGGTGACGACACAGGTCACCGACTATCACGACCTGCTCACGGACGACTCGATCGACGTCATCTACGTCGCCGTCCGTCACGATTTGCATGAACCTATCTATGTCGACGTGATCGAGTCGGGCAAGGATTTGTTGGCCGAGAAGCCGTTCGGCATCGACTCCGCGGCTGCGGCCGCCATCCTCGATGCGACCGGGCGTCATCCCGAGAGCTTTGTCCGCTGCTCAAGCGAGATGCCGTTCTACGCTGGTGCCCAATGGGCAATCAACTATGTGCTCAGCGGCGCGCTTGGCACGATTACGGAGGCGCGAAACAGTTTCCTCCATTCGAGCGACCTGGATCCGAGTAAGCCAATCGGGTGGAAGCGGCAGAACATCTACTGCGGGGATGCCGGCGTCATGAACGACCTCGGCCTCCACACCTGGCATGTGCCCCTGCGGCTCGGCTGGAAGCCCGAGCTGGTGTACGGCGTTCTACAGAACATCGTCACGGAACGCCCCGGGCCTGACGGCGAACCTGTGCCGTGCGACACCTGGGACAACGCGGTGCTCCACAGCTGGAGTCGCCACGGGGGGGTGCTTTTCCCCTTGACCACGGAGACTAAACGCATCGACCCAGGACAGAAGAA
>Ga0209724_1004449_pt1 | contig 11044 bp, 7 predicted proteins | sample grotaG_FD_184143 | JGI IMG/M metagenome (GOLD analysis project Ga0209724, IMG submission 184143) | Glacier valley bacterial and archeal communities from Borup Fiord, Nunavut, Canada, to study Microbial Dark Matter (Phase II) -... | ecosystem: Environmental > Aquatic > Freshwater > Ice > Glacier ... | reverse complement strand
CGAGCTACAGTGGCGGCGAGACGCTCTGGCTGGATGGGTTTGAGCAGGTAATCGACGGCGCCTTTTTCAAAAGCATCAATCGCATATTGCTGATAAGCCGTTACAAAAACAATGCGCGTAAGCGGTGCGCAATCTCTCAACGCGGCAGCTACGTCTAGCCCGGTTAAACCGGGCATGCGGATATCAAGAAACGCGATATCCGGTTTATGCGCAGCGATTTCTTCAAGTGCTGCCGCGCCATCTTCTGCAAGCGCCACGATATTCAGCTCGGGCCAGATTTTTTTGAGCTGAGCGGCGAGCTCGTTTCTCAGGAGTTCTTCGTCTTCTGCAATGATGGCGGTGGGGTAATTTTGCATGGCGGTTATGTTTACGCGGGTTGGTGGCTATTGAATGGCATCGTGATGGTCGCCGCGATCCCATTCGGTGAATGAGGCTCAAGGGTTAAGGTGGCTTGATTATCAAAGCTCAGCTTGAGTCGATCACGAATATTTTTAATCCCCAGACCGGTACCCGAGGTATGTTCGCGCAGGCCCAAACCATCATCCGTAACCGTCACCTCCAGCCGCCCGTCATATTGTGTCGCTGCAATTGAAATAGTACCGCCGCCCAGCTTGGGTTCAAGGCCATGTTTAATCGCATTTTCAACCAGGGTTTGCACCATCATGGCTGGAAAGCCGCATCCAGCAAGGCTTTCAGGCAAATTGACGCGGACCTTAAGCCGCGCACCCATGCGAATTTTGAGGATTTCCAGATACGCCGTTGAGCGCTCAATTTCACGGCCCAGGGTAGAGCCGTGGATAGAACCCGCGCCGTCGGATTGCGGCAGCGATGAGCGTAAATAGGTAATGAGATTGCCGAGCATTTCATCGGCGCGTGTAGGGTCACTGCGCGTCAGTAACTGTGCGTTGGCCAAGGTGTTGTACAAAAAATGTGGCTCAATATGCGCTTCGAGGGCGCTGAGTTTTGCCTCGGTCAATGCGCGCTGCATCTCGGCATGAGCAGTAGCTTCGCGCTGCACCTCAAAGCGGTGCTTAATTTGTTCATTGATGCGCTTGGAAATGGTGTTGAGATTCTCGCGATTTTTCCCGTAATCGAGCACGATAAAAAGTGTGCCGGGTTTGCTTTCTACAAAAGCTTCTGATTGGCCGGAGCCGCGGCTTTTGATGCTCACCGTAATTCGTTCGCCGGGTGAGCCGAACGCAAAATAACCCATGCCTGCACCGCCGGTAATGCCCTCAATTTTAAATTCTGCCCGGGAAGATTTCTGCGCATAAAATCCGGGGAGATAAGCCAGCGCAGTAGTACATAAATCGAATGCATCGTCGCTTGATACGGGCAACGAGAACGTAGCATTGCAGCGTGCTGACGCGTCGGCCAGGGTAAAGTTAGGATCGCGCTTTTGCATGGCGCGGCGGTAGGTTAGCGTAATGAGCAGCACAAACAAGACAGCTGTTGATAAGCTCGCCAAAATGCCGATGACGGGCGATTGATGGGCAGCACGGCTGGCTGAACTCACCACAATGCCGATAGTCAGACCGCCAGTGAGAAATAGTGCGATATAAAACCGCCAGGGAATTTTTTTCACGTCAGAATTCTTTCGCCGCTTAATAATTATTTGATCAGTATGCCGGTTTGACGATGCTGAGCAAATATCATTGCGACGAGGCAGAAAAGACAGCGATGAAGCAAAAATTTGGGCGATGAGACCATAGCTACCTGAGATGAATTACAGCCTACATCTGCCGGACTTGGGGCGCAGCTTACATTTACCGGACCTGAAGCGCAGCCTACATCTGCCGGACTTGGAGCGCAGCTTACATCTGCCGGATGTGAAGCGCAGCTTACATCTGCTTAAACAAATGCGAAAAGGGTCGGGAAACAGTGAGGTTTTCTTTTCGCCCCTTCACTCTGACTGTTGCTTGCCCGCGAAAGTCGCGGGTTACGGCTTCAATCGCGGTTGCGTTTACGACCGTTGAGCGGTGAACTTGCCAGAATTTTTCAGCATCAAGACCATCAAGTAATTCCTTGATTGGCGTCTTGATGAGTGCATCAAACTCTTTGGTCGCGACCAATGTGTATTTTTCATCTGACTGAAAAAACAGCACATCATCAACCGGAATCAAACGCAAATTTGAACCGATATTAGCTTTGATCCACTTTAATTTTTCAGCCCCTTGGTTCAGCTTGGCGGCAAGGTGTTGCACCAGCGCTTCCAGGTTTTGCGGCTGCGCCGGGACCGCACTCAGGCGCTCCTTCAGGCGATTTACGGCTGCCAGCAGGCGCTCATCGGTATAGGGCTTCAACACATAATCAATCGCGCCGGTATCAAAGGCTTCAACCGCGTATTGATCGAAAGCTGTTACAAACACGATATGACATTTGAGGTCGCGATTTTGTGAAAGACTTTTGGCGACTTCAATGCCGGTCATTTCGGGCATCTGAATATCGAGGAAGGCGAGCGTGGGCTGATGCTCGGCTATCGCTTCCAGCGCGGCCTCGCCATCGCCCACATCCGCAAGAATCTTGAGCTCGGGCCAGAGTTTGGTGAGTTTGGTTTTAAGTTGCGCGCGGAGGATGGGTTCATCTTCGGCAATGATTGCGGTGAAGTTCATGCTAGTCGCCCAATTTATCCAGTTTAAATATTCACTTAGTTTACAGAGGTCACGTCAGGTTGGCGCTGGGCTGATTGGTTGGGCGATTTTTTTGGTTACGTTTCACTAACCACCAAATCAGCAGCCCCAGCAGGATAAACGGTGAAAGTGCCGGCATCATGGAAATTAAAATAATGATGGGAATGCCGATCAGGAGTACGACAAATAGCACCCCAAGGCCGTATGCCAATACCGTCAATATAATGGCCACCAGCACTAACAAACAAAATGTTGCCAGCAGCGCAACCGAGCCCAACGCCATCCCTTCCACACCGCTGAGATCAAAATCAAAAAATTGGAACGGCATCATGCCCGTGGCCATGCCAATCAGACCCAGCACTAAAAACACCCCCAGCAATATCATGGCGCCCACAAACGCGATAGTTAATACGCGCAGCCATACACTGTGGGTTTTGCGTGCGATCCACCAGGTGCGGGCGGCAAAGCCGGTTGGCGCAGGCTGGGATAGTTTGGATGGCGCGCTACCCAGCAGGGTCCGAGGCGAGCCGCCTGTCCCGTTAAAGGTAGCGTTAAAGGATGCAGTAGGCGCTGCAGGTACCTCAATGGTGGCGACGACACCTTCAGGTGAGTTGGACTCTAGGATAAGCCTAGCTTGATCGCCAAACAGGCCTTGCAAGCGTTCACGGATATTGGAAAGGCCCACACCGCTGCCCGCTTGGGTAGGAGCATCGCTCAAGCCGCGACCGGTATCTTTAACGATGAGTCGAATCATGCTGCCCGCACCCTCGCCTATTTTTTCGGCAATAACATCGATGCGTCCGCCTTCACGTTGTGGCTCAAGCCCGTGCTTGATCGCATTTTCAACCAGCGACGGCAACATCAAGGGCGGGAACGGAATACTCTCCAGCTCGGTGGGCACCGCGATCTCGAATTCGAGCCGTTCGCCCATACGCATTTTAAGAATATTCAGATACGCCCGCGCTAGCTCCACCTCTTGCCCCACAGTGGACGTGGTCTCGCGCATTTTGGGCAGCGCGGCACGCAAATATTGAATCAAATGGCCGACCATTTTGGTGGCTTGGGGCGGATCTACTTCGGTTAGCGCCTGCACATTTGCCAGCGTATTGTAAAGAAAATGCGGCTCTACCTGTGCTTGCAGCGCTTGCAGCCGCGCTTCCACGATCTGACGGTTCGCACTTTGATATTCGGCTTCCCGCGTCTGCGTCTCAGCGTAAGCTGTCGCGCGGCGTGAGCGATCAATAAAATATTTTGCAATCAGCAACATAATAAAGACCGGGATAAAAATCAGAATCAATATCGAGCCCACACCAATACGCTTTACATCAGCCGCCACCTTGGCGTGAATATCGTTGCGCACCGCGTCAGGTAGCAACGGTAACAGCGGCGTTGGTGGTGGCGTTGGCTCCACTAACGAGGGCGCGGTGGATTGAGGCGACACAGTGGGTGGGGTGGGTGGGGTGGGCGCAGCAGCAACAACACCCGCAGACGAGGCGCCTTTTTTATCCTTAAACTGTAGTCCATCAGAGCCAAGGCTGAATGTTATATCGCCCGACGCAGTGCTTTTCAGTGCGTCAAGGGTTTTTTTGGCGGCGGTTTCCTGTGCCTTGGCCGCCGTAATTTGCGCGTCAAGCGACTTCAGCGCTTCGGGTGATTTGACACCGGCTGATTTGAGTGAGGCCTCGACATCACGCCGCGCTTCTTCAATCGTTTCACGGCTTTCGCGGGCCCCATCCAATGCTGTTTGGGCGGCTTCTTTAGCACTTTCAATGGCGGCTGCGGCTACTTCTCGCGCAGTTTCACGGGCGGCTTCACCCGCATCTGCGGCTGCCCCCTCAACCGCTTTTGAGACACTCTTCTGTGCCTTGAAAATTTCCTGGCGGGCGCGCGCGATTTCATCTTTGGCGCGATCCAGCTCGGCGCGGCGCACCGGATCATAGGCGCGCTCGCGCATGGTTGCAACAATCCCTTCAGCAACACCGAGCGCAGAATCGCCTACCGCAGAATCAATTTCTTTTTTAATGGCTCGCCGCTGCTCAACGGTCGCGCCGCTTTCTGACAACCGAATAAGCTGGAACGGAGTGGCGAAAACCACCAAAAACAGCAGCACAGAAAACACCAGCAGGATCATGGCCCACCAAGGTGTTTTATAAATGAACGTGCCGATCGCTTTGAACATATTGATTTCCGTTTTTTTCAGTTTACGTGATGTCGCGTGCAATTGACTGACCGCTTCTTGACTTAACGCCAGAATAACGGGGCAACGACGCCCACTCAAGCGCGTAAAGCTGATTTGCAGAAATGACGGCACGGAATGCAGGCGGCGCGGATGTTACTCTCGCGCGGCCAAGGGCAAAGAGCCAGCGGCCAGGCTAGCTCACATTTGCTTGAACAGATGGGTGTAGTTACGACTCACGGTTAAGGTTTCAGCACGATTGTTGAGTTTTAAATCAGCCTGATCGCGCAGCCCGCGCACCACGCCCGCAATCGCGTGGATATTAACGATGGTGGCACGGTGAATTTGCCAGAAGCGATCCGGATCAAGCTCTTCAATCAATTCTTTAATTGGTTTGCGGATCAAAACTTCACCGTCTTCCAGCACGACGCGGGTGTATTTTTCATCCGACTGGAAATAAACCACATCACCGATCGGAATCAACCGCACCGTTTGTCCGACGCTGGCCTTAATCCATTGCAGATAGGCAGTGCCGGGTTTGATTTGGGCAATTTGAACGTCAAGCTGGCGCAAGATCAACCTTAATTTAGCGGCCTCGTCGCCCGCGGAATAAGGTTGCTGTTCGACTGCGCCCACGCCTGGCGATATGCCTGAAGAAGCGCTCTGGATGCGGTTCTTGAGCCTGTCAATGGTCTCGGCCAAACGTGTTTCGTTAAACGGTTTCAGCACATAATCAATCGCGCCACGCTCAAATGCTTCGACCGCATGGGTATCAAAAGCCGTAATAAAAACGATCTGTACGCGACGCTCTCGCTCACGACCGCTCACCATCAAACGGGCTGCATCAAGGCCGTTCATCACCGGCATATGAATATCGAGGAACACAATATCGGGCTCAAGGTTCTCATATTGACTATGCGCTTCGGCCCCATTGGTTGCTTCAGCGACGATGGTTAATTCAGGCCATAGCTTGGCAAGGCGCAGCTTGATTTGCTCGCGCAGCAAGGGCTCATCATCGGCAATTAGCGCGGTCGGCATCGGGATTACCCTTGCACTTCACGGGCTTGGAAATCTTCGATCGCAGCACATGCACGGGCGCTGGTGTGGAAAGGAACCGAAATCCGCGCCACGACACCGCTAGGCACATTTTCTTCCAGCGCCAGGCCGGCGGTTTTTCCGTATAAGGCCGCTAAGCGCTCGCGGATGTTGACGAGGCCCACGCCGATACCGCTTGCTTCCAGCAATCCTTGGCCGGTATCGGCTACGCTGACCGTTAATACGCCATCATCCAGCGCGGCCGAGATATGGATAGCGCCGCCTTGCTGCAGCGGATCAAGGCCGTGTTTAATGGCATTTTCCACCAGGGTAAGTAGCATCATCGGCGGGAATACTGCGCCAGCCGGTGCATCTGCCACCTCAATTGAAAACTGCATACGCGAACCCATCCGCAATTGCTGAATATCAAGGTATGCCCGCGCCAGGTTGACCTCACGGCCCAACGTGGTGCCATCTTCGCGCATCTGTGGGAGAGCAGCGCGCAGATAAGCGATCAGGCTTTCGAGCGTACGCCCGGCAAGCGGCGGATTGGTTTCAACCAGATGTTGAACATTAGCCAGCGTATTGAATAAAAAATGCGGCTCGATTTGCGCCTGCATCAATTTCAAGCGCGCCTCAAGCACCTGTTTTTCGAGCTGATAGCGGGTCGACTCAGAGGTTTTCAGATTGGCGTGGGCACGCGCTTCACGTTCGCGATAGACCAGCAGCATGGCCGCCACAATCCCGACGGTGATGCCGGTAGCCGTAAAAAACACCACGCCCCAGAACATGCCCTCGACGGTAAACATTTGCGTTAGCGAACGGCCAATCAACAAGCCGGATAGGATCGTGCCGAAAAATGCCGCCAGCATTAGCGCAATCAGTTGTGCATGCTCGCGCTTGAACCAGGCCGGAAGCTTGAAGCGTTGCAACGGCAGATTGCCGGCCACCGTTAGCGCCACTAGCATCACGATCGCCACCACCAGCATCCGCAACCATAAATCCGCAAAACTAACATTGCGCCCGAAATACGGCATCACAATCGCGGTGCCAACGGTCGTCAGCAAAAGAGAAATCAGCACCCGTTTTAAGCTGATCCCGCGAAACAGCTGGAATAAATTCATCATGCGCAAAGCATAACGCTGAAGTCAGCTATTTTTATGCGCTAAAAGACGAAACGCGGTATTTCAACCATGAAGAGTGGTGCATGTGATGGGGCTACGGTGTGGCGGGGATACTGTCTGACAGCGCGATTGACAAGCGTGCTCTTGGTACTGCGCGCCGATTTAGTTTGTGCATCTCTATAGGTTACGCGGCTTCAAAAAGGACGTGCCTGGACTTCAGCTGCGGAAACGAGGCGACAAGTTTTAATTCGCCCCCAATCCCTTGACGTAACCGCTCAATGTGCTCATATACATATCGTCGCGCCGCAATTTTAAAAATGGCAGCTTGGCCGACTTCCATCAAACTCTAGCACTGGCGCGGCTTTTTAGCAAAAATGCCGCCAAGAACCTCGCCAATGCTAGGGTTTTAAAAACTTTCATTTTCGCTAGCGGTATCGCGGCGTGGCAGCGGGGCCAAGCTATTTTTCAAACAAATTAAAGCGCGCCGCTAGACCATTGACGCTATCCGCTTAGCCAGCATGTACTCGATGCGGATCCTTCCAGCGTGGCGATAAGCCTGGACGGCGTGTGGCTAAACCGGGAACGATGTGTGGGTAAGGCGATCTGACTGCCTCCACACTATGGGCGGTGAGCGCCATTATTTTTGAGCAATGCGGAGCGGCGCTGTCAACAACCTCTGTCTCAGCACGCATGCTTGGTTTTAATTGCGCCAGGAGTCGGCTTGTTCTGCTGGTGATCGCCATCAAAATCATGGCGACCAATATGATCAAGCCTCCCCCGGCAAGGATTGCAACTGCACCTAATCCCAATATTGTCATATAACACTTTCGTTATTTTTGCTGCTTTGATTGCATCTGGTTATGAGTGGACAAGCACGCTTCATCTTGCCGTTGTTACTTTTTATGCCTGCGTTAATAGATAAATGGATGACTGGATGACTTGAGTTTCATCAGTTAAAAATTTTGCGCGCCAAATATGAAAACCGCATGACTACAATGTGGCTTAAAAATATCAGGCGCTTATGTTCAAAAAAATTCAAAAAAATGCTTGGGCCGATATTGGCCCAAGCAAATGGTTGATTAAAGCGTCGACCGGGTTACAACGTACAACGGGAGAATTAAAAATTGGGAGCTACATTGACGGTTGGGTATTCAATTCTGCGGTGCGGGCAACTGAGACATGCGCTAGGCGAGGCACACTAACGACGATGGTTGCCATTTTTTCAGTCGGCATACGGCTGGCGTTGACGTTGATTGTTTCCATTTTTACTAAAGGTGTTGCGTGGGTTGTTGCGTGATAAGACGCTGGGTGATCGGTGTTCATTTCTGCAGATGCGGTCATCGCCAAGGTGGCAATGAAGCTTACGCAGACCAGCAGCGCGATAGCGGCAGGTTGATTTTTAATAGTGGTTTTGAATTTGGTTTTCATGTGGATCTCCAGATTTTTGTTTGCCCCGACATTTGCATCGGATGGCTAAATGATTGCGATTAGGCTTGCGCTTGCGTTGTTTGATGAATTCACTTTATTGAAATGCCGCGGCCGGCTCAAACAGGTTGCGACGAAACGCAAAAAATGCTGGCTGAGGCGTCGATAGCGATGCTGTTTCAACGGTCGGGCAAGCCTTGTGCAAGCCGCGGACAAGTCATGGCGCGATATACAAAAGACCAAAACGCAAACGGCGCATTGTCTGCGCCGTTTTTTACCGTGCGATTGCAAGGGGCTAGTCTGCGTGGCTATGCATGCTCTCATGATGGCCGCGAGCTTGGGGATGGGCGGCATCGGGATGGCCGTCGGGGTGCGCATGATGTGTATGCGGCTTCGTCAGCAAAGAACCCGCAACGATGCCAATCGCCGCCATGACGACGCCTGCAAGCTGCGCCGGGAAATCAGCGCCCAGCGGCGTCACCAGAAAAATTAACCACGTCATCATCCCCAATACGATGGAGGCAAGCGCCCCTTGACGAGTGGCACGTTTCCAGTAAAGGCCGCATACCAGCGGCATGAGCGCGCCCACTAGCGTAATTTGATACGCCATCGACACCATTTCATAAATCGGGGTGCCTTTCATGATGATCGCGTAGGCCAACACACAGCCGGTAAAGATGGCCAAGGTGACGCGGAACGCGAACAGCTCCTGCTTGTCGGTCAAACCCGGGCGCATGTTTTTATAAATATTTTCGACAAAGCTGGTTGAGGGCGCGAGCAAGGTGGCTGATGCGGTCGATTTGATCGCCGATAAAAGCGCGCCAAAAAATATCACCTGTGCAAAAAATGGCATGTGATTAAGAATTAACGTGGGCAGAATTTTTTGAGGATCGGTCGCCAGCAGCGCCTTGGTCTCGTCTGGCATGATCAGCACCGCGCAGGCGACGATAAACATCGGCACAAATGCAAACGCCAGATATGAGAGCCCGCCAATAATCGCCCCGCGCGACGCTGTCTTGGCGTCTTTTGCGGCCATCACGCGCTGGAAAATATCCTGCTGCGGGATCGAGCCCAACATCATGGTGATAGCCGCGGCAAAAAAGAATAAAGCATCATGCAACTTCGGCGCCGGAAAAAATTTAAACCATTCATTGGTCTGGGCCAGCACCAGCACTTTATCTGCTCCGCCCGCAAGGTTGCCCGCCATTACCGCAATGATGCTAAGTCCGATGACCAGCACAATCATCTGTATAAAATCAGTCCAAGCAATTGCAAGCATGCCGCCGAAAATAACGTAAGCGAGTACGGCCAAGGTGCCTATCACCATGCCGGTGTCTGTTGAGATAGCGCCCGCCGAAACCACGTTAAACACCAGGCCCAGCGCGGTAACCTGAGCGGCAACCCAGCCTAAATAAGAACAGATAATGGCGAGCGAGCAAAAAATTTCAACGGTTTTGCCGTAACGCTTTCGATAAAAATCGCCTATCGTCATGAGCGTCATGCGATATAGCTTGGCCGCAAAAAACAGGCCCACAAATACCAAACACATAGAAGCGCCGAATGGATCTTCCACCACATTGTTCAGTCCACCTTGAACAAATTTGGCGCTAATGCCCAACACGGTTTCGGCGCCAAACCAGGTAGCAAAAGTGGTGGTGACAATCATCACCAACGGCAAACTGCGCCCCGCAAGCGCAAAATCAGTAGCCGTTTTGACTTTTGATCCGGCATAAAGACCAATGGCCAATGTGCCTAAAAGATAGAGTACGACTAAACCCAGCAAGGTAGTCATCTAGCGCAATCCTTGAAATTAGAATTAAGTGGAATGCTTGTGAAGCAAAGGCTCAATTATCATTGAATGAAAATAAAATAAAGTGTAACAAATCATGCGGCTTTGAGCGATATTCAGCGGCCTTGATCGCCATCGCGATCCACACAGTCAGGCCGATAACGCGCGTAAGCCGGGGCACTGCGCCAACAAACTAAAAAGGATAGAAAAACAGCAGATACAAATACCCACACGCCACTAGGCTTAGCAACGCTATTAGCGCCATTAACACGGTGGTTTGAAACCGTTGGGTGCGCTCAACGCGGTTAATAGCGCGTTCAATATCGACCAGACGCTCGCTAGGGTTTGCTTCCAAGGCTCGGTGAATCAGGCGCGGTAACTGCGGCATGGTTGCAGTCCATTGCACGCCTTCTTTACGCAGCTGCCTGACGAGCCCTCGAAACCCAACCTGCTCCGACATCCAGCGCTGCAAAATCGGTTGCGCGATAGGCCGCAAATCTAGCTCGGGATATAGTTGGCGTCCCAGACCTTCGACTTGCAATAAAGTTTTTTGCAGCAACACTAACTGCGGCTGGATCTCCATCCGGAAACGACGAGAAACTTCGAACAAGCGCAACAGAACATTACCAAAATAAATTTCATTCAAAGGCTTGTCAAAAATAGGCTCACACACGGCTCGAATGGCACCCTCAAGCTCATCCACGCGGGTATTCCTGGGCACCCAGCCCGCATCCAAATGCGCGATGGCAACTTCTTTATAGTCACGCGCAAAAAATGCGGCAAAATTGCGGGCAAGGTAGGTCTTATCCGCGTCTGACAATGATCCCATGATGCCAAAATCCACCCCAGAATAAATCCCGTTTCG
>Ga0209724_1004443_pt1 | contig 11050 bp, 7 predicted proteins | sample grotaG_FD_184143 | JGI IMG/M metagenome (GOLD analysis project Ga0209724, IMG submission 184143) | Glacier valley bacterial and archeal communities from Borup Fiord, Nunavut, Canada, to study Microbial Dark Matter (Phase II) -... | ecosystem: Environmental > Aquatic > Freshwater > Ice > Glacier ... | reverse complement strand
ACTGACAACCTTAACGAAAAGGCAGCAGGTAGAAATATAAAAGCATTTAATGATATTACAGCATTTGTAGAAGCCTTAACGGTTCCACGTATAATAATGTTGTTGGTACCTGCGGGACCAATAGTAGACGCTGTTGTAGCCGAATTAAAACCCTTGCTGAATGCTGAAGATATAATTGTTGATTGTGGCAATTCACATTTTACAGATACGCAAAAAAGAATTGATCAACTTGCAAAAGAACATATTCATTTTGTGGGTTTGGGTGTTTCAGGCGGAGAAACGGGTGCAAGATTTGGCCCCAGTATTATGCCAGGCGGCGATGTGAAAGCTTTTGAAAAGTTGGCTCCTATGCTACAGGCTATTTCAGCAAAAGTAAATGGCGAGCCTTGCACTGCTTACATGGGTTTGGGTGCTGCAGGGCATTATGTAAAAATGGTACACAATGGTATTGAGTATGCAATTATGCAAATGATTGCAGAAACCTATCATCTTTTAAAAATACATGGGGGCTTAAATAATGAGGAACTCCATAATGTATTTGCAGAATGGAATAAAGGCCGGCTACAGTCTTTCTTAATAGAAATTACAGCCGCTATTTTTTTACAAAAAGACGGAGATAATGTTGGATTATTGGTTGATAAAATTAAAGATACTGCACAACAAAAAGGTACAGGAGCGTGGATGAGCCAGGATGCAATGGCGACGGGTTCTCCCATAACTTCAATTGATGCGGCGGTTTCTGCAAGAATATTATCCTCCATGAGAACAGAAAGAGCAGATGCAGCTGAAATTTATAATATTGAAAAGGAACATACTTTAACTTCCGATAAACAAGATTTTATTACATTATTGGAAGATGCTTTGTATGCTGCATTTGTAATAACATATGCACAGGGCCTGGCAATGCTGCAGAACTCTTCTGATTTCTACAAATACGACACAGATATTACAACAGTGGCTTCTATCTGGAGAGGTGGCTGCATTATTCGTGCAGCAATGCTGGAAGATATTATGGAAACCTACAAAACAGAACCCGGTATTAAAAATATTTTAAAAGGAAAAAAAATCAGCACGGCAATTTCTACTTCTCAAAAATCTTTGCGCAATGTTGTACAGGTTGGAACAGAACACGGTATTCCTTTACCTTCATTAAGTGCATCTCTAAATTATTTTGACAGTTACAGAAGCAAATGGTTACCCGCAAATTTAATACAGGCGCAAAGAGATTTTTTTGGTGCGCACACTTATGAAAGGACTGACAGAGAAGGAATATTTCATACAGAATGGAATGCAGTAATACAATAAATAAACATACATCATAAAATTAAAACTTTATTTATAAAAAAAATCCGTGAGTGTATTAGTACCTGTGCGGTAAAATAAAAATGGAAAACATAACAAAAACAAAACCTACCATTATTAACATATTTGGCGGCTCAGGCGATCTTACATGGCGCAAGCTCATACCGGCTTTGTATAATTTATTTTTAGATGGTTGGCTGAATGAAAAGTTCAGCATTATTTGCATCGGCCGAACAGAAATGAAAGATGGAGAATTTGTACAAAAATTGAAAGATGGTGTTGATCAGTTCTCCCGTAGAGGGAAAACAAAAAAAGAAGAGTGGGATATATTCAGCAAATATGTTACTTACAAAACCGGAGATTTTTCTAACAAAGCTTTATTTATCGGCATTAAAAAAGATGTAGCAGATTTTGAAAAACAGGCTAACGAAAATGCTAATAAAATTTATTATTTGGCAGTAAATCCACAATTTTTTGAAGGTATAGCTGATGGCCTAAAAGATGCAGGATTAAATGAAGATGTTGAACATGCCAGACTGGTAATAGAAAAACCATTCGGTACAGACCTTGAATCGGCAAAAGCACTCAACGTAAAATTGCTGACTATTTTTGAAGAAAAGCAACTCTATAGAATCGATCATTATCTGGGGAAAGAAACTGTGCAGAATATTCTTGCATTTCGATTTGCCAATGCAATGTTTGAACCCTTATGGAACAGGAATTATATTGACAACATTCAAATTACTGTAAGTGAAAAAATTGGCGTTGAAGACCGTGGAGCATATTATGAACATAGTGGAGCGCTGAGAGATATGGTACAAAACCATGTAATGCAATTATTGTGTTTAATTGCTATGGAACCTCCGGTATCATTTGATGCAGATGAAATAAGAAATAGAAAGGCAGATGTATTGCATGCCATCAGAAAAATAAGAAGGGAAGATGTGCACGAATTTGCAAGCCGCGGACAATATGCAGGCGGCTGGCAGGAAGGTGAGCAGGTTAAGGGATACCGTCAGGAAAAAAGTGTTGATATAGACTCCAACACTGAAACATTTGCTGCCATTAAATTTTTTATTGACAACTGGCGTTGGAGCAAGGTACCTTTCTATGTACGCAGCGGTAAAAGAATGCAACATAGTATTTCAGTTATAACTGTTCAGTTTAAACCTGTACCACACCAGTCTTTTCCCGAAGAAGCAATTGAGAACTGGCAGCCAAACAGAATGATCATAAATATACAGCCAGATATGGGCATCCGCATTCGTTTTCAGGCAAAAAAACCTGGACTAAAAATGCAGTTGAACCCAGTTGATATGCTTTTTAATTATACAGATACTTATAGTTCCGGCATACCGGAAGGTTATGAAACTTTGCTGCTGGATGTTATTGAAGGTGATGCAACATTATTTATGCGTGCAGACCAGGTAGAAGCTGCGTGGGAAATTTTAATGCCAATCCTCAGCATGTGGAGAGATAACCCATCTGTAAATTTCCCCAATTACAGCGCAGGTACAAATGGTCCGGAAACATCAGAAGCATTGATAGCAAAAGATGGAAACAACTGGATCATACTTCCATTTGAAAAAAAGAATAATGAATAAAGTAACACATTTTGATAATGCTGATTTACTGGCAAAAGCCGCGGCAGAATATTTTATAAAACTTGCTGACGAAGCCATAAAATTAAAAGGCAAATTTACGGTTGCATTATCAGGTGGTAATACTCCCGCAGCCATGTACAAATTACTTTCTACTGATTTTTATATTAACAGAATTGACTGGAAAAATATTTATTTTTTTTGGGGAGATGAACGTTGTGTTGGGTTAAATGATAAAAACAACAACAGCTACAATGCAAAGAATATTTTACTGGATAAAGTTTCAGTTCCTAAAAAAAACATTTTTATTATTCCGGTTGATGAAAGCCCGGTAAATGCTGCTATTTATTACGAAGCAACCATTAAAAATTTTTTTAAAACAGATAAACCTGTCTTCGATTTAATTTTATTGGGCATGGGAGATAATGGACATACTGCATCACTTTTTCCAAATACAACAATTTTACAAGAAGCAAAAGCACTGGTAAAAGAAGTTTATGTAGAAGAAATTAAAATGAACCGTGTAAGTTTTACAGCACCCCTGATAAACAGCGCAAAGCATATTTTATTTTTAGTTACCGGCAAAGAAAAACAGCAGATGCTTAAAACAGTTTTAGAAGGAAAATATGCACCCGAAAAATACCCCGCACAAATGATAAAAAATGCAGAATGGTTTGTCAGTTTATAATTTTTTATTTTACATCCAGTGCCCCAAAAACCAATTGCTCTAAAAATGCCTCTATTTCTTTTGGATTTTTCTTTTTGCTGTATTCCCCCAACTGCGGAAGGTGATGCATAAAATAATATTGCATGTGTGCCGTTTCAACCAATGTACTCGCCAGCGATGAAGGGTATTTATATTTGGGGTTGTATTCTTTAAAAAGCAAAGCAATTCTGCCGCACAATTCTTTATAAGGTTTAAACAGAAAATCTTTGTTGTGGTTGTCCACTTCTTTACTTAAATATGTTTTGCTACCTTCTGCAATAGCTATATAGTAAAGTGCCTGCTGGTCTAGCTCGCTGAAAACGCTAGCGGCATTATCTTCCCACACAAGTATATCAATCAGTTTCCTTATTTTTTTTGCAGGATCAACAATATTATTTAGCTGAAAAATTACCTGAAACTCAATAAATGCCCAATACCAATCAATAATATAGATAAGCAGTTTGTGTTTATTTTCAAAGTAGCGGTAAACAGTGGCTTCAGTACTTCCGATTTCTACTGCAAGTTTTTTAAAAGTAAACTGTTCGTAACCCAGTTTTGAAATCATAATAACACCTGTTTTAATAATATGCTTTCCTACTTCAGTGCCTTCAGGGTCTCTGAGATATAATTTTTCATTCATTTTTATTTTAAAATCTACCTGCATATTTTTAATTTTGTTAAAAGTACAGAATTCATTACTTATAATAGCGAGCTATCTATCAAAGTATTTTTATTATTATTTATAATAGTATTACTATTATCAAAATTGTTTTATTATTTTTGATCTTTATTACAAAATTGAAACCATGCACAACAGTTTATCATCTGCATTAATAAAATTACACAGGCTCATTATGACGGATAAAAAGGATGCAGGTTCTGTTTACTTTTTTGCCATTGCAGGCGGCTTAATTTCACTTACACTTCCACTTGGCATACAAACCATAATAAGTTATGTAATGGCTGCCAGGCTATCTACTTCTATTGTTATTCTTATTGCGATTGTTATTGTAGGTGTATTTTTAAACGGCTTTTTGCAGGTAAGACAATTACAGGTTATTGAGCGGATAAGGCAAAAAATATTTACCCGTTATTCATTAGAATTCAGCTACAAAATACCGCAAATAAGTCCGCAGCAAATGGATGATTATTATTTGCCTGAAGTAGTAAACAGGTTTTTTGATATACCTTCTTTGGCAAAAAGTATGGAAAAAATTATGCTGGATATTCCTGCGTCAATTATTCAAATTTTATTTGGGCTTATTATCTTATCATTTTACCATCCGATATTTATTGCATTTGGTGCTTTTGTTTTGGTGGCTCTTATTGTTATAATAAGAATTACTTCACCAAAGGGTTTTGAAACAAACTTAACCTCAAGCAACTACAAATATGAAACTGCCGGATGGATGGAAGAATTGGCACGTGGTATAAAAACATTTAAGTACAGCAAAGGTGCTTCGCTGCACATGAAAAAAACAGATGAACTTATTGGCAAATACCTGGAAAGCAGAACTGCTCATTTTAAAATTCTTACCATACAATACTGGAGCCTCATTATTTTTAAAATTTTAATAGTGGCATCAATGCTTATTGCAGGTACCTGGCTGTTGTTAAACCAACAGATAAATGTAGGGCAATTTATAGCAGCTGATATTATTATAATTCTTATAATAAATTCCGTAGAGAAATTAATATCTACTATGGATAATGTGTATGACAGCCTTACCTCTATCGAAAAACTGAGTAAAATAACCGACAGTACAATTGAAGAAACCGGAAACCTTCCTTTTACTTTTAACAACGGTTGCAATATAAAATTTAATGGTGTAGGGTTTATTTATCCTAATGGCAGCAGAGCTTTGCAAGAAATAAGTTTTACAGCGGCAGAAAATAAAATGGTTTGTTTTAAAGGAAATTCAGGTTCGGGCCGCTCTACAATTCTTAGACTTTTAACCGGTGCATACACAGGTTTTACAGGTAACATTTTATTGAATGACATTCCAATAAAAAATTACTCATTAAAAGATCTGAGGATGAACACAGGCACATTGCTGGCAGATCAGGATATTTTTAGAGGCAGCATATTGGAAAACCTTACTATGGGCGACGATAAAATTTCCATGGCAGAGGTAACTTATCTGGCAGACAAAACCGGCCTTGGCAATTTTATAGCAAGTGAAGAAAAGGGATATGATACTGTATTGGACCCAACAGGCAAAAGAATAAGCAAGCATATAAAACAAAAAATAAAATTGATAAGGGCATTGGCAGGCAAGCCACCGTTGCTTTTACTGGAAGATCCATTTATCGACCTTTCTGTAAATGAAAAAGAAGATTTGATAAAATATTTAAAAAACGAGAGTAATGCTACTATTATATTAATAAGCAATGACGAAATAGTGAATCTACACAACGTTGAGGTTTATAAAATAAGTGAAGGAAACATCACCCAAAAAGTTTAAAAAAAATAACTTTATATAAATGAATACCAACTATAAATATTTAAATGAAGGGTTCGAAGAACTTCCTGTAGATAAAAATTTAAGCTCCTTTTCCAAAATATACCGCATAGGTAATTCAAGACATATTAAACTTTGGATTGCCATAATTTTAGTAGCACTTATTGCATTGCTTTTTTTACCATGGACACAAAATATAAATGCTAATGGGAATATAACGGCTATAAAACAGGAGCAGCGGCCGCAGGAAATAAATACTGTACTGCCGGGTAAAATTGTAAAATGGTTTGTGAAAGAAGGCGATTATGTAAAGACCGGCGATACCATTTTGCAATTGGGTGAAATAAAGGTTGATTATTTTGACCCGCAGTTATTAGAGCGCACACAAAACCAAATTAATGCTAAAAAAAACAGTGCCAATGCATATGAAAGCAAAGCCGCTGCTGCACAGGCGCAAACAAGCGTTTTGTCTGCAGGCAGAGCCTTAAAGCAAGCATCCATAGATAATAAAATAGAACAGCAAAAATTAAAAGTAAGAAATGATGAGACAGAATTAATTGCTGTAAACAATGAACTGTCTGTTTATAAAAGACAGATTGAAGCAGGAAAAATAATGCTGGATAGCGGAGCAGTTTCAATGATTGATTTTGAAAAAAGAAAAGTAAATTATCAAAATGCTTTAGCAAAAAGAACCACATCAGAAAATAAATTATCGCAAAGTAAACAGGAGCTCATTAACCTAAGTATTGAGCAGAATATTTCTGTGATGGATTACAATGATAAAATTTCAAAAGCAGATGGTGATAGGTTTGGCTCACTGTCAAGCGCAGCAGCTACAGAAGCAGACATCAGTAAATTAGAAAATACTTACAGCAGCTACGACATTAGAAATAAATTATATTATGTAACAGCATCTCAAAGCGGGCAAATAACAAAAGCTAAAAAAGCGGGTATTGGAGAAATGCTTAAAGAAGGAGAAATGATTGCAGAAATAGTGCCCGACAATATTGAATATGCGGTGGAAATGTATGTGGAACCAATGGACCTTCCGTTAGTTAATATTGGACAAAAAGTTCGTTTTGTTTTTGACGGTATTCCTGCAATTGTATTTAGTGGCTGGCCTGAGGGAAGTTTTGGAACATTTGGTGGGATTATCAGCGCCAGCGAAACCAATGTAAGTTTAAACGGAAAATTTAGGGTGTTGGTTATTGAAGATACCTCTGAAAAAAAATGGCCAAAGAATTTGCGTATGGGCAGCGGTGCACGTGGTATTGCATTATTAAAAGACGTACCAATTTATTACGAACTGTGGCGGCATATAAATGGCTTTCCGCCAGATTTTTATAAACCTGCAAAAAACAATAAAGAAGAAAAAAAATAATGATGATGAAAAGAAATCTTTTAATATTCGCTCTATTTTTCTTTTGCGTTACTCCAATTTTTGCACAGCAAATTACTTACACCATATTGCCTTTACAGGATTTTATAACAAAAGTAAAACAGCATCATCCATTGGCAAAAGTAGCATCCATTACAGAAGAAAAAGCTGTGGCAAATATTCAAATTGCCAAAGGCAGCTTTGACCCTGTTTTAGACGTAGAATCAAAATCTAAAACATTTGATGGAAAAAATTATTACAGATATAATAATGGAGAAATAAAAATACCGTTACCAATTGGAGATTTTAAAACGGGCTTAGAAAATAATGGAGGTCAGTTATTAAACTCTGAAGTTAGCAAAGGCAAAAGTAGTTATGCAGGGTTTGAAATACCGCTGGCTAAAGGATTAATAATAGATAAGCGAAGGGCTACATTAAAACAGGCAAGAATTGCGCTGAATGAAAACAAGCAACAGCGGAATATGATGATGAACGATTTATTGTTAGATGCTTACACGAGTTACAATGAATGGGCAGGCGCATTTAAATTGTACAGAATTTTTTCAGAATATGTAACCATTAGTGCGGCTAGGTTTAGGCTTGTAAATATTGGCTTTACAAATGGCGATAAAGCTGCTATGGATACTACAGAAGCATATATACAAATGCAAAACTTTATATTATTACAAAATGATGCATTTATTGAATTGAATACGGCTACTTATCAAATGAATAATTTTTTATGGGACCAAACTGAAACCGCACAACAACTGGCAGATAATGTTGTACCCGATACGCTTGTATTAAATGAAAAATCACAACAAATAATCTTACAAAATTTTTTAAATGAAAGCAATCTTACAAACCCTTTTTTATTACAATACAAATACAAAATTGAAGGATTGGTGGTGGAGAGAAAACTGAAGTTTCAACAACTGCTACCTGAGGTAAACGTAAAAGGAAATTTACTCAGCAAAGATTTTAATCCTTTAAAAAACGCAGCGATTCCTTTGCTGGAAAATAACAATCGATGGGGCATTGGTATTAAAATCCCATTGCTTTTTAGGCAAGGCCGAGGTGAGTATAAAATGGCAAAACTGAAGCTGGAAGAAAACTCATTGTACTTTAAACAAAAAATTATTGAAACAGAAAATAAGATAAAAGATTATTTTAATAGAGTAGTAATTTTGCAGAATCAAGTTATAATAGCCAACAGTGCCCTGTTAAATTACACTGCATTATTACGAAATGAATTACTCCGTTTTAACAACGGCGAAAGCAGTTTGTTTTTAGTAAACAGCCGGGAAAATAAAGTGCTGGAAATAAAACAAAAAATAATTGAATTGCAGGTAAAATTATTAAAGGCAACTTATACTTTAAATTGGGCAGGTGGTGCATTAAACAGATAACTGGAAAATCAAAAAACATTTCTTATCCCGTAGCTGAAGTTCATTGCAACTCACCATTTTTTGATACTGCTTATCTTATCTTTGAGCCATGTTAAAAATAAGTAATCGTGGGGATGTGATGCCGGCATCTCCAATACGAAAATTAGTACCTTTTGCAGAAGCTGCTAAAAAAAGAGGAACAAAAGTTTTTCATTTAAATATTGGTCAGCCGGATATTGAAACACCAAAAATTTGTATAGATGCGGTAAAAAATTGTGATGTGCACATACTTGCATACAGCCACAGTGCAGGCAATGAAAGTTATCGCAAAAAACTGGTGGAGTATTATGCAAAAAACAATATTGATGTTACAGCAGATGAAATTATTGTAACAACAGGGGGCAGTGAAGCTATACTGTTTGGGTTTATGGCTTGTCTTGATGCAGGCGATGAAGTAATAATCCCCGAACCTTTTTATGCAAATTACAACGGCTTTGCTGTGCAGGCAGATGTAAAAGTTGTACCAATAAGCAGTAGTATAGAAACAGGCTTTGAACTTCCACCAATAGAAGATTTCGAAAAAGCAATAACACCAAGAACCCGGGCAATTGTAATTTGCAATCCTAATAATCCAACAGGTTATTTATACAGCGCAGCTGAAATGGAAATACTGAAAGCAATTGTTATAAAACACAATTTATTTTTGTTTTCTGATGAAGCTTATCGTGAATTTTGTTATGAAGGAGCGCATACAAGTGCCATGCATTTAAAAGGCGCCGAGCAACATGTGGTCTTAATGGATACAATCAGTAAAAGATACAGTGCATGTGGTGGAAGGATTGGCGCATTTATTACTAAAAATAAAGAAGTACTTAATGTGGCTATGAAGTTTGCACAGGCAAGGCTAAGTCCACCATATTATGCACAGGTTTTAGGCGAAGCAGCGGTAGATTTACCGGATGATTATTTTAATACAACAAAAGCTGAATATAAACTTAGAAGAGATACTTTGGTAACAGCTCTTAATAAAATTGACGGAGTTTTTTGCCCTAACCCTGGCGGTGCATTTTACGTAATGGCAAAATTACCAATTGATGACTGTGATATTTTTTGCCAATGGTTGCTGGAAGATTTTTCTTACAACAACAGCACTATAATGATGGCTCCTGCCACAGGCTTTTATGCCACACGGGGTTTAGGTAAAAATGAAGTTCGTCTGGCTTATGTATTAAATGTTACAGATATTAAAGAAGCTGTTCTTTGTTTACAGGAAGCCTTAAAAGTTTATCCCGGCAGGATAAAATCTTACTGATCAAAAAAAATATAAATCCTGTTCACGTGAGAATGGGATTTTTTATATGGATAATCCAATTAAAATATTTTCTGATTAATGAGCAATAAAAAACCCGTTCAATTTAATGAACGGGTTTTCTATTTATATTTCATCAATCAATCTTTACTTAGAAATTTCTAACAGTCATTTCTGTTCTTCTGTTTTTTGCACGACCTGCAGCTGTTTTGTTATCAGCTACCGGTTTTGTTTTGCCGTATCCTGCAGACTTTAAACGAGTTTCAACAACTCCTTTACTAACAAGATAATTTTTTACAGCACCTGCACGGTTGTCAGAAAGAACCTGGTTGCTTTCGTCAGATCCCTGTGCATCTGTATGTCCATCAATATCAATCATCAGTGTTTCATCATCTTTCATCAATTTTACAACTTCATCCAATGATTTAAATGACTTAGGTAATAATTTAAAACTACCTGTAGAGAAGAATACATTTTTTGCTGCAAAGTTAATTTTCTCGATAACTTCTTTTGCAATTACCGGGCAACCCTGGTTACTTGCAGGACCTACTCGTGTAGGACATTTATCTTCTTCATCATTTACACCATCACCATCAGTATCAGGTATCGGACAACCCTGGTAACGTGCTAAACCTTTTACAGTTGGGCATTTATCTAATTCATCATTAATACCATCACCATCAGTATCGGGTATTGGACAACCCTGGTATTTTGCAACACCTGCAACATCAGGACATTTATCTTCAGCATCAGGAATACCGTCGCCGTCTCTGTCAGGGCAACCTTGTAAAGAAACTAATCCTGCAACATCGGGACATTTATCATCCGCATCCAAAACACCATCACCATCACGATCTAAAACAATTGGTGGGGGTGGCGGAGCCATTACAACAGCCTTTTGCTT
>Ga0209724_1004438_pt1 | contig 11057 bp, 10 predicted proteins | sample grotaG_FD_184143 | JGI IMG/M metagenome (GOLD analysis project Ga0209724, IMG submission 184143) | Glacier valley bacterial and archeal communities from Borup Fiord, Nunavut, Canada, to study Microbial Dark Matter (Phase II) -... | ecosystem: Environmental > Aquatic > Freshwater > Ice > Glacier ... | reverse complement strand
CAAGGAAGGCACTTGGGCAGAAATGAAAGCCGGCTGCAATGCGTTCTCGCCGGCCGTGGTCAGCAACCCGGGCTGGTTCGCGTCGATCTTCTCGGCCAATACGCCCGAGATCGGCCTCGGCGCCGCCCTGGTGGGCCAGCCCGAGTAGTCAGCGCGCGCCTTTCGCGCGGCGGCAGGGGCTGTCGCGCGCCGCCGAAATCCTCACCATGCCTGAACCTCTCAACAACACGAGCGTGGTGCCGGCGATTGCCGTCGAGAGAGTCTGCAAGACCTACGGCGTCACGCGCGCCGTCGACGACGTCTCGTTTCAGGTCGCGCGTGGCAGTGTGCATGCGCTGCTGGGCGAGAACGGCGCGGGCAAGTCGACGCTGGTGAGGTTACTGGCGGGCTTGGTCGCGCCGACGAGCGGTCAGTTTCGCCTGTTCGGCGAGGCCGTCGAGCTGTCGAGCCCGCGCGTGTCTCACCGCCGCGGCATCCAGACGGCGTTCCAGGAAATGATCCACGTGCGCGACCTGAGCGTGCTCGATAACCTGCTGCTGCCGTACGGCCCGGTGAATGCTTTGGGCATGCTGCGCCGTTCACACGCACGCGCCGAGGTCGCCGCGCACCTGGCTTCGTTGGGCCTCGCCGATGTGCCGCTGGATGGAGACATCACGTTGCTTGACCTGTCGGTTCGGCAGAAGCTTGAGATCGCTCGCGCGCTGCTGCGCAAACCGAAAATCCTGCTGCTCGATGAATCGACCTCCACGCTATCGGGTCGCGATGTCGACTGGCTCGGCGACTTGATCGGGACGCTGCGCGGGCGCGGCGTCACCGTGATCTTCATCTCGCACCGCCTGCCCGAGGTGCGCGCCTTCTGCGACACCGTTACGGTGCTACGCAACGGCAAGCACATCGCGACCGGGCCGGTAGCCGCGTTCGACGACGCCCAAGTCATTGCGATGATCGCCGGCCGCGAACTCGCGCAGGCTTTCCCGACACGACGCAGCACGCCTCCGGCACGCGGTGGCGAAGTGCTCGGTGCGACGGACCTGCAGGCCGGCGCCAAGCTCAGGCGCGGTACGTTCTCGTTGAAGGCCGGTGAAATTCTCGGCGTGGCTGGCCTGCAGGGCATGGGCCAGCTCGAGCTGTTCCTGGCCTGTTTCGGCATGGCCGATGTACACGGCGGCACGCTGCGCGTCGATGGCCGGCCGATCGTGCTGCAGTCACCGGCCGACGCGGTGCGCGCGCAGATCGGCATCAGCCTCGTGCCCGAGGATCGCAAGACCGAAGGCCTGTTCCTGCAACTCAGTGGCAAGCACAACGTGTCGATGCCGATCGTCGACCGCTTTCGCCGCGGCCTGCTGATCGACGGCGCGGCCGAGTCGGCAGCCGTGAAACGAGTCTTCGTTCGCATTGGGATCGACCGCCGCGCGCTGTGGACCCGCGCCGGCGCATTTTCGGGTGGCAACCAGCAAAAGATCGTGATCGCCAAATGGTTGCTTGCCGAAAGCCGCATCCTGCTGCTCTACGACCCGACACGTGGCATCGACGTCGGCACCAAGAGCGAGATCTACCGCCTGATCCGTGACTACGCCGACGCTGGCGGCGCGGTGCTGTTCTATTCCACCGAGATCCCCGAACTCGTTCACCTGGCCGACCGCGTGCTGGTGTTCTATGGCGGCGCGGTCGCGGCCGAAATTCCCGCCGAACAGCTCAGCGAGAAGGCTTTGTTGCAGGCCGCGCTGGGCTCGGTCTCACGCATCGAACTCGTGGCATGACCGTGACCCTGTTTTCCGCGCCCCGCGCCGAACCCGTCATCCCACTTCGTGCCGGCGATGTCGCCGCGGGTACCCTGCGTCGCCACCGCGGCCTGCTGATCGCGGTGGCGGTATTCGCAAGTCTGATGACCACGGTGGCAAGCATCGGGCCGGTGCGGCTGACCTACTACGACCTCGCATCGATGGCGACGTCGGGCGCAACGCTCGCGATCGCCGCGATCGGCCAGACGCTCGTCATCCTGGTCGGTGGCTTCGACCTGTCGGCGGGCGCCGTGGTCTCGCTCGTGAACGTCGTGCTCGCCTCTTCGTTCGTCGATACACCGGCGTCGACGCCGGTCATAGTCGCCACCGGCGTGGGCGTCGGCATGCTCTCCGGCGCCTTCAACGGCGTCTTCATCGCCGGGCTGCGCATGCAGCCGATCGTGGTGACGCTGTCGACCATGTTCATCCTGCAAGGCGTCACCCTGCTGGTGATGGACAAACCCGGCGGTGCGGTGCCGCCGGGTCTGGCCGAGCTGTTGTTGGGCGACGCGCTACCCGGCCTGTTGCCGCGCCCGCTGCTGCTGATCGGCCTGCTTCTGCTGGGATGGGCCTGGCTCAAGCGCACCCGCTTCGGCATGGCGGTGTACGCGGTGGGCAGCGACATCGAGTCGGCACGCGCGGCTGGCGTCTCGACGCGTTTTGTGCAGTTCATGGTCTACCTGATGGCCGGTGGTTGCTATGGTCTGGCGGGTGTGTTCGTTAGCGCGCAGACCGGTTCGGGCGACCCGCTGATCGGCGCGCCGCTGCTGCTGCAGATGTTCGCGGCCGTGGTGGTCGGTGGCACGGTGCTCGGCGGCGGGCGCGGTGGGCTGCTGGGCACGGTGTTCGGTGCCTACATCCTGATGATGATGGTCAACACCCTGCTGGTACTCAACGTGTCGGCGTTCTATTCGACCATCACCGAAGGCGTGATCCTGCTATTGGCGGTGCTGGCCGGCGGGTTGGGTGCCGGGGCGCCGCTGGCGCGCAACCTGCGGCAGGCGCAGACCTGGCTGCAGGCGCGAAGCCAGGGCATGCTGGCGAGTCAGCGGACCACTCGCGCACCCGTTGTGCAGTTGGCCGTGCGATCGCCCGGGGTGCCCGGCGCCGCGCAGGCGTCTGCGCCGTCGACCTCGCCAGCCACGTTCTGGGCGCGCCATGCCGACACGCTGCGCTTCACCGCGCCGGCCTGGGTTGGCCTGGTGCTCGTGATCGTCGCAACGCAGTGGATGCTCGGCCGTTCGCTCGCAAGCTGGGGCTACGTCAACTCGCTGCTCGTGCTCGCGTCCTTCCTCGTCGTGCTTGCGCTGGGGCAAGGCGCGGTCATCCTGACCGGCGGTCTCGACCTGTCGATTCCGTGGACCATCGGACTGTGCGGCATCTTGCTCGCCGGCATGGTCAAAGGTTCGGACGCAGCGCTGCTCTACGCATTGCCGATCACGTTGGGCATCGGCCTGCTGATCGGCCTGCTCAACGGTGCGGGCATCGTGCTTCTGGGCATCTCGCCGATCGTCATGACGCTGGCGGCCAACGGCATCCTGCAAGGCGTGGCGATGCTGTATTCAAAAGGCACGCCCGACGGTTTCGCGTCGCCGCTGCTGCGCCGCTTTATGACCGATCAAAGTTTGCACGTCACGCCCGTGGTGCTGTTCGTCATCGTGTTCGTTGTCACGGCGGTGCTGTTGCTCGGGCGCACGGCGTTCGGGCGATCGCTCTACGCCGTGGGCAACGGGCAGCGGGTGGCCAAGCTCTCGGGGGTGCGCGTCGGCCGAACGATCGTCGGCGTCTACATGCTCTCGGGCCTGTGCTCGGCGCTGGCGGCGGTGCTGCTCACCGGCTTGTCTGGCCAGGCCAGCCTGGGCATGGGCGACGAGTATCTGCTGCCGTCGATCGCGGTTGTCGTGATCGGCGGCACGCTGATCGTCGGAGGCCGCGGCCACTACCTCGGCATGCTGGGGGGCGTGCTGATGCTGACTGCGCTGCAGACCCTGCTGGCTGGCACGACGCTGCCCTACGCCTCTCGTTCGATCCTGTTCGGCCTGGTCGTACTCGCCGCGGTGATCGGGCTGCGCGAACGGCGCGGCTGAGGTGATCCACGTCGCCTTTCAAAACCCCGCCACGCCGACCGCCACGCGTTCGACCAACCACCTGCAACGAAGGAGATCGGCATGCGCATCGAAGTCTTGGTCGACGTGAAAACTACTCTGGGCGAAGGCCCGGTGTGGGACGTGGAAGAGCAGCGCCTGTACTGGATCGACAGCCTCGGCTGCCGCGTCTTCCGCTGTACCGCCGACGGCGGCGAAGTACGCGCCTGGGACGTGCCCGACAAGATCGGCTCGATGGCGCTGCGCCGCCAGGGCGGTGCAGTCCTGTCGCTGGCCAACGGCTTTCACTTCCTCGACTTCCAGAGCGGCGAAACGCAGCTGATCGTCGACCCTGAACCCGACAAGCCGAACAACCGCCTGAACGACGGCAAGGTCGACCACCGCGGTCGCTTCGTGGCCGGCAGCATGGACACCATGGAAGCCGGCGCGAACGGCGCTCTCTACCGGCTCGACCCCGACCTGTCGCTTCACCAGCTCGACAGCGGCATCGTCGTTTCGAACGGCCCATGCTGGAGCCCGGACGGGCGCACCTTCTACTTCGCCGACAGCTGGTCCGGCGAGATCTGGGCCTACGACTACGACATGGCCACGGGCAACGTGTCGAACCGCCGCACATTCACGAAGATCGACATGTCCGGTGGCGGCGCGGCCGACGGCTCGACGGTCGACGCCGAAGGCTTTCTATGGAACGCGCTGGTCTACGACGGCAAACTTTGCCGCTACACGCCGGACGGCGTGCTCGACCGCGTGATCGAGATGCCCGTGAAGAAGGTGACGAGCGTCAACTTCGGCGGGCCGAACCTCGACATCCTTTTCGTCACTTCGATGGCCAAGCCGCCGCTGCCGCGCTTCCCAGGCGACGGCGTGCAACGCGGCAGCCTGTTCGCGATCCACGGCCTGGGCGCGCGCGGTCTGCCCGAGCCGCGCTTTGCGGGCTGATGCGGCTGCCTGATCGCACGACCTTCGACACTCCGAAAGCCCCATCCATGACTGCAACGCTCGCAGGCCAGCGCGCCTTGATCACCGCCGGCGCGTCCGGCATCGGCTTGGCGATCGCCAGTGCCTTCCAGGCTGCAGGCGCGCGCATCGTCGTCTGCGATGTCGAAGCGGCGGCGCTGGAGCGCACGCGACAGGCGCATCCCGACTGGGGTGTTTTGTCGTGCGACGTGTCGCGCCGCGACCAGGTCGATGCGATGTTCGCCACCACCGCCGAACGCTACGGCGGTGCGCTCGACATCCTGGTCAACAACGCCGGCATCGCCGGGCCGACCGGTGGCATCGAGACGCTCGATCCCGACGAATGGGAGCGCACGATCGCGGTCAACCTGACCGGCGTGTTCCTCGTCACGCGGCGCGCAGTGCCGCTGCTGCGTGCGGCCGGCGGCGGCGCGATCATCAACCTGTCGTCGGCAGCCGGCAAGCTCGGCTTCCCGCTGCGCACACCGTATTCGGCCAGCAAGTTCGGCATCATCGGCCTGACCGAAACCCTGGCAATGGAACTCGGGCCGGACCAGATCCGGGTCAACGCCATCCTGCCCGGGGTGGTCGCTGGCGAGCGACAAGACCGCGTGCTCGCTGCCAAGGCTGTGGCCATTGGAATCAGCCTCGACGAACAACGCCAGCGCGCCGTAGCGCGTGTGTCGATGCGCACGATGGTGCAGGCCGATGACATCGCGCAGGCCGCGCTCTACCTCGCTGGACCGACCGGCCGATACGTGAGCGGCGAGCGCCTCAGCGTCGGTGGCAACCTGGAGTCGCTGAGTTGAACGCGGCGGCAACTCTTGTCCACGCGCCGGTGGCCGTGGTCGGCGCCGGCCTGATCGGGCGAGCCTGGGCGATCGTGTTCGCGCGTGCCGGTCACGCGGTGCGCCTGCACGACATGGACCCCCCGACGATGGCCGCGAGCCTGGCCTACATCGAGGCGCGACTGCACGAACTGGCCGGATTCGGCCTGATCGACGAGGCACCCGCCGTGGTGTTGGCGCGCATTCATATCGAAGCGAACCTGGCCGATGCACTGCGCGACGTGGTGCTGGTGCAGGAGAACGTGCGCGAGACGGTGGCCGACAAGATTGCGATCTTCGCGCAGCTCGATGCGCTGGCGCCATCGGCAGCAATTCTGGCGAGTTCTACCTCTTGGCTGCCGGCATCGAAGTTCACGGCAGGGCTTGCCGGACGCGCGCGCTGCCTCGTCGCCCACCCGACCAACCCGCCTTACCTCGTGCCGCTGGTCGAACTGTGCCCCACGCCCTGGACCGACCCCCAGGTTCTGCAGCGCGCACACGCGATCTACAGCGCTTCCGGCCAGACGCCGGTGACGCTAGCGCGCGAGATCCACGGCTTCCTGCTCAACCGCGTGCAGGGCGCCGTGCTCGACGAATGCTTCAAGCTCTATGCGCAGGGCCTGGCCAGTGCCCACGACATCGACAAGGTGCTGAAGGACGGCCTGGCGCTGCGCTGGTCCTTCATGGGGCCGTTCGAGACCATCGACCTCAATGCGCCTGGAGGCCTGGCCGACTATGCGCAGCGTTACGGGCCGGGGTTCCGCGAGGCGATGGCCGGCAGCGAGCCTTTCGACTGGGCCGCGGACACCATCGCCCGCGTCGATGCCGAGCGCCGGCAACAACTCACGCTGGCCGAGATCGATGCGCGTTCGGCTTGGCGCGATCGCCGCCTGATGGCCCTGCTCGCGCACAAGCGCCTGGCGCCGTCGACCTGAAACATTTATTCAAAACGGAGATTTCATGGCCCGAAAAGTCATCATCACTTGCGCCGTCACCGGCGCGATCCACACGCCGTCGATGTCGCCATATCTGCCGATCACACCCGAGCAGATTGCCGATGCGGCCATCGGCGCCGCGGAAGCAGGGGCGGCCATCGTGCACCTGCACGCGCGCAACCCGGCCGACGGCAGCCCGTCGCAGGACCCGGAACTATTCAAGCAGTTCCTGCCGCGCATCAAGGCGGCCAGCAACGTGGTGATCAACCTCACCACCGGCGGCGCCCCGACGATGACCCTCGAAGACCGCCTGCGCCCGGCGCACGAGTTCAAGCCTGAGGTCGCGTCGCTGAACATGGGTTCGATGAACTTCGGCCTGTACCCGATGCTGGGTCGCTTCAAGAAGTTCAAGCACGCCTGGGAAGAGCCCTACCTGAATGGCAGCCACGACCGAATCTTCAAAAACACCTTCACCGACATCGCGCACATCCTGCAATCGTGTAGCGACAACGGCACCCGCTTCGAGATCGAGTGCTATGACATCGGGCACCTGTACACCGCCGCGCACTTCATCGACCGCGGCCTCATCAAGCCACCGTTCCTGATCCAGTCGGTGTTCGGCATCCTCGGCGGCATCGGCGCGCACTCGGAAGACGTGCTGCACATGCGGCGCACGGCGGATCGCCTGTTCGGTGACGCCTATGAATGGTCGGTGCTGCCCGCCGGCCGCAACCAGATGAGCATCGGCGCACAGGCTGCGGCCATGGGCGGGCACGTGCGCGTGGGCCTGGAGGATTCGCTTTGGGACGGCCCGGGCGAGCTGGCCCGCACCAACGCCGACCAGGTGCGGCGCATCCGTGGCATTCTCGAAGGGCTGTCGCTCGCCGTGGCCACACCCGACGAGGCCCGCCATATCCTGCAGCTCAAAGGCGGTGCCAACGTCGCGTTCTGATGAGGCCCATGGGATTCGGCACGCGAGGCGGTTCGCGCCGTTTCTCTCACTTGCCAATGCTGGGCTGCTCCAGCCTCCGATCCCTGCCACCGGTGTGCACGACGACGTGATGAGCCCGGATGGTTCGCCGTATCCGCGTTAAGGCAAAGGCTGCATCGCCCTTTGAATGCCTGTTGATCGAGGTACCGGGGGTGGGCCATGCCGCGGCCAGCGTAGCCAGCTTCAGCACACCCGTGAAGTTGTCACGCGCCGATCCTGCTCAACCCATCTTGAACGTCACGCAATGACAGTCAAGAGCGCATCGGCCCCGAAAACCGGCGCCAAGCTGGCCCTTCAAGTCATACAGCAGCTGATGCATGAAATTTGCGGGCTAAGGCCTTGGGTACCGCGAGACCGCGCCGTCGGCCCTAAGCTGCGTCTGAGGCGCCGAACGCAGCCCTCGGTCGCACCGCTCAACTTCTTGTCTGCCCGCTACCCGCAACATGATCCGCACCCTGCCCATGCGCCGCTTCCTGCTCCTTCTCACGCTCACCGCCATGCCCTTGTTAAGCCACGCGATCGAAGAACCCGACCACGAGGTCATCAGGAAGTTCGACAACGTCGAGCTGCGCCACTACCCGCCCTACGTCGTGGCCGAAGTGGTACTGGACACCCCGCCTGAAGACGCAGGCAGCCAAGCCTTTCCCATCCTGGCCGGCTACATCTTCGGCAAGAACAAGGGCGAGAAGAAGTTCGCGATGACGGCGCCGGTAACGCAGACTGCCGCATCGGCACCCGCGCCCGTTCGCATGGAGATGACTGCGCCCGTGACCCAGGCCGCCGTGGCTGGCGGCACACGGGTGCAGTTCGTCCTGCCCAAGGGGGTGACGCTGGCGACGGCGCCCGAGCCAATCGACCCGCGCGTGCAGCTGCGTGTGATGCCGGCCGCCACTTGGGCAGTGATCCGCTATTCGGGCACTTGGTCCCAGTCGAACTACCTCGAGCACCTGGGCGAGTTGCGGGCATCCCTTGACGCGGCCGGCGTGGCCACGCAGGGCGAACCTGTGCTGGCACGCTACAACGCGCCCTTCACGCCGTGGTTCATGCGGCGCAACGAGATCTGGTTGGCACTGCGCTGACATACCCACTTGGGATGGGCGGTGGCGGTTTTTTCGGACGTGAGGTGTGGACCATGAATCGCATCGCACGGAGCGTGTCTGCCACGGTGCTGGCTGCCTTGCTGCTGTGCAGGGCAACGCTGACGCACGCCGATGCACTCAACCCCGCCGAGCGCTACACCGGCGTGCCTGCCCGCGCCGATGACATCGGCGAACGCCCGGCGCCAAGGCATCCGCGGTCGACGTCCAGGCCGAAATGGTGGCCATGCTGCAAACCACGCCGCGGCACAGCGGGCTGACACAGATCCAGCCTTTGCTCGGTGCCGAAGACAACGTCTGGTTGCCGGCGTCTTCGGTGGACCTGGCCGTCATGGTCGACGCACAAGATGAGCGAAATGCAGGTCGAGCGCGAAGCCGCCGCGCACGCGCTGGTGTGGGATCGCATACGGTGGGCACCTCGCCGTGGCAGCACCTCGTGGTGTTTCGCAAGCGCAACTGAGCCCAGAGCGGTCCGATCACTCTACAAATGACACCCCTCGGTCATGGGCATCGGCGGTGTCGCTCCGATGTCCAGACGCAAGCCGTCGGGATGCAACCTGTCGACGGCTCGCAACTAAACCACGAGCCCTTCGTCGATCACCACCCGCGCGAGTGCCTGCTCGAACATCGTTCTTGCAACGCTCGTGACCTCGTGAAGATGCTGATGAAGTGCGGCATCTGTCTCGCTTCGCGAGGCGCAGTCGGCGCTGTAAAGCTCGAAGCCCACCAGCAACGTCACGATCTCGGCCAGATGCCGCGGGCACTCGCAGGCGACCCTGGAAGGCCTCTCTGCGAGTGAGACCAGCTCCGCATCGCTGTAGAGCCTGGAGCTGGTCCGAGCGTCGTGCGCATCGGGCTTCGGCACAGGCTGCGATGCGACGATCAACCTCGCCAGTTCCTTGCCTGTGACGGGTTCGCGACGCACCGTCACACCCGCTGCGCGGAGCGCGTCCGCCGATGGCTCGGTGCCGAACGAATAGACCACCACGACCATCCGCGCTGGCAGGTCGATTCGAAGTGCCAGAACGCGTTCGGTCACGGACGCTTGCAGCGAAGCGACGTGGACGACAAGGACGTCGGCGGCACCGCATTGCGCGACCTCCCTTTCCACGTGGGCGAGGTCGTCGAACACGATCGCCGGGGGTGGTCGTAGCCGTCCATCGAGTTTCTGGGCCAAGGTATGGCCCACGACAAGAACCCGGTGCTCGTTCGACGACTTCGTCTGATTCCCCGTCGACAACCGCACGAGCGCGTCGACAGTGAGGTTGGCAACGGTCCCGATCGCATGACCCGCGAGCGTCAGCCGCTTGATGAGCCGCAGACGCTGAACGTCGTCCATGGAATACGTTCGTTGACCCGACGACGACTTGGGTGGCGACACGACGCCATAGCGATGCTCCCAGATGCGCAGCGTGGAGGAAGACAGACCTGCCAGTCGGGCCGTGGTCCCACTGCGCAGCCGTCTCTGTGTTCCGGCTTCGACAGAGGTCGGCAGCGTGTTCGCGGGCTCGATTGATGGGGTTGATGACATCGTGGTGACGCTCAATTGATACGGTCTTGAAACGCAATTGTCGCCCTCTTCACAAGGATAAGCGATACATAAACGTTTCATTTGTGGACATGTGCCTATCATCGCTTATGGTTTCTCACCTAAGTCCCCAGGTTGCGCCCCATCTCAGGTGCAAGACGGCAGACGTTGCACTCACCGTCTGCCTCGGCGGCCGGCACTCGGCCTGGTTGCGGCAAGCGGCCATGCTCGAGAACGGACCGGCCGGTGAACTGACCGTCGGCCAGCGGGCATTCGCGCCCCTGCGGCATGAATTGCTTTTGCAGGCCTCTTCGGCGACCCAGGTTCTATGACGATCGATCCTGCAGCAATCCATGTAGCGGTCGTGGGTGCCGGACTGAGCGGCGCGGCATGCGCTGCCGGCCTGCGTGTCGCGGGCGTGCAGGTGACCTTGTTCGAAAAGTCGCGCAACGTCGGTGGCCGGATGGCGACGAGGCGCGCGACCTGCGCCGACGCGTCGGGCATCACGCATCCGGTCAGCTTCGACCACGGAGCCCACTACTTCACGGCGGTGCGGCCACGCTTTCGGGCTGCCATCGCACGAGCGGCGGCAGCGGGTTGCGTGGTGGGGTGGCAGCCGATCGTGCACGCGTCGCGCTCGCCCGAAACAAAGCGCTGCTTCGTTCCGACGCCATCGATGCCGGCACTGTGCAGTCACCTGCTTGCAGGCGCATCCGTTCGCTTGAATGCGACGGTGCGCCGTCTCCAGCGCGCGGTCGACGGCACGTGGTACGTGGCAACCGACGGTGCGCCGCTCGCCGGCCCGTTCCGCCATGTCGTTGTGGCCTTGCCGCCAG
>Ga0209724_1004435_pt1 | contig 11062 bp, 5 predicted proteins | sample grotaG_FD_184143 | JGI IMG/M metagenome (GOLD analysis project Ga0209724, IMG submission 184143) | Glacier valley bacterial and archeal communities from Borup Fiord, Nunavut, Canada, to study Microbial Dark Matter (Phase II) -... | ecosystem: Environmental > Aquatic > Freshwater > Ice > Glacier ... | reverse complement strand
CTGTGGCGCTGTATTCCTCCAAACGCGATGAATTTCAATCGCGGATATTTAAAACAATTGAAACAGATTTTAAGAACCGGGGATTGATCCTTGAGCAATTACTTGTTCGGAATATTACGCTTCCGGCTTCTGTAAAAGCGGCTATTGAATCTAAAATCAATGCAGAACAGGAAGCGCAGAAAATGACGTTTGTACTCCAGAAAGAAAAACAGGAAGCCGAACGCAAAAGGGTAGAAGCGCAGGGAATTGCCGATTATCAGACGATTCTAAGTACAGGTCTTAGCGATAAACAGCTGCAGTACGAAATGATTAAAGCAATCGCAACATCGCCCAATGCTAAATTGATCATTATGGATAGCAAAAGGAATCCGTCGATTATTGTGGATGGGAAGTAGAAATTAAGGTTAAAGGGTAAGATGTAAAGGTTAAAGTGTTTGAATTTCGCAAATGCTTTCGTATCGTTTAGCCAGCTGCAATCATTACAAAATCTAATTTGCTTCTTCTTCAAGATCTTCGTCATCATAGATTTCGACAATCGGTTCAATGAAATCTTTACTTGTCAATCGTTTGTCGAGTGTTAACAACAACGATGGGAGAACCATCATATTGAAAAACATGGCAATCAATAAGGTAGCAGAAATTAAAATTCCCAATGCCTGTGTCCCTCCAAAGCTGGAGACGATAAACACACTGAACCCGAGGACTAAAACGATGCTTGTATAAATCATACTAAAACCGGCTTCGTGGAGTGCACTTATTGCCGATTGTTTGATATCTCCTTTTGTTACTTTGAGTTCATGACGGTACCGCGAAAGGTATTGTATTGCATTGTCAACCGAAATGCCCAAAGCGATACTGAAGACAATAATTGTTGATGGTTTGATCGGTATTCCTGCAAAACCCATGATAGCGGCTGTAATAAGCAACGGAATAATATTGGGAATCATTGAAACCAGGATCATTCTGAAAGAGGAGAAGAGCAATGCCATCAGTAATGAGATCATCACAATAGCGATCAGAACACTGTCAAAAAGATTGCGAATCAAAAAGTTGGTTCCCCGTGCATACACAACACTATTCCCGGTAACTTTTACATTGTACTTTTTAGGACTAAAAATGCTGTCGATCTGAGGATGTATTTTAGCCATCAGTGAATCCATATGATGAGTGCCAATATCGGCCATCTGAAAACTAACACGTGTATACTGCCTTGTGCTGTCGAGGTAGGAATAGAGCAGATTGGTTTTCATTCCGTTTTGATGCTTCGGCAGATATCCCATTATAAATCCCTTTTCAACATTGTTAGGCATCGAATACATCGAGGAATCGCCTCCGAAATAGGCTTGTTTTGAGAACTTGAATAGTTCTGCAATAGATAATGGTTTTGAAAACTCCGGATAAGTACTGATCATTTTCTGGAGTTCATTAATCTTATCGATTGTCGATCCGGCCATTACGCCGTTTTTCTTTTTTGTGTCGATCGAAATTTCAAAGGGCATTACACCTCCAAAGTTGTTCTCAAAGAATTTAAGGTCGAGATAAATCGGATCGTCTGATTGGAAATCATCCACTATTTTGCCGGAAGTTTTCATCAGACTGATTCCTAAAAATCCAATCAAAACCAATCCGGCTGCTATTCCATAAATAAGACGTCTGCGGTAGCTGATCAGGTAGATGATCTTTTTGATGATCGCACCAAAAAAATTACTGTCGAGGTGTTTTACGTGTTTGGCTGTCGGCGGATCGATAAAACTAAAAATGATCGGCAACAAGATGATGCAAAGCACATATTCGAGCATTATGTTGAGGGCGGTGACAATCCCGAACTCTCTTAACATTTGATTGGGAATCAGTATAAAAGCAGCAAATCCAAGCGCTGTTGCTGCATTTGTCATCAGCGAAGCAAAACCAATACGCTGAACAACCCTGATCAGCGCCTTTATTTTGTTTCCATGACTCCGGTATTCCCAGTGATATTTATTGAGGATGTAGATGCAATTTTCAATGGCAATAATTATTATCAGCGATGGGATTACACCGGTTAAAATGGTGATTTTGAAATTAAATAAAACGGTAGTTCCAAGTACCCAAATAATACTGATCGCAACTATCAGCAAAGAACTTAGAACAACCTTCATTGATTTGAAGAACATGAGCATAATAACAGCAGTGATCGCCATGCTCATCAGAACGAAAAGGAATAGCTCCCTTTTTACTTTCTGCATCGTGATCGTGCGGATATAAGGCATTCCTGAAAAGTGGATTTCCGCTTTGCTCTGTTTCTGATATGCAGTTGCTGTTTTTACAATATTGGCTACCAGTGCTATGCGGCTTTTGTCCTGTAATTTATTTTTGTCGAGGGTTATCGCCATCAGCGCAGCGTCGGTCTTTGGGTTGTAAAGCATTCCCTCGTAAAATTTCAGACCTAAAATAGTATTTTTCAAACTATCCACCTCAGACTGTGTCGTCGGACGCTTTTTGACCAACGGTAAATAGTCGAACTGATGCGTTGATTCGTTCCTGATCAGATTGATGCCCCTGGTCATACTGATCACATCCTGAACCCCATCGATCGCCCGAATTGAATCCCCAAGGTCGTACAATGCTGTGAATTGATCGAGCCGGAAGATCCCGGAGGTTTTTATTCCAATCATCAGCACATTGCTGTCTTCACCATACTGTTTTTTAAACTCCTGATATTCAATCATCGCATTGTCTTTAAGTGACAATAACGATGTGTTTTCATATGACAATTTGACGTTTTTTGCTTCAAAAGCCATGTAAACTGTAAAAACAGAAATCAGAACAATAATGAAAATTCTATTTCTAAGAATGATGCGGGAAAGTTTTGTAAACATCCTTTTAAATATAAAGACGCATTTTACTTCCATTCAATCACCATCGTTTCTTCTGATCCAATCGACAGATTATTGCCAGCTACTGTTCCTTGTTTGTTGGAATACAGTATTTTGCCAGTTGTTGATTTGCCGCGGAAATCGAGCATTACCTGACCTGGTTTATCCCGTTTATTAATCACAACCGTTATGAGTGTATTGCCGGATTTGATTGTCTTCATCAGCATATCTTTTTGAGCCGTTTTAAACCGGACGGGTACTGTTGCCAGACTTAGATCGGCTTCTTTGTTTAAAAGACGAATTAAGGAGGTATAGTCACCTGTTATCCGACTGCCAAGACCAATCAGGGATGGAATCCACAGCACTTCACCATTACCAATGTTATTCCTGACCGCTATTGGTTCTCCTTCGTGATTGGCAGCAACTTTTCCTGATTTGACAGCAATAAATCCACGCCATAAATGTGCCGGAATTGCAAAGTTGTTCCACTGAACCTTAAACAGATTATCAACCAATTTGAACTCACGGATGTTTCCTCCCAAAAGTTTTTCAAATGGAAATCCGGTGATCATCGTGTTGTGTAGATTTTCGTCGAAGAAGCCTGTAAGTCCTTCGACAATCAGTTTTCCACCTTTGCTGACGAAGTTTTCGAGAATGGGTGCATAACTATCAGGAATAGAGATTTGATGGGCAAGAATGATTGTTGTTCCTTTGTAGTCTGTTTTCCCGAAATCGAACTCTTCGAATGCCTTAAAATTGGCATTGACACCCATTTCGCTGAACGCTTCGAAATAACTGATGGCCGATTTCATCACGCCACCAACCTTTCGGGCTTCGTAATTTTGGGTGGAACCTTCAGCCATTTTACCTTCTGCCCAAAGTGATTGCCGGATGTACAGAATGTTTATACCTGATTCAGCCTCTTTACTTTTTTCGAAGAGCATCCTGTTCTGGCTAATCGTTTCCGCAACCTTCGCCGCTTCTTTCATTCGGTCGGAAGGTTTGTTCTGATAGTCGAGTAACGCCCATTCTCCTGCTTCAATTCCTGAACTGCGCGGATTCAACGACCAGAAAATAGATCCTTTTCCTTCGGTAGAAGTAATAATCCACAACCATTGTGCAATCTCCTCTTTGGTAGGACACATGGGCGTACCACCGCTGTAGGTATTGTTGCCGCCTTGTAATTCCGTCATTAACCAGGGAAGATTTCCTGCACCCGACCTCACAATCTCACTGTTGGCAGACATTGCTACTGCATATTGTTGTCGTGTGAAGTAGCCAAAATGCCATGATGCATGGGCAGAACCACCCAGACTTGTCAGAAACTTACGCCATTCGGGGAAGTTATACTCTGCACAATTCTGAAACATCTGGTGGTTATTCACATGTAATTCGTGCGTAGTGTCGTATTTTCTGATTTCAGTCGCGATCCAGTTGAGGTACCATGTGTTATAATCGAGGAGAAAAGTCTGGTCCGACAATTCAACAAGTATCGGAAAGCCTTTATCTGTAAACTCCTTTTGCGGATGGTTCTGCTTCCATTCATTCAACTTATTCTTTGTGAATTCCGTCATCGGAATTTTACCTCCGACACCTGGTTCATTGATCAACACCCATCCATACAAACTTTTAAATTGACCAAAATGGGTTGTGAGTTGTTTGATAAATAATGCAATAGATTGTAGGTGCGCTTCATCGCGCGGAAATTTGAAACCGCCGATATCCGTTTTCTCTGTGTAAGGAAAGATGGTGCCAAAAACCTTGATTCCATGCTTTTCTGCTGACCGGAATGCATTATCAAACAGACTGAAATCCCATGTGCCGTCCTGCTTTTTCATATACGATTCAAACATTCTGATCCGGCAAACAGTGAAATGATTTTCCTTTAGCACCCGAAACCATGTGTCAATCTCTTCGGGTGTCTGTCCCGGTTCAATAAAGACTTGTGCACCTATAAACGGAAGCGAAAGGGTAACGGTTGAAGAATCAGAAGATAATTCTAATTCTGGATTTGGGTTTTGTTTAGCGCGTAGTTCAAAACCAGCAACTATCAGAAGAATGAGTATTATAAAGTGAACCTGTTTTTTCATTTCATGGTCGTTTATTGGATAGTAAAATTGCAAAAAAAGGTGAAATTTTCACCAAGTTAGTAATTGACCATTTGTACTGTCAATCCGCCTTCCGGTAAAAATATCACCTCTTTATTTTAATGGTATTTCTACTTTATTTCAAACTTATTTCCAGTTAATTGAACCGTTTTAACAACTGAATTTTTACCTGGAACAGTGCCGCCAACTGCAATCTCGAATGTACCAGGTTCTACAACTTGTTTGGCGTCGCTATTCGTTATCGAGAAATCCTCTGGATTCAGGGTAAAGGTGACAGATTTCTGTTCCCCTTTTTTCAGATTAATCCGCTGAAATCCTTTTAGAGCAACAACTGGCACTTCAGATTTGGCTGTTTTGTTCGAAACATACAACTGAACAACTTCCTCGCCATCAACTTTGCCTGAGTTCTTTACATCCACTGTTACATTTAGAGGTGCATCTGTTCCTGCTGTTTCCTTTGCAACCAGATTGCTGTATTCGAATGTGGTGTAGCTTAAACCATAGCCAAATGGATAGAGCGGAGTCCCTTTGAAATAGCGGTAAGTACGTCCCTGCATATCGTAGTTTGAAAAGTCGGGAATGTCTTTTTCTGATTTGTAGAAAGTGACAGGTAATCTCCCTGACGGATTGATTTCTCCGAATAACAAGCGTGTAAGTGCTGTTCCGGTTGTTTCTCCGGGATAGAATGCCTGAATAACAGCCGGAAGGTTTTCATCTTCCCAGTTCATCGCCATCGCACTTCCACTAAAATTGACAAATACAACCGGTTTACCTGTCTTGTGAAGATCTTTCAGCAAATCTTCCTGAATTTTAGGCAGATTAATGTGAGTACGGTCACCATGAGAGAAACCGTCGATCACCAATGGCATCTCTTCCCCTTCGAGTTCCGCGGAAATACCACCACAGAAGATTACCACATCAGCTTTGGCGGCTGCATCAAGCGCTTCTTTGCGATAGTCGCGTGTTGTTTCGACCCACGACAAAATTGCGGATGGTTCAATGCTGTTGGTATAAGGTGATGTAGCGACTATAAGATCGGCAGTGATCTCGTATTTCTTTCCTTTTTCGAGCGCAACGCCTTTAGAATCTGCAACCACATTGTCGATTTTAAGTTTGACGTTTCCCCCGAACTGATAAGTGGCTGATTTTTTTGGAACTAAAACACCGCTCCAACGAACGGAGAACTGTTCTTCAATTAAATTGTTAATGGGTGATTTCATCCAGTAGAAATCAATTTTAGGATCGACTTGTACAAGATTGGGTGTCCCTTCGAATTTTGTGTTGGTATAGTATTCCGCTTTTAATCCCGCTTTTAGCTTGCCGTTCTCCATATGGAAAAAGTTTTCAGCTCCCATAATATCCTGATTGACATAGACTCCTGGAACGATAGGGCAACCTGGCGTATAAAGAACGTTTTGCGCTCCAAGTTTTTCACGCAATGCTTTCAATGGTGTAACAGGACGGATCGGTTGTCCGTTGTAATTGCCAATCAGAATTGCGAAGTTATTGGCGTTTGGTCCGATTAGTGCAATTTTCTTTACATTTTTAAGCGGAAGAATGCCTGTGTTTTTTAGCAATACCAACGATTTTTCGGCAGCTTCCTGCGATAGTTTCAGGTGTTTTTCTGATCCTACCACCGAGAATGGAATTTTTGAATAAGCCACCTGATCTTCAGGATCGAACAACCCAAGCATGAAACGTGCTCTGAACAATCTTCTCAATGAGGTATTAATATCGCTTTCGTTGATCATTCCAACATTTATTGCAGAATCGAGGTTGTTGACCAGAAAGCTGCGGCTCTGTTCGCAGTTGAGGTCTGTTCCTGAAGATATTGACCAGCCCCATGCTTGTGACGAGGTGGGAACTACATAATGTGCAGTTTTTGTGTAAAAATCTGAGATTGCTCCGCAGTCTGATACAACATAACCATTAAATCCGAAACGGTTTCGTAAAATATTACTCAGCAATATATCATTCCCGCAGCAGGGTTTGTCGCGAAAACGGTTGTATGCACACATTACCGACTGAACATTCGCATCCCTGATTACCGCTTTAAATGCAGGAAGATAGGTGTCGTACAAGTCGCGATCATTTACGAAGATGTTGTCAGTATGACGTGAAAATTCAGGTCCGCTGTGTACCGCATAATGTTTGGCTGTAGCGACGGTCTTCAGGTATTTTGCGTCGTTTCCCTGAAGTCCTTTAATGAAATTGACAGCCATGCGTCCTGTCAAAAAGGGATCTTCGCCATACGTTTCCTGGCCACGTCCCCAACGAGGATCTCTGAAAATGTTGATGTTCGGAGTCCAGAAAGTGAGACCTGTATAGATGCTGCGAACATTATTGGCAACAAAGAAATGGTGCTTGGCACGCGCTTCATCGCTGATCGCGTCTGCAACACGAAACATCAGATCCTGATCAAATGTCGCTGAAAGCCCGATGGCCTGTGGGAAAACCGTTGCCTTTCCTGCCCGTGCCACACCATGCAGGCACTCATTCCACCAGTCGTAAGCTGGGACTTCCAACCGATCAATCGGTTCAGCATGATTAAAGAGCTGGGTTACTTTTTCCTGCATCGTCATTCGTGACACAAGATCTTCGACTCTGTCATCAACAGATAATTGCGTGTTTTGGTAAGGTAATTTGGCTTTGTTTTGACCAATTGCGATGCCGCTAAGCAACAAAAAAACTAACGCTGCTGCAAGGGGAAATTTAAATTTCATTTGAGTTAAAATTTTGGTTTTTATATTTGTGCAATATATCAATAATATTCAAAAGAATAGGAATAATGAAAACGGTTTTTTAAGCCTTAAAATTTGCAATTGATAAAAATAAATTGTAAATTTGATATATAATCCGTCCCTATTTGAGCTTATATTTAATTTTAGAATATTTTCATAGTGTTTAAAATGAAATGATTGAAAGTATAAGGTATGACGGTACAATGATTTTGAATTAGAGTGGATTGTTAAATAATATGCTATATTTAAAATCACAGAAAAGGAGATATTTTTATATTTTGGATTGTGATAAATCATTAATTGCAACTGACATGAAAAGTAAAATTGATCCGGACGAAGACTTGATATTTTGTGTTCTTAATACTGCAAATGATGCCATCATTGCAACTGATGAACATCAGCTAATAATACTTTTTAATCAAGGCGCAGAAAAGCACTTCGGGTACAACGCCGAAGAAGTCAATGGAAAACCACTTAGCTTGCTTTTACCTTCTTCCTTTGCCGAAGTTGATACTCAACATTTAAGCAATTTTCTCAATGCCGATCAAACGATTCGCCAATTGAACGATGAGGGAGAATTATTCGGACGACGTAAAGATGGAACTATTTTTCCTTGCGAGGCGAATATTTCAAAAACTGTTTACGGAGATAAGACAATTATTGTCAATGTTTTGCGTGATATTAATAAGCGCAAGCAGGAGATGGAAACACATCGGGAAAAGAACGAGTATCTTGAAAATTTGCTTGACTATGCAAATGCCCCGATAATTGTCTGGGATATGAATTATAAAATTATTCGTTTCAATAAAGCATTTGAATCTCTTACGGGAAGAAATGAAAAATATGTAATTGGCAAATCTTTGGAAATCCTTTTTCCTCCGGTAACAAGGGATCGTTCGATGGAACTTATCAGGAAAACAATTGAAGGAGAGCGATTGGAAGCGGTCGAAATTGATATTTTTCATATTGGAGGCGCAGTCCAGACGCTTTTGTGGAATTCTGCAACAATCATGTCACCCGACAGAAAAACACCTATTGGAACGATTGCTCAAGGGATGAACATCACCAGGCGCAAACAGGCGGAAGAAGAATTTAGACAGTTAAATGAAAGTTTAGAGCTTGAAATAAGAGAAAAAAACAGACAAATTGAAGAGAAAGAAAAATTAGCGGAAGTATTGCGGCTAGCGAACAAAGAACTTGCTGTTAAAATTGAAGAAAAGGAGAAACGTGAGGCGGAACTAATTGCTGCCAAAGAGATTGCTGAGGAAAGTGATGAACTAAAAACTGCTTTCCTTCAAAATATATCTCATAAAATACGTACGCCATTGAATGGTATCATCGGCTTTTCGGAGTTGCTAAACCATGAGGATTTAAATAAGGATGAAATTAAAGAGTTTACTTCATTGATAGGTCAAAGCGGAAAACGTCTGCTTGAGATTGTTAATAATGTGCTCGATATATCCAAAATTCAAACCGGACAAGTTAGGATTGAACGAAAACCAGTTTCTATTAATTCGTTATTCTCTGATTTATTGACCTTCTTCGATCCTGTTGCAAAAGCTAAAAGCATAAATTTGAATTATCATATTCCGGAAAATGAAGATCGAACAATCTTTTCGGACGAAGGTAAATTGAATCAGATTCTTACAAACCTAATTAGCAATGCTATTAAATTCACCAAATCGGGTGATATTGATTATGGTTATGAAATAAAGGACGATTTCGTCCAGCTATATGTCAAAGACACTGGTTTGGGAATTCCTCCGAAATTGTATGAAAAGGTTTTTGAAAAGTTCGTTCAAACCGATCAGTCATTGTGCAAGGATTATGAGGGAGCTGGCCTGGGGTTATCTATTTGTAAGGGGCTGGTTGAGTTGCTCGGTGGAAATATCTGGTTTGATTCAGAAATTAACAAAGGCTCAACCTTTTACTTTGTCATACCTTATAAAACAATTGTAGAACCTTCACAAACAGTCGAAAAATATTCGGAAATTCCAGGGAAACGATCGCATCGGATAATTCTAATCGCAGAGGACGATTGGATCAGTTTCCAGTATCTACGTACAATTCTTGAAAAATCGGATATAACGGTTCTTCATGCTGAAAATGGAGAGCAGGCTGTCGAACTTGTGAGGAATACATCCGAAATCGATTTAATCCTGATGGACATAAAAATGCCGGTTATGGATGGAATTGAAGCGACAAAAATCATAAAGCGAATTCGCCCTGACTTGCCAATAATTGCTCAGACAGCTTATACTTACAGTGAAGAAAAAAGTAAAATCTCCGCAATCGGCTGTGATGAATATTTGACAAAGCCACTTGAATATGCAAAATTAAATGAATTGTTAAGAATGTATTTGAACTAAATAATAAGTCCGAAGAAAGCTCAGGAGTTTGTGAATTTGAGTTTTAATGATCAATGGCTGTTCTGATCTTAATTTGGAAAATGAAAGGATAATAACCATGTGTGATGAATATTCAACCATGAATGTGAGCAAGATCAGGCAGCTACGACCCATCAAGATCGACTATTCACGTGTTCACAACCTCGAATATATAGATAAGAACAACTTAAAGCCCCAGACATTTGCAGCATACCAGCAGTGTGTAATACCGGAAACTTTCGAGATTGATGTTTTTGGAGCGCGTACTGCCGGTAAGTGGGCTGCAGAAACGGGGCATTCATGGTTTGTCTCTAATTCCTTAATCAGTAATACATTCGAACATGTTTTTGTCGGTGCACAACGCGGCCGGTGGCGCGTACGTGCCAGGTTGGTAGCATAAACTGTCCCTGGAGCGATTGGCGGTATTTTAATTACACCGTTTAGCCTAATGGTTTGTATTGGTGACTGAATTATCATGCGTTTTAAATTTCAATAAAACAATAAAAATCCATGCATTTGCTTTGTTTTTCTCATCAGTTCAGAAGTTGAAAAACTCCTCGCGGAGTTTTTCAGCAGACCTTAATTAATTGATTTTTTGCCTTTAAATGATATATTGTACTTTAACTTTTCCAAAGGTCTTCACCATATTCCCATCCTTTACGAACAGGTTCCTTGATATATTTATCAAATTCAGGATGATTCGTGACCTTCATATTTGCAGCATCATATTCAATCCGGGTATTAAACCGCTGTGATAAAACACCAAGCGACGCCATCTCGGTCAAACGGGCTGAATATTCAAAATTCGAGCCAGGTATTGGGCCATCACCTTTTATAGCCCGCAGCCATTCCGCCTGCGGCCCTCCTTCAACTCGTGGAATCGTTTCAGCAGGCAGATTTTTTGTAAACGTTTGCCATTCAGCCTCAGGGAGAAGAAGTTTTGGATCATTTGGTCGTCCACCGGTCATTAG
>Ga0209724_1004433_pt1 | contig 11067 bp, 13 predicted proteins | sample grotaG_FD_184143 | JGI IMG/M metagenome (GOLD analysis project Ga0209724, IMG submission 184143) | Glacier valley bacterial and archeal communities from Borup Fiord, Nunavut, Canada, to study Microbial Dark Matter (Phase II) -... | ecosystem: Environmental > Aquatic > Freshwater > Ice > Glacier ... | reverse complement strand
GCCGCTTCGCTTTTCTTCATCCCATCTAACTGGATTGCCTGAATGACTTTTTGACGCAGGTCGTAGCTGTAGGGTTTTGGCATCAACTGGTTGTCTTGAGTTGGGCTTCCTTCAGTCTATGTCCTACGAGTCTTGGCAACCGCTATAATTCGAGTCTGCCTTCGCCCGTCCCCCAAACCCGGTTGCCATCTCTGCCAGGTTCACCGTCTTGACCCGGAATAGGGCAACCAGAAATAAGGACAGAAAGGCGACTCGTGCGCCATGCCAGCCGAGTAGAGGCTGCAATGTCTGCCGCAATTAGGTAATCTGATTCATAGGGTTTCATGATTTGAATGTTGTAATTCTGATGAAACCCTTTCCTACGCCCCTTTTGCAAGCTTTTGTCCTGTACTTAGAGTCACTCCAATACTCTTTTGTGTCAGGTCTGCGCGCATCAACCGGGACGATAAACCCTGTTTCGGATCGTTCTTCAACCCGAGTATGTCCATGACCTGCAAAAAACAGAACGAGGCTGTCATCCTCTTTCAAGACATCGCGTAACTGGTCTTCTACGAGAGATTCAATGGCATCTCTGGTTGCAGCACTATCGATGAGCGGGGAAATGGGTGCCACAAATCCGAGCTTATCAATTAGGGTCTGCTGAAAGCCAACCGCATCCTGAACCGCATTCTTCAGTTTTTGCCAGTTGGTATAGTCATTGATACCGATCGCCGCGACGATCGATCTCCCCTGCTTCACGGACTCTAGCTCAACATTCACTGGAAGAAGTTTGCGTTGCAAACTGGTTGTCTCGTGGATTTGTTCAGCCATCTTGATTATTTATTCCTCCGCTCTATCAGATGTTTTAGCTTAAAGCGGCAATTGACTGAGGGCGATGAATTTGCGTTAACTTCTAAGGAACACTCTCCCGAGCAGTCGCTTCGCCCTCGGGACACTTCACCCAAATGAGGTTCTGATAAAACTCTCCCCGCTGCTCTAACTCAAAGCCGCCCAGCAACACACCCAACCACACCTCAACCCACGGCATGTTCAGGCAATGGCACAATTCAGCTAGAGGTACAGCGCAATTAGGAGCCGCTTGCATCCACCAGGAGATCGCGTTTGCCCAACCGCTCACATCTTCCTCGTGCGAGATCGCCAGCACCTGCTGAACTCGACTGACTTCATCCTCGTTCGCCTCCGCCTCCCACTGGTCTACCCACAACAGCAACGTTTCTTTTTGAATGGGTGCCACGATCGTCCCTGTTAACTTCTCAGATGGTTTCGTTCTTCGTTTACGCAATGGTGCTGGCTCCATCAAGTCACTCAGATCCACTGCCATCGTTTGCCGCACTACGTCAGTAAAGAAGCTACGCTCGACGATCGGGTCACGATATGTTTCCTCCCACCCTGTCATCAAGGCTTCAGCCCTTACGTCACACAGGTCAGCCACTTGCAACAGCAGTTCCCCCGCTACTTGCAATCTTGCCGAGTCCGTCATCTGGGCACCCTCTTCAGAAAGCTGCGTCAACGCTGCATCGACTCGTGGCATCAACTCACTTAGATTTGCCTGCTCCGGCAGGAGTCGCGCTACTCGGAGTGTTTCCCACAAAGAAGGTTCCAGCGGTTGAATCGTCATCGTAACCCCTCTACCCCGCCAGGTTGAGATGGGCGGCATGATAAGAACAAGGACGCACCGGACATTGGGCAATCGAATGCTGTTCCTCCCGGGCAAATCGTTCAAATCCTCTGCGTTGCCCCTCGCCATAGTGTTGATACAGCGCCTCCAATAATTGCCGGGCATACTCCTTCACCAATCGAGGCGGCAGCCCAAAGGTGTGCTGAGGTTCCGTCATCGCCTTAGGCGTTCCCCCGATCCAGAGTTCTGCACACATCGTGTGAATCACTACCTCATCGGCAGGAGAGCGCGGCTTGTCCAGATAGGTGTGCAGTACCACATAGGGCACCGCTGGAATCGGCACCTTTACCACTTGGATCGCCCCTGTTCTCCGCACGCCCTTGCCTTGCCCTTTGCGGTAGTACGATCTCCGACTGCGGCAAGTCTCATCTTTCCAGCAGCCATCTCCCCCGCTTGCCCCGTCGTGTAAGTTTCGCGCTTCCGTTGGCGTGAGCAGGCTACAAGCCCAGCATTTTTCATTGGTTCGTCGTCCCATAAGATTCTCAGGTAGGACTTAATCCCAGACCACCGCAGCTATTCTGCTTTTACGAGAAACACACAGATTTTAGTGGCTGCGATCGCGGCTCTTTGTATTCTCATCTTCAACCAAAATCATGAATCTCTAAAAAGGTCTGAAGACACTGACTTCACATCCCGCCCCGGAAAAGCGATGCTTTCACGCTGGGTCGTTTCGATGTCCTGACATAACATAGAGCAGACTAACCTGCCACACTGACCAGAAGCAATATCCATGACCCAGGAAAATCTGACCCAACTTGAGAGGCACTAATGCCAGCCATTCAACTTAGCCAGAAGACTTTAGATATCCTGACACCTCTGCAAGAATACCTTAAGCAGGAATATCAAGACCGCTTCGATCGCGCCATTTTATTTGGTTCACAAGCCAGAGGTGACGCAACCGCAGCCTCTGACATTGATGTGCTGATTGTGCTACAAGATCCGGTGAACGCTAGTGAGGAACTCACTCGGACTAGCCATTTTATCGCCCAGCTTTGTCTAGAGCACAATCTTCTGATTTCCCGACTCTTCATGCCGCGCTCGCGATTTGAAACTGAAAACTCGCCCCTCTTGCGGAATATTCGCCAGGAAGGGATTGTTCTATGACCCCAGAACAGCAAGCCCTCCTCAACAAGGCGCAGCGCAGTCTAGCAGCAGCTCAGAACTTGATTGAGCAGGGATTCTACGACTTTGCGGTTTCCCGCGCCTACGCCATGTTCTACGTTGCAGAAGCCCTTTTGGATCAGGAGGGATTGTCTTTTTCTAGCCACGCCGCAGTCATTAGCGCCTTTGGACAATATCTAGCCCGCCCTGGTAAAGTTCCCGCTGAGTTTCATCGTCACTTGATTGATGCTCAAGCTCAACGCACCCGCGCAGATTATGACCCTACTCCCGACCTATCTCAGCTAGATGCTACTCGGCTTGTGAGTCAAGCCCAAGCTTTTTTAACCACCGCAGGGCAAAATTTGACCTCCCATTAGAACCTAGGCAGCGTCTCGCTCTCAAACCATCTTCCTTCTCTACAACCTGTAATATCCTTACAATATTCTGATAGAGATAAGTGTAATTATCTTTACCTAAAATGAGAGAACGTTGTCGATCGCAGCCATCAACCGCTCGATTAATGCCAGAATCTGAGTACCCACTCGTCCTGCCGTAACTTTGATTGAGCTGTCTGAATCTTCAGGAGTCCCCCGATGCCATCAACTCTTCCCGCCGAAAAAGTGACTCTCTATGACTTGGAGCAACGGTTCCAATTGCAGCAGCGAGATGCCGTTCAGTTCTTTCCGGAGTGGCAGCAGGAGTTACCGCCTTTAACGGAGTCGGAACAGCAACGGCTTGATCGTGTCAAAGCCATCTATGCCAACCTAGCCCGTCGTTCCGTCCTCGAAAACACGGTCAAGATGGCGATCGTTTCTCCTTTGTTGGACTTAGCCGGGTTCTACTTGCCGCCGTTCTATATCAGTACCGAAGAGGAAGTTCAGATTCAAGCGGAGGACGATGGCATTGCCATTCGGGGCCGCATTGATGTCCTAGTGCTCAAGGAAGCGTTTTGGCTGCTGGTGATTGAGTCGAAACGGGCTGAGTTTTCGCTGAGAGTGGGCATTCCTCAAGCCCTGACCTACATGCTAGCGACCCCCAGCCCAGAGCGTCCGCTTTATGGTCTGGTGACGAACGGCAGCAATTTTGTCTTTTTGAAACTGGTGCGACAGGGCACCCCGTTCTATGCTCGATCAAAAGAGTTGCTCTTAGAGGAGGATGGGCAATTGGGACAAGTCTTACAGATTCTCAAGCGATTGGCGGCGATTGTTGCAAAGGATGAGTGAGCCGGATATGACTTCAGAACCGGTGCTCCCGATCGTGATTGTGTCGTTGGAGGGCGGCAAGGAGAAGCAACCTCCACGAGTGGAACCTCCAGATTTGCGCCATTGGCAGATTGAAGAGTTTCTTAGACAGACGGGGAAGGCGGACAATACCCAGCGCACGTATCGGGGGCAACTAAAGCGGTTCACGGCTTGGTGCGATCGCTCGTGGACGGAGGTGACTCCCAGTGACTTGGGCAAATATCGACGAGACTTGAAGTTGCAGGGGTTGAAGCCTACGTCCGTCAACCATGCGATCAATACACTGAAGTCTTTTTATCACTGGCTGCGGCGTAGCAATGGCTATCCGATGAATCAACCCCTACCGACGGACGCGATCGACTTAGAGCGGCAGCCCGAACCTCAGGCAGCGCATATCGAGGCAGAAGACTTAAGCGAGATTTGGGCGGTGCTGGAGTTGGAGGATCGGACACGAGCTCGCGATCGAGCGATCATTGCCGTCCTCAGTCATGGGCTGCGGGCATCAGAGGCTTCAGCGCTGAATGTAGAGCACTGGAACGGCAGGATTTTAACAGTGCATCGATCCAAAGGGCAGAACGTGAGTGAAGTGCCGTTGAACCGGGAGGCGAGAGGGCATCTGGAAGCTTATCTGGAGTGGCGACGGCAGCAGGGCGAGGTGTTTGAGCCAAAGCCAGAGAGTCCGATGTTTTTAGCGCAGGACCCGAAGAGTTCTGGAAAGCGTCTGGGCTATCAGGGGTTGCACAAGATGGTGAAGAAACTGGGGGCGATCTCAGGGGTGGAGGGTATTCATCCCCATCGCTTCCGGCACACGTTCGGGACGGAGGTGACGCGACAGGGAGTAGACCCGTTGTTTGGCAAGGAGCTAATGGGAATTAAGAGCGATCAGGTGTTTGCAAGATATACCAAAGGTGTGTTTAAGCAGGCAGCGGCAGACGCTTATTTGAAGGCGATCGGGGAAGGTGACGAAAAGCCAGCAACTGATTCTCAGAACCCATCTATTCGAGACGATCCTATGAGATCAAGCTGAGACAAAAAGCTTACAGAAGAGAGGTTACAGGCACTAATAAAGAAGGGCGGGTTCTGAGAATCTTTAACCGTCGATTTTGAGACGGTCAGAAGGACGACCGACCCTCGACGACAGAACTGGACTTTTAGCCTCTCTAAACACATTTCAGTATCAAACTCTTGGGACGTTTGTGTGTCACAAGTTTTGAAAAGCTCAATCTGCCTAAGTGATGCATTTTCGGCAATTAACCCGTTGAGATCAAACTTAGCGTCTTTTGCAGCATTCAAGTAGTGCACAACCTGTAAGTTCTTAGTGCTGACGCTAAAGCGTATTTGCAAATTACATTGGCTTCGTTCGATCTCTTCATAAGAGGTTGGGGGTGCCTCCGAGAGTTTACAGATGAGATCGCCTATGAGTGATAAAAATTTTAGGCTTCACACTCTCGACAGTACTAATTTAACCTCGAACCTCGTCACGAATAAAGAATTGCTGTATGTGTGTTACTCACCCTCTGTCAGCAACTCCTGTATCCAAGGCAGAAGGGCCTTCTGGTTATCAGCAGAGAGCGAGCGAGCCAAACCCATGATTTGACGAATTTGATTGGCTTGTATGTTATCAGACAACCAAGGAGCAGCTTGAGTATGAAGTAGTTCCCCAATCACTGCTTCGAGAGCACCAGTCGACCCAGGCGAACGGTGACGCACATAAAACTTGATCATAGTCTCTAATGAGTGACCCATGGCATAGGCTAGTTCTTTTAAAGCCTGCTCATTCAACCTAGAATCAATTCCCCATGTTGCCCACATGGAACGCATTGTATGCGGTGTGGTGCCTTTGTTGATGAATCGATCAACCAGACGACGAAATGCAGAGGCGTAGGTCGAGTCGTCATAAGAGCCTCCTGTTTTAGGGGTAACAAACAAAAAGCTCCAATCCCAAATTGCTTTTTGTGGCAGCGACTTTTCAGATAAGTGGTCCACTGTACGAGCTAACTCAATCCGCCCCTTTGTTAACCATCGCCCTCGCCGCCCTCGTAGTTCGGCTTCATGCCCCGTATACAGCCGATCTTGCGTTCGGTCGGTGGTTTCCCACCAACCGCAGAGCCAACGCTCAAGGTAGTAGTAAGTGCAAGTTCCATCTTCGTAGAGAACATTGGGAATTTCAAGAGTTTGGGGACCATAATTATCAGCAGTTTTATAAGTTTGTAAATCTAGTAGAAATAGTCCCTCTGGGTAAAACTGTCTCTTATCAAAGTAAGTGCGGTAGAGGTACTTATCAATCAGTAGTCCGTCTTGTCCGTGTTCTCGTTCTAGTTTGGGTGGTAAGGGCCAATACCAGCCTTCGGGTGGAATGTGCTCTACTTCAGGGCGCTGGATAGGGCAAGTTAGGGCAATTCGGAGTTCTCGATGGTCTTCTTGCCGTCTAGCTGGCATCTCTATTAAAAGTGCCGCCATCAAGAAATCTTGAAAACTGCCTGCTAGGGCACTTCGAGGACGACGGCTACCAATATCGTAGCGGCTCAAACATTCTCTACGAGCTGGTAGGAGGACTGTTTCTCGCATCACTTCGAGATCTGTCTTGCCTTCCACAGGATCAGGAAACTTTAGAGACTCATCAACCTCTGTTTGCCGATTCTTTTGTCGTTGCTTTTTCTCATGCATTTGCAGGCTGAGGCCCGAGCGGATTGTTTGGATGAGCGGATTCTCGTTGTAATCCTCCTTTCGGGTTACAAATTTTCGGTATTGAAATTTGATGAAAGCAATGATCGCGGTATCTTTGTTAGCACGAGTTGAGGGAGAGGTGGACTGAGAAAAGTCTTCGATAAATCGATAATAGGCAGACCGTAATTCCTTAAGCTTATTCTGGTGTGGTAACCAGAAGCACTTCTGCTCATAGGCATTCAAAGAAGCAATGTCAGCGGGCTTAATGACTGGGAATAGGCTAGCTAGACACAATTTTTTACGAGACACTTTTACGCTGGCATGCTTCTCTAGAAATCCGTAGATTCGTAGAAGTTCTCTCTCGTAAGCGTTGTAGGAGTCGATATTAAGCTTCCTAAATACTCGATGTGTCGAGTCTAGATCTGTGAAGAAACTGCGGGCATCGGCCAATTCTTTTTGAGCTTTTCGTGAAAGCTCATGAATTTTCTTCGCATAAAGTCTGTACTTACCAATTCTAGTTGTGACTTTTGTTCTACCGCCTTGAAGTTGCTTAATTCGTGAACAGCGTTCAGCAATTAAAAGCGATTTTTCTGGATGGGGATAAATGTCTAATTGTTTAGCATAAGTTTCAAATTGTCCAAAATGAGACCGATAGTTCCTATAGCTGGGTTTAGGCTCTCCAAGAGCGGCGATCCCCATCTCTAATGCTGATCGCGCTTGGAGAATAGCAGACACTGGAAGCTGCTTCATAAATGCGATCGCGGCAGCCTTTTCTTCCCCTGTCATCTTGCCCTCTGGGTCAACGCGCTTGAATCCGAGTTGGGGAAGGAGAATGCGGCAGAGAACGGAGGATAACTGGGCTATTTTGTCTCCTGCGCTTTTCGCTGGCAATGACTGGTGGAGCATCTCCTCATAAAGTTGAACCAAATCAAAGAATTTGGGGTGCGGACTGTTATACTCTACTCGGCTAAGAATTGGACTTTATTAAAGGACTGAAACTTCCAACTCATCAGGCTTTTGAGCTGCTCGTGTTTGTTGATGTGCGCTGTGTCCATCAAGGTTGAAATGGCACTTCTAAAGGCAGAGAAATCAGCATAATATTTGGAGTACAAACATTCTTTACGCACAAATCGCCATAACCGTTCGATTAAATTCAAATGCGGTGAGTAAGATGGCAAGTACACTAGGGTAATTCCCAGGTGATTTGCTAATTCAAACACTGCTGCACATTTTTGATAGCGGGCGTTATCCCACACCAACGTAATCGGTATCCCTAAAGCTAAGTCTGATAGTTTCTGCAACAGTTGGCAGACACTCTCGGCATTTATATAAGTTTCGTTAGTAACCGTGATGATCTCTAGGGTGAGGGCATTGAGTGCTCCTAGGACGTTAAACCGCTTGCGTCCAGAGGGTGACTTGATGAACACTCGGCTAAAGCACCAGAGATACCCTAAAAAAGTGGTGTGAACAAAATGAGCAGCATCGACAAAAAAACGGCTTGTTTTCCGGCTTTGGCAGACTCCAACAGCGGTTCTAAAATCTCTTCTCGAAATGTTTCCTGTTCGGCAATCTTGTCCGGGTTGCCACTTTTACCGGGGACAAACCCGACTCTACGACGTTTCATGCCCATCCGTTTGAGGAAGGCATTGACTTGATTGGGGCTTCTATGAATCCCAGTGATTTCGGCAATCTTCGCCTGGGCTTCTGCTATTGTTTGCGGAGGATGAGCCTTAAAATAGGTTTCCACACTGCCAGCATGACTATTCAACTCACTCGGTTGCCCCCGATAATCCAACTGTTTGAGCCGCTCGGCTCCACCCTCAAGATATTGCTTGAGATAGGTTGTCAGTGTCGTTTTGGAAATATGGCACAGTCGTCGGATGTCTTGGTGCGCCATGCCTTGGCTTTTCAAATACAACACCTCCATTTTCTGTTGAACTTTGGGGTGGGGATGATGGTACCGTTCGTACTTCAACTCCTCAATCATCTGCTCAGTAAATTCAACCTGAATCATCCAAACAATCCCCCTGTCCCATGAAGTGGATAACTTCATCCTATCGCTGATGCAATCGGAGACCTAAAAGTCCATTTCTTAGAAGCGGTGAGTATAACCCGTTGAGCTGGACATATCAGGCAGCCATCCATGGCACAACGCTTCCGGGATCTCAGCCTGCTTGGAACACCTGTAAACATGGCACGTACTTCTTCTTCTCCTGGCACCGGATGTATCTCTGGTATTTTGAACGCATTGTCCGCAAACTATCCGGTGATGCCAATTGGGCACTCCCGTATTGGAATTATGGCTCGACTCGGCAACGGCGCTTACCGACGGTGTTTCGATCACCAGCCAACGCTTCTAATCCTCTCTATGTTACCAATCGAGGGTCGGGCTGGAATGCTGGCACATCTTCACTCAATGCCTCTGCTGTCGATACCGTGGTCGCCCTTGCTGAAGTGCCCTTCAATGACTTCAGCAGTTCGCTAGAAGGAACTCCTCATGGGGCAGTGCATGTCTCGATCGGGGGATTGATGGGCAGTGTCCCGACCGCCGCACAAGATCCAATCTTCTGGCTACATCACTGCAACATTGACCGTTTATGGAACATCTGGCTGGCACAAGGGGGCGGGCGTACCGACCCACTCAGTGATTCGTCCTGGACAACCACCAAGTTCACGTTTTTCGATGAGAATGGTCAATCCGTGCAGTTGACGGGGTGCGAAATCCTCCGCGCCCAAGAACAGCTCAACTATGCCTATCAGGGGGAGCCAACTCAAGTGAAGCTCTCCTGCCAACCAGGAATTAGTCCAACACGAAAAAGGAGCAAAGAGGTGTTGCTCAGACGATCTCAAGAGTCAGCCGTCATTCTGCCACCAGAATCCAATCCTGTGTCTGTTGGGATAGATGTTCGTCCAGTGCGTGAACAGCTTCTGCGAGTCACGAGTGAGGGAAAAACCAACCTAACCCTCGACTTGACCAATATTGAAGCTGATCGACAACCAGATGTCTACTACGAAGTGTATGTAGGGCTACCCAAGGGAGCCACTCCGGAGTTTAACAGTCCGTTCTATGTTGGGAATATCGCCTTGTTTGGTCAGGGAATTCGGAACGGACAGCAGCATGGTGAGTTCAGCTCTGCAACCCTCTCCTTTAAAATTAATCGAGCGGTCTCGGCATTTCTGAGGCGCAATCAGTCTGATGAACAGCTCAACATTCTCTTCGTGCCGCGTGGCGCTTCACCACAAGAGAATCAAGCGATTGCAGCGCGATCGTCAGCCACGATTCAAATCGGGGGAATTGCGATTAGCAGCGATCGTCAGCCATAGACCCCTCTTCTTGATACCGAATGCCGCGACGAACCACTAAAAGTCGTATTCTAGACGTGTGGAAGGAGAATTAAATGGGTAATCCGAACTCAAATCGATTGATGAATAGTCCGATGACTACATCACATAACCATTCTGACTTGGAAAAGCAAGTCGTTTTCCGCGCTAATCGTTTAATTCGAGCTCACAACGTCAAGTGCTTGCGCTCAATCGTCTGAGTGAACACTTAACCTACCGTGTGAAACACAGGTTCAAAATGCCGTTCGTACGCTCCCCAACCATCGGTGTAAAACTGAGTGATGCCGAACGGTTCTAACCATGACGTATGCATTGCAACTTACAACGCGACTTTCCCAGTTGTCGTGTCTCTGTCTGCATATCCTTTGGCTTTCCCAAAGAGGCATACGACAACGATTCGTTCATTTTGGGGTCATAGGGAGCTACCGTTCTGAAGCCCAGAGGTCATAAATCAGATCTGGCGGGCGTTTCTCCAGGTCTAGTCCGTAACAACCAAACCGATTAATATGCTGGGTGAGGTAGGGACTGAGTGTCATCACATGGCCAGATTCGAGCGGATAGCCTGCTTGCTGGCGCTGGGGGTCGGGTCAAATAAACGGTCGTTTGTTTGGTACAGTGGCTTCTGCTTCCTCAATCGCCGAGTTTGAACCCTTCTGATACCCTTGGCATATACCATGAAACTCATCTACCTCATCTAAGTACCAAACTGGAAAGATGAGTTGAGTTTCGTGGTACAAATTCACCCTCCTCAAGGTGGCTCTAGATAAAGGTTCAAGTCCTTATGACCCCAAAATGAACGAATCGTTGTCGTATGCCAAAGACGTTGGCTTCTGAGACCATCCCTCCCTCACAGGCTTGTGGCTGACTACCGACTCTAGATCAGGGTTAAATGAGTAGTCATACAGAAACTCATGCTGGCGTTCCCGTAGCTTTTGGACCAAAAACAACGCTAAGGAATTTGCAGGCAAGATCAGCGAAGTGATAAGCGGATCAAATTGGTCGAAAAACATACTACACAAGACGAGGACTAAGATTGGA
>Ga0209724_1004431_pt1 | contig 11070 bp, 8 predicted proteins | sample grotaG_FD_184143 | JGI IMG/M metagenome (GOLD analysis project Ga0209724, IMG submission 184143) | Glacier valley bacterial and archeal communities from Borup Fiord, Nunavut, Canada, to study Microbial Dark Matter (Phase II) -... | ecosystem: Environmental > Aquatic > Freshwater > Ice > Glacier ... | reverse complement strand
ATCCCCACTTCCACCCCTAACCCGAGTCACCAGATAAGCGGTTGGGTGCGCGACGAGCAGGGGCAGGGGGTCAACGCGGCCAACGTGCAGCTCTACGAGTTGCTCAAGAACAACGTCGGGGTTTACAGAGGCGGGCTGCTGGCTGAGACGACGACCGCCAGCGACGGTCTCTGGGGCTTCAGCCAGAGCCAGCTAGCGGCTGGCGAGAAGCAGGCAAAGGAAGCTAAGGACGGCATAGCCCCAGGGCAGTGGGTGGGCTACAGCGTGGTGCAGCAGCCCGCCCCCGCCAGCTACAGTTGGTTGCGGGTGGACAGCAGCGGCGATCCCAACCCGCACCTGATAGTTGGCGACCACGAAATCCAGTGGCAGTCCTTGCCCCTGCTCAGTATCGGCCACACCACCTTCGTGCTAACCGCCCCCACGCCCACCGCTACCCATACGCCGACGGCTACCGCTACCAACACGTCTACCAGCACCGCTACCCCAACCAACACCAACACGCCCGCCGCTACTTACACCCCGCGCCTGACCTACACGATGCCACCAACCCTCACCCCGCGCAATACGCTCACCCCACGTGGCACGCCGCCAGCTAACCCAACCTGGACCGCCACCGTTACCGAAACCCCGATCCCGACCGAGACGGTCGAGCCGAGCGCAACCGGTACCCCGCCCTACCCCACCGAACCACCGCTGCCGACCAGACCGCCACTGCCAACCAACACGGAGTATCCAACCCAGCCGCCATATGACTGCGGCAACGCGCCTTGCACCGCCACGCCGACGGTAACTCCCGCCGATTGTGGCAGCAGCACCTGCACGCCAACCGCGACCGCCCAGGCCACTAACACCGCCACGACGACCCCGAACGCGACTGAGACCTGCGTTGCCGCTGGTAACTGCACTGGCACAGCCACGACGACCCCGAACGCGACCCAGACTTGTATTGCCGCCGGTAACTGCACTGGCACGCCGACGGCAACCCCGAACGCGACTGAGACCTGCGTTGCCGCTGGTAACTGCACTGGCACGCCGACGGCAACCCCGAACGCGACTGAGACCTGCATTGCCGCCGGTAACTGTGCTGGTGGCACAGCCACGGCAACCCCGAACGCGACTGGCACCTGCATTGCCGCTGGCAACTGCGCTGGTGGCACGCCCACGGCAACCCCACCAGGGGGCAACTACAGCGACCACCTCAGCGGCCTCGTCCAACAGCAGAACGGCCAGCCCGTGGCTAACGCCCACCTGCTGATCTTCGCGGTCTTCAGCGGTCAGGCCAGCCCGACCCTGACCAGCCTGGACAGCAGCAGTACGGGTGCCTGGCAGTTCGACATCCCCCGCCCGCAGCCCCCGACCGGCCTCAGCTTCGATGGCTACCAGGTCTTCCTCCAGCCCTCCTCCACGCTCGCGCCCTTTAGCATCGTTCTCAGCGACAGCACCGCTAGCGAGATCGGCAACAACCACAACATGGTTGAGTACCGGCCCACCAGCTTCGGCCAGTCGTACAACAGCCTGGGCAAGACGCTGTTCATCGTAGCCTACGCGAACGCTACTCCAAACGCCACCCAGACCTGTATCGCGGCGGGCAACTGTGCGGGCGGCACGCCGACGGCAACCCCGAACGCCACCCAGACCTGCATCGCGGCAGGTAACTGCTCTGGCACCGCGACCGTTCCCGCCCCCAACCTGACCGCTACCTGCCAGGCCAACCCAGCCTGCTCTGGCACCGCCACCAGCGTACCGCCAACCAGCACGCCCACCCCCAACCTGACGGCCACCGCCATCGTCGCCACCCAGACCAGCATCGCTGGCACGCTAACCGCCATCGCCAGCTTGCCGACCTCGACCGCCCCCTGCACCCTATGCACTCAGGTAGTTGGCACCGCCACCGCTATCGCCGCGACCCAGACCGCCGTCGCTCGCACTATGACGGCCAGCGTGCCGACAGTATCCAGCACCGCCACGGCCAGGCCAGGGCAGGCTGCCGACCTGCTCGGTGGCACGGTGCAGAAAGACATGGGTAGTGGCGTGGGTGGCCCCGCCCTTCAGGGTATGAGCGTCAGGCTCGACCTGATCACCGTGCAGGGCAGCAGTGCCAGCTACCAGGAGGTAGAGAGTGCCACCTCCGACGGCGCGGGCCGCTTCACCCTCACCCACGTGCGCGAGCAGGTGACTACCCAGGCGGCCAGCAGCAGCAGCTTCGGCGGCTACCGCGTGCGGCTCGAACTACCGGGCGGCCAGATGACGGCCACCAACCTGATCCTGCTCGACCCAGGCGACCCTGGGCAGAACATCCGCTCCGCCCGCCTGAGCAACGTCGCGGCGGCCTGGGCGATCCCGGCGACAGCGGCCAGCTACCAACGCCCGCTCGCCCTCTCGTTCATCGTCGCGCAGAGTGTTAGCCCGACGGTCGCAAGTGGCAGCCCCACCAGCAGTCCGGTCGCCAGCAGCCCGGTCGCCAGCAGTGGTACCGCCGCCAGTAACAGCCCGACCGCCCAGGCAGGTGCCGCAACCCATACCCCGGTGATCGCCCTGGCGGTCACCCCCGACCTGCTCAACGACCCTAGCAAGACGTACCGGCTCGGCCCCGACACTGGTGGCTTCGACCCCACCTTTGGGGCGGCTCTGGTCGTGTTGCTGGCGAGTATGCTGCTGCTCGGTAGTGGTGGCTTTGCCAGCTTCCTGCTCGGCCTGGTACGCCGCAAATGAGATCGACCAACCACCCTTTGACCGAAAGCGGGCAGATCAGTGGCAAGACGTGGCTTTAGAGACGAAGACGAGCAAGTGGGCGCGGCGGGCGCGGCGGTGGCTGATCAGCCTACCGCCCCGACCCTGGCGGCCCCAAGCAAACCACCCCCTACGCGGCGCAAAGCAGTGCCGGCGACGACTGCTGTGTTGCAGCCGAGGGCAGCAACATCGGTAGCAGAGGTGATCGCGGCCCCCACTAGCAGCAACGCCCAGCCTACATCAGCATCGGTCAGCCAGCCGGAGGTCGTGGTAGCAGAGCCAGTGGCTGTCGCCACCCCGCCCACGCTTACGGCTCTGATCCCGTCCAGCCCAGCTACTGCTCCAGACAAGGTAGCAGCGGCAGCTGCCAGCCCAGCCCCATCCTTGCCGTTGCCCACCAGCAGCCAAAGAGCTTTGGCTGCTGGCCCCATCTCCCGACCAGCGGACATGACCACCCTGGCCGCCAGCACTGGCCCAGAGCCAATCGCCAACCCCGTCACGCCAATACCGCCCGCCGCGCCTGCCCTACCTTCAGCGACCACGGTCGCGTCCGCCCTACAAGCGGTAGAAGACGAGGAAGCGCAATTCAAGGCCGAAGCCGCCCGCGACCAACTCGAAGCAGCGGCGCGCACAGCAGCCCTGAAGCTCAGAGAGGATGCAATAGCCGCCCGCCGCGCCCACCTGCTCGCGCAGCAGCGACTGGAAGGCGAGGTAGCTAACGCCCAGGGCCTGGCGTTGACCGCCAGCCAGCGGCTGCAAACTATCCTCGACGAGATCGAGACGAAGGACAGAGAGCAGGCAAGCGATCCCCGCCGGGTCGCGATCCAGGCAGAGTTGACCCAGCTACGCAGCGAGCGGCAGGCCATCCAGGTCGAGCAGGATCGACTCGCCAGCACCCTCACCGCCGACCTCGCCAACGACGAACTGCTGGTGCGTTTGACCCGTGCTGACCTAGCGGCCTCTGCGCCTTCTGAGCCAGACTTCACCAGCGACCAATCCACCAGCGACCAATCCACCAGCGACCTCACCTTCACCTCTGCTGTCACTGCCAGCGCGGTAGAGGCTACGCCTACGCCCACCCAGCCAGGCCCTCAGGCCACCACTGAGCAACCACCGACGTACGACGCAGCAGCCACCAGGCCAGAGGTCCGGGTCGATCCGCTGGGGTCGCCAACCCTGTGCCTGCATTGCAACCGGCTCCTGCCCGACCAGGATGCTGCCTTCTGCCCCCACTGCGGCCTCGGCCAATTCCGGGTCAAGTGTCAGTGTGGGGCCACCATCCCCGGCGGCATCTTCTGTGCGCGCTGCGGGCGACAATTCTCGCAGCCCCACCCTATCCCGACCGCAGCAGCGAACAGCCAGCCCGCAGCCAGCCACCCGGCAGAGCCGAGCGTGGGGGCAGTGCTGCGGCAACGAGTGCTGATCGGTCTGTTCATCTTCTTCATCGCTAGCATCGTCGCCATTGGTCTCTATGGCTTCTCCATTGCTCTACCGCTGCTCAACCAGGGCAGCAGCACCGCCAGCTACGTCGACAACCTGGCTACTCCCTACTCCCTACCCACCAGCACGCCGCAAGCGGTGCTGGCTATCTCCACCAGCACGGCAGCGGTCCTGATCGCTCTGGCCGCAAGTAGTCCCACCGCCACCGTGCTAGCTACCACGCTGACTGACACACCAGCCACTGCCACTCCCTCCAACACCCCCACCGCCAGCAGCCCGGCGACCGCCACCCACCCTGCACTACGCTCGACTACCCCATCCATCGTACCCATTGACCCCATCGTACCCATCCTACCAATCGTACCACCGATCCAAGTATCACCCTCGGCGACCACCGCCCGTCCTACCCCGCGACCAACTCTACCACCGACCCCCACCGACGAAGCGGCGGCTGCGGCGGTCGGCATTACCAGCGTGCTGGCCGCTCCCGCCCTAACCCCACCCACCACTACCCCGGCCTCGGCAGGGGCAGCGTCCCACCTTAGTTACCCCCGCCTGGGCATCGAGGCAAAAATCGTCACGGTCGGGCGCGAGGCAGTGCGGGACGCTCAAGGCCGCATCCGCAGCAAAGATGGCTTGACCCTGGTGCGCTGGGCCACCGACCCCAAGTACGCCAGCCTGCACCAGGGCAGTCCGACAGCTGGGGCGGCTGGGCGGTTGGTGATCAACGGCCACAACTGGGGGCATGGCCGCGGCGTGTTCGCCGCCCTACAGCCGATCCAGGGTGGTGGGGCAGCGGCCCTAGTCGGCGACGAACTGGCTATCGAGAACGCAGGCGGGGCTAGCAAGATCAGCCACTACGTAGTCACGGCGGTCAGCATCGTCTCACCGACCAACATCACCTACCTGACCCTGATCGAGCCGCGCAGCAGCGGTTCGCCGGAGTTGGTGCTGATCACCTGCACCGCGGTGGACGGTCTGCAACGGGTTGTGGTACAGGCTCGGCTGAAGGAGGGGAACTAATGAGCGCACGACAGCAGTATGCGGGACTACCTACCCCCGCCCAGCTAGAGGCGACCCTCGCCAGCGTGACGGTAGCGGCAGCCCGCGTACTGCTGCATGACAGCGAGAGCCAGTCAGGGCGCGCCCGCCAGCGGGAACTGGCCGCCGCCGCCGCCACCCTGACCGCCCAGATAGCCAGCCTGGAAGCTGAAGACGAGCGCATCGTGCAGCAGTATGCGGCGCAACTAGCGGTGAGCAGGGAGCAGGGGCAGGCGGCCCAGGCAGAGTTGAGTTATTTGCTCACCGCGCAGACGGCCAAAGAGGCAGAGCTGCTCCGCCTGAGCGAGGGGGACGACCATGCTCGGCAGTGATAGCCGCAGCCGCCTGCTGCGCGACCTGATCGAGTTGCGTGACTTGCAGAGCGAGGTCGCGCAAGCGAAGGAGCAGTTGCGGGCGGCTGCGGGCCGCTATGTCTACAGCAGGCGGGGGGATGATCCTCTGACGATCCCCACGGCTGAGGAGGAGGAGGCTGAGGAGCTGCTGCTGGCCCTGCGCCAGAATCCCGCCTTCCAGCAGAGCTTGGGCCAGAGCCAGCGCAGTGAGCAGCAGGCGCGGCCATCGCCTTTCGCCTCGCGGTTTGCCCCCTTCGTGGCGGGTATTGCTCTGCTGCTAGGGATGCTGCTGATCTTCACTGGAGCCAGCAGCGGTGAGGCCGCCGCTGGAGCCAAAGTAGCGGGGCCGACGGTAGTTGCGAACCAGCCGCTACCGACCGTCGGCCCCGCCCACGAGGGCAGGTTCGCCCCCGACCTCTTGCGTGTGAAGTCGGGCCAGTTCAGCAAGGATTTGACCATCCAGAGTTTCGCCGAAGACCAGGGTAGTAGCGTGCTGTTCAGCGGGCGCGGCGACAAGGGTGCAGGGCTGATCCACTACGGGGCGTATCCTGGTGAGGCGGGTAACCTGGTGCTGGCCGGGAGCCAGACCGCCCTGGGCGAGGTAGCCGACCGGCTCACCCTCAACGACACCTTCGACGTGGTGGACAAGAATAAAACAACCTATGTGTACCAGCTCGTCCCCTGCGACCCCGACAGTGGTCGCAAGGCTTGCCAGGCAAGCGGCGATGCCGAATGGGTGGTGGGGCGCACCCCGTTCGAGCGGCTGCCCTACCGCGACCCGAAAGGGAAGAGCGGGTTGGTGGACAAGAATCAGGAGTTGACCTTGCTGGTCTCACTTGACCCTGCCCCCGACCAGGGGGGGATCGGGCCAGCCCCAACCCCTGACCCTGAGGCGTTCCGCAACCTGGTGATCCGTGCCAAGCTGGTCGGTACCCGCTGAGGCACAAAGTAGTACCGTCCCTGGTGGTTCCTCACCGCAAACAACCTGACCCTGGCTCACCCCAGGCGGTATTCATCATCCACAAAGGAGGTTCTGAATGAACAAGCTACTTGCCCTCAACCACCTGGCTCAAGTCTACGGTGCTGGTTTCCTCGACAGCTTCAAGACTGCACTGATCCAACTGTTCAAAACCTTGATCAACGAGAATGCGTTGGCTACCTTCCTCGTCTGCATGGCCATAGGGGTCTTCATCTGGCCGTTGAGTAAGGTGTTCAGCGGTCTGACCCAGTGGCGGGGGATCGTCAGTGGCCTGGCTGGCGGCCTCGTCGGTCTGGTGATCGTCTTCAACAACTGGGACAGTGGTTTCGACATCCAGGCGAAGCTGACCACCATGTGGACAGCCTTCGGCGGTCACTAACCGGTATCCCCACTACATTGACAAACCTGCTGGTTGGCGCAAGGCAAGGAGTAGCCTGATGACGAGCGAAATCTACAGCGGTAGAGCGATCCCCCTCCTCTGGAGGGTGGCGGCGACTTTGCACCGACCGCTACAGCGCGCCGCCATCATCTTGCTGCCCAGCCTCTGTCTGCTGCTGCTGACCACCGCCTGCGACATCGTGCCGCAGTACACGGCGGTCAAGGACGCAGCCAACAACGTCGGGGTGGGGATCAGCGGCACCTATCGCCTGCCCCCCTTCCCCACCCCGCCAGCCGCCACCACCCCGGTGCTGCCGATCCCGGCGGTCTACACGCCAGTGGAGCAGACCACCCCTTTCCCTGGCAGCCCGCCCGACCCCTGCGCCGGGGTAGAGTGGTGGCAGAAGAACATCTACCAGGCGGCCAGTGGGGGGATCAAGAACTTCACCCGCACCATCTTCCTGGGGGGCATCGTGCTGTTCGCTAGCTCGGCCTCGACCACCGACGCACCAGTGGAGGACGGGGCGGTGATCTGGGTCGCGCACATCCTGGCCGACATGGTGCAGTCGGTCTGGCCGCTGGCCCTGCTCTGGAGCCTGCTGAAAAAGACCGGGGGCAGCATCCTGGGCGAGGGGGAGGGCAGTAGCGTAGGCCAGACCCTGGTGCGGATTTTCGTGGCGGCGATCCTTGTCTCCGCGCCCACCCCGACCAGCCCCCTGGTCATCTCCTACATCATGGCGATCCCGCTGCTGATCAGCAACTCGGTCTTCCGCTTCCTGATCGGCGCGGCAACGAGCGGTTGGACCAACCTGACCGCCTTTGGCGGCATCTTCAACACCAATGGGGCGTGCAACGGCATCAGCCTCATCCCCCTTGCCCTAATGGCGATCCTGATCGCCCTCATCCTGGTCGCCATCGCGGCCATCTTCACCATCCGTACCGCGATGCTCTACATCTACTTCGCCTCAGCCCCAGCAGTGGTAGCGGCAGGGCTGTTTGACGAGACACGCTTTTACCAATTGGAGTTCGTGCAGAACTTCCTCAAGCTGGTCTTCGGGGTCTTCCCCACCGGCATCATCTTCCTGCTAATGAACGCCTTCATCTTCGCGCCGAGCGAGGATACCACCTTGAGCGCGACCAGGCTGGGGCTGGCAATCGCCTGCATCTTCCTGATGTTCCTCACCCTGAAGAGTAGTTTGAGCGGGGCGACAATGCAGGTGTGGAGCAAGCTGCTCAGTACCGGGCGCAACAACCGGACCCTGGCGTACGGCACGGCCAAAGCTGCTGGCGGGCTGGTAGTCCTCTCTGCCCCGGTGGCGGCTCTGGGCGGGATGATGGTGGCAAACGCTATTGGTGGCCCAGTGGCTGGTGGCATCGCGGCGGCTGGCGGTGGGGCAGCCAGCCGCTACCTGTGGCGCACAGCACAGGGACCAAACAGTGGGAGGTAAGGATGTCAGCTAGCGTCAACCAGGACGATTTTCAGGTGTTCGTGCCGCGCCGGGTAGTAGCCTCCAACGGCGACACTGGCATGCGCCGTTATCTCAACGGCAGAGTAGAATTGCGCCCGCGCCAGATGGTGCTGGGGGTAGGCTTTGGCCTACTGCTCTACATCGAGAACGTCGCTCTGGCCTTCCTCGATCCGGTAGTGCCTGACATACACAAGGTACTATTCTGGCTCAGTCTGGTTTGCGCTTTGGTGCTGGTCTTCGTGCCGTTCGGTGGGGTGGACAGTTGGACCTGGTTCGTACGCTGGCTACGCTCCCGCCGCGAGGCAAAGCAGGGGCTGCACCACCTGACCACTCGTGTGCGGGTGCTGCGCCGCCGCAAATCCAGCCTTACCGCCCTTGCCAACCTGGATGTGATCGAGGGAACAGTAGTCAAACCACGATTGCACAAGGGGGGAGGCAACGACGATGCGTAAGCCAGGTGGTCTACGTTACCTTTTCTATGCAATGGGCTGCGCTGGCAGCCCACTGGTCGGCTGCCTGGGGTTCGTGATCGTGGTTGCCATGGTGATCATCTCTTTCGTGGCCGCCATCTTCGGCTTCTTCAACCCCAGCGGCGACCCGCTCGGTGGCGAGTACCTGCCGCCGGTGGGGGCGCAGGTCGAACCTTACCTCGGCACGCCGACGGTCTGGTTGGTACCGACTATGGAGCCGACGCGTACGCCTCTGCCAGGGCCACCGACCCAGCCTGCCTACCCCAGTTGTGAGTTGGCCCCACCCAACCCCTCGGCTACCCCCGACGTGCAGGCGACCGAGACTGCCTACCGTGAGTGTCAGCAACGGTTGGTGGGGATGCAAGCGAGTGCCACCGCCGCCCAGGCTGCCTGGCAAGCAACCGCCACTGCCTACCCGACTAACACGCCCATCCCGCCCACACCAGTGGGCGGCGGGCCACGGGGCAACCCTATCAGCATGAGCTGTGCGCCCCAGTTCGATGGTTGTGCGGCAGGGCCGGACCATCGACGGGTAGAGACGCAAAAATACGGTTGCACCACCTTCCCTGAGGTCGCGCTCGGCTGGCAAGGCTGGTGCCAGGACAATACTCACCAGAGCGACGACCGCTGGAACCGCGCGGGGGTAGCGGGTGGGCCACCCTGCCAAAACGATAACTACTGCTGGGGGCATGAAGGGGCGGACTTTGACACCGGCCATTACTACGACCCAGGTCACGAGGGAGAGCCAGCCCACTATCATGGGGAGCCGCTTATCGCCACCTTGCAGGGCCAGGTACAGGCGGCGCGGGTAGTCACCGAAGGGATGCAAGGTTGGACGGCAGGATTCGGTACCAACATCAGGCTGGAGGATACAAGTCATGTCTTCAAAGTGACTTACGGCCATATGTCGCGCATGGGTCAGGCTGTGTACCTCTGCGCTACGCCTAGCCCTAACTTCGAGTACGGTCAGCCAATGGGTCGCTACTGGCAGGCGGGTGACTGTATTGCCCCCGGTGCAGTAGTCGGCTATACCGGCTATACCGGCTACACCTCGCGGGGCATGCCGTGCGGCGGCTGCCCCAACGGTTTCTCCGACGGCGAACACCTCCACTATCAGATCGAGCGGGACGGCATCTCGGTCAATCCCTGGCCCTACATCGCGCGAGGTGCCGCCGCCCCCTTGCCCGTCACCCCTGTACCATATCGCAGGCCGGGAGGATGATATGCAGAAGCTAGCGTACATAATAGTCATCGGCTACAGTCTTGCCCTACTGGTGCCGACCACCATGCCGACCACCATGCCGACCACCATGCCCGCTGCGTCACGAACCCTGGTGGCTGGAGCTACAGCTACCCCAGCCACTGCTATCCCCTCCACACCCGGCATCAGCCTCTACCCTCTGCTGGTGCGGGTTCGTGACGCAGCGGGCCAGCCACTAGCAGGGGCAGTGGTTAGGCTGTACTGGCAGCAGGGAGCAGTGCAGGTGGAGGCTAGCACCAACAGCGAGGGGATTACCAGTTTCGCGGCGGTCGGCCCAGAGGTAGTTCTGCGCTTGCTCCCCGGCCAGAGCGGGGCAAAGCTGGTCAATGCGGAGGCACAGAGCTACTCCAGTCCCCCGCTACGCTTCAAGACGGCACAAGGCCACATCGCGGTCTTCGCCAGCGGTGCGGGGTGGGTCTACCCCGACGCAGCGACCGGTTCTGGGCTACCAATCACCCCAGTGGTGCGCGGCAATCAAACCCTGCTGCCGCGTCCCTACACTCAGAACGAGGAGGAGGAGCGGCAGGGGCAAGCGACCAGCACCCCGCCTACCCTGCTCGATCCAACCCTAACGAGTGCTAGCCCAAGTAGTAGTGCAGTAGAGCAGCCGAGCGGTGCTACCCCCAGCGAGCGAGTTGGCGCAGCAGTAGCGAGCAAGCCCCAGCCCCCCGAAGCTGGTCGCGCCCGGCCAGCTAACACCGTCAGCACTGAGGGCGACAACTTTGGTGGCCTAGCCTGCTACGCTGTTCTGGCCGGGCTGGTCGCCCTCGGTTACCTGGTCATGCGCGGCGCACAGAGCCGCAATCCTTCAAGGAGAATAAGGTAAAGTACCAACCGCCTGAAGGCGGTGGCATTGTCCCTAAGGCCCTCGCGGGCCTTGAGACGATAGGCCGCTTTACGTCGGCCCACCAGCAGCACGTATAGCACGACTGGCAAGGTTCTTCGCCGC